>WBZO01002383.1_pt2 | contig 11050 bp, 11 predicted proteins | sample 5204261 | NCBI WGS metagenome assembly WBZO01 (sample SAMN12412400, study PRJNA552823) | activated sludge metagenome | isolation source: activated sludge from anammox sidestream of wastewater treatment plant... | place: USA: North Carolina | collected 2017-09
AGTCGGGTGGCCTCGGGAAAAACTGCGAGGAAGCTGTGCGCGTCGGCATGAGCGCTCCATCCGGTGCTCTTGATGGCGGTCCACGGTGTGCCTCCGCGCCCATCGAGCATGATGACGACGGGATGGCGCCTGCCGGCGGGGCAGGTCGGAGGGCGGTGCAGCACATAGCGACGGCGCAGGCCATCCTTGTCGAGATACAACACTTCGTCGTTCATGAAGGGAAACCTTGTAGCAGGATTCCCAGCGGGGGAAAGGCTGCAGTCGCGCAATTCACGGCTTAAACTTGCCGATCTTCCCTTGTGCAATCGGTGGGATTGTCGTACGTTCGCTGACTGGCCTACCCGCGTCGGGTGGCCGCGACGATACTTATGGAACCTACGAAAAAAACGCCTGAAAACCCACCACAGCCCGGATCGCGCATGCCGTTCCGCGGCATGGCCGTCTGGTTTCTGTTTTTAGCCATCCTTCTGTTTGTTTTCCAGATGTTCTCAAACGGTCCCGAGCGCATCTCGAAAATCCCCTACAACCCCGACTTTTTGCAGATGTTGGAAGAGGGGAAGATTCGCAAGGCGGAGATCGTGATGGAGGTCACCGGTACGCGCTTTGTTCGCGGCGAGCTGGTGGAAACGGATGCCAAGACTGGGCAGCACAAGAAGTTTCGCGTGTTCATCGCCTCGACCGAGGATGTTCAGCGCCTGCTGACAGAGAAGGGGATTGCCTTCGAGGTCGTTCCGCAAAATCCCTATCTCTGGCAGATTCTGTCCGGCGCGATTCCCTTCATCTTGGTGATGGGACTGCTCTACTTCTTGTTCATGCGGCAGATGCGTATGGCGGGGAAGGGCGCGATGAGTTTCGGCAAGAGCCGCGCGAAGTTGTTGAGCCGCGGGAAGAATCGCATCACTTTCTCCGATGTGGCGGGCGTGGAAGAGGCGGAAGAGGAAGTTCAGGAAATCGTCGAATTCCTCAAAGATCCGAAGCGCTATCAAAAATTGGGCGGTCGCATTCCGAAGGGCGTGCTGCTGGTCGGCCCTCCGGGCACGGGGAAGACTCTCCTGGCCAAAGCGATTGCGGGCGAGGCGAATGTCCCCTTCTTCAGCATCAGCGGATCGGACTTCGTTGAAATGTTTGTCGGCGTCGGCGCCTCGCGCGTGCGCGACATGTTTGAACAGGCGCGAAAAAGCGCGCCGAGCATTATCTTCATTGACGAAATTGATGCCGTTGGGCGGAGCCGCTTCAGCGGAATCGGCGGCGGCCACGATGAGCGGGAGCAGACGCTGAATGCGCTGCTCGTCGAGATGGACGGATTCGATACCCAAGAAGGCATCATCATCATTGCGGCCACCAATCGGCCGGATGTTCTCGATAACGCCTTGTTGCGCCCGGGCCGCTTTGATCGCCAGATCGCGGTGGATTTGCCCTCGCTGGAAGGGCGCGAGGCGATTCTCAAGATTCACACGAAGCGCATCAAGTTGACGAAAGACCTGGATCTGCGCCGGATCGCGCGCGGAACACCCGGGTTCTCCGGAGCCGACCTCTCGAACTTGGTCAACGAGGCGGCGTTGCTCGCCGCGCGCCGAGGCGCAGATGCCGTCGAGTTGCCGGACATGGAGGAAGCGCGCGATAAGGTTCGTTGGGGTCGCGAGCGGCGCAGTCGTCTGCTCGACGATCAAGAGAAGAACCTCACGGCCTATCACGAGGCTGGGCACGCCATTGTCTTGGCGCTCGCTGAAGAGGGAGAGCCCTTGCACAAGGTTACGATTATTCCGCGCGGCCAGGCGCTCGGCGCGACCATGCAGTTGCCGGAGAAGGATCGCTACACACAAGGGCGTCGGAAACTTTTGGGCATGCTGGTGGGACTGATGGGCGGCCGCGCGGCGGAAGAGCTTGCCTGCAGCGACATCACGACTGGCGCCCAGAATGACCTGAAGCAGGCCACTCGCCTCGCGCGCATGATGGTGTGCGAATGGGGCATGAGTGCGGAATTGGGTCCGCAGGCCTTTGGCGATCGCGAAGAAGTCTTGTTCCTCGGTCGCGAGGTGTCGCGCAATCAGGACTATAGCGAAGCCACGGCGCAAAAAATTGATCAGGAGGTCAACCGGATGCTCCGCGATGCGTATGCGCAAGCGATTCATATTTTGCAGACGCACCGCGACAAGCTCGATCTGATCGCCCGCTTGTTGATTGAGCGCGAGACGCTCGACGGAGTGGAAGTGGAGGAACTCTTGGAGCACGGTCGGATTCTCAGCAAATCCGAGCGCGGCGATTCCGATGCCACGCCCACCGCTCCAGCGCCCTTGCCGGTCGCACAGCGCGCGCCGGAACCGCCTGTGATCCCGCCTGACGCGCGCACCTCGCCGGCCTAGATCCCTCAGAGGAGATTCGTCACCCATGAAATCAGCCCCGCTCATCTGGCGATGCCGCGGTGTTGAACTGCGGTGCGGCGACACGGCGCACATCATGGGGGTGCTGAACATCACGCCCGATTCCTTTTCAGACGGGGGCCGCCACTTCGATCCCGCTCGCGCGATCGAGCGGGGGATGCAGATGGCCGCTGAAGGAGCGCGGATTTTGGACGTGGGTGGCGAGTCCTCGCGCCCCGGAGCGGAGCCTGTTTCCGCCGAAGAAGAACTGCGCCGCGTGCTGCCCGTGATTGACGCACTCTTGCGCGAGACGAACTGTCTTTTATCTATTGATACAACGAAGCCCGTTGTGGCCGACGCCGCGCTTGCGGCAGGCGCACACATCGTGAATGACATCACTGCCCTCGGCGACCCCGATATGGCTGCGGTGGTGCAGCGATACGGCGCGGGATTGGTTGCGATGCACATGCAAGGAAGCCCGCGCACCATGCAGGTGCAGCCGGAATACCGCGATGTCGTGCAGGAAGTTGCCGAATATCTCCGCGCGCGCGTCGCCGTTGCCCGCGCTGCGGGCATTGACGCAGCGCGTATTGCTGTGGATCCGGGAATCGGCTTTGGCAAGACGGTTCAGCACAACGTCAGCCTGTTGACCCACCTCAATGCGTTGGTCGAATTGGGGCAGCCGATCGCAGTTGGCGTTTCGCGCAAGAGCTTCCTCGGCGCATTGACGGGGCGCCCCGTCAACGATCGCCTCGCGCCGAGTCTTGCGGCCCTCGCTTTCTCCGTGCTGCGTGGAGCGCACATAATGCGTGTTCACGACGTAAAGGAATCTTGCGAGATCGCACGAATACTCGCTATTCTTCGATCCGGTCAGGTGCGCCTGCATGACGCCTTTTAATCGCATTGAAATTCCCGGCATTAACGGGGTGTTGGAAATCGCCGTTTTGGCGGTTGCCATCTATTACATTTTGAGTTTGTTCCGTGGAACGCGTGGCGCGCAGGTGCTTTCCGGTTTGGCGATCCTCTATGCGGCGCTGCTATCCTTGACCTACTTTTTTGAATTCGACGCGCTGCACTGGCTCCTCCAGCGTTTCACTGTGTATTTATCCGTTGCGCTGCTGATCATTTTTCAGCCGGAAATTCGGCGCGCTCTCGCGGAGTTGGGGCCGCGCCATCTGCTCACCAGTGGGTCGGGTGAACGCACCGTCGTCGAGACCTTGATGACCGCCGTGCAGCGTCTCACGGAGAATAAGATCGGCGCGCTCATTGCCATTGAGCGCGGCGTCAGCATGGCGCCCTATCAAGAAGCGGGCACCACGCTGGATAGCCGCGTGACCCCGGAGCTGATCGTGAGTTTGTTTTTCCCGAACAGCCCGCTGCACGATGGGGGCGTCATTATTCGGGGCGACCGCTTGCTGGCTGCCGGATGTCTATTTCCTCTTTCTCAGCGACCGGAGTTGAGTCGTGCTCTTGGCACTCGCCATCGCGCGGCGATCGGATTGTCGGAAGAATCGGATGCCATCGTGATTGTCGTCTCCGAAGAGACGGGGGCGGTGTCGGCAGCGTACAAGGGACGCTTGCGGCGAGGCATTGATTCTGACGTTCTCGAGCGCTTTCTTTCCAAGCAATTGCTGGGTGGCCGAAAGTCATCCAGCGTATCCTCGTCCCGGATCCGCCGCTGGCTCGATTGGGCGCGCGGTCGTCCGCGTGTAGCTGCTCATGCGATAAAGGGAGACGTACATGGCGCCGGATGATCCCATTGGACATCGCGTCTGGCGCGGCGTGCGCAACAACCGCGGTTTCAAGCTCATTGCGCTGCTGTTGGCGATTTTGAGTTGGTATGCCATTCGCGAGTTCACCAGCTTCACCACCGTGGTGCGCGGTGTTCATGTCAGAGTGCTGGTGGACGAAGGCTGGGCTGTGCTCGATCGTTCCGTGGAGGATGTGGATGTGGTCTGCCGCGGTTCGCAGAGCGACATTCGCTACCTCAATCGCGATCAGTTTCAAGTGGAGGTGGATTTGCGCAGCCGTTCTGAATCGGGCACGCGCGAGATCCGCTTGAATCCATCCTCCATCAAGGTGCCCGGTGGCGCGCGCGCCATCAACATTGATCCGCCCGAGATCACGCTCACCCTGGATCGCGAAGGCGAACGGATGGTCGCGGCACACGCAGAGATCGTCGGCAACCCGCCGGAGGGATACGAAGTGGCGGAAGTGGTGTGCACGCCAAGTGAAGTGAAGCTGCAGGGCCCGCAGGGGCGATTGGCCGGAATGACGGAAGTAAAAACGGCGCAGATTGATTTGGAAGGCCGCTTGAAATCATTCTCGCTGACCCGAAGCATTCAACCTCCGAGTGATTTATGGTCCGCGCGCGTGGAGCCCGACCGCGTTCGCGTTGACGTGCGTATTGTCGAGCGCTCCTCTTCGCTCGATCTAACCGATATCCCCGTCCTGCTACTGGTCCGGCCTGACACACCCGCGATTAGCCTTTCTGCCGATATCCCCATGGTCTCCATCTCCTTGCGCGGTCGCGCGGAGTCGCTGAGTCGCCTGTCGTCAACGAACTTGACGGCATTTATTGATTGTCGCGGGTTGAAACCCGGTGAGCCGGCGGATTTGCCCATTACCGTGGTTCCCATTCCTTCCAGTGTGACGATTGTTACCCAGCAACCGTCGCAAATTCGGGTTGAACTTCCGCGCGCCATCAGCGAGGCCCCGCCTCTTTTGCTGCAACCCGATGAGCGCGGTGAGGGAGGGGCGCTGAAGCCATGACGATGCGTTTTTCTTTGCTCGTGTGCTCTTGTCTGCTGGGGGTCTCCTCCGCTTGGGCGGCGCTCGAACTCTCCTTGGATCCCGACACAACAGCGAGCCAGGAACTGGAGAGTCTTTCGGCGTCGCTGCCGACGCACAGCGCCGAGTTGGATACGGAACTGAGGCGGTGTTCCACCCTTGTCCAGCAGCGCCGCTTCCTGGATGCGCTCGCCATCCTGCGCGATAAAATTCGCCGTGAGCCAGATAACGTCGAAGCGCGCTTCATGGCCGTCAGCGCCTTCGTTGGCATTGGCCGCTATCAGGCCGCGGAAACGCTCCTTGAGCAGATGATGGACAAGCATCCCGACAACCCGGGGTTGTTGAATAATCTCGCGTGGATCTATGCGACATCCGATTCGCCCCCAATGCGGAACCCTCCGCGAGCGGTCGAATTGGCGCGTCGCGCGTTGATGCTTTCGCCGATGAGCTATCACATCTGGTCCACGCTGGCCGAGGCGCATTTTGCGAACCGCGACTATCCGCGGAGCCTTCGCGCGGCGGAGGAAGCCTTGCGTTTGTGTGTCGAGGACAACGCGCCGCCCGCTCAGCGCATATCGTATGAACGACAGGTCGTAAAATGCCGCGAAGCTGTGCTCGCATTCTCCATCATCGAATAGTCCGTTTCGCGCGACTCCTCGCGCGTCGTCGCGTTTCCTGTCCATTGTTGGGCCTCGGAATCCTGCTCGCCCTGGCGCCGCAAGGAACGGCGCGGGCCGATCAGCGCGAACACCTCGTCTTGTTGGTGAACAGCGCCGTGCCCGAGTCCGTCGCGCTGGCCAAGCGCTATTGCGAACTGCGCGGCATTTCAGAGGCACAAATTTGCTCGCTCGCGTTGCCCGTGGGCGAATCCCTGAGTCGCCGCGAATACGAAGAGCAGTTGCGCGATCCGCTGTTGGCATGGTTGCGCGACAACGGTTGGACGGAGCAGGTGAAGCGCAATCCGCGACAGGTCGCCGCGCACGAGAGCGAGTGGACCACCGTGAAGTCGAAAGTGCGAATGATTTGCTCGTTTTATGGCGTTCCGCTTCGAATTGAAGACAGCAAGCTGTGGGTGGCGCAGAAGATTCAGAATTGGATTGATCACGCCCCTCAACGCGATGAAGCAGCGGTGGACTCCGAGTTGGTGATGCTGCTGCAGGGCGCATACGACATCCGCGGCCGTGTTCCCAATCCATTCCTAGGGCAACTGCGGTGGGGTGTGACGGGAGAACAGGGCCTCTTTTTTGTGATGGCCACTCGCCTTGATGGGCCGGATCCAGACCGGGTGCTCCGCATGATGCAGGGCGCATGGGACGCCGAACAATATGGACTTCACGGCCGGGCCTATTTCGATGTGCGCGCGCCGCACGATGACGACTATCTCATTGGAGATTTTTGGCTGGGCGAAGCAGCCGCTCGTCTTTCGCGCGAGGGTTTCGAGTGCATTGTCGAGCGGACTGACCAATTGTTTGGGTTGGACTTTCCCATGGATTCCGCCGCTGTGTATTTCGGGTGGTACACGGACAAGGCGACGGGTCCATTTCAGCGGGAAGAGTTCGCGTTTCAGCCCGGCGCACTGGCCTATCACAATCACTCGGGAAATGCGAAGACGCTGCGGGCGACCACCAATGGCTGGGCTGCGACATTGCTCGCACGTGGCGCTGCGGCCACATGGGGCGCGGTCAGCGAGCCGTTCTTGAGCACCACTCCACAACTCCACATTTTGATGGATCGCCTCTGCCGCGGCGAGACCCTGGCCGAAAGCACCTATCTCGCTCTTTCCTCATTCTCCTGGCAAAACACCGTCATCGGCGATCCTCTCTATCGGCCGTTCGCATTGAATTTGGACCAGCAGATCGAGAAGTTGGAGGCCGCCAATCGCCCCGAGGTTGAATGGGCGTGGGTGCGCAAGGTGAACATGCTCGTTCAAGAGGGACGCCTGAATCTTGCGCTCGCGTATGCGCGCGACCGATTGCGCGTTCGGGATTCCTATCTGCTTCGCGAGCGGATGGCCGACCTCTATTCCATCAATGGCCTGCCGAGCGAAGCGGTAATTCACTATGAAAAGGCCCTCGCGTTGGTAGATCGCGCAGATACGGGCCTCCGCATTGCGGTGAATTATCTCAATGCGTTGCGCGCAGTCGGGCAGGGCGATCGAGCTCAAACAGTCGAAGCGGAATTGCGCGAGCGCTGGGCGGGCAGTCCCTACCTCAAGGTCTTGGAATATGCGCACACTCCGCCGAAGAGCGCTGCGCCATGACGAATGCGGCAACAACGCTGCGGTTGATGGATACACACGCGCATTTCGATGCGTTTGTCGAGGAGGGCTCCGTCGCCGAAATTGTGCGCCGCGCGCGGGAGGCTCACGTGCTGCGCGCGATCGCGATTGGCGGCACACCCGATGCAAATGCGCGCGCGCTTCAGGTGGTGGCCGCATTTCCCGATTTTCTTCGCGCGACGATTGGGCTGGATCGAGACGAAATCGGGAAGCCGGTGGATGTTGCGCTGTTGCAGCAGCAGATGCGCCACACGCAGGTCGTGGCGGTCGGCGAGACGGGGTTGGATTACCACTACGGCCCAGCAACGAGCAGAGAACAGTGCGCACTTTTTTCGCAGATGCTGGAGCTTGCTGCGGAGGCCCGTTTGCCCGTCGTCGTGCACAGCCGCGAGGCGGATGACGACACGGTGGCCCTGTTGCGCGAGTATGTGAATCGTCCGGGGGTGGACGCTGCGCGCCCCGGTGTGCTGCACTGCTTCACGGGCTCAGCGATATTTGCCCATCGGTTGCTTGATCTCGGATTCTTTATCAGTTTTAGCGGGATCGTAACGTTCAAGAATGGCGAGCCACTCCGCGCGGTAGCGCGAACCATCCCCGCCGATCGCCTCTTGTTCGAGACCGATGCGCCCTATTTGGCGCCGGTGCCAAACCGAGGCAAGCGCAACGAGCCAGCGTGGGTTGCGCACGTCGCCGCCGCACTTGCAACGGAGCGCGGAGTTCCATTACAAGAGATGGCAGAACAGGTGTGGGAAAACGCCTCGCGACTATTTGCGTGGCGCGAATAAGGAGCTGTATGAGCGAGACAGAGTTGCGGCATGCCGTGGGCATTGATTTTGGTGGGACGTCGGTCAAGTTGGCGCTGGTGGATGAACGCGGAAAGATCCGCGCGCGCCGCAAATTTGCGACGAAGGATGTTGTCGGTGTAGAAGGTTGGCTGGATCGCGTCGAGCGCGAGGTTGCCGACATCATGGGCAAAGAGGGGGCGGGGAAGCAACTGGTCGGCGCGGGAGTGGGGGTGCCGGGCTTTGTTGATTTCGAGCGCGGCTTCATCTTTGATCTGCCCAATGTTCCGGGATGGACTGGAGTGGAGCTGGGCTCGCTGCTGGCCAAGCGCCTCTCGCTTCGCGTTCGCGTGGACAACGATGTGAATGCGATGGCGCTGGGCGAATGCACGTTTGGCACAGGACGCACCTACCAGCATGCCGTCTTCGTCACGCTGGGCACCGGTGTGGGCGGTGGGTTGCTTATCAACAATCGAATCTATCGAGGCGCACACTCCATGGCGGGTGAAATCGGCCACGTCTCGATTGATATGAACGGCGTCCAATCGCCCACAGGATTTGGTGGTGTGGAGCAATATGTGGGGAATCGCCGTATCGTTGAACAGATGGAGCGTGCGATTGATTCCGGGCGGCCCACGATCATGCTCGATCTCGTCGGGGGCGATCGCTCCAAGCTTTCGCCCAAGACACTGAAGGACGCGGCGGATCAAGGCGATGCGGTCGCACTCGAATTGCTGAACCAGGTCACAGACTGTTTGGCTGCAGCATTTGCATCCATTGCCTATGTGATTCAGCCTCAGGCTTTCATTGTGGGTGGGGGCGTAGCAGAAGATGCCAAGCTGCTTTTCCAGATGCTTCGCGACAATGTGAAGAAGCGGCTGAGTCCCTTCTTCTATCGCTCATTGGAAATCAAGCCTGCGGAATTGAGCAGCGATGCCGGGGTGATTGGTTGCGCGACGCTGGGGCTGCTCGAATAGCGACTAGCGGAGTAGGCGGGCGGGTTGAATTTGCGCCGCCGATCCCTGAATGGAAATCTCTTTGTTGCGGCCTGTGTGCCCGCGTTCAATTCGAATGGTGGAGCGCGGAACCTGAAGGGCTTCGGCGAGGAATTCGATCAGCGCTTCGTTGGCGGCGCCATCTACCGGCGGCGCTTGCAGGCGAATCTTGAGCGCCTCGCCATGGGTCCCGGCGACCTCCGTGCGCGAGGCGCGCGGCGCCACGCGAATGTGGAGATGAACCGCGCCATTCTTTTCGTTCCACCAGCTCATGCTTGAGTTCTGCTTTCGTTGCCCGTACATAACACAGAAGCACTGCCATGTCCTTCTTCATTTCCCGTATTGCAGAAGATCCGTTCTACGTTGTCTCGTGGATTGTGATCGTCACCTTTTCGATCTGCGTTCATGAGTTCGCGCATGCCTGGATGGCGTTGCGACTCGGCGACGATACCGCAGCGCGCGAGGGCCATCTTTCCCTCAACCCGCTCATTCAGATGGGCTGGATGTCGCTCATGCTTCTCGCGCTCTTTGGCATTGCCTGGGGCGCTGTGCCGGTGGACCCTCGGCGGTTGCGCACAGCCGCGCGCGCCGCTTGGGTGGCCGCAGCCGGTCCCTTGGCGAATCTGCTGCTCGCGTTTGTATTTTCTGGGCTGATGGTCGCGGCCGCTACGTTATTGCCGGAGTCCTCGCGCCATGTGCCGGTCTATTTCTTTCGCTTTGCCGCAGTGGCGAATGGCGTGCTGTGCCTATTCAATCTATTGCCGCTTCCGATGTTTGATGGCTGGACGGTGATGGCGGCGGTGATACCGCCGCTGCGCGCCGTGGATCCTGCTCGAGTTCAGTCGCTTTCATGGCTTGCGCTTTTTGCCGTCTTTGCGACGCCCGCAGGCGCTTGGCTGTGGAAGGGCGGCTCGCTATTGGCGGGGAAGATGATGCTGGGGTGGAGCCATTTGGCCCTGCTCGCGGTCGGGTGAGCTTCCGGTCGGCGCGTTCTTGCGCTCTGCGCTGTGTGCGAGCTTCTGAAGATTGTGTCTAAACCGCTTCGCGCTGCACGGAGGCATACACATCGCGCAAGGTTTGTTCGAGCGTGTAGTGTGGGGCCCAGCCCGTGTCGCGCCGCAGTTTTTCTGCAATGAGCGTGGGCTGCTTGTCGGTGGGGCGCCAGCGGTGCGGGTCGGTCTCGATTGTGGGGTGAACCCCAGCGGCTTTGCAGAGCTCTTCGAGAACGAACGATATCTTTACCGCGCGCGAGGCCGAGATGTTATAGGTCTCTCCCGCGTGTCCGCGCTCGATCATCAGGCGATAGGCTTGCGCGACGTCGCGCACATCCATGAACTCGCGGACGCTCTCCAGGTTGCCGACGCGCATGACGGGTTCTTGTGTTCCCGCAGCAATGGCGGCCAGTTGGCGCGCAAAAGCAGGCGCCATGAAGTCGGACGCCTGGCCGGGGCCGATATGGTTGCAGGGGCGCGCCGTCATGACGGCCATCTTGTGGTGCCGCGCGTAGACCAGGGCATTCAAATCGGCCGCCACTTTTGACACGGCGTAAATGCTTTCGGGATCCAGTTCAGATTTCTCGTCGCGCGGTCGGTCGGGGTCGGCCGATCCATAGACCAGTGAGCTGGAAACCATGACAACGCGGCACGTTGGCGCGTGTGAGCGCAAGGCTTCGAGAATGTTGAGTGCGCCGCCGACGTTTACGTCATAGACGAGGCGAGGCTGCTTCCAGCCGATGGGCACAAATGCGATCCCCGCCAGATGGATGCAGCCATCGGGTTTGATTTTTTGGACGATGGCGCTAACGGCATCGGGGTTGCAGATGTCGGCCAGATGATCAGACGGGCC
>WBZO01006680.1_pt1 | contig 11050 bp, 6 predicted proteins | sample 5204261 | NCBI WGS metagenome assembly WBZO01 (sample SAMN12412400, study PRJNA552823) | activated sludge metagenome | isolation source: activated sludge from anammox sidestream of wastewater treatment plant... | place: USA: North Carolina | collected 2017-09
AGCTCAGCTGGGAGAGCGTCTGGCTGGCAGCCAGAAGGTCGCCGGTTCGAGCCCGGCTGGCTCCACCATATCGGGCACGTACGAACCCCCGACCTTCGTGTGAGGGTCGGGGGTTCGGCCCTTCCTGGGGGCGTTCGACCTGCTGCCGATCGCCTCGACGTCGAGGAGATCACACGGGTTGACGGTCGCGTCACCAAGGTGATGACGAAGGCAGCGTTCGCGTTCGCCTGGACCCGCTGGGTGTGCTGCGCATTCAGCGTCAGCGGAGGTAGACGCTGGCATCGGGCACTCCTCCACCCGCCGGTTAGCGCATCGTCCAGACCGTCCCCTTGACCGTGAAGCGGATCTCGGCATCGCGTGCCACCTCGCCGACGGAGAACGACTCCGCGAGCGGATTCTCGACGGCGACCCCCTTGACGGCGCGACGGTCGCTCCGGAGCCGCTCGTCGACCGTCAGCGGCGCGTTGGGCTGCGCAGGCTGAGACGCGTGACGGTCTCGGGACGGGCACGAGCTTGACGACGCACGTCGGAGCTGCGCTCGGTCTCGGATTGCTCCGGATGCACGAGCTGGGGCTCATTCCCTGGAAGACGAACGGACGGTAGTACGCCAGACGACCCTGCGCGACCTGGGTGAGATAGGCGACGAGCACGATCCAGGTCGCCACCACCGCCCGCAGCGACCTGCTGCGCGCGCCCGCCCCCGCACGTGAGCGGCCGCTTCGACTTTGACGTGCGGGTGCAGCGGCAGCCATCCTGTAGAAGTAGAGGGACACCGTCGAAAGGAGCACCGCCCATGGCCAGGTCGAAGACCCGTCTCACCACGCCGCTCGTGCGCGACGGCGGCGAGTTGCGCCCGGCGAGCTGGGACGAGGCACTCGACCGGGCCGGTGTCGGCTTTGCCCGCGCGCGGGAGACCGGCAGCTCGACGTCGTTCGGGGTCTTCTCCTGCTCGAAGGCCTCGAACGAGATGAACTTCCTGGCGCAGAAGTTCGCGCGCCAGGTGATGGGCACGAACAACATCGACTCCTGTAACAGGACCTGACACGCGCCCAGCGTCGTCGGTCTGGCGACGGTGTTCGGAGCGGGCGGCGGCACGTCGTCCTACGAGGACGTGGTGCAGACGGACATGGTCCTGCTGTGGGGCTCGAGCGCGCGCGAGGCGCACCCGATCTTCTTCCACCACCTGCTCAGGGGCGTGCACAACGGCGCGAAGCTCCACGTCGTCGACCCGCGCCGGACCTCGTCGGCCGCCTGGGCCGACCGCTGGCTCGGTCTCGACGTCGGCTCCGACATCGCGCTCGCGAGCACGATGGCCCGCGAGATCATCCACGCCGGCCTCGTCAACCGGGCGTTCATCGAGCACGCGACCGAGGGCTTCGAGGCGTACGCCGCCTCCGTCGAGCCGTTCACGCTCGACGAGGGCGAGCGGCTCACCGGCGTGCCGGCCGCGGCCATCCGCGAGACGGCCCACGCCTGGGCTCAGGCCGAGCGCGCCATGCTGTGCTGGACGCTCGGCATCACCGAGCACCACAACGGCGTCGACAACGTCTTCGCGCTGATCAACCTGGCCCTGCTCTGCGGCCACGTCGGCCGCTTCGGCTCCGGCCTCAACCCGCTGCGCGGCCAGAACAACGTCCAGGGCGGCGGCGACATGGGCGCGATCCCGAACAAGCTGCCGGGCTTCCAGGACATCGAGCGCGACGGCGAGGCGCGAGCCCGTTTCGAGGCCGCCTGGGGCGCACCGATCCTGCCACGCTACGGCTGGCACCTGACGCAGATGTTCGACGCCATGGAGCGCGGCGAGTTGCGCACGCTCTACGTGATCGGCGAGAACCCGGCCCAGTCCGAAGCCGACGTCGACCGCACCCGCAAGCTGCTCGCCGGTCTCGAGTTCCTCGTCGTGCAGGACATCTTCCTCACGAGGACAGCGGAGCTCGCCGACGTCGTCTTCCCCGCCACGGCGTCCTGGTGCGAGTCCGAAGGCACGGTTACCAACAGCGAGCGTCGCGTCCAGCTGATGCGCAGGGCGCTCGACCCCCCGGGCGAGGCACGCGACGACATGTGGATCCTGACCGAGCTGGCGCGCCGGCTGGGCTACGACTGGCCCGACCCGGTCGCCGAGGAGGTCTGGAACGAGCTGCGCTCGCTGTCGTCCATGTACGCGGGCATGAGCTACGCACGGCTCGAGCAGCTCGGCGGCATCCAGTGGCCCTGCCCCGACGAGTCGCACACCGGCTCGAAGATCCTGCACGAGCGCCTCTGGGCCGAGCCCCTCGAGGGCCCGCCCGCCCCCTTCACCGTCGTCGAGGCCCGCGGCCCCGTCGAGACGCTCGACGCTGACTACCCGATCCGGCTCACCACCGGGCGTCGCCTCGAGTCCTACAACACCGGTGCGCAGAGTGGCCTCTACCGCTCGCCGCTCCACCGCGGCGAGACGCTCGACCTCTCGCCGGAGGATGCGGAGCGGCTCGAGCTGAGCGACGGCGAGGTGGCACGGGTCGCGTCGCGTCGCGGCTCGGTGCAGGCGCCGGTTCGGATCGACCCGTCCCTACGACCCGGTCTCGCCTTCATGACCTTCCATTTCCCCGATCAGGTGGACACGAACGTGCTCACGATCGAGGCGGCCGACCCGAAATCGGGCACGGCCGAGTTCAAGGCGGCGGCGATCCGTGTGGAGAAGCTCGACCCCGCCGAGCGCGAGCGGCTGGCCGGCGTCGCCGAGCCGGCGACGGTGGGCGCCGGGGGCCAGGCCTAGATGGACCTGCACCTCGTTCCCGGCGCGGAGCCGACGGCGGCCGAGCGGGAGGCGCTCGAGGCCGTGCTCGGCCCCGCCCGCGACGGCTGGGACGGCGGCGAGCGGCTGCGGGGCAGCGCCGGCAACACGGCCAGCAGCGGGCACGCGGTGCGGCAGCGACGACACCTGCTGCTGCCCGCGCTCTGGGCCCTGCAGGATCGCATCGGCTGGATCAGCCCCGGCGGCCTCAACGAGCTGTGCCGCCGGCTCACGATTCCGCCCGCCGACGCCTACGGCGTGGCGACGTTCTACGCCATGCTCGCGGTCGAGCCGCGGCCGCCGCGCGTCGTCCACGTGTGCGAGGACATCGCCTGCCGCTGCAACGGCTCCGAGGTCTTGATCGCCGGGCTCGAGGAGCGCTTCGGCCCCGAGGGCGAGCTCTCGCAGGACGGCTCGGCGACCTGGTATCGGAGTCCCTGCCTGGGTCAGTGCGACCGTGCCCCGGCCGCGCTCGTGAGCGACGCCGGCGAGACGCCGCGCGAGCGGACGCTCGCCCCGACCGGCGCAGCGGCTCTGCTCGAGGTGCTGGCCGGAGCCGAGCCAGGCCCGCCGCCCGTCACCGTGCTACCCCAGGCCGGCGACCCGTCGCTGCGCCTGCTCCGTCGTGCTGCCGCCGGAGGCGCGCCCACGCTCGACGAGTACCGCGCCCACGGCGGCTACGCGGCGCTGCGACGGGCGCTCGCGCTCGGGCCCGAGGGCGTGATCCGCGAGCTGAAGGACTCGAAGCTGCAGGGGCGGGGCGGAGCCGCCTTCCCCACCGGCATCAAATGGGAGGCGGTGGCGCGGCAGCCTGACCGGCCGCACTACCTCGTCTGCAACGCCGACGAGTCCGAGCCCGGCACGTTCAAGGACCGCGTGCTGATGGAGCACGACCCGTTCGCCGTGATCGAGGCGATGACGATCGCCGGCTACACGAGCGGCTGCGAGCGCGGCTACCTCTACATCCGCGGCGAGTATCCCGAGCCGCAGCACGCGCTCGAGCGGGCGCTCGAGGAGGCGCGTCGGCGCGGCCTGCTCGGCGACGACGTTCTCGGCGCCGGCTTCGGCTTCGAGATCGAGCTGCGCAAGGGGGCGGGCGCCTACATCTGCGGTGAGGAGACCGCCATCTTCGAGTCGATCGAGGGCAAGCGCGGGGAACCGCGCAACAAGCCGCCGTTTCCGGTCACGGCGGGCCTGTTCGGCAAGCCGACGGTGGTGAACAACGTCGAGACGCTCGTGAACGTGCTCGACGTCGTCGCCCGCTCGGGACCGGTCTATGCGCAGACCGGCAGCGACGCCTCCACCGGCACGAAGCTCTTCTGCCTCTCCGGTCACGTCACGCGGCCGGGCGTCTACGAGGTGCCCTTCGGCGCGTCGCTGCGGGAGCTGCTCGACCTCGCCGGAGGGGTGGCGGGGGGGAGGGAGCTGCAGGCGATCCTGATGGGCGGCGCCGCCGGCGGCTTCCTGCGGCCGGACGAGCTCGACCTGCGCCTCACCTTCGAGGGCGCGCGCGAGGCGCAGACGACCCTCGGCTCGGGCGTCGTGCTCGTGCTCGACGAGACCGTCGACCTGCCGCAGCTCTTGATGCGCATCGCCGCCTTCTTCCGCAACGAGTCCTGTGGCCAGTGCGTGCCCTGCCGTGTCGGCACGGTGCGCCAGCAGGAGGCGCTCGCGCGCCTGCTCTCCGGCAACACCCACGGCGGGGCCCGGCACGAGCTGGCCACGATCGCGGCGGTCGGCCAGTGCATGCGCGACGCGTCGATCTGCGGCCTCGGCCAGACCGCGTCGAGCGCGATCGAGTCGGCCATCGACCGCCTCGGCGTCTTCCAGGAGGGTGTCGCATGAGTGTGCTGGAGCCGCCGCGGCGGATGATCGAGCTCGAGATCGACGGGCAGTCGGTGCGGGTGTTCGAGGGCGAGACGATCCTCGCCGCCTGCCGCCGGCTCGACATCGACACGCCGACCCTCTGCTACGGCGACACGCTCGAGCCGGCCAACGTCTGCCGCTCCTGCGTCGTCGAGATCGAGGGCGCCCGTGTGCTCGCGCCGAGCTGCTCGCGCAAGGCGGAGGCGGGCATGAAGGTGCAGACCGACTCGGAGCGGGTGCGCCATTCGCGCAAGCTCGTGCTGGAGCTGCTCGCCTCCTCCGTCGACCTGTCCACGACGCCGGTGGCGCCGAAGTACCTCGAGCGCTACGCCGCCGATCCCGAGCGCTTCGGGGCGCGAGCCGCTCCCGCCACGGACCGCGACCGCGCCTGGGCGGGCCGGCACGTCGAGCCGGACGGCGAGACCGCGGCGACGGTGGGCACGCCGGTGAAGGTGGACAACGAGCTCTACGTGCGCGACTACTCGAAGTGCATCCTCTGCTACAAGTGCGTCGACGCCTGCGGCGAGCAGCACCAGAACACGTTCGCCATCCACGCCGCGGGGCGCGGCTTCGACGCCCGCATCTCCACCGAGTTCGTCGCGGAGCTGCCCGAGTCGGCCTGCGTCTACTGCGGCAACTGCATCGCCGTCTGCCCCACCGGAGCGCTCATGTTCCGCTCCGAGTACGAGCTGCGCGAGGCGGGGGAATGGCGCGAGGACGAGCAGGAGGTGACGCGCACGATCTGCCCGTACTGTGGTGTGGGATGCAACCTCGAGCTCCACGTCCAGGACAACGAGATCGTCAAGGTGACGAGCCCCGACGACCACGACATCACGCGCGGCAACCTCTGCATCAAGGGCCGCTTCGGCTTCCAGCACGTCCAGCGCTGACAGCGACGCTCGTGACCGATGTCGGCTGACGCGTCGCTCCGCGCCAACGTGCGCCTGCTCGGCGACCTGCTCGGGCGCGTGCTGGTGGAGCAGGAGGGGCCCGGGCTGCTGGACGACGAGGAACGGGTGCGGGCGCTCGCCCGCGCCGCACGGGAAGGCGGCCGGCGCGAGGAGCTGCGCGAGGCCGTCGCCGGCCTCGGCGTCGCGCGGCGCTCCTCGGTGCTGCGGGCCTTCGCTCTCTTCTTCCAGCTCGTCAACATCGCCGAGCAGCATCACCGTGTCCGCCGGCGACGGGAGTACGAGCGCGAGGGACGGGTGCCCGCCGAGTCGCTCGCGGAAGCGTTCGCCCTGCTCGACGCGCACGGGGTCGACAGCGAGCGGCTGCGCGAGGCGCTCTGCGGCTGTGCCGTGGAGCTCGTGCTGACGGCGCATCCGACCGAGGCCACCCGCCGCTCGGTGCTCGAGGCCAACCGCCGCATCGCCGGTCTGCTGGCCCAGCTCGACGACGTGGCGCTGCCGCCTTCGGGCCGCGTGCGCGTGGAGCAGGCGCTCGCCGAGGAGATCACCATCCTCTGGCAGACGGACGAGGTGCGCTCGCGGCGCCCCAAGGTGGTGGACGAGATCCGCCGCGGCCTCTGGTTCTTCGAGCAGAGCCTGTGGGACGCTGCGCCGCGGCTCTCCCGGACGCTCGCCGCGCGCGTCGGGGCGGAGACGGCGCCGCTTCGCTTCGGAAGCTGGATCGGCGGCGATCTGGACGGAAACCCGCACGTGGGGCCCGAGACGATCGAGGACGCGCTCGAGCGTGCCCGCACGCTCGCGCGGCGGCTCGTGCGGGACGAGCTCACGGCTCTCGGCGCCGCCTGGGGCATGTCGACCACGGTCGTGGGCGCGGTGCCCGAGCTCGGCGGCGAGGATGAGCCGTTCCGCGCCCGGCTCGTCGCGATCTGGAAGCGTCTCGGCGACGACGCCTATGCCGACGGCGCCGAGTTGCTCGCCGACCTCGACGAGCTCGACCTCGTCTTGCGCGCTCATCGCGGCGACCGCATCGCCGACGGCGGGCTCGCCGACCTGCGCGCCCGTGTGCGCATCTTCGGTCTGCACATGGCGAAGCTCGACGTGCGTGTGCACGCGTCGGCGCTGCACGACGCCGGCGAGCGTCTGCGGCGCACGTTCGCGACGGCGGCGCGCGCACAGCAGCGCCACGGCGTCGGGGCGCTCGACCGCGTGATCGTCTCCATGACGCACGCCGCCGACGACGTGCTCGCCGCCGAGGCGCTCGCCGTCGAGGCGGGGCTGCGGGTGCAGGCGGTGCCGCTGCTCGAGACGATCGACGACCTGCGGCGCGCGCCGGCGCTCGTTGCCGAGCTGCTCGAGCGCAGCCCGCGCCCCGCCGTCGAAGTGATGGTCGGCTATTCCGACTCCGGCAAGGACGGCGGCCCGCTGACGGCGCAGTGGGAGATCTACCGCGCGCAGGAGCGGCTCGTCGAGGTGGCGCGCGAGCACGGGGTGGAGCTGACGGTGTTCCACGGCCGCGGCGGCTCGGCGGGTCGGGGCGGCGGGCCGACCTACGCGGCGATCCTGGCGCAGCCGCCGGGAGCGGTGGACGGCCGGCTCAAGCTCACCGAGCAGGGTGAGACGATCGCCTTCAAGTACGGTCTCTCCGGCCTCGCCGAGCGGAATCTCGAAGCAGCCGTGGGGGCGACGCTGCTGACCATGTTCCCGGCGGTCGCCGGCCTGGAGCCGCCGAACGAGGGCGCGCGGGACACGATGGCCGAGCTGTCCGGGGTCGCGTTTCATCGCTACCGCAGCGTCGTCTGGGACGACCCCGGCTTCGTGCGCTTCTTCCGCAGCTTCACGCCGGTCGACGAGCTCGCCCTGCTCGAGATCGGCTCCCGGCCGGTCTCGCGGCCGGAGGCGGCGGCGAGCGGCGAGCTGGAGGCGCTGCGCGCCATCCCCTGGGTGTTCGCCTGGACGCAGAACCGGTGCCTGCTGCCCGCCTGGTTCGGCTGCGGCAGCGCCTTCCACGCCTACGGGCTCTCCGGCGAGCGCCTCGCCTGGCTCCGTCGCCTCTACCGCGAGTGGCCGTTCTTCCGCGCTTTCGTGGAGAACCTCGAGATGACGCTGGCCAAGTCGAGCCTCGAGATCGCCGAGGCCTACGTGTCGCTCGTGCCCGAGCAGGCGCAGCCGGGCCGCTTCTGGGCGGCGCTCGCCGCCGAGCACCGCCGTTCGCTGGAGGCGGTGCTGGAGATCGTCGAGGCGGACGAGCTGCTCGCCCGCCATCCGGTGCTGCAGCGCTCGATCCGGCTGCGCAACCCCTACGTCGACCCGATGAACGCGATCCAGGTGGAGCTGCTGCGCGCCTGGCGCGCCGGCGAGGAGGACGCCAGGCGCCCGCTGCTGCGCTCGATCGCCGGCATCGCGGCCGCGTTACGCAATACCGGCTAGGGTCAGCCGACCGGCTTCAGGGATTGTCGCGGCCCGGAAACCCGCGTGAGCGGGTTTCCGGGCCTGCGGGCCACCTACGCGGCGAGTACGACGTCGCCGCCTTCGGCGCGGACGACGTCCTTGAGCTGGTGCTGCAGGCGGGTGAGGGCGCGGGCCTCGATCTGCCGTACGCGCTCGCGCGTGAGGCCGAGCTCCTTGCCGATCGCCTCCAGCGTCCACTGCTCGCCGGCGAAGCCGAAGCGCAGCTCCAGCACGCGCCGGTCGGGCTCCTGCAGCGCCTCGACGGCGCGGCGCACCTCGAGCCGCTGCAGCGTCTCGTCGGCCTCGTCCGCCGGGTCGACCGCGCTGCGGTCGGCGAACAGGTCGCCGAGCTCGCCGTCGCCGTCGGAGCCGACGGACTGGTTCAGCGAGACGGAGGCGTCCGCGGTGGACAGCGCCTCTTCCACGTGCGACTCCTTGAGGCCGGTCTCCTTCGCGAGCTCCTCGATGGTGGGGTCGCGCTCCAGCTTCACCTCGAGCCGCTGCCGGGCGCGGGCCAGCTTCTGCTGCCGCTCCTGCACGTGCACCGGCACGCGGATCGTCGCGCCCTGGTTCGAGATCGCGCGCTGGCAGGCCTGGCGGATCCACCAGGTGGCGTAGGTCGAGAACTTGAAGCCCTTGCGCCAGTCGAACTTCTCCACGGCGCGGTTGAGGCCGATGACGCCGTCCTGGATCAGGTCGAGGAACGGCACGCCGTGGCCGCGATACTTCTTCGCGATCGAGACGACCAGGCGCAGGTTGGCGTTGATCATCCGCTCCTTGGCGGCCTTGTTCCCGCGCTCGACGCGCTTGGCGAGGGCGATCTCCTCGGCGGCGGTGAGTAGCTTGTGCTTGCCCACGTCCTGGAGGAACAGCTGCAGGGAGTCGGTGAGGACGGCAGAGGCGTCGGCGCTCCAGGCGGCCTCCTCGGCCGCCGCGTTCAGCTCGGCCTCCATCACGCCGTCCGCCTCCGCGACGGGGATGGCGCGATCGGCCAGCGCGGCGCGCACGTCCTCGAGCGCGGACTCCGTGAGGTCGAGCTCGAGCGCAAGCGCCTCCAGCTCGGAAACCTCCACGCCGCCGCGCTCCTGGGCGTCGGCCAGAAAGGCGTCGATGGCAGGGATGTCGATCGTGGTGGTCAGCTCGATTCCTTTCGCAGTGATCTTCGCTGCCGGCGGCGCACGCGTAACAGGGGGGATCCGGTAGGCGCTTGCTCGTCCGGCGGTTGGTCGACACCGTTCGCTTCGAGGCCTTTTCAGGCCGCGCCGGCACACTACTCGGGCCTACTCAGGCCACGCCGACGCGTTCCCGCGGGAACGGTGCAAGTACAGTGTACAACGGTTGGACGTCAAGGGGAATTCCCGGTTTGAGGGTCTTTTCCTTCTCCTTACAATTCCGGCGGGCGCCCTGCAGCGTGCTCGCGGCTGCCGCTACAGTTGCGCCGCCCCGCTCGCCGGGCAGCTTCGAGGACGCAGGGGACGAGCCCTCCCATGACGACAGACCTTCTCGCCGGGCGCTACGATCTGCGCGCGCGCATCAGCCGCGGTGGCATGGGTACGGTCTGGCGCGCGCGCGACGAGCGGCTCGACCGCGACGTGGCGGTCAAGCTGCTGCACCCGTGGATCGCCGAGGACGCCGACCTGCGGGGGCGGTTCGCCCGCGAGGCGCGGCTGCTGGCCCCGCTCGAGCACGAGCACGTCGTGCGCCTGTACGACTACGGCGAGGACGGTGAGACGCCGTATCTCGTCATGGAGCTCGTGGAGGGGAGCAGCCTGGCGGCGCTCAGCCGCGGCCGACAGCTCTCCTGGGAGGAGGCGCGGGACGTGTGCCGGCCGATCGCGGCGGCGCTCGCCTACGCGCATGCACGCGGCATCGTCCATCGCGACCTGACACCCTCGAACGTCCTCGTCGAGGCGCCCGGCGGTCGCGTCGTCGTCACCGACTTCGGCCTGGCGCGTCTCGTCCGCTCGGCCACGAGCCTGACCACACGTGGGCTGCTGCTGGGCACGCCCGAGTACTGGTCGCCCGAGCAGGCGCGTGGGGCCGACAGCGGGACCGCCACCGACCTCTACGCGCTCGGGTGCATCGCGTTCGCGCTGCTTGCGGGCAGGCCGCCGTTCGAGGGCGACGACCGTCTCGCCGTCGGGCTGCGCCGCGCGCACGAGGACGCACCCTCGCTTGCTGTCATCGTTCCGGAGGCGCCCGCCGAGGCGACCGCCCTCGTCGAGCGCCTGCTCGCAGGCGACCCGGTGCGGCGGCCCTCCGCGGCGGAGGCGCTGGAGGCGCTCGGCGGCCCGGCCGCCGAGGGAGACGTGTCGCGGGATACCGGCGCCGACCACGCGCTCGATGCGGCGACGCTGGCCCTACCCGCCGCCGGCCGGACGCTGGCCCTGCCCGCCCCGCGGGCTCACCGCGCACGGCGACGCCGACGCGGCCGGCGAGTGGTGCTGGCGGCCGCGCTCGCGGCGCTCGCGGGCGCGCTGGCGTTCGTGGGCGCGACGATCGCGAACGCCGACGCCGTCGTCGAGGTACCTCGCCTGAGCGGGCTCACGCTGGCCGGGGCGCGCGCTGCGGTGGCGGAGACGGCCCACGCCGAGCGTGCCGCCGACGCGCCACTCGAGATAGCCGGCCGCGCCTACTCCGAGACCGTTGCCGAGGGCCGCGTGCTCGGGCAGGCGCCGGCGGCCGGCTCGCGTGTGGAGCGGGCAGGGCTGCTCGTCCGTGTCCGTCTCAGCCGTGGCTCGGCCTGGACAGAGGCGCCCGCACTGGCGGGCCGCACCCGTGACGAGGCCGTGCGTACCCTGCGGACGCTCGGCTTCCGTGCCGACGTCCGCCTCGAGGAGTCGTGGGACGTGCCCCGAGGGCTCGTCGTCAGCGCAGACGTCGAGGCCGGAGAGCGGGTGCGGCGTCCCGGTCCGGTCGGCATCGTCGTCTCGAGCGGGCGGCCCCGGACCGCCCTCGCCGACGTGCGGGGAACGGACGTCGGCAGTGCCCGCGACCTGCTCGACCCGAGCTTCGACGTACGGGTGGAAGAAGTGGGCTCGGACACGGCCTCGCC
>WBZO01006681.1_pt1 | contig 11050 bp, 9 predicted proteins | sample 5204261 | NCBI WGS metagenome assembly WBZO01 (sample SAMN12412400, study PRJNA552823) | activated sludge metagenome | isolation source: activated sludge from anammox sidestream of wastewater treatment plant... | place: USA: North Carolina | collected 2017-09
CTGATCGCCGTAAGAGGTCAGGATGATGACCGCGGACCGGCTTTCCCGCTCGCGCAGACGGCGCACGGCCTGGACGCCGCTCGCCCCCGGCATGCGGAGATCGAGCAGAATGACATCCGGCCGCAAATGACGGGCAAGCTCGATCGCGCCGGAGGCGTCGGTCGCCTCCCCGCTAATGGAGATGTCCCCGGCCGTCGCCAGCACCTTGCGCAGACCTTCGATTACGACGGGATGGTCGTCGACCAGCAACACCGAAATCACGCCGAACGCACCGCGTGTCCGCCCGGTGTGATCGGCGGCGACGTCTGCTCGGTGCCGATCATGGTCACCTGGGCGTGTTCCTCGAGTTCAGTCGCGATGGGTTCGGCCGTGAGCGCCGGTGTGACATCGAGCGTCAATGGCAATTCCAATATGATGGCCGCGCCGCCACCGGGACGAGATCGGATTTCGAGTGTGGCACCGATCGCGGAAGCGCGTTCTCGCATGCTGAGGAGACCGAGCGACGACGGTGTGCTGGCTTGTTCGGGGTCGAACCCGGAGCCATTATCGTGCACCGTCACCCGGAGTCGCTCCTCCAGCCACTCCATCTTGACGACCGCTTCGTCAGCGTGCGCGTGCCGTAGCGCGTTATGCAGTGCCTCCTGAACGATGCGATAGATACCGAGCCGGGCATCAGCAGAGAGTCGCTGCGGTTCACCCGACAACTCGAGCCGGCTCGGCAAACCGGTCCGGTTGATTTGGGCCACGTAGCGTTCGATCGCGGCGACCACACCGAGATCGTCGAGGTCGGGCGGACGCAGGGCGAAGATCACATCGTGCAACTCCGCCATGGCGCGCTCGAGCAATTCATTGACCGTGCCAAGCGCATCGCCCGCTCCGGTTCCATTGCCATTGCCGTTGCCGTTTTCGAATGAGGTCGGGTGGGCGGAACGTGCATCACCGGTGCTGAGCAGCATCGCACGGGATTGGTAGAGGGCGCCGGTGATCAGCGGCGACACGGCGTCGTGGATATCACCGGCGATGCGTCGCCGTTCGTCCTCCTGCAATCGCACCGTCCGGCGCAACAGATCGCGGAGGCGTTCCGCCTGCACGGCGACCTCCTCGCGCGCGGCCTCGGTGTCTCGCACCTGGGTGGTGAGCCGATCCGCCATGTGCCGCACGGCTTCGCTGAGGGCCATCACCTCGCCACGGCCAACGGGTTGGAACGGCACGTCGACTTCGCCGTCCGCGATTCGCTGAGCCTGGCCGGTGATCTGCTTCAAGGGGCGCGCGGTGAGCTCGGCGAAGATCATCGCAAGTATGAGCGCGATCGCACAGGCAAAACCGAGTGCAATCAACCCATGCCGCAGGAGTGTTTGATTCGGTCCATACCCGGTCGGGGCCGGAGTAGTGACCACGACCGCCCATTGCACACCTGGATGCGCCACTGGCGCGACAACGGCCAGGCGGCGATCGCCCTGACCATCGGTGTACACCTGGGTGGTGCGCTTGCCGGTCAACGCGGTTTGAACCGGACCAGCCAACAGGTCGCGCGTCAGCACCTTGCCGCCGCTGGCCTCGCGGGTCGAGGTGGAGATCACCTGGTTGGCGGAGACGATCGCGATCGTCGTCACGCCGCTGGCATACCCGGTCGACGGGACGAAGGCCTTCTGCAACCGGTCGACACTGAGGAAGGACCCGACAGCGCCAACAGGTTGGCCTTTGGTCGCGTCGGTCGGATCCGGCATCACCGGTTGGACCAGCGCGATCACCTCGACGTTGCCCTCGGAGTAGAGCAATTTGTCGGAGATCGCGGCCTCACCGCCGTTGAGCGCCTTCGTGGTGGCGGCCATGAATTGAGGCAGCAATTCCTTTGGATCGATCCCGCCGGAACTGACAACCACCGAACCGCTGGGACTCAACAGGAAGACGCCGTTGAGACTGGGTCGCGCCACCCGCATCTGCGAGAGCACTTCCTGCGCACCGGTCGCTTGCATGGATTGAAGGCGCGGGTCCTTGGCGATTTCCGCCAGCGCGGCCTGATTTTCGTCGAGGGTGGCGGCAAGCCCCTGAGAGACGACGTCGCTGACGGCGAAGTCGGTATCCACCAGTTGATCCTGGCTGTGATCGAGGGTGGAATCGAGGAGGTAGAGGGATACGCCGATCAACGGCAGCAGGCACAGGGCTGCTGCGGTGACAAATCGCGTGCGCAATGACCATCTGCGCATCATGCGGCGCTACCTGGACGCGCGGGGCTGGGATTGGGAACCAATTGACGTGGCCTGGACACGACCAGGGAACGATGGGCCATCCGGCGGTTTGAAACGATATACGAGCGGTCCCCCATCGGGTATCCATATGGCCCCGGACGTCGCGAGCCGGGGGAACCCGGCGTTGACCGGATGGCAGCGACTCACGGTCAGTGTAACGCTGAATGGAGATTGTGGGGTGAGGGGTGATGGGTGATGGGTGATGGGTGATGGGTGATGGGTGATGGGTGATGGGTGAGGGGTGGTGGCTGATGGGTGATGGGTGATGGGTGATGGGTGATGGGTGAGGGGTGGTGGCTGATGGCTGACGGCTGATGGCTGACGGCTGACGGCTGACGGCTGATGGGTTTGACGGGGGGTGGGGAGGGGTGCAGACTCGCGGGGTTGGAATTGAGTGCGCGAGAGTGGAGGAATTGGGATGGCGACGATTTCGAACGATTGGCTCACCGGATGCTCCGTCGCCGTCTACGATCTCGAGCAACCGCGCTTCTTCGGCATGCCGATCCACGACGCGCACCAGCCGGGCTACTTCTACTCGCTCCACCGCCGCCACGGCGACAACTACCGGCCCGCGACGCTCGGACCGCGCACCGGCGCGGCCGGGGTGATCGTCTGCATGGAGCACACCGGCACCCATATCGATGCGATTTGCCATCAGGCCGACGACCTCAAGCTGTTCGGCGGGGTCGACGCGGTGACGGCGGCGACCGCACGCGGATTCACCTATGGCGCGGTCGAGGAGATCGACCCGATTGTCGCGCCAGGAGTGCTGATCGATCTCGCGGGAGAACGCGGCGTCGACCGGTTGCCAGCGCTCGAGCCGGTCGGACTGGCGGAGTTCCAGAGGTGTTGCGCCCAGCGTGAAATCACGATCGGCCGCGGCGACGTTGTGCTCGTGCGCACGGGTTACGGCGCGATCTGGAACCAGCCCCAACCGTATCTGGCCGCGGCCGGATTGCATGGCGATGTGTCGCGTTGGCTGGGCGAGCTCGAGGTGCTGGCGGTAGGCGCGGATAATATGTCGTGGGATGTGATCGGGGTGCGGGACGAGATAGCAGGCTGCGAACTGCCGGGCCATGTGGAACTGCTGGCCCGGCGGGGAATCTACATCATCGAAAACCTGGTGCTCGAGGAGTTGGCAGCGGCGCAGGTTTCGCGCTTCACGTTCGTCTGCACGCCGCTCAAGTTCATCGGCGCCACGGGGTCTCCGGTGCGCCCGATCGCCATCGTGCCGGAGTCGAACTCATGACCGCGACCGAACTCGCCACCTTCGCCGGAACGGAACGAGTGCTGGACCGCGCGCACACGCTCGCGCGCGAATTTCTCGCGTCGCTGGGGGACCGACCGGCGGGTCGCATACCATCGGCGGCCGAGATGGCCGCGGCGCTCGATGAACCGCTGCCCGATGGACCAGCCGACCCGGCTGCCGTGCTGGAGGAGTGGCTGCGACGCGCGGAGCCGGGAATCGCCGCGTCGCCGGGACCGCGTTTCTTCGGGTTCGTCACCGGCGGTGTCACACCGGCGGCCCTGGGTGGGGATTGGCTCACTTCCGCCTTGGATCAAAACGCCGCGTTCTGGGCAGGCAGTCCGGCAGCCGTGCAAACCGAGCTGGTGGTGCTGCGATGGTTGAAGGAGCTGTTCGACCTGCCGGCTGCCTGGTCCGGGGCGCTAACGAGCGGCGCCACGATGGCGAACATGGTCGGATTGGCGGCGGCGCGCCAGTGGGCAGGCGAGCGGCTCGGTTTCGATCCGGCGAACGACGGATTGGCGGGACACCCGGTGATTCCCGTAGTTTCCAGCACCGAAATCCACGCCAGCGCCCTCAAAGTGCTCGGCACGCTCGGTTTGGGACGCGGGGCGGTGCAAGTAGTGGATGCGCCGGGTGGGAGAATCGATCTCGACGGGTTGGAACGAGAGCTGGCAGCGATCGCCGGTCCGGCGATCGTGGTCGCGAACGCGGCCGAGGTGAACACGGGTCAGTTCGACGATATTGCCGCAATTGCCGATCGATGCGCGGCACATGCGGGCGGCACGTGGCTCCATGTCGATGGGGCGTTCGGTCTCTTCGCGGCGGCTTCGCCGCGATACCGGCACTTGCTGACCGGGGTGGAACGGGCGGACTCTGTCGCGAGCGACGGACACAAATGGCTGAACGTGCCGTACGACTGCGGCTTCGCGTTCGTGCGCGATCCGGCTCCGCTGCGAGCGGCCTTTGGCGCCAGCGGTTCATACATCACCGGCGCCGATGGCTGGGATCCGCACACCCATGTACCCGAGATGTCGCGCCGCTTCCGGGGATTGGCGGCCTGGTGTGCGCTGAAGGCGTTCGGCCGCGAGGGGTACCGGGCGGTGGTGGAACAGTGCGTCGACAACGCGGCAGCGTTTGGGGCGTGGGTCGATAGCGCGCCGGGGATCGAATTGTTGAACGGCGCGCCGCCGCTCAACATCGTTTGTTTCCGGCTGGCGCCGGACGGCTTCGCGAGCGTGGATCTCGATGACCTCAACCGGCGGGCGGTGCGGGCGCTGCAAACAGATGGTCGCGCGTTCGTGACCGGAACCGTTTGGCGCGGCAAGGCGGCGATCCGGGCGGCGTTCGACAACTGGTCCACCACACCAGAGGACGTCGTGATTCTGGAGCAAGCGGTGGCCGATGTCGCGGCCTCGATCACGGCAACAGGCGAATGACGCCTTCCCGCGCGACCACACCGAAATGACGCAGGTCGAAGGTCAAGACTCGGCCGCCCCGCCGTTCGGCGCAAGCGATGACGGCGGAATCGGCGAACCCGAGACCGAGATCGTTGTAGCGTTCGACAAGCTCAAGGATCCGCGAGATATCGTTTTCCCCGCAGTCGAGTGAGTAGGCGCCGTCGCGAATGTCGGCCAGGAATGCCGGTAGGACACCGGATGGCATACCGCGCTCGATGAAATAGCACACCTCAGCGAGGATACCGGCTGGAATCACCAATGGACCCGGCTCCCGGTCGATCACTTCGAGCGCGGTGCGATGATGTGGATCGAGTTGGTCGAGATAGGCAACGATGGCCGAGGTGTCCAACGTTACCAATCGCGTACCCAGTTGTGCTCAAGCCATTCTTCGACTTGATCGGAGTGGACGAGACCGCTCGAAACGATGGCTCGTGTGCGCGGCCGCGGACGAGGCTGGTCCGAGACGTAGGCCGCCACGGCCTCACGAATCAACTCCGCCTTTGGCCGACCCATGCGCTTAGACAGTGAGTCCAGCTGGGCTTGTTGTTCGACGGTGAGGTACACCGTGGTCTTCTCCATTGCGACATCTTCTCCGCTCTTCTTCGCGTTCACTGTTGAATCCTTACAGTGAGCAAGTCGCCGGGGCCCTCTGGCTCAAGCTCGACTTCCCCCCGGAGCCTCTTGCTCGATGGTAGCGATCATCGTCTACACACTCCGTGGATTGTACCATATGCCATATGTGGCATCAATCGCCGAGTGTACGTGATCCGATCGAATGAGGCGAGGGCATTGCGTCTGATTTGATTTGCCGGTCATCCGACCACCAACCGTCCGGTGGCCCGTCCTCCGTTCCGGCGTGCATGCTACGCTTCGGCGCATGACGACCTCACTTGCGCGACAACCCTTGACCTTTGGCGTTGTCACCGGTCAGCATCAATTGACCTGGGAACAACTGATCGAACAATGGCAAACCGCGGAGGAAGCCGGATTCGACTCCCTCTGGCTGTTCGACCATTTCATGGCGCTCTACGCCGATCCGGACGGACCGTGCCTGGAGACGTCGACCTTGCTGGCGGCGCTCGCGCTGAAGACGTCCCGCGTCAAGATCGGTGTGCTGGTCTACGGCAACACCCACCGCTATCCGGCGATTCTTGCGAAAGAAATGGTCACCATCGACCACATCAGCGGCGGCCGCGCGATTCTCGGCATCGGCACCGGGTGGAACGAACGCGAGCACCGCGCCTACGGCATTCCCTTCCCATCGGCGGGCGATCGGGTCGAGATGCTGGACGAATCGCTGCAAATCATGCACTCGCTGTTTACCGAGCGGCGTACGACGTTTCGTGGGGCGCACTACCAGCTGGAGGACGCGCCGTTCGCGCCGAAACCGCTGCAGGCGCACTTGCCGGTGATGATCGGCGGCGAACGGCCGCGGATGCTGAAGTTGATCGCGCAGCGGGCCGACATCTGGGACTGTAGCCGGTCGGCCGAGAGCTTGAAGGAGGGCGCGGCCACCATCGCCGCGCATTGCGCCGAGATCGGGCGCGATCCGCGCGAGATCGTCTGCTCGGTGTCGATGGGGGCGGATAAGTTCGATGATCCAGCGGCGTTCCCCGATCTGGTGCGGAGTTACCGGGAGGCCGGGGCGAGCCAGTTGTTGTTCGATTTCCCACTCGGTGGCGAGGGCTTGGAAAACGCGAAGCGGATCGCTCGCGACGTTTTGCCGGGGTTGAAAGCCGAGTTGGCGTAGACCCGCCACCGGGCCGGCTGGGCGATGACGGCTTCTCGAACTTCTCGTCGCCCAGCCTGCGAAACGCAATCGCTCGCCCGAAAACCCGGCAGCGGAGCCGCGCCGCGGGCGCTCTTCCGGCTTCTCGCCTCGAGCTTCTCGCTTCCGCTCTTACGGCTCGATCTCGAAGATCGTTTCGACCTCGATCGGGGCATCGTCCGGCAGTGCCTGCATGCCGACCGCCGACCGGGCGTGGCGCCCCTTCTCGCCCAGCACCTCGTAATAGAGGTCCGAAAATCCGTGCATGACGGCGGGCGTGTCTTTGAAACCTGGCGCGCAGTTGACCATGCCGAGCACCTTGACAACCTGTTTGATCCGGCTGAGCTCGCCCAACACCGTTTTGGCCTGAGCGAGCTGCTGGACCGCACACAGGCGGGCAGCCTCGTAGCCCTCCTCGATCGAGTAGGTCTCGCCCACCCGGCCGGACCATTTCTTGCCGTCCTTCGCGGGCGGGGTCGCCCCGGAGAGATACAGAAGGTTGCCGGTGATCTTGCCGACCGCCATCGCGGGTCGACTCATCTTGGCTTCCGCGAGTTCATATCCGAGCGAGCGCAGTTTTTCCTCGGGTGTCATGAGATGCCTTTCATCAACGAAGCGAATACCAACAGACGATGGACGACGTCAGGGACTCATGAAGGCGTACCACCCGCGAGGATCGTGGAGAGCGTCTGGGTGTCGATGTTGCCGCCGGAGATCAGGCACGCGATCTTGCCGCCACCGGCTCGACCGGTGAGCGCGGCGGCGACCGAGGTCGCGGCAGCGCCCTCCGGAATCACCCGGTTGCGTTCCATGATGAGACGAGCCGCGGCGGCGGTTTGTTCGCGCGAGACGACGATCGCGCCGTCGATCAACCGTTGAGCGAGTTCGAACATCTCGGCGTTGACGAATGGCGAGCCGATTCCATCCACGAAGGTCGGGGTGAACGGGACTTCGACCGGGTGACCAGCGGCGAGCGACGGAGCGAGCGGGGCGCCGGTGTCGATCTCGCTAGCGTAGACGCGGGTTTGGGGGCGGAGCGCCTTGATCGCGGAGGCGATGCCACAGCACAACCCGCCACCACCCCAAGGAACGATAACGGCGTCCACCTCGGGCAGGTCCTCGAGAATTTCGAGACCGATCACCCCGTTGCCGGCCATCACATCAGGATCGCTGTAGGGATGGATGAAGATTCCGGTGGCATCGTCCCGGCGCCTCGTGCGGAAGATGGCGAACCAGTCCTCGACGGAGAGTTCGACGACGCGGCCGCCATAGCGTTGCACCGCCTCGATTTTGGTGCGGGGCGCGGTATTGGGCACGTAGACGGTGGCGGGCACCCCCAGCGCGCGGGCCGACCACGCGACCGCCTGGGCCATATTACCGGCGCTGCCGGTCCACACACCGTCGGCAAGCGCGGTCGCGCCTGCTTTCGCCATCGCGTTGTACGCGCCGCGTAGCTTGAACGCGCGGATCGGCTGCAGACATTCGAGTTTGAGAAACAACGCGGGGTCGGAAGTGTCGCCATCCAGACGAACCAACGGTGTGCGGACCACTGCCCCACGACTACGGGCTTGCGCCTCCTGGATCGCTTCGAGCGGAATCGGGTCCCAATGTAGCGGAGCGCCCGGGGGCAGGGACTTGCCGGAGGTCATAGGAGACTCCAATGGTCGAGCAATCGCGACACGGCCGCAACGCTAACGTCAAACGGGCGCGCGGGCAAGCCGGTTAGACCTGTCCAGCCAGGCGAAGGGCAGCACCCAGCAGCACGTTCGCGCCCGCTTCGATGTCCACCGGTGTCGAGAACTCGGTTTCGCAATGACTCAACCCGCCCTTGCTGCGCACGAAGATCATGCCGGAGGGGGTCATCCCGGCAGCGTACTTGGCGTCGTGGCCAGCACCGGACCACAGATCCACCCGCGGCAGACCGAGCGCCTCGACCGATTCCGCAATCGCCATCATCACGCCGCGGTCGAACGGGGTGGGTTCGCTCGTCCAAAAGCGACGCACATCGACATCGCAGCCGGTGTTGCTCGCGACGGTCCGCGCCAGTTCCTGCAGGCGCGTGAACTGCGCCTCGAGCGTGGCGGGATCGGGATGGCGAACATCGACGCTGAAGGTCACCTTGCCGGGAATCGTGTTGATCACATTCGGTTCGGCCTGAATCCGGCCCACCGTGGCGACGGCGATCTCGTCGCAATCCCAGGCGATCTGCTCGACACCGGAGATGATCCGGGCGGCAGCGGCCAGCGCGTCCCGGCGGAGTCGCATGGGACTGGGTCCGGCGTGGTCGGATTGACCGGAGACGACGACTTCGCTCCAGGTGATGCCGGCAATCCCGCCGACGATACCGACCGGTTGCCCGAGATCATCGAGTACGGGACCTTGTTCGATATGGAGTTCGAGATAGCTCGAGGCGGGAAAGGGCCGGTTCGTCTGGTCCCCGAGGTACCCGATACGGCGGAGTTCGTCGATGAACCGGGCGCCCTGGCGATCGCATCGCTCGTAGACATCGGCCTGGGTGAAACGGCCGGCCACCGCGCCGGAGGCCTGCATCGCCGGTTCGAACCGGACACCCTCCTCGTTGGTCCAGTTCACGACCGCGATCGGGAGCCGGGTGCGGACGCCGTGGTCGTTCAACGTGCGGAGGACTTCGAGTCCGGCGATCACACCAAGGGCGCCGTCGTAGCGGCCGCCCCGGACGACGGTGTCGAGATGGGACGCGAGCACGACCGGCGGTCCGGCGGTGGCGCCTGCGCGCAACCCGGTCATCGTGCCGAAGTCGTCGATCCGCACCTCGAGACCGGCTTGCTCCAGCCATTGCTTGAAGAGATCGCGGGCGGTCTTGTCCTCGTCCGAACAGGCTAACCGGGTCACACCGCCGGCCGGCGTAGCTCCAATTGTGGCCATCGTGGCCAAGCTGCGTTCGAGGCGGGCGCCATCGACGCGAATACTGGACTGATCGGTCACCGGGTTCACTCCACCGCGAGCCGTTGATGCGCTCTCCGCCGAGGACACCGCGAAAGTATCGCAAAGGACACTCGCGCGAGCGGCCTTCCTCCTCGACCGCGCGACAGATCGGGTTCGGATTTGCGAAACTGGGAACATGGATGCCGCGCGCGCCTACGGCCATCGCACCTTCGCTTCACTTTCGATCCGCAACTACCGGCTCTACGCGATCGGACAGGGAATCTCGCTCTCCGGCACCTGGATGCAATCGGTCGCCCAGGGATTGCTGGTGCTGAAGTTGAGCGGTTCCGGGACCGCGCTGGGGCTGGTGATCGCGCTGCAGTCGGTTCCCATCTTGTTGCTGGGGCCGTGGGGTAATCGCCGATCGCCTTCCGAAACGCCACATTCTGTACGGCACGCAGTCGGCGGCCGCGCTGCTGAGCTTGACGGTCGGTGTTCTCGTTTATGGCGATTGGATCCGGCTGTGGATGGTCTACGTGACTGGGGTTGTGCTCGGCCTGATCAAGGTGTTCGACAACCCGACCCGGCAAACATTCGTGCGGGAAATGGTCGGCACCGAACATCTGGCTAACGCGATTTCGCTCAACTCGACCGAAATGAATCTCGCCCGGGTAATCGGACCAACGATCGCGGGCGCCTTAGTGGCCACCGTCGGATTGGGCGCCTGCTTCGTGTTCGATGGGCTCTCCTACGTCGCGGTCTTGGTGATGCTGGCCTGCATGAGGTCCGACGAACTGCAACCGGCGCCGCGGGTGGCCCGGACGAGGGGCCAGCTTATCGCCGGTTTTCGCTACGTGCGGGCGACCCCGGCCTTGCGCACCGTGTTGTTGATGATGGCGATTGTGGGGATGCTGACCTACGAGTTCTCCGTGGTCTTGCCGCTACTGTCCGAGTTTACGTTCGATGCTGGCGCAAGTGGTTACGCCGCGTTGACGGCAGCGATGGGTTTGGGCGCGGTCGCCGGCGGTTTGTACACCGCTGGCCGGCATACCAGTTCCGCACGGGCGTTGGGTGTGTCCGCATTCTTGTTCGGGGCGTCGGTGTGGCTCGTGGCGGCGGCGCCGACGATCCATCTCGCGGTAGCCGCGATGGTGATCGTCGGCTTCTTTTCGATCAACTTCACGGCGCTCGGCAATGTAACGCTGCAATTGAACAGCAACCCCGAAATGCAGGGCCGGGTGATGGCGTTGTGGACGGTGGCGTTTCTCGGCACGACCCCAATCGGCGGACCGATTCAGGGGTGGATCGGCGAGCACGCGGGGGCCCGGTGGGCGTTGCTGGTGGGCGGCGGCGCCGCGGTCGTGGCCGCCGGAATCGGTTTCGTGGCGTCACGACGCGACGAACCGGATACGACCGATCCAGG
>WBZO01003008.1_pt2 | contig 11048 bp, 6 predicted proteins | sample 5204261 | NCBI WGS metagenome assembly WBZO01 (sample SAMN12412400, study PRJNA552823) | activated sludge metagenome | isolation source: activated sludge from anammox sidestream of wastewater treatment plant... | place: USA: North Carolina | collected 2017-09
CCCATTTTCATAATAGTGATAGAAAATTGCATCTCTCCATGCCATTTTCTTGTTCTGTATCAGAGATAAAAAAGAACTGCCCTGCATATCAGGCGGTATGGACACACCGGCAGCCTCCAATAATGTTGGGGCAATATCCAGGTTCAGAATAAAGTCGCGGTTTACTGTACCGGGGGCAATCACTCCCGGATAACGCATCATGATCGGTGTTCTCATGGATTCTTCATAAATCCATCGTTTATCAAACCATCCGTGTTCTCCCATAAAGAATCCCTGGTCGGACATATAGATCACGATCGTGTTTTTAGCAAGATCATGCTGATCCAGATAGTCGAGGGTTCTTGCCACATTACGGTCCAGTGAAAGAACAGTGCCCAGGTAATCACGCATGTACCGTTGGTATTTCCATTCGGTAAGAGCATTGCCTGACAAATTTTTCGACTTAAGGTCTTCATAAATCGGATCATAATAAGCATCAAACTTTGCTTTTTGCTCAGGGGTCATCCGTTTTATGAATGCCCATTTTTCTTTGAGTTCTTCTGTTTCAAACATTTTCAGATCGTATCCAAGAATCATGGTCTTGCTTATGGTCATGTCCTGTACCTGTGCAGCTTTCCTCCCTTCATAATCATCATAAAAATTTTGGGGAAGCGGAAATTCGATCTGATCAAACTTGCCGAAGTCCTGAATATCCGGTATCCAGGTCCGGTGAACTCCTTTTTGCCCGATTATAAGACAGAAAGGCTTTGTAGTATCCCTTCTGTTCAGCCAATCTTCGGCCACATCTTCCACTACGGTTGTACCATAGCCTTCCATACGCTCCCTGCTCCCATCCATAAGAATAAAATCCGGATTATAATATTGGCCCATTCCCACCAGTATTTTGAAATAAGAAAAACCCTGGGGCAATGTTTTCAGATGCCATTTTCCGATCATAGCGGTCTGATATCCGCTTTTTGTCAATTCCTTAATAAAAGTATTCTGGCTTCCGTCGAAAGTTGAATTTTCATTGTCTGTAAATCCGTTCTTATGGCTGTATTTCCCGGTAATGATCACTGCCCGGCTGGGGCCGCAGATCGAATTGGTGACATAACCCCTGTCAAATCGTACACCTTCCCGTGCAATTCGGTCTATCCCCGGAGTTTCTATGAACTTGCTTCCATAAGAGCTGATGGTCTGGTATGAATGATCATCGGAAATAATCAAAAGAATATTAGGCCTTTCCTGTGCATAAGCGAATACACCGTTACAAAAGAAAAAGAACAGCGTAAGTTTTTTAAAAAACATATTGACTGCGTTTACATATCCGGTGATTGAATGAACACAGCCTTTCTCTGTTTTCATACAAATGATCTTTTTAGACTTTGATATAAATTTTCTTTTTATCCATCCAGTGAACGATCAGCCACATCATAAAGATCCACGCCAGTGCATACAATAAAGAACCCGCTTCGAGATTATCCGGAAAAACAGGTTTGCACACTTTCTGATAAAACCATCTGAGCGGCGTAGTGTATATCCGTGACCCGTCATCCGCAAACCCCATCGGGATTCTGATCAGGTTCGTTGTCCTGGGAATAAATGCCGAAAGCATAAATATGAACAAGGGATTTTTGCCAAATGAATTGAATGCTTTATCGAGCCAGGTCCTTTTATTTTTCAACTCAATCAGGTAGATCATCAATGCAATGATGGTCATTGCCATACCGGTTGTATATACGACATAACTGCTGGTCCAGATCCTTTTATTGATTGGGAAAACCAATCCCCATGCATAGCCGATGAACATCAATACTGCTCCTGCTGCAAACAAGCCATTAATCATCTCATGGTTCTTCCCTTTTTTAATGATATAATGCCCGCATATATATCCAAGGATCACCTGGGCAACGGGCCCCAGCGAACTGGCAATGCCTTCGGGATCGAATGCCAGCGGCTTATCTCCTTCTCTTATTGAGCCATGGGATAAATGCTCTGAACCCATAAGATACTTATCCACGTCTGTACCGAACCAACCGTGAATTCCGTAAGGGTCTGAAGGATTGGTGATATAACAGAGAAACCAATAAAAAAGTAAAATAAAACAGGCGATCAGGAATGATCCTTTGACTTTGAAATAATGAATGATGACAGCCGCAAAGAAATAAGCGATAGCGATCCGCTGCAGGATGCCCATGATCCGAATGCCGATCAGTTCACCTTTCTGATCCGTATAGCTCCATTCTGTGAACACCAAATGATCACCTTCATACCTCACAAAAGGATACCAGCGTAAAAACAAACCGATAAAAAATATGATAAGAGTCCGGGTGATCACTTTTTTCCAGAAAGCAGAAGGGCCCGCTTCCTGAAGTCGCGGCATCACAAATGCCATAGCATTTCCGACCGCAAACAGGAAAAAAGGAAAGACCAGGTCTGTTGGTGTGACTCCATGCCAGGTTGCATGTTTTAAAGGCGGGTATATATGTGCCCACGTACCCGGGTTATTTACCAATATCATTAGCGCCACAGTAGCTCCTCTGAACACATCAAGAGAATAAAATCTCTCTTTATTTTTTACTTCGTTAAGCATGGTTAAGTTGAGAGAATGGTGACAGAACAAGTGATTGCTTCCGAAGTTAAAATTTCTGGCACAAAGATTCCCTTATACACAGAAGTAATTTTTAAACAATCGGAAATAAATTCCTATGATCAGAGAAAAATTGCGGCTTTCTGCTTTTTAAGATCACGATATTATTATGCTTATGACATCAACACTGATAAACACTCACAACATTCCATCTTTTACTTTATCCATATAAATATCCTGTTAGCAATCCGTGGAGATCCTTTTGAATCCTGTTTTAGAAATATTTACTTATACTAAGAAACGAAGTGCTGATATTATTTGAGAATTATTCCTAAGCAGCAGACCCGAAAAATAAATAAGCAAGTATGATGGAAGTGATAATGCCTACCAGGTCGGCAAGCAACATAGAACCGATCGAGTATCGTACATTCTTCACTCCCACTGCGCCGAAGTACACAGCAACAACATAAAAAGTAGTATCAGAAGATCCTTGCAAAATACAGGACAATGTTCCGGCAAAAGAATCCGGGCCATAAGCATTCATGGCATCTACCATCATGCCTCTTGCAGCGCTGCCGCTGAAAGGTTTTACCAATGCCGTAGGCAAACCGTTGACAAACCGTGTGTCCATCCCGGATGCAGCCACCAGGTCTTTGATGCCATCAATGATAAAATCAAAAGTGCCGCTGGTGCGAAGCATGCTGATGGCAACCAGCATCCCGACAAGATAAGGTATGATACGAACAGCAACATTGAAGCCTTCTTTTGCGCCATCAATAAAAGAACTGAAGATGTCTGTCTTTTTATAAACCGCTCCTGCAATAATTGCGAATATGATAAAAAGTAAAAGGCCGTTGCCAAAAGCGCCTGAGAAAAATTCAAGATTGGTTTTACTCAGTGAGGTCAGATACCAGACAAATCCAGCGATCAATGCCGACAAACCGGCTATCCATGCAATGATCACCGGCTGAAGCAGGTTGATCCGCTGCCTTAATGATACAATGAGCATGGCAGCAACAGTGGCGGCAAAAGTGGCGATCATGCATGGAATGAAAATATCGGTAGCGCTTTTGGCCCCTGCCCCTGCCCTGAGTGCAATGATGCTCACCGGGATCAAAGTCAGTCCCGATGCATGAAGGCATAAGAACATGATCTGGGCATTTGATGCTCTTTCCTTATCGGGATTTAACTCCTGCAAACTTTCCATTGCTTTAATGCCAAAAGGAGTGGCGGCATTGTCCAGCCCTAAAAGATTTGCAGAAAAATTCATCATCATGTGCCCATGCGCAGGATGATCTTTGGGCACTCCGGGAAACAATTTTGTGAAGAAAGGCCCGATGATCCTCGACAGCATCCGTACACCGCCTGCTTTTTCCGCCACACTCATCAAACCCATGAACAAGGTCATTATACCGATCAACCCGATGCATATATTGACTGCGGTCTTGCAAGTCTCGATGATTCCATCTGCCTTTTCCGCCTTCAAGGCAATGATCCTGTCTCCAGCTTTTTTATAAGTTAATCCTCCTTTCTGAAAATGATTAACTGAATCAAGTGCCCGGTGGATCTGAATATCGGCATCATTGATGCTCATATCTTTTACCTTGATCGAATCACCGCTCTTCCCAATAACCATAGAAGTGAAAATCTGCCGGTTTCCGTCAGCAAACATAAATTTGATACCTGCTACCGCAATGGCTATGATGATGAATGCCGACCAGATCCTGCTTAATGCCATGAAGTTTGAAATTTATTGTTTGAAGATAATCTTTTCTGGAAACTGCAAAAGTTCAATGAGAAAAATTATCTGATGGTTTTAATGATGGGATCATGAAAAATATCTTCCGCCTTAACCTGGGTATTCATCAAAACCTATGACAGCTTATCTTTGCAGCCCAAAACCATAAATTAAAATTTGTAAATCGTAAATAAAAATGGCTTTACAGGCAGGAATTGTAGGGTTACCGAATGTGGGTAAATCAACATTGTTCAATGCAGTCAGCAACAGCGCCAGGGCCCAGGCAAGCAACTATCGTTTTTGCACCATCGAACCGAATGTCGGACTGGTAGATGTGCCGGATGAAAGGCTGAACAAACTGGCTGAACTGGTCAATCCTGCACGCATTGTTCCCACTCAGATCGAGATCGTGGATATTGCCGGGCTGGTGCGTGGCGCCAGCAAAGGGGAAGGCCTGGGAAATAAATTCCTTGCCAACATAAGGGAAGTGGATGCAGTGATCCATGTGATCCGGTGTTTTGAAGACGAGAATATTTTAAGAGAGGAAGGAGCCATTGACCCGGTAAGTGACAAAGAGATCATTGATACTGAATTACAACTGAAGGACCTGGAAAGCGTTGAGAAAAAAATATCACGAATTGAAAAATTGGCAAAGACCGGAGATGCAAAACTGAAACAGGAATATGAAGTGCTGAGCAGATGCAGGGAGCAATTGGAAAAAGGGAAGAACATCCGCGATCTGCATTTAAGTAAAGAAGAAAAAACTGCTATCGCTGATCTTTTTTTACTCACGGATAAGCCGGTATTGTATGTGGCAAATGTGGACGAAGCTTCCATGCATACCGGGAATAAATTTTCCGATGCTTTGCGGGGCTCCATAAAAAATGAAAATATAAAAGCAGGCCAGGTGGGAGACGAGATGATCATCATGAACAATTCCATCGAAGCACAGATCAGCGAGATGGAGGATCCGGCAGACAAAGCAATGTTCATGGAAGAATATAAGATGAAAGAACCGGCGCTGAACCGCCTGATCCGTTCTGCTTACAAACTTTTAAATCTGCAGACATTCTTTACGGCAGGCCCGCAGGAAGTAAGGGCATGGACCATCCACGAAGGATGGAAAGCTCCGCAGGCTGCCGGAGTGATCCATACCGATTTTGAAAAAGGTTTTATCAAAGCTGAGGTCATTTCTTATAATGACTTCATTCATTATGGCTCTGAGGCTGCCTGTAAAGAAGCAGGGAAACTGAGAATTGAAGGGAAAGATTATGTGGTAAAGGATGGAGATGTGATGCACTTCCGGTTTAATGTTTAGGTACATGATATTTTAGCTGATAATGATCCTGCGCTAACGATTCAGAATGCCAAACATTTTGTTTCTTTCACAAACTCATCACTCTTTATTCCCTTGCCATGAAAATATCAATGGAATCATTGTGTCAAAATAAAATCATTGAACAGTAAAAAGCCTCGTTACAAGACAGGTTTCATTCCCGCCGCTTTTATTTTTTCAATAACTAATTTCCCGATCCCTTTTCCGCTTATCTGCCCGTTCACTATGGAATCGTGAAAGTGAATCCCGCCATATTGCCTGGATATGGCTGCTTCTTCCGAAGCCAGCCTGAATGATTTGAAATCCCTCGGCTGCAACCCGAACGCTACTTCTGTGCTGTCTGTAAATGAAAAATTATCTCCAAAGAAATAGGTAAGAACTTCCGAAGCAGCTGCAGAGATAATGCTGTGGCCACTCGTATATTCAGGAAAAGGGGGAGTTTGTAAAATAGGTGTCCAGTTTTTATCAATATAACGGTTGATGTAGGTTTCGGGACGAATACGGTTGCTCCTGTATTTCTCATCCCAGCAACTGATGAATGCATCCATCAACGCTATGGAAGTGACCGCCTGCACCTGTATGGATCGGTTGAAGTCCAGTTTTACTTTTTCTGAAGCTATGGATGCAATGTTCATCCAGTGTCCTCCCGGTGTTATCTTCTTAAATCCCATCATCAGATGGCCCTGGGTTTCCAGGTTGAATGGATTGCAATCCCAGAAATAAGCGATTTCCGATCTCTCTACACTGTCTTTTGATTTCAGCGCATCATATACCTCTTTTGCCAGTGAATAAAATTCACTGCCGCTGTCTTTGCTGAAAATGACCGGAGGCTCCGGTTTAAATTGCTGTGAAGAATCCATTATCATCGGCCGGATCGTGGTCCAGTGAGGTTGCACCGCTTCAAAATAACCCGGTGGTGTGGGATACCAGTACTGGTCGCCTTTCAAAGGTGTGTAATTGACAAGAGTGCTTAGTTTATTATAGTTGTCAGTGTTTGAATAACCAATGACCTGCCTGCTCACTTCTTTTGCCACTGCCACAGACCGTTCGATCAATGATTTTGAAATCTTCTCTTTCAATAACTTGTTGATATAATCAGTTTGCCGGTCTTCCAGCATATAACCCGAAGGAAGCATGTTCTTACCCGTTTCCAGGATGGAATACACTGCGGCCAGTTGATAGTTGTAGTTGTTCTTGTCTTCTTTGATGGTGATCGCAGGGAATGATTTAATATAGGAAGAAGGATCAGGTACTGCCGGATCGAACTTCGATACTATGGCATCAGCGCCCAGCACACAATAGGCATAATACCGTGAAGCCAAAGCAGGGTCCACCACATCATGTACCATCACCATGGTAACAGCGAAAACATTGGGCCTTATATCCGGAGAAAAATCATGCTTTACCGGTTGTGCATTCACGATCCTGAGTGACAAAATCAACAGGAAAAAAAAATATTTTTTCATATTCTGATCAAAATTTGAATCGCTATTATGGTAAACAAAATTTAAATGGCAACACTTCTTTGATCATTTTTCATTCACTTTATATGCCTGCAATGGTCCATCAGAAATTCCGGCCAATATATATTCTGACCCACCCACTTTGATCTTAAGCGCCGATTTTACATCACCCCTGATACTTAATCCTGATACTGTCTGGGGAACATATTCAAAATTGCCTTTCCCGTTTCCTTTCAAAAAAGTACCATAGCCTGCATCAATACTTCCCAGCTTCAGCCTGTTATCCGAATGATTTCCCAGCAATAAAAGATCTGAATTCCCATCACCATCAAAATCATCGGCAAATATTTTCGAAATATATGTAAACTGGGACTGCAATGGCAGATCTGCTTTTGCAAATTTCCCACCCTGATTGATAAACAGGCAGGTCCTTAATTCATTCACCAGAAGAATATTGGCTTTGGCCATTTCTTCAGGTGTTAAAACATCAGTGATCGTTGCTTTGGAATAATTTTCATAAGACGAAAACCGCTTCCGCATTGCGAAGATCTGGTTGTTCAATTCATCGCGGCTTACATAAGGGTAGCTGACTCCCTGTATATAGAAAGTGAATAAAGGATCAATATTACCATTGTTATCAAAATCAGCATAATACATTTTCCCGGGCTCAGACTCCGAACAACGTATCTGTGAATTGAGCCCCAGGTTTCCTGCAATGATATCGGGTTTGCCATCGTTGTTTACATCTGCAATGGTGATCGTATTCCAGAAACCATTATTGACGGCAGGGAAATAAGATGCAGTTTCATCCGCAAAACCTGAAGGCTTATTGATGAACACGGCCAGTGGCATAAACTCGCCGCAGATGATGAGGTCTTTTCTTCCATCTCCATTCAGATCTATCCACGCAGCATCGGTCACCATACCGATATTATCGAAAGGAGTGTTTGTTATGGTGAACCGCCCTGTGCCGTCATTGGTCAGCAGGAAACTTCTGGGTGCAGCCGGATATTGGCCGGGAATGATCCTGCCTCCCACGAAAAGATCAACATCACCGTCTTTGTCATAATCACAGGGGCGGACGCAGCTTTTGCTGCTTGCCGTAACTCCCGGCAGTCTGTTCTGTGTCAGAGTGAGATTTCCCTTACCGTCATTCAGATAAAGTTCATCCTGCAATTCAGCTGTTCCGGGCATGATCAGTGAATAGCCTCCTCTTGCAAGATAAAGATCAGGGTAACCATCACCATTGGCATCAAAAAATACTGCTGCAGAAACCGGTGATCTGCTTTCATCTCCAATCGCTGATCCGGCAACTGCTTTGAAGCTTCCGTCTTTCTGTTGCAGATAGATTTTACCTCGCTCTTTACCATCGCTGCTGATAAAAACATCCTGCAATCCATCTCCATTGACATCTGCTTCTGCCATCACAGGGCCTGTCTTTGAATACATAAAAAGCATCAACTGCTGGCGTTTAAAATCGTTTTCATCAGATTTTGTTTTTGAATAGCTGATCAGGCCTTTGTTTTTTGTAAATATTGTTTTACCGTTTGCCTGATGAAATGATTCAAAATTGCCTGAAGCATCATTCTGATCAATGATCAAATGCCGGTTAGGCTTCTGATCTCTTAGCAACACTGATTTACGGTCAGGGAAAATAATGCGAATGCTGTCAATGTTTTGATGATCGCCTAAACCGAAATTCAAGACAGTGGACATGCAGGAAAGATATCCGTGGACAGGATTGATTTCCTGGTATTGTATCATCCCATTTGTATAAACATAAACTTTGGATCCGATAGCATAAGTGTTTTGGCCTTTGCCTTTCAGTTGTATGGAAATGAAATTTGAATTTTCATTTTCTCTTGACATGTTCCGGTAAATAAAGGCCGGCTGGTTTATATTATTGATGATTAGATCCAGATCGCCATCATTGTCCAGATCAGCATATACAGCTCCATTGGAAATTGAAGGCGTCTCTAATCCCCAAGCCTTAACTGAATTGGTGAAAGTGAGATCCTTATTATTTCTGTAAATATAATTGGGCAGCTTTGTTGAAGGCATGGCGCTTATCAGGTCCATTAACAATACCGGTTGCTTGTCCATCACCTTCTTGATCTTGTAATCTCCCCAGTATTTCAGAAAATCTTTATTGGTGTAATCCCTCAGGTATCCATTGCTCACAAAAAGATCTTTGTAACCGTCATTGTCGAAGTCAGCAAATAGAGGGCTCCAGCTCCAGTCCGTATTGGAAACTCCGGCAAGCTGGGCAATTTCGCTAAAAGTGCCATCACCGTTATTCAGTTGCAGCATATTGCGCATGTATTGCTTTTTCAATCCCTGATCAATCATCAATTGAAAAGATTCATAATTTTCCTGCAACTGAAGTTTTTTCTGCCTGGCATTGTCTTCGGGCAACATGTCCAGGTTCATCACATCGGGAAGTCCGTCATTATTAAAATCGGCAATGTCCACTCCCATGGAGAATTGAGGAAGGTAACGGAAGTAATCGCCGGTAACGTCTTTAAAAGTGCCATCTCCATTGTTGAGGTAGAGGTAATCCGGCTCATTATAGTCATTGGTCACATAGAGGTCCTGCCATCCGTCTTTATTCACATCCGCAACAACCACACCCAAACCGAAAGTAAGAGGATTCTGATGCAGGCCTGCCTGTTTTGAAACGTCGGTAAAGCGGCCTCCGTCATTTCTGTAAAGTTTATCTCCCGCCAGGCTATCAACTTCATCACGGTATTTAGCTAACTCCAGGTTGCTGATACTTTTCACATTGTGATTCAGTAAGAACATATCAAGATCACCGTCATTGTCGTAATCAAAAAATACCGCCTGAGTGCTGTAGCTTTTATCATCCAATCCATATTTCCGTGCCTCCTCCTTAAATGTGACCATTCCTTTATTCGTACCCGAAGTAGAAATACCCTGATTGATGAAAAGCTGATTCCTTCTTGTATCATCATCCACTTTCCCGGAATAACAAACATAAATATCAAGTAATCCGTCACCATTCACATCGGCCATAGTCACTCCGGTCTTCCATCCTTTTTTCCTTCCCTCCAGTTCGGATCCTGCTTCCTTTGTAACATCTCTGAATTTCATGTTACCAAGATTCAGATAATGTTTGTTGGGCTTCATATTGGCGATAAAAAAAAGATCCGGTAGGCCATCATTATTAACATCTCCTACCGCCACGCCACCGCCATTGTAGAAATATTCATAAGCCAATACATTGAGATCTTCTGATTCATTGATGTTATTGGCGAACCTGATTCCGGTCTCTTTTTGATCCAGGAGCTTGAAGAGTTTTTGTTGAGCAGACAAATGCATCAGGCCGGATAAAGCGGCCAGGAATGCAACAGTTAGTTTTATGTGTGACATGGCCCCTCGTTTAGAGATCGTTTAATTTTTATAAGACCGGCTGTGCTGATCATAGAACTGTCTATACAACTATGAGTTTTTCCCCTTACATCCCGATCCGTTCTTCATTTGGTTTCACTGATCCTGCAAGTAGAAATGCTGATCCTAAAATAAAGTAAATATCTTATCCCAAAAATTCTTTTTTATCATACCGTGGCTTTCAGATTAATAAATAAAAAAGAGCAAGAACTGATTTATCCTTTCGTTTTAAAGAAAATGACATTCTGATGATAATGAGAACTAACCTCATTTCTTAAAAGGGGGCAGCAAAAAAGAGATTATGAAGTTACCGGGTAATTGTTATCTAAAACAATGCAGTGATGGATGCTCTGCCCACATGAACGGCCCTGGAGTTTGCAGATTTGCGGCCGTCATACTGGAAGTTTAATTCAAGATTGTTCAGCAATCTCTTGGTGAAACTGAGAGACCACAAAAAATTACTTCCGGGAAGAAGGCCGTTCAGCATAATATAACTTACCGTAGTGTTGGCCGGGTAATCATAATTGATGTTGC
>WBZO01006682.1_pt1 | contig 11048 bp, 9 predicted proteins | sample 5204261 | NCBI WGS metagenome assembly WBZO01 (sample SAMN12412400, study PRJNA552823) | activated sludge metagenome | isolation source: activated sludge from anammox sidestream of wastewater treatment plant... | place: USA: North Carolina | collected 2017-09
CCGATGAAGCTTTGCCCAAGCTTGACCTAAAGAAAGAACCCGAATTCGTCGGACGTGATTGCCCTCTCTGTGGCCACCCCCTTGTCTATCGCGAGGGACGGTTCGGCCGATTTATCGGATGTAGCGACTTTCCAAAATGTCGCTATACAGAGCAGATCCTTGTCAAGGTGGGCGTGACGTGTCCGAAATGCGGCGGCGATCTCATCGAAAAGCGCACGAAACGCGGCCGGATTTTTTATGGCTGTAGTAACTATCCCGATTGTGATTGGACCAGTTGGAAACGACCGCTGCCCCAACCGTGTCCCGTTTGCAACGGTTTATTAGTACAGGAAAATAAGGATACGGCTAAATGTATGGACTGTGGGAATACGTTTCCTTTGTCTGAAGTGGAGACTCTGCCGGAGGCCAATACCGCTTCCTAGCGCTTTGACCTCGGTCGTGATCCTAGATAAAAATCCGCGTTATATTTTCCTATAACGCGGATTTTTATTTTTGGGATGAACCTTAACTTGCTAGCTGACTCGCACGCCAAGCGTTTCGAGCTCCGCGGCCAGATTGATCGACGGCTTGAACAGGATTGTTTTCATCCCTAACGATGCCGCTGCAGAAATATTTGCCGGGGCATCGTCTATGAACACGGTTTCTTCCGGCCGGCGCCCGAGCCGCGCCAGCGTGATCTCATAGATAGCTGGATCCGGCTTTAGTAACCCTTCGTAAGCTGAGCCGACAATCAGATCGAACTCCGGTACTATCCCGTAATTCTCCAGTGAGTCTAACAGAGCATCTGTTGCGTTACTGATGATCGCCGTTTGATAATGGCTGTTGAGCCGTTTGATGAGTTCCATCAAATCGCTGTCTACCGCATCACCGCGCCAGAAGTCTTGCTGAAACGTCTCTAGCTCGTCGCCTAGGCCCAGATATTCCCCTGCCCACGCCCACAACTCATCTGTTGTGATTTCACCTCGTTGGGCGCGCGTGCCCATCTCGCCTGTAAGTACGATGGCTTCTGCGGCCCCTTCCGGTAGATTTAACCGTTTCTCCCAAAACCTTCGGCCGGAGTGGTCGAACGTTCGTATTAGCACGCCACCGACATCGAAAATGATCGCTTTTATTTGTTCGTTGTTTTCTTGGGTCATATGACGAGGCCTCCGAGTGGATTATTCATCGAGCAGGACAACCGGCTCCTGATAGACACGCAGACGGCTGCGGGATAGCTTTCCCGCCAGGAAATCGTCAAACCAGGCTCTCTTTTCGACAAGTGACTCGTCTCGTTTTAGTCGCTCCAGATCCGCATTCAGGCGTAATATGCGGCCCGGTATAACAAAACGTGTCAATCCAGCAGGCAGCAGATTTCCCTCGGCCGCCGCGTCAAATACTTCCTCAGGGGCGAACTGGGGATAGATGGCGATCGCCACCAGATCCGGGAATTGGGTCACCAGCCGGTCAATATCAGTCAACAGGGTTCTCTCGACAATTCCCCATGCGTTGTAAGCATCAACAAGCGCGTTCATGACTGTTAGCTTGGGCGCGCCCGGCGCCACCTCTGCCAGTGTCAGATTGCCTTCGCTATCGGAGAAATAGCAGAGGGAAGAGGCACGTTGGAGAGCGGCCTGGGCTTCTTCCGGCAATAATGGGCTGAGTTGCAGACCATCGATTTTTTGCAGCTGTTCAGCCAACTCAGCAAAGGTCTTGCCTGCGCCCGGCTCGTGCTCGGCCGAAATCGCATGGTACCACGTGTGCAGCTGGAACCCCGCTTGATCCTTATCGACTACCTGGACAATGGCGTAAGGATATTCAAGGTTCTTGAGCGAGCTATAGCGGGTCGCGCCGTCCAGGATTACATATCGTTCTTTCCAATAAGTGGTGATCGGCGGATTAACCAGGCGACCGTCTTCTTCCAATCGCCCCATCAGTCGGGAGACGCGTTTCATATCGATGTGCTCGTGCGGTACAACGAGGTCGATCGGCACAACCTTCAGATCGAGTGTTTCGCTGGCTCGCCGTGCGGACAATGCTCCTATAACTTGTCGGATGACGTAGAGCGACATGTCGAAAAACCGGTTTTCCAATACGGCCGTTACATGTGGTTGGACGAGCACTTTTGGGTGATTACGAAGGGAGAGTGATTCAGCCGATGGATTTGCGACCACGGCCGGTAGCGCTGAAAGCGCTGCCCCCGCCAATCTGCCCGAATCCAGGGCACGTAACAACGCAGCTTCATCGATCAGGCCGGTGTGGCCCATATTCACCAGCATCGCTCTAGGCGGTAATAGGCGTAGTTCCTCCTCGCCGATGATCGCTTCTGTTTCCTCGCTGAACGGCACGTGGAGACTGATAAAGTCGGATTGTTGCAACAGGTCAACAAGATCGGCGACCTCAATGGCTGGGTCGAGCGCTAACTCGGGCGTCAATCGAGGTTGGTTAACGAGCACATGCATGTCGAAGGCGGCCGCGCGCTGGGCGACAAGGCGGCCGCTTAACCCAAACCCAATCAATCCAATCGTCTTGCCCGCCAGGCGACCATCAGAAAAACGATCAGCCAGGGCCAACAATCGGCCGACTGTATGCTCGGCGATGGCTACGGCTCGGCTGTCTGGCGCGTAGCATATCTGGATGCCCAAAGCGCGAGCCATACTGACGTCGATATTGTCGATGTGGCTCTCGAATGAGCCGATGGCTTTCAGGTTGTAACCGTACTTGATGACGTGAGAGCTAATCCGCTGCTTGGGGCTGACGATCAGGGCGTGAAAATCACCGACGCTTGATATTAACTCTTCTTCGTCGGCGTCCTCCATGATCACCACTTCTCCGGCCGAGCGCAATAAATCCATCGCTTCGTTCGGAAGAGGTGTACATACCAATATGCGCGATGGCCGGTGCCCTTTTTTCCCATTCGTCGTCTGTTTAGCGGGTTGTGACGGCTGGGCTTGGATAATAGCAGCCTGTTTTTGGTCAACCGGCTTAATCAACGAAGCTATCGCACTTGGCTCGACATTGCCGCCACTGAGTAATACTCCGATCCGTGAGCCGGTTGGCACTGGATAGCTACCTGATAACAATGCCGCTAAAGCCACAGCCGCGCTTGGCTCAACGATTATCTTCAATCGCGTCCAAATAAATTCCAGCGCCTCCAGAATCTCCGATTCGCTGACGGTCGTCATATCGTTGACGTATCGCCGCATGATCTCAAGGTTGCGATGGCCGATAGCTCGCGTCCGCAATCCGTCAGCGATCGTCTCCGGCACAGTGTCCAGTTTGATTATTCGGCCTTCTCGCCACGAACGACCCGCATCCTGGCCTAATTCCGGTTCCACACCCACTACACGGCAATCAGGCGAACGCAGTTGGGCCGCCAGCGCACTGCCGCTGATTAAACCGCCACCGCCTACAGGCACAAACAGGTAATCCAGTTGGCCGACCTCATCGAATAGTTCCAGTGCGGCTGTGCCCTGCCCGGCGATGATATGGTCGTTATCGAAAGGGTGGATCAGGGTATATCCGTGTTCTTCGACGAGCTGTGCGGTGATCTCTTCGCGATGGAAGGCGTCGCACGATACGATCTGCGCCCCGTAGCCTTCGGTAGCTGCCCGCTTGCTTGACGGCGCATCCTTTGGCATCACCACGATAGCCTGGACTCCCAGGAGCTTCGCCGCCAAGGCCACGCCTTGTGCGTGGTTGCCGCTGGAATGCGTAATAACGCCCGCAGCTTTTTCCTCTTCGCTCAGGCGGCTAATTGCATTGTAGGCGCCGCGAAATTTGAACGCTCCTACACGTTGAAAATTTTCGCACTTAAAATAGACGTGGTACCCTGTTTGTTCGTCGAGCGTCCGGGAAGACAATACCGGTGTATGGTGGGCTTGACCGGCTATACGATTCGCCGCTTCTAGAACTGCTTCTGGAGCGATCATCTGTACCCCTTTGAAAAACTTTGATGGTCGTTGTTAGGCTTTAAATAGATCGGCTATGAATATCAATGCGCCGGCGGTGGAATGGGCAAATCGGACTCAGCTACCTCGCGCCATTTTAGGCCCTCTTCGATTAACATGATTGGTATTCCATTCCGGATTGGATATTTCATACCTGACTCATCGCAGACAAGCCAGGAGTTGCTGACTATCCTCAAGTGCCCTGGGTCTTCAGCTTGCTTGTTTTCACGTCTTGCTAGCGGGCATCGCAATAGTTCAACGAATAGAGGATTGAGGGGGGAGACCAAATCATTTTCGCTCATAGCTGTAATCAGAAAATCAGGCTCAGGTTATCCAATGCTTACGCAATAACCCGGGTTTTTTCGACAGGATTGCCTGCGCGTCTTCCGTGACGACGAATAGAAGACGACGGTGATGATAACAGAGCACATCTATTGGGGCCAATGGCGGGTGGGCGTGTAGAATCGTCTTTGCCCTCGTTTCAGAACGTTTCAGACCAAGCCGCGGATACGATTGCCGGAAGGACGGCTCCCGATGGGCCGCGAAATGTATAGGTCATCCAATGTGTTAGCGGGGTGTCCTCTGGATTAACTTCCACTACCATACCGCCGGCTTCGACTGCTTCCATAGGGAGTGAAGCTGCGGGATAGACGATCCCCGATGTGCCCACGGTGAAGAAAACATCGGCCGTACGCGATGCTGCCATCGCACGATGCAAAGCAAGTGGAGGTAGCGCTTCTCCGAACCAAACTACATCAGGTCGCAAGTATCCTCCGCAATGAGGGCAGCGGGGCGGCCGTTCGCCGGTTTCTTCCCATTGTTCAACGATTCGGTCTTCATTCAGACATTTGGTTCGTGACAGATTGCCGTGCAATTCGATAACGTCGGTGCTGCCGGCTTGTTGGTGCAGGCCATCGATATTTTGCGTGATCACGGTTAGCCGTGGGACAAGACGTTCCATTTGAGCCAGGGCGCGATGTCCGTGGTTTGGCCCGACACCGGATATGAGATTGCGTCGCCAGGTGTACCAATCCCAGACGAGTTGAGGATTGCGCTGGAAGGCTTCAGGCGTTGCTAATTCTTGTGGATCATACTTTGCCCAAAGACCTGTCTGCGCATCGCGGAAAGTTGGTACGCCACTCTCAGCCGATATGCCGGCCCCGCTCAGGACGACAACATGCTTGGCTTCGCGTAACCGCCTGATGAACTCATCCGGCAAACTCATCATGTCGAAGCTCATGCTTATTCTCCCTCTCTCACTGCGAGCAGGAAATTATCGATGAGACGCGTTTGGCCGATGAATACAGCCATCGATAGCAGGACACCGCTGCCAGCCGGCACAGTGCTTCCGTATTCAACTAACGTTGCCGGATCGGCCGCGCTGACATAATCAACCCTCGCTAATGGCTCGGCCGATAGAACGTCCATCATTTTTTGCCGTAGAACATTTCCATCGCGAACTCCGCTCTCCCACAACCCCTCTGCGGCTTTCAACGATCGATAGAGCGTCGTCGCTGCCGCGCGTTGCTCCGTATCCAAGTATTTATTGCGCGAACTCAGGGCCAGCCCATCTGGCTCGCGTACTGTCGGGCCTATAACGATCTCCAGATTGAAATTCAAGTCGCGAACCATTTGCTGAATGACGGCCGCTTGCTGAGCGTCTTTCTGCCCGAAGTAAGCTCGCGTTGGCTGGACGATGTTAAATAATTTGGCGACTACCGTTGTGACGCCGGCGAAATGTGTCGGTCGGTGTGCCCCCTCTAATGTTTGGGTGATCCGCGATACCTCTACGACGGTCTGGAAGTCGGCGGGATATATCGTCTCAATATCGGGCACGAATACGAGATCGACTCCGCTGGTGTGTAGTAGAGCGAAGTCTCGCTCCATATCCCTTGGGTAACGACTTAGATCCTCAGTCGGGCCAAATTGTTTGGGGTTGACGAATATGCTGACAATTACCCGTTCGTTATCTTGTTTCGCCTGTTTGACCAGCGCCAGGTGCCCTTCATGCAAATAGCCCATGGTCGCCACAAAACCGACGCTTTGTGGACTATAACCGCTTCGAACCGCCCGAATTCCTTCTATGCTATGAATAATTTTCATGGCTCTTTTACACGAATTCTTGTTCCATCAGTCTTATCAAGCCAGCGACATCGCCCGTCTCTAGTAAAGGCAGCTTCCCTCCTTCGATCTGCCTGACCAAATGGTATAGGCGAGTATTGACAGGGACGGCCATATCTAACTCGCGTGCAATGCGTACTACGGCGCCACAGATAGCATCGATCTCCGTTGGAGCGCCCCTCAGGATATCTTGCAGCATAGAAGACTGATTAGCGGCCGTCGCCCTGGCTACCGACTTGGCTCGCTCCGCCGGATCTGTAAATGGCAAGACGATCCCCTGCGCTTCAGCGATGGACACTACTTCGTATGCTGCCTTAGACATGATTAACGTAAGCTCTTCGTGCTCTACCAGGAAGCCGTTTGGTACGCGCAGCAGAGCCGTCAGAGGGTTAATGGCCGCGTTAACGGCTAGTTTTCCCCATGCTAATCCTTCTGTACTCTCAGCCAGGTGCGTATCGAATCCAGCCCGATTGAACAGTTCGACGACCGCCGGTATTTTTGCTGATTGGGCGTCGCCAAGCAGTTCGTCACGGCTGAAATAGGTCGTACCATGTCCGGCATGCCGGACTTTGGCTACACCGGCGACGGTTGCGCCTTCTGATGTAACCCCTAGTGTAGCACGGTGGTCACCCAGGATATCGCGTAGGGTCTTGCGGTTATTCAGTCCATTCTGAAGTGTGATGGCCACGCCGTCCGGTTTGAGGAACTTGATGATCGCCTTGGCGGCTTCAGCCGTTTGGCGACTCTTCACCACCACGAGCGCTAGATCAATCTGGCTTAGACTGGAAGGATCGCTGGTGATTTTTAGCCAATGATGTGTTTTGTGGCCGTCAGGATGCTCCAGCGACAGACCGTGCGCGCTCACGGCAGCCACCTGTTCGGGCCAATGGCCGAACAGGGTAATATCTTCCTCTTTTCCCAAATAGGCACCCAACAGGCAGCCCATCGCACCGACGCCTACGACCGCAATTTTCATTTCGGCCTATTCTTCCAGGCTCTTTTGGAAGGTTTCCAGTTCTTCAGCGTTCATTGAAAATGAATGCTCCTGTGCCGGGAAGTCTCGCTTGAGCACGTCATCCCGATAGGAGGAGAATGCTTCCTTGATGATTGGGCTGAGTGTCGCGTACTGCTTGACGAACTTCGGCTGTATCTTGTCATACAGCCCCAGAATGTCATGGTAGACCAGGACCTGGCCGTCGCAATCCGGCCCAGCGCCGATGCCGATCGTCGGCACCTTCAAACGTTCGGTAATAACCTTGGCGACAGGTGCGGGTACAGCTTCGAGTACGATGGCATAGCAGCCGGCTTCCTCGAGGGCTAGCGCGTCGTCTAACAGTTGTCGAGCCGCGGCTGCGGTTCGTCCCTGCGTTCGGTATCCACCCAACTTGCTAACTGATTGTGGCGTTAGCCCGATATGCCCCATCACCGGGATGCCGGCGGCCACAATAGCGCGCACGGTTTCGACCATTTCGTGGCCGCCCTCTAATTTCACGCTATCGACGTTTCCTTCTTTTAGGAGTCGCCCGGCGTTTTGTACCGCCTCGCTGACACTCACCTGATAGGACAAGAAGGGTAAATCGCCTATCAGATACGCATATTTTGCCCCCCGTGCGACGGCGCGACAATGATGCAGCATCTCCTCCATGGTGACTGGGACTGTGCTCTCCAGCCCCATCATGACCATTCCCAGTGAATCTCCTATGAGGATGGTATCGATCTCCGCTGCGTCCACTAATAACGCCCCAGTGTAATCATAAGCCGTCAACATGGTGATCGGCTCACTGTTCCGCTTTTTCGCCGCCAGGTCGAGAATCGTTACTTTTTTTCGGTTGAGATTTGAATCCATATCTTATGCCTCAATGAGACTCCTTAATCCCCATCGATGAGGCGAGCCAGGTGCTATTGAGCTTTTCCGGAGCCTGGTAGTGACCCGCCTCGATATAATCCTAATACCCTGTTTAACTCCAGCACGATCAAGGCGGCTTGCTCTGGCGTCAGGTAGATGCTGGTTTCGTCTACTTTGAATATCTTTTCATCTTCCGGACAGTCTTCCATGAAGCAGAGGCAGATGTTGTCCTCGAACTCGCTATCAGACTCTTCCTGAAAGATCGATAGCTTCAAGCTTCCGTCGAGTAATGTGATTGCGGCCATATTTATTTTCCCCATTCTATTGTTTCACCATCATTGGTGATATCGCGCCCGTGAGCGTCTTTATCGGTCAAGGTGCGTACTTTCTGATCGTGATGAATACAGTGAGTTCGGCCGCTTCGGCGATCTCGTAAATGGGGATATCGATGGAGAACATGAGAACTCCGGGGCAGCTCGCTCACCGCTAGTACGCATGATGTCTCCAATTGTAATGCGACCTGCACCAAAAACAAAAAAGCCTCCCCAATCCAACGACTGAGGAGGCTTGATCGATACGATTGTAGACTAGTTATTGACCACCGGTAGACTGCTGACCGGAACGCCTATGCTCATGTAGGATACGTTGACCCATCCCTGTCGGCCATCACGTAAGATGATCTTGACCCATGTTGATGCTGCGTTGCGTCCGACCAAAGTGACGGTTGTTCCGTTGACAATTTGGGTAAACGCTACATGATTGACCCCAGGCCCAACGCGAACATTGAGCGCCCCAGTGATCACCACGCCAGTTGCCCCTGTAGGTGGTGGGGACGGCGGGAACGTGCCTGCCACCGGGATCAGGCTACTAATGGGGATGGATGTTCTGACATACAGCGCGCTAACCCAACCGATCGAACCATTAGGCAAGGCAATATGGACCCACGTGGCGTCACCGTTACGGTATCCGGTTAGATTAACCGTGTCGCCGTTACTCAGGCGTGTAAGAACGGCCGAATTCGTACTTGGACTTTGCCGAACGTTAAGCCTGTATGCAGTCACGACGGCTGTCCCCGGGAAGGGACCACCCGTGCCAGGCTGGCCGGAAATCTGAGTATAGGAGAACCTCATCTCCGCCAGATTGGTATTCTCATAGTATTCGATTCGCACCGGTACCGTACCGCTGACGTCAGCGTCGGCGGTAAAAGTCTGAACTGGTCGATCCCACCAGGCATCGATGATGAGCCGGTTGTTAACCCACACGCGCACGCCATCGTCACTGGATGCTGAGAAACGATATCGTCCCGGAGCGAAATTCAGATTGGCGGTCCATCGAACTGAGAACCGATCGACCGGGATTTGTGGCGATGGAGAACCGTGCCCCCAGTTGAAGTTCACCGCCGCATCGTTCCGTACCATAACGGGCGAGCCGGAAAGGTTGGGATTGTTGAAGTATTCACCGGTGAAGCCCGTCGGCGCCGGCGGCTGCGGTGGCGGAGCCGAGATTCGCGTCCAGCTCAAGGCAATCTGGGCGCGCTCAGTATTCTCGAAATACTCGACCTTCATTGGTATCTGGCCACCGGGTAGGTCTATCTCTGCCTGGAAGGTCGTCGGCGCTTGAACTCGCCACTGATCGATGATCAGATTGTTGTTGACCCAGAGGCGAACCCCATCATCAGCTGTGACAGTGAACCGATAGCGGCCTTGTTCAAGCGGAACGTTACGTATCCAGCGCACTGAGAAGTAATCGGCCGGAAATCCCGGAGCAGGTGAGCCAAAACCCCAGTTAAAATTGACGGCCGATGTCGTACCGGTGAGTGTCGGAGGTCCGCTGAGTGAAGTATTGGTGAAATACTCGTTGTACCACTGGTCGCTGGGTGTTGGTGGAGTAGGTGGGGTCCCGCCGCTGATCAACACATAGTTCATTTTTGCTACAGCAACTCCGCCGGCTTCATAGTACTGGACGGTGATTTGGTGGCTACCTGCGCTCAAATAGACATCGACGGTGATCGTCCGTACCTGGTTGTCCATCCAGGAATCGACAAGCAGGACGTTGTCGATCCAGAGGCGCATGCCATCGTCCATCGTCGCCGTGAACCGGTAGGTTCCGGCCGCGAGGGCGGCCGTTTGTGTCCATTGGGCCGAGAAATTGTCCGGCTGAATCGCCGGATCTGGAGAACCACTGCCCCAGTCAAAATTGATGCTCGCATCTTGACGGGTCAGCGCTGGTGCGCCGGAGAGGTTCCGGTTATTCCAATATCTGCCTTCCCACGTTCCGCCTTGCGCGCTTAGATTCAGCGAACTGCTGCTCAATACGCCGGCCATGAAGAGCGTTAGAAGGATCACAATGAGGATGAATCGTGTTCTACCGTTCGCTAGCCACCGGTCCATGATTGTCTACTCCTGTTACTTCCAGATTCCCTCAGAAGAGGAGGCGAGGGAACACCGGCAACCAACGCAAATCAATGTGGTGGTTGCCACATGACATAATGATAATCTGGCGGCCACAATATGTCAAGCGCCGTAGAATACAGATGGAGTGTTAAATCGACTTCGAAAGAGGCTTCGCTGGCAGGCGAGTATCACCCGAGCGTCGCGTGATATGAAGTTCATCCAGGTGTTCCAGCAGGGCGATCGCGTATTTACGACTGGTATCCAACAGGTCACGAGCTTCTCCAGCGGAGATAGAGCCATGGTCATGCAAATATTGGGTTAGCTGTGCGACCAACTGCTTGTAGGTGGTTGTAGAGTAGACGATGTCCTCGGATATGGGTTTTAATTTGTCTTGCTCAACCAGTGCAAAATACACTTCTTCACCGACGATCGCCTTGCACTCCTTGGCGCTTGGCGATTGAACGCCGCTCTCTTCCAGTTTTATCAACAGTTCATCGATAGATTGTTTCTGCTCGGCCGTGAATTCTATGCGATGTTCCGGCAGTCGTAATAGTGTCCCTGCTTCTACGAGCTGGCCGTCTTCGACCAGCGCCTCGCGCACATGGTTGAAGACTTGAGGTGAGGCTTGCAGTTGGTTGCGCAGGGTCTCTCTTTCCATGCCCGCACGTAAAGGTTCGCCCTTATGGAATCTAGCCAGCGCATCCAGCATATGTTCGCTAATCCGTTCGATGGTTGAGGCTGCGGCTACTGTTTTGCCCAGGT
>WBZO01006683.1_pt1 | contig 11048 bp, 7 predicted proteins | sample 5204261 | NCBI WGS metagenome assembly WBZO01 (sample SAMN12412400, study PRJNA552823) | activated sludge metagenome | isolation source: activated sludge from anammox sidestream of wastewater treatment plant... | place: USA: North Carolina | collected 2017-09
GATACCGAGTCGATTGGCCAATGGCGCATGCATGTCGGCCGTCAGCCGCGCCAGCGCGCGCCGCTCGGCATCGGGTGCATTGACCAGCGCACGCATGCGCACGAGCTGACGCGCCAGCAGGATGAACACCACGCGCAGGTCGCGGATGATGGCCAGCAGCAGGCGGCGCAGGCCTTCGCTGCCGCTGGCGCTGCCTTGCGCCGCGTGCAGCGTCCACACCCGCTCGGCCGCCTGCTGCCCCTCGACGAGCGCACGCACATCGTCGGGAAACCCGCTCAGCACCGTCGCATCGAACGTGGCACCGAGGCTGCCCAGCACATACAGCACGCAGGCAGCCAGCGCCTCGTCGCCCACCCCCAGTTCACGAATCAGGTCGAGGCTGGCCAGCAGCTGCGGTTGCGCCTGCTGCCAGGCGGCGCCGGCCAGCGGGCCGCGCTCGATGGCCAGCCGACAGGCCTTGGCCAGCAGGCTGTCCTCGGCCACTTGGGGCGCCTTCGACAGCCATGTCGACAGGCTGGCACTGGATTCGGCGGTGGTGTTCACGGCGTCTGGTTCGGAGGGCGGTGGCGCTTGCGTTCACGAAAAAAATCGGCGCCCGAAGGCGCCGATGGCATGCATTGCTGCAGGATGCGACGGCGCCGGATTTACGGCTCCTGCATCCACGGAAAACCGGCCTTGGCTGGCGATGGCGGCGAATCCATGAAACCGAAAGCCACGTCGTCGCCGAGGAACTGGTTGCCACCCAGCTGCAGGGTGGCGGTGTCGAGCAGCAGCGAAACCCCGACGACCGGCGTGTCGTAGTTGGCATGCGCACCATGCACGCCGCGCACGACCGCAACATAGAACATCGAGGTACCCGAACCGATCGGCGGCGGATACACCCCGAACGACAGCGACAGCGGGCCGTTGTCCAGCGCATAGGTCGTGTGGCCTGCGCACACGCTGCTGCTCAGCGTCTGCGGCGGCGTCGTCAGCAGGCAGTAGTTGCCCGTGCCGGTGAGGTAGGTCGAGTCATAGGCATCGACGAGCGTGGCCGACACGCTGCCGAATGCGCTGTTCACCGCTGCGGCCCCCATCACGCTCGGCAACGAAGCCTTGACGTCCTGCGGTGCCGCCGGTGCCGCTCCCGCCTGCAGATCGACGCGGAACAGATAGGTGAAATTGACCGCATCGGCCTTTGTCCACACGCTGCCCACGCGCAGCGCGGGATCTTGTGCGGTGGCTCCCGCACGCACGCCGGTCACCGCGCTGCAGGCCACGCTTTCGGCCACCTGCGGGCTTGCGCCGCTCGCCGCGCTCAGGCACGGATCGGTCGGCACCTGCGTCCAGTCGGGCGCGCTCCAGTCGAACGCAGCGGCGCCAGCCGGAACCCAGTTGATCATGCGGTTGTAGTTGGTGGTGGTGGCCGAATCCAGGCCGTCGGCAAAGATGCCGTCACCAAAGGCCGTCGGAATCTGCCCCAGGGCATCCACGCCGTTGCAGTTCAGTGACGTCCATTGCAGACCGGCCGCCGAGCGGTTCACGCCGAGCATCGTATCCACGTAGCCGATCTTCGACACGTCGGTCGCCAGCGGAAACGCCCATGGATGCGCGCTGCCGGAGAAGCTCTGGTCCTCGTGCGCCACCTGCAGGCTGATCGCATTGCTCAGCGGGGCACTGGGATTGGCGCAGAACAGGAAGCCACTGGTGTAGGCGACGAGCAGACCGCCGCCGGCACCATTTTGCCGATAGGAAATGCCGGTGGCGGGCGCACCGACCGGTAGGGTGGGCACCTGCACTGCCTGGGAGGAATTGTTCACGGTGACCATCGCTGCGCTCTGCGCATCCGCGACCGACATCCATGAAAGAGAAGCCGCCACTCCAATGGCGAAACAACCTGCAAACTGCTTTACCGACATTCTGGAATTCTCTTGGAAGACGGATTGCACGCGCCGCATCGATCGGCGCCCGCTTGAAATTCAGCCGTCTCGGCTGTGGTTCGATGCGGCACTGCCGGACATGCCGGACAGACCTCGTGCTACACTCGAAGCTGGTCGCATTCTAGCGGCTTGTGCGAGTGCGCGCACCTGTTAACTTCGTGTTAGATAAGGATTTTTGTGGCTGCGATCACGCTTCGCATCCACTTCGGAAAAATTATGCGCCCGATTTCGAGCCTTCTTTTCGCCTGTCTCACCGCCCTCGCCGGCAATGCCGCCGCCCAGACCGCTCCGCCCACGCTCGAAGAGCGCATGTCACAGGCGGAATTCAGCGCTGCCGGCCTCGACAAGCTGTCGCCCGCCGAGCTGGCCACGCTCAACGCCTGGATCAACGCGCACGATGGCGGCGTTCGCTACGTCGACTCCAGCGGCACGCCCATCTTCGACACCGACCAGGGTGAACGCAGCGTCATCGAGAGCGCCATCAGCGGCACGTTCACCGGCTGGAATGGCCACACCGTGTTCACGCTCGACAACGGGCAGCAATGGACGCAGGCCGAATCCGGCCAGTACGCCGCCGGCAAGTTCGAGCATCCCAAGGTGCGCATCAAGCCGATGATGCTCGGCAGCTGGCTGATGGTGGTCGATGGCTGCGGCTGCAGCCTGCGCGTGCGTCGCAGCAAGTAATGCCTGCGCGCGCTCATGCGCGCAGCGTCTCCAGCAACCTGGCCAGCCGCTTGGGTGACACCGGCTCGGCCGTGCCCAGCTCCTGCGCAAAGGTCGAAACCCGCAGCTCCTCGACCAGCCAGCGCAACTCCCTCAGCACGGCATCATCGGCCAGCCGCGCCTGCCGGTTGAGCACTTCGCGCCAATACACCTGTACGCCCAGCATGCGCGCCTGATCGCGCGCCGGATCCTGGCGCAACCGCTCGGCACGCAGCCGCATCGCCTTGAGGTAGCGTGGAAACTGCGCCAGCCGCGAACGTTCCAGATCACAAATGAACCCCGGCGCGAGCAGCAGTTCGAGCTGCTCGCGCAGATCGTCGTAGTTGGCCTTGGCAAAGCCGAGCAGAGGCGGCTCCAGCCACGGCCGCAGGTCGGCGCAGGCGGCGACGATCGCCTCGACCAGGGTCAGACGCTCGATGGCCGCCGCGAACAGTTCGCGCGCCAGCGTCTCGCGCAGGTGCTCGAAGGCCCCGCGATCGCGCACTGCCAGATCATGGGCCGCCAGACATTCCCGCAGCGCCCCTTCGACGATGTCGGCACGCAGGCCCTCGGCGCCAGCGGATCGCCTGCCGCTGCCCGCCACAGCCCCGCGCCCCTCCATGGCCACGCTCTTGAGCAACGTCTCGCCCTTGATCGGCAGCTGGCGCTGGGCATGCCGAACCTTGTCGGCCAGAGCCCTGCGCAGCAGGCGTTCGATGCCATGCCGATGTTCGCGCAGCGCCTCCTCACGCTGTTCGAAAACGCGCAGGGCCACGCTCTCCCCCAGATCGACCAGCGCCGGAAACGCGCTCAACCCCGCCGCCGATACCACGCAATCGGGAATGTCGTCGAAATCGAAGGTTTCGACGTTCTCGCGCGTGAGCTCGACATCGGCACGCCGCGAGAAGGCCACCCGTGCCGCCCCCGTCCACTGCGCCTGGATTGCCGCCAGATCGCGGCTTTCCACCAAGGTCGCCCCCTGCTCGTCGACCACGCGAAAACGCATCGACATATGCGCCGGCAACGTCACCGCTTCAAAGTCCGCGGCTTCCACCGCCACCGCGGTGACCCGCCGCAGGTAACGTGCCAGCACCACGAACAAGGCTTCGTCCACGGGCTTTTCGGCCTGCACGAAGGCGCGGGCAAAATCCGGGGCCGGTACGAAATTGCGGCGCAAGGCCTTGGGCAGACCGCGTATCGCTTCGGCGACTTTTTCCTCGAGCAATCCCGGAACCAACCATTGGCAGCGCGCTGCCGACAGGGCATTGACGAAGGCCAGCGGCACCTGCACGGTGACGCCATCGGCAGCATCGCCGGGCACGAAGCGATACGACAGGCGCAGCGCATGACCGGCCACTTCGAACTGCGCCGGAAAGTCCGCCGCCCCCGCATCAACCGATGCCTCCAGCACATCGGCCAGCGACCAATGCAGCGCCGCCTGCTCGCCGGGCGCGGCACGGCGATACCAGGCATCCAGCGCCGCGCTGGTGCAGATGTCCGCGGGCAGCTTGCCGACGAAGAAGGCGGCGAGCGCCTCGTCGTCGCGCACCAGGCCGATCCGCCGCCGCTTGGCCTCGGTTTCGCGCGCCTGCGCAAGCACGCGCGCATTGGCGCGCACGAAATCGGCGCGCGCATTGATCTCGCCACGCGCCAGCGCCTCGCGCAGGAAGATCGCATGCGCTTCCTGTGGCGCCTGCCGGCCGTACAGCACGGTGCGTTGCTCGGCGAGCATCAAGCCGAACAGGCTGACTTGTTCCTGCGCAACCACCGCACCGCGCTGCCGCGACCAGTGCGCGTCGCGCCAGGTCTTCTTCACCAGATGCGCGGCCTGTTGCTCGATCCATGCCGGTTCGACCTTGGCGCAGAACATTGCATACACCTTCTGCAGGTCGAGAATCTGCCCGGCCAGCAGCCATTGCGGCGCCGATTTGGCCAGCGACGAACCGGGGAAGATCGCAAACCGCCGCTCGCGCGGGCCGCGATACTGGCCGCGCTCGTCCTTGCGCCCGACCTGGGTCGGCCAGCCCGACAGCAGGCAGCGATGGATGGCCTCGTAGCGATCGGCCGGCAGCGCATCGTCGGCGGCCGGACTTTCATCCCGACGCGCCGCCCATTCGTCATCGCCAACGCCCTGCTCCTGCACCAGCACCAGCAACTGGCGGTGCAGCTCGCGCCATTCGCGCATGCGCAGAAACGACAGGAAGCGCGCCTGGCACCACTCGCGCAGGTGCGACTGGGTAAGCTCCTCGTGCGCGGCGCTGTAGGCACGCCACAGCCTGAGCACACCGACGAAATCGGATCTGGCATCGGTGAATGGCGCATGCGCGGCATCGGCCTGTGCCCGCGCATCGGCCGGCCGTTCACGCGGATCCTGCACGCTGAGGAATGCCGCGAGCACGAGCAGATCCCGCAATGCGCCGCGCCTGCGCGCCTCGACCAGCATGCGCCCCAGCGCCACGTCGATCGGCAGCTGCGCCATGGTGCGACCGATCGCGGTCAGCACGTAGCCAGTCCCCGTCGCATCGGAGGCATCCTCCTGCCGCCGCGCGCGATTGCGCATCGGCGCGCTCTCGATCGCGCCCAATTCGATCAGCCGCCGATAGCCATCGCCGATGGCGCGCTCATTGGGCGCCTCGACGAACGGGAACGCCGCCGGATCGCCAAGCTTGAGTGCCAGCATGCGCAGGATCACGCCGGCCAGCGACGAGCGCAGGATTTCCGGGTCACTGTAGCGCGGCCGCTGCGCGTAGTCCTCCTCGCCATAGAGTCGGTAGCACACCCCGGGGCCGACGCGCCCGCAGCGCCCCTTGCGCTGATCGGCGGCGGCTTGCGAGATCGCCTCGACATGCAGCCGTTCGAGCTGGTTGCGCGGGTTGTAGCGCTTGACGCGCGCCGTGCCCGTGTCGATCACATAGCGTATGCGCGGCACGGTGAGCGAAGTCTCGGCGACATTGGTCGCCAACACGATGCGCCGCTGCGGCCCCGGTCGAAACACGCGATCCTGCTCGGCATTGGACAGCCGCGCGTACAGCGCCAGCACTTCGGTCTCGCGGTACTTGCGCCGCGACAGCGCCAGATGCGCGTCACGGATCTCGCGCTCTCCCGGCAGGAACACCAGGATGTCGCCCCGCGGATCGCTGCGCGTGATGTCGTCGGCGGCCTGCACGATCTGCTCGGCCACGCTGCCTTCCTCGCGCGCGTCGGGCGCACGCCAGCGCACCTCGACCGGCCAGGTGCGGCCTTCGACCTCGACCACCGGCGCTGCGCCGAAATGCGCGGCGAAGCGCGCGGTATCGATGGTCGCCGAGGTGACGATGAGCTTGAGATCGCGGCGCCGCGCGAGCAGGCGCTTGAGATAGCCGAGCAGGAAATCGATGTTGAGGCTGCGCTCGTGCGCTTCGTCGAGAATGATCGTGTCATACGCCGAAAGCCACGCATCGCCCTGCGTCTCGGCCAACAGGATGCCGTCGGTCATGAACTTGACCAGCGTGTTCTCGCTGCTTTGATCGGCAAAGCGCACCTGGAATCCGACCAGATCGCCGAGATTCGTCTCCAGTTCGCTGGCCACGCGGCGCGCCACCGTGCGCGCCGCAATGCGCCGCGGCTGCGTGCAGCCGATCAGGCCCTGCGTGCCGCGTCCGGCAGCCAGACACAGCTTGGGCAGCTGCGTGGTCTTGCCCGAGCCGGTTTCGCCCGCCAGCACGATCACCTGATGCCGGCGGATCAGCTCGATGATTTCGTCGCTGCGCGCCGCGATCGGCAGCGCCTCGTCGATGCGGATCGGCGGCACGCGCGCCGCGCGCTCGGCCACGCGCGCGCGCGAAGCCTCGATCGCCGCACGCAACGCGGCGATCGAGGCTTCGTCGGGTGCGGATTTTTCTGCCGACAGCCGCCGCCAGCGGCCCAGCAGGCGGCCGCGATCGCGGCTGAGCACGCCATCGAGCGCGCTGGAAAGTTGCTTCAAATCGGACATTGACTCATGGCATGCGGAAGGCGCCGTCGCTCCGGGCGATGCGCGAAACCGCGATCATCGCGGCCTATCGCATCGATTCGCAAGCTCGATTTCCGCACCACCCGCTGCATCGCTATGATGGCCCTACCTTCCGCAACGGAGCGCCCTCCATGGCCATCGACATCGGAATCGGCAAGAAAGACCGCGAAACGATCGCCCGTAACCTGTCCCGACTGCTCGCCGACACCTACTCGCTCTATCTGAAGACGCACAGTTTTCACTGGAACGTCACCGGCACCATGTTCAACACGCTGCACCTGATGTTCGAGACGCAGTACAACGAGCTGTGGACCGCCGCCGACGCCATCGCCGAGCGCATCCGCGCCCTGGACGTCTACGCCCCCGGCTCCTACACGCAGTTTGGCAAGCTCACCACGATCGCCGAGGAAACCGGCGTGCCGGACTGGCGTGGCATGGTGCAGCAGCTGGTCGATGGCCACGAAACCGTGGCGCGCACCGCCCGCGAGACGTTCAAGGCCGCCGACAAGGCCGACGATCAGTCGACCGCCGACCTGGCCACGCAGCGCATGCAGGAGCACGAAAAGACCGCCTGGATGCTGCGCTCGCTGCTCAAGTAGGCGGCACTTGGCCTTTTGACATCCGCCATTGGCGGTACACCGTGTACACGACGGCGGCCAGCCCGGTCGCCGCCGCAGGCAGATACAGCGCGTGGAATTGCCAGCGCGCAAACAGCCACGTCCCGGCCACCGCACCGCTGATGAACGACGCAACCAGCGCCGTCAGCAGGCGCACGCGGCGCCGATCCACCGGCAGGCCACGCAGCCCCTGTCCGAGAAAGATGCCCAGATCGGTCAAGGTGCCCGAAAAATGCGTGGTGCGCAGCACCGCACCGCTGTAGGTGCTGGCCATCGCGTTCTGCAAGCCGCAAGCGGCCGAGGCCAGGTACATGCCCAGCTCCCCCTGCCCGCCCAGCTGCCGGGCCGCCAGGAACAGCAGCACCGATTCGATGGCCAGCGCCACGCCATAGCGCCGCCCCAGACGCAGGGTCGCGTCGCCGATCAGCGCACCGCTGGCGGCACAGCCGCCGACGAAGGCGGCGATCAGCAAGCCGAAGTGCAGCATGCGCTCCACATCGCCCTGACCGACCGCGATGCCGAGCAGGGTCGAAGTGCCCGTCAGGTGCGTGATGCCCTGGTGTTCGGCGCCGAGGAATCCACTGGCATTGACGATGCCAGCCAGAAACGCCAGCCACATGCCGCCGATCATCATCCACGGTTGCAGGCGCGCGATGGGCATCAGAGCTTGCGCCGCGGCGGGATGAGGAAATCGCCAAAGAACAAGCCGGCGACGATGGCCACCAGCAGCGCCGTCATCGAGATCGCGGTGTCGATGCCGAGCAGGACATTGCGGTCGAGTACATAGCTCAGACTGCGGAACCCAACACTGCCCGGCACCAGCAGGATGATGCCCGGCTCGCGGATCAGCGCGCCGGGGCGGTCGGCAAACCGGGCGAACAGATTGCTCAGCGCACCGACCACCAGCGCGCCCAGGAAAGTGCCGAAGGCCGCCGGAATGTGCTCGCCCCCCATCTGCGTGCAGACGTAGCCGATCAGCGGCGCGGCCACCACCACCGGCACGAAGCGCCGCGGACTGCGGAACAGCACGGCAAACGACACCGCGCCGGCGACGATGGCCACCCATTCGACCCAGCCCGGTATCGGCACCACGTTCGACGGCGGTGAGACGAGGCCGAAATAGGCGCAGCCCTGCACCGCCACCGCCGTGCCGAACAGCAGCTTGAGCAGGCTTGCCAGCGCGCCCATCATGCGCGCGGACCCCGAAATGAGATGCTGCCCGGACAGTTCGCGCACCGCGGTGGTCAGCGTCATGCCGGGAATCAGCACGATGACGCTGGCAATCACCACCGGGCGCAGCGCCAGCGGCGCCACGTAGTGCGCAACAAGCAGGGCGACCAGGGTCGACAGCAGCGCCGACATCGCCTCGAAGGCATTGCCGAACGTGCGCCAGCGCAAGGGCACCAGGCTGAGCGCGCCGATCAGCAGGCCGTTGCAGAAGGCGACGCTCACTTCCAGCCAGCCGGTGTGCAGGATCGCCGCAATTGCCGCCGAGGCAACGCCGAAGGCAAGCACCGTCGCCGCATGCGTCGCCGGGCTGAGCCGGCGCGCACCGATTTCACGCAGCAGTCGCCGTCCCTCGGCAAGGTCGAGCTCGCCGGCAATCACGCGATCGGCGATTTCATCGACGCTGCACAGCCGCGCCAGATTGACCTCGCCCGGCGAAACGCGCACGACTTGGGTGATTTCGGCCAGGTCGTCTCCGGCCGACGGATCGGAAAACGACATCACGATCGATGTCGGCGTCGACAACACGTTGCAATTCAAGCCCAGGCGCGCGCTGGCCAGGTTGACCACATCCTCCAGGCGCGGCGCGGCCGTGCCGTACTCGTGCAGCCGCCGCGCCAGTTCGACCACGAAGCCGATGCGTGTCTTGAGCGTGTAGCGGGGCCCGATGGCGGGCGTGGTATCGACGACGGACATCGCGCAATGATGCCTTGTCGGCGGCATTTCCCGCGAGAGGGCGCACGTCGGCTTGGCCAGCTTCTTCAGCGGCTGTTAGCCTTGCCCGATGCCCGCCCCTTCCACCCAGCTCACCCGACACGCCGACCGCCTCGTCGCCCGCGGTGACTGGACGCTGGCGATGGCACCGCGACTGGCCAGCCTGATCGCTGCGCAGGCGGCCTCGGCGGCCGGGATGCGCATCGATGCCAGCGATGTGGCCCGCCTCGACACCGCCGGCGCGCGATTGCTGCTCGATCTGGGAAGCAGCGACCGCATCGACGGCCTCGACGCCAGGCAGCGCGCCCTGCTCGACGCCGTTGCCCGCGCCTCGTCCCAGCCGGCGCCGCCCCGGCAACCGGGCGACAACGGCATCCTGGCGCTGCTCGCACGCACCGGCGCCGCCGTGGAGCAGATCGGCCGTGATTTCTGGCGTCTGCTCGGCTTCATCGGCCTGGTGCTCGCCACCCTGGCGCGCAGCGCATTCACGCCGCGCCGCTGGCGCCTGACCTCGCTGGCCTTCCATCTCGAACAAACCGGCCTCGACGCGGTGCCGATCGTGGTTCTGCTCAACTTCCTCGTCGGTGCCGTGGTCGCGTTTCTCGGCGCCACCGTGCTCAAGGACTTCGGCGCGACGATCTACACGGTCGAACTGATTGGCTATTCGTTCCTGCGCGAATTCGGCGTGCTGCTCACGGCCATCCTCATTGCCGGCCGCAGCGGCAGCGCGTTCACCGCGCAGATCGGCTCGATGAAGTCGCGCGAGGAAGTCGACGCAATCCGCACCCTCGGCCTCGATCCGGTGCAGGTTCTGGTGCTGCCGCGACTGCTCGCGCTGTTGATCGCGCTGCCGCTGCTGACCGTGCTCGCCATGCTGGCCGGCATCGTGGGCGGCGCACTGGTCGGCGCGCTGAGCATGGACATCTCGCCCACCTTGTTCGTGACGCGCCTGCACGACCTGGGCGCGGTGCGCCATTTCTGGGTTGGCATGAGCAAGGCGCCGCTGTTCGCGTTCCTGATTGCCTGCATCGGCTGCCTGGAAGGCTTCAAGGTTTCCGGCAGCGCTGAATCGGTGGGCGTGCACACCACTTCGAGCGTGGTGCAGGCGATATTCGTCGCCATCCTGGTCGATGCGCTGGCGGCGATCTTCTTCATGGAGATGGGGATATGAAGAACCTGTCCGTCCTTCGCGCCCCCGCACGCGGAGCCGCGCGATGAGTGACGATGCGGTGATCACGGTGCGCGGCCTGCGCAACCAGTTTGGCGCGCAGGTGGTGCACGATCAGCTCGACCTGGACATCCGGCGCGGCGAAATCGTCGGCGTGGTCGGCGGCTCGGGCAGCGGCAAGTCGGTGCTGCTGCGCTCGATCATCGGCCTCAATCGCCCGGCTGCCGGCAGCGTCCGCCTGCTCGACGTGGAAATGACTGCGGCCGACGACGCCCGGCGTGCGCAGGTCGAGCAGCGCTGCGGCGTGCTGTTCCAGAACGGCGCCCTGTTCTCCTCGCTGTCGGTGGCCGACAACGTGATGGTGCCGATGCGCGAGCATTTCGACCTGCCGCCCGAACTCATGCAGCGCTTCGCCGCGCTGAAGATCGCCCTGGCCGGCCTGCCCGAGAATGCCGGGGCGAAATTTCCCGCGCAGCTGTCCGGCGGCATGGTCAAGCGCGCCGCGCTGGCGCGCGCGATCGCACTCGATCCCGACATCCTGTTTCTCGACGAACCCACGGCAGGACTCGATCCGATCGGCGCAGCGGCGTTCGATCAGCTGATCCTGACCCTGCGCGACAGCCTCGGCCTGACCGTGTTCCTGATCACCCACGACCTGGATACGCTGTACACCATCTGCGATCGGGTCGCCGTGCTGTCGCAAAAGCACA
>WBZO01006684.1_pt1 | contig 11046 bp, 7 predicted proteins | sample 5204261 | NCBI WGS metagenome assembly WBZO01 (sample SAMN12412400, study PRJNA552823) | activated sludge metagenome | isolation source: activated sludge from anammox sidestream of wastewater treatment plant... | place: USA: North Carolina | collected 2017-09
AAGGCTATGCGCCTATTTCACTGCCTTGCCAGCCCCCAAAATACACTCGCCGAAAATACCCAACTTATTTCCGGCACGTTCCTTATCGGGCTAAAAAGGTATCTTTTCCGCTCAGAGCCAAGCAAATTTTTCAGCAATAGCTAAGAGCTTGTTTGAATTGAGCATGGTGAGCTAAATCCAAACAGCTTGTTAGTATTGAAGAAATGAAATGTACATTTTATTTTAAAAAACACTCTTCTTACAGGTATTTTGAACAGAATAGGCCTAATTTGTTAATGCCCGATTTCTTGGGCCTTTCTCATAAGTTAAACCATCGCCTTTAACGACGAATAAAGTTCTTAGCAACGAGGTGGTCTTTATAAAATTTCTTTGAAAATTAAAAAAAACAACCCCTGCTGAAAGATTATTTTGTGGCTGTTACCATCAGTACTTTTTGGTACAATCTCAAGGTTAATTGACGGCTGCCGTTGCCAGTTAACTTTTGATACAGGCTCCTACCCGGTAGTTAGAGCTTGTTTGCCTTTTTGACCAATTGACCCAATCACAAACAAGCGCTTACAAATCAAAAAGCAAATTTCAGCCTTACTGATACGTTTCTGCCCCTCTCTGCGCTGAAGTAGCGCAGGCGGTTGAGATAATCCCGGTAAGGGGTGTTGAAAATATTTTGCACGGCTACCCCCAGCCGGAGCTGTAGAGGGAAGGGCTGCTGCGCATCAGCAGCACGGTCGTCGCCAGGCCCCCTGGTTTGCAGGCTGAAAGCCATGCCTGCCTCCACGTCGAACAAAGTATAGGCCTCTGGAGCAGGGGCGTAGTCCTGGCGCTCAGGGGTGCGGGTTTGCTTCAGCACGTTTTCCATAGCCAGCTTCACGAAAGGCGCATCTTCACGGTGGACTATTTTTTTGGAAAAAAATGGGAAAAATGAAATCTCGTGCCGGAAGCGATCAGCAGGCATGAGCACCAGCCACTCGTTCTCCTTTCGGTTCCAAGCGCGCAGCAGGGAAGCAGAGGAAGAGAGGCCCAGCACTTTCACGGGGTACCATTCAGCACTCCAGTCCAGTCCTGTCAGGCGGGCATCTGTTTGTTCGTAGGCAAACCCCGGGAAGGCCCCCCGGATGGTCAGGACAGGCTCGGGCAGTGGCTTCAGGAAGATAAAATCCCGGATGATGTTGCGAAAGAGCGAGAGGTTGGCCGACAGGTTGTGCCGGTTGTCAAAACCCAGTGTCAGGTCAAGGCTGAGTGCCCGCTCGGGGTGCAGGTCGTCCCGTCCTTTTTCGTAACTGGCCGAGCCGTGGTGAACGCCGTCGCTGTACAGCTCGTTGACGGAGGGCGGCCGCCAGGCACTGCCTGCGTGAAAGCGGAGTTCCAGATTTTCTGTCAGGTGGTAAATTGTGCCGAAAGTGCCCGAAAAATTGTTGTAATTCAGCTGCTTGTCAATCAATTCATTTCCACGTTTTTCCACGTGGGTGTGGTGCAGGTCGTAGCGTATTCCCGCCTCTAATTCCAGAGGGAAGGGGTATTTCCGCCAGCGCTCAATCCAGAAAAAGCCAGCGTTGTGGCTGCTGAAATTGGGAAGCAGGCTGCCCCGGTCGGTGGTGTTTCGCTGTGTCATAAATTGTCCACCAAGGCTGCCGCTGAGTTGCTGCCAGGTCTTGTGCTCCCAGGCAGCATGGAGCGTATGGGTGGTGATTTCGAACATCATTTCCGGCTTGCCGAGTTCATTGGGGGCTGTGCCGGATCGCTTGTGAGCGTCGAACTCTTCCCGGCGATTGAACTGGCGGGCATACTGGAGCGATAGTTTTCCGGTGTTGCCGGTTTTCAGGGTGCTTTTCAGTTTAAAAAGGTAATGTGCTACCTGCTGCAGAGGCCGTTCTATTTTCCATGTAAAATCGCCGTCTGAGAGCGGCCGTCCCCTTTCGATGGCGTGTTGCAGGTCAGTCAAATTTCCGATATGTGAGTCGCTGAAGATGCCCGTTTGAGTAAAAAAGCCGCTGAAATAGGCCTCCGACTGCCAGCGCTCCTGCTGCAGGCCCAGCGTGGCGGCGTAGCTGCCCTCCCGGATGCCTGTATTTTCGAGAAAATAGCCTGGCGTTTTAAGGTTGCCGCCTCGCCGGAAAGTCCCCTGAAGCCTGCCTGCAAGTGGCAGCTTTCCCTTTAACTTTCCATCGAGTTGGGCACTGGCCACGCCAGAGCGGCCATTTGAAAAACCTGCCAGGCTCAACTGGCTGCCAAGCCCCGGCTTTTCCCGCAGCGCTCCGGGCGTTACAAGAATGACCCCGCCAATGGCGTCGGAACCGTAGCGGACACTGTTCGCCCCGTAAACGACGCTCACCCTGTCAGCTGCATAGGGGTCTATTTCTGGTGCGTGCTCGCTGCCCCACTGCTGCCCCTCCAGGCGAACGCCGTTGTTGAGCAGGAGGATGCGGTTGGAGTGCAGCCCCCGGATGACAGGCTTCACGATGGTCCCGCCGGTGTTGAGTGTGCTGACGCCGGGTAGCCTGCTCAGGGCTTCACCCAGAGATTGCCCCTTGAGGGCGTCGAGTTGCAACCCACTGATTTGCCGCTCATTGTGCGGGGAGGTGAGGCTCGGCGCAGCCCCACGGATTACGATTTCCTGCAAGTCGAGCGCCTCGTGGTGCAATTCAAAATTCACTTCGACATTGCCTTTAATTGCCACTTCCAGCGCCACGTGCCTACAGCCCACGTGCTGGCAGACGACCGTGTAGTTGCCTTCGCAGAGCTTGTGAAAGTGAAAGTTGCCGTCTTCGTCCGTCACGCTGCCGATATTCAATTGGGCAATGACTACTTCTGCATAGGGAACGGGATTGCCCGTGCCGGCTTCCGTGACGACCCCGCAGAGGGTTGCTGTGCAGGGCTGTGCTCTCCCTGCTTGGCTGAAGAGAATGGCCACCAAGAGGATCAATATACTTAACCACTTCATTTTAAATAAGTTAGATGCTGCAGCGAAGGGCGCAACCTCGCCTTCCCTGCGGCTGTTGAAAAAACAGAAAGCTGTTGCCAGCGATGAGGATTTCCCTTTTGGAAAATGGTGAAATCAGGTTAAGCAGGTAGGTGGCCCCCGCAAAAAGGAGTGCCAGTCAATTTGTCGGAGGGAAGGATTTTGGGAAAAAAACAAGTGAACAGCAGTAGCTGGTGCAGGAGCATAGAAGGTTAAAACCTGGCTGCTGCACTCTGCCGGAGAGAAGTTGTAAAGGCAGATCGAGCAGTCTAAAACGGCGTATTCTTCGCTGTGGAGATGTGTTTCGCCTCCCTTCACCACACAGTGTGCCTCCTCGGTGTGCAGGTGCCACAGCAGGCCATGGATGTCCTTCAGCACAATTGCCTGAAGTACGAGGAGTGCCAGCAATCCGGCTGACCAATGGTGATATGTGGTATCTTTTTTCATTAAAGAACTCCGGAGGCCAAGGCATAAGAGCTTGTTTGCGATTGGGTCACTTGGTCAAAAAAGGCGCTTTTTCGTTCTGTTTTCATCTTTTTTCAAATCCGTAACGCTGCTGCGCAACTTCAAAAAGCTAAAAACCTGACAAAGAATTGCCCGTTTTCAGCCAAGCGCCAAAACGCAAGCAAGCTCTAACGGTTGTTTTCCAACTCGCCCCATCGCTGCCCTGCAGGCCGTAGCTCGCAAGCTGAAGGATTAGGTGTGTAAAGATAGCACTTCACAAGTGGAAAGTTGATAAAGAGCAACTTAGAGCTTGTTTTCGATTGGGTCACTTGGTCAAAATCGCAAACAAGCTCTTAACTATTGCTGAAAAATTGGCTTGGCTCTGGGCGGAAAAGACACCTTTTTAGCCCGATAAGGAACGTGCCGGAATTAAGTTGGGTATTTCGGCCAGTGTATTTTGGGGGCTGGCAAGGCAGTGAAATAGGCGCAAAGCCTTCGCTACGTAACTATTTCACTAACACAGCCAGCGCCCAAAAGACGCCGCCCAAATGCGTAAGTTATTTCCGACACGTTCCTAAGCTCCATCCCAACAGCATCTCTGCTCAAGCGCCAAAACGCAAACAAGTTCTCAGCCTGCTATAAAAAATGGTATGGCGGGCTACACAGACCCTCCATCCTTCTTCTTTTTGGGCAATTCTGTTCCTCTGGAAATGGCGCCTTCGCCGAAGCGCTTTCTAATCTTGTCCAGTTGTTCCAGGAGGCGCATTTCGCTGCCCGTGTCTTCGAAGAGGTTGAGTTGGTAGTGGCCACTCACCAGGCCGCTGAGTTTTATGCCGATGAGGCGTACGAGCTGCCGCCGCTGGAAGAGCTGGTCGAACAGTTCTTTGGCGGTAGCGATCAGCGCTCGGTCACTGGCGGTGTAGGGGATTACCCGCTGTTGGGTATAGGTGTTAAAATCGGCGTAGCGAATCTTCACCGTGACGCAGGAGCTGAGCTTGCGTTGGCCTCTCAGCTCGAAGGCCAGGCGGCTCACCAGCTCCGTGAGGCGATCGTGGAGAAAGTGCAGGTCAATGGTATCGGTGTCGAAGGTGCGCTCGGAGCTGATGCTCTTGGCTTCCTGGTAAGGCTCAACGGGTGAATCGTCAAGGGCATTGGCTTTTTTCCAAAGGGAGATACCGTGCTTGCCAAACTCCCGTTCGAGCAGGCGGGGTGGTATTTTCGACAGGGTTTCTACCGTTTTTACGCCCATGAGAGCCAGCTTCCGCTGCGTTTCCTTGCCAACCCCGGGCAACTTACCAACAGGCAGGGGAGCGAGGAAAGCCTTTTCTGTGCCGTTCTCAATGAGTTTGGCCCCGTTGGGCTTGGCTTCCCCGGTGCCGACTTTGCTGACGAGTTTGTTCACGGACAGCCCCAGTGAAACGGGCAGGCCAGATTCCCGGATGATCTTCTGCCGCAGCTCGTTCGACCATTTCCAACAGCCGAAGTACTTGTCCATGCCGGTGAGGTCGAGGTAAAACTCGTCTATAGATGCTTTCTCAAACAGCGGCGCCTCGGCATCAATGATTTCCGTGATGATTTTTGAACGGCGCCGGTATTCGTCGTAATCGCCCTGCACGACAACGGCGTCGGGGCACAGGCGCAGGGCCATACCTACGGGCATGGCAGAGTGGACGCCGAAGCGGCGGGCTTCATAACTGCAGGAGGCGACGACGCCCCGCCCACCCGTGCCGCCGACGATGACGGGTTTGCCCTTCAGGGTGCTGTTCCGCAGTATTTCCACGGAAGCAAAAAAGGCGTCGAGGTCAAGGTGGAGGATGGCCCTGTCAAACATGGTTCTGAATTTTTGCCCTTCCCCGGGGAATTGGCCTCGCGGAAGGCTGATTTTTCCAAAGATACGGAAGCCCGGAGGATTAGGAACCTTGAATTGAGGCGGGTGAGCGTTATGCTGCTCCCTTCCTCTCCCAGACAGAACAACGGAGAAGCGGTGACGTTGATGTCTTTTCAAAAAACAGGAAAAAAAGCCACCGAAATATTTGTAGCAGCTCCCGGTATTCCCCTGCATGAGGCTGCCTGCCCAAATTTTTGTTGCCGCAAAAGAGGCTTTTTCCTGACTTCCCTCACCTTTTGCTACTGATATTCATCACTGAAAAACAGGGATTAACAGAATACCTTTGAAAAAATGCCGCGACGGGCTGCCGCCGGGCTGAAACTCAACCCTTATAAACCCGGGAATGTCACTTGCGAAGCCGAGGACAGCAAAGGGTAAAAAAACGCTCGCCATGCTTATCAGGAATAGTATGAAGCTGAAAGACATCCAGCAGGAATTCAACGAAAAATTCCCTTATCTGAAAATTGAATTCTACGAGGGGGCCTACGAAGTAGGTAAACCCACGGAGGCTCACAGGCAGTTGAACCCCGAAGTTGCCGTGGAGGATGTGCGGCAGGGAGGAGCCGAGGGCGAACTCAACCTGGATGGGCAGCTCAAAGTCGCTGCGCTGGAGGAGCGCTTCTGGGAGCTGTTCGGGCTGAATGTGCAGGTTTTCCGGCTGTCGGGGAACCTCTGGTTGCAAACATCTAAAACCGACCAGTGGACGCTGGAGGAGCAAAACCGCAAGGGAAAGCACTCCGAACAGTCCTACCGGGAGATGCACGGCAAATAAAAGTCCAGTCCCCCGCAGCAGCGGAAAATATTCTCCTTTCAGGACTGTAGGAGAAAATGAAGGAGGCCGGCAGGAGGCCTTGAGGCGGGAGGGTAACAGGAACCGGCTGAGATGCTCTGCGCCCTCCTTCTTTGAAACTTCCCCGCTTCAATTTGTATCTTTGCACTGCACTGCGGGCTACTCCATCGCCTTGCCTTCTTCTTCGGGGAAGAAGTACGGGGAGGAAAGTCCGGACAACGTAGAGCGCCACACCACTTAACGAGTGGGCTTCGCTACAGCGAAGACAGCGAGTATTACAGAAAATTACCGCCGAAAGGCAAGGGTGAAAACGTGCGGTAAGAGCGCACGGCGCCCCGGTGCGAGCCGGGGGGCGAATAAACCTTGTGGGTTGAAATGCCATGTACACCGGCGATGCGAAAGGCCCTCCCAGGAAGGCCGGCAGCGGAAGGTGGCTCGCCTGAGCCGGGGGGTAGGCAGAAAGAGGCTGGCTGCGAAGCCGGTCCCAGATAAATGATGGAGTCCCGGCACCCTGCCGGGATACAGAATCCGGCTTATTGGCCCGTAGTGCTTTTTCCAACCATCCACATCCTTCTATCCGATGCCGGCACAAAGAGAAACACCTGCCTTGAGGTGCAGGTGAGACCACGTTGACAACAGGCGTTGCAATAGGTTTTAGGCAACACCGAAAGAGGAAGGGCCGGAGTGCTTTTCTGTTTTCAGGACTTCACCGTGCGGATGATTGCAGCCGCTACTTTGTAGGGATCGGCAGCAGAGTTGGGTCGGCGATCTTCGAGGTAGCCACTCCAGCCTCTTTTCACTACATCCGGTGAAATGCGGATGGCAGCGTTGCGGTCGGACACGCCGAAGGAGAATCTTTCGATAGAGATGGTTTCATTTCTGCCGGTGAGTCGCAGGTGATTGTCGGCGCCGTAGTTGGCGATGCAGTCCTGAATAGCTTCGGGTGTGGCGAATTTGTTGCACACTTCTTCGAATTTTTCCCGGCTGGCGGCGGTACGCAGGAGGGAATTAGAGAAATTAGCGTGCATGCCCGAGCCGTTCCAATCGGTGGTATTCAGGGGTTTGCAGTACCAGTTGACGTCAATACCGTATTCCTCCGCCGTCCTTTCCATGAGGTAGCGGGCAATCCAGACTTGATCGCCCGCCGCTTTGGCACCTTTGGCAAATATCTGGAACTCCCATTGGCCGATAGCAACTTCTGCGTTGATGCCTTCTACGTTGAGGCCTGCGTCGAGGCAGAGGTTGAGGTGTTCCTCCACGATATTGCGGCCGAAGGCGTTTTTGGCACCTACCCCACAGTAGTAAGGGCCTTGTGGAGCTGGGCTACCGTGGGCAGGGAAGCCCAGCGGCCGGTTGGTTTTGGGATTCCAGAGGAAGTACTCCTGTTCAAAGCCAAACCAGAAATCCTCATCCTCGTCCTGGATGGTGGCACGGGCATTGGTGGGGTGGGGGAGGCCGTCCGCAGTCAACACCTCACACAAGACCAGGTAGCCGTTCTGGCGACCTGGGTCGGGGCAGAGGAAAACAGGCTGGATCAAACAGTCGGAAGAATGGCTCGGTGCCTGGTTGGTGGAGGAGCCATCAAACGACCAAATCGGGCAGTCGCTCAGGTTGCCCTTGAATTTGGAGTCGTCCAGGATTTTGGTTTTGCTGCGCAGTGTCTGGGTTGGCTCGTTGCCATCTAACCAGATGTACTCAAATTTGTACTTAGCCATGTAGGTTAATTTTAGGTAACTACTTTAACAGGTGGCATTTTTTTTAGAAAAATCTTTCAATCTTTCTCCAAAAGCACCCCTAATTGGGAGAGGAGGAAGAGAAAACTTCATTTCCTCTTCCTCCTCTCCTTCTCTGCTTAGTAGTTACAGTTTTAGTTTTAACTTCTGAAAACAAGCAATTTTTTGTTGGCTTTTTAGCTTTTTGAAATTGCGTAGCGCCTCTACGGAGTTGAAAAAAGCTAAAAAGCGGGTAAAAAAGGGCCGTTTTTAACCAAATGGCCAAATCCCCAACATGCTCTTAGGGATTGGCGCTGCCAGTTTGCCAGTGAAAAAATGCAGTTGTGGCCTTTTTTTTTTGAAAAACCTGGCAAAAGTAAAAAATGCCCACCTGGAAAGGAGATATTTTTTTTAAAAGACCCCAGGAAAGACAGCAGCCCTGGACGAAACAGAGTGAAATTCAGCACCTAAAATCTCCATTCCCCGGCAAATCAACTCTTCCGCCTATTTGACCTACCTTTGGTAAAACTAACCAGCTGCCGCATGAGAAAACTTTGGACACTTGCGCTTACCCTCGCTTTCAGCACCCTTGCTGCCCAGACGGATACCCTCCAGCAGATTCCAACAGAGGAGGACCTGCTCGAATCTTTCGCTGAAGACCAGGGCGAAGAAATCTCCTTCGACTATAACGAGCTCAACGACCGGCTGGAATACCTCAGCCGGCGACCCCTCGACCTGAACAGAGCCACACTGTCCGACCTCGACGACTTTCTGTTTTTGTCAACCTGGCAAAAGCAATCTTTCCTGGAGTACAGGAGATATGCGGGCAATCTGATCTCCATCTACGAGTTGCAGGCTGTGCCGGGGTTTGACTTGGAAACCATCCGCCAGCTGCTTCCTTTTGTGCGGGTGAGGGCAGCCGGCCTCCTCGACGATCCCCTGAGCCTGTTTGAAAAAGAACACCGGAGCCAGTTGACGCTTCGCTGGTCGGGTAGCCTGGAAGCCAAAAAGGGGTTTTTAGGTGGAGAAAACAGCTACCTCGGCGACCCCAACCGCCTTTTTTTGCGCTATCGCTTCACGCAATCCGATCGCCTCTCACTGGGCCTGACGGCTGAAAAGGACCCCGGAGAGGAGTTTTTCAAAGGGAGCAATCGGCAGGGTTTTGATTTTTACTCTGTGCATTTTTTTGTTAAAAATCCCATTGAAAAGCTGAATGCTATCGCCCTGGGCGACTACTCGATTTCTCTGGGGCAGGGGTTGCTGGTGTACCAGGGTTTTGCCCCCCGGAAGAGCGCTATGACGACCACGGTGAACCGGGCCGGGCACTCCTTGCGGCCTTATCGCTCGGTCAACGAAGTAGATTTTTTCCGGGGGCTGGCAAGCAGCGTTGCCCTGAGCAAAAACATAGAATTCCTCGCTTTTGCCTCTACCCGCCGCCGCGATGCTAACCTCGGCGAACTACAGCCCGAATCCGATACCGATGAGCCAATACTGGCTTACCTCTCCTCCCTGCAAACCTCTGGCCTGCACCGAACCCCCAGCGAAATTGCTAACAAAAACGCCGTCCGGCAATCTTCCATTGGTGGCTCGCTTCGCTACCGGTGGCAAAACGGGCACGTGGCACTGAACGGCCTGTACGAACACCTCGACAAACCCCTGCAACGGAAACCTCAACTGTATAACCGCTTTTACTTCAGTGGAAATCAACTGCTTAACCTCAGCCTCGACTACACTTGGTCCTTTCGCAATCTCTACTTTTTCGGTGAAACAGCCTGCAGCAATAACGGGGCCGTCGCGACGCTCAACGGCTTGCTGCTGCCCCTCGATCGGCGAGTCTCCGTGGTGGTGCTGCATCGGTATTTCCCCAAAGACTACCAGGCCCTGAACCCTAAACCCTTCGCCGAAAGCGCCGGTGGAAATAACGAGCAGGGTATGTACTTCGGCGTTCATTTTCAGCCACACAGGCAATGGCGCTTCAATGGCTATTACGACCTGTGGAGCCACCCCTGGGCAAAGTTTGGGGTGGATCGTCCCAGCACGGGCTACGAATGGTTGACCCGAATGACATACACGATCCGCCGCCGGATGGAGGTGTATTTCCAATTGAAGAATGAGTTGAAATCGGAAAATGCAAGCCTGGAAACCCAGAAAACCAAGCAACTCGTAGAGCGGCAGAATTTTCAGGCTCGCCTCCATTTTTCCTACAAAATTGGCGGTGGACTGGAATGGCGCAGCAGGGTGGATGCTGGCTTTACCAAAATTCCCGGGCAGCACCTAAGTGGAATGGCTGTTTACCAAGAGCTGATTTATCGCAGCATGGGTAGGCCCTTGTCGTTTAGCACCCGTTTTGCCGTGTTCGACACAGAGGGCTATGGCATCCGGTTTTACACCTACGAACGGGATGTGGCAGGTGATTTTTCCATCCCGGCTTACTACAACCGGGGATCGAAATTTTATCTCACAGCCGGGTATCGTTTGGGCAGGCAATTGCGACTGGAGGCCCGCATCGCAAGATCCTGGTATCCTGACCTCGACAAAATCGGGAGTGGCCTGGATGAAATCGCCGGCTCTTTCCGCACAGATGCCAAATTCCAGGTGAGATGGGAGTTTTAGAGCATGTTGGGGTTTGGGTGCTTGAGCAGAGATGCTGTTGGGATGGAGCTTACCGGGCTAAAAAGGTGAAAGCAGGACGAAAAAGGGCCGTTTTTGACCAAGTGACCAAATCGCAAACAAGCTCTTACAGCTACACGGCACACCTGCTCTAACATAATTGTAGAACGACTCCTGAGACTGGATGGGAACCTGCCAAATGTGTAGGCATTGTCAGCCTCTTCTTTTCCTGAATACCATAGCAATTGCACACCTCTGGGGCATGGGTACGCTTGCCTGCTGCCTTTTGTCCACCCTTTCTGCTGACGAAACTCATTGCGACCCGATGCTAATTGTCGGGAAATTGGGGGTGATGCTGACGTTGACGTTGACGTTGACTTTGGCGTTGGCTTGGTGGAGAATGGGGAGTTTGGGAGGGTGTGTGGGAATAACTCAGTTATTTGATGGGCGTCGTTTGAAGGCTGCCAGCCCCCAAAATACACTCGCCGAAATACCCAACTTATTTCCGGCACGTTGCTAAGGAACGTGTCGGAAATAACTTACGCATTTGGGCGGCGTCTTTTGGGCGCTGACTGTGTTAGTGAAATAGTTACGTAGCTAAGGCTATGCGCCTATTTCACTGCCTTGCCAGCCCCCAAAATACACT
>WBZO01006686.1_pt1 | contig 11043 bp, 6 predicted proteins | sample 5204261 | NCBI WGS metagenome assembly WBZO01 (sample SAMN12412400, study PRJNA552823) | activated sludge metagenome | isolation source: activated sludge from anammox sidestream of wastewater treatment plant... | place: USA: North Carolina | collected 2017-09
GGCCTTGCGCGCGAAGCGCGATCGCCGAAGGCGAAGCCCGCGGGCGAGCATCGAGGCGAGGGGGGAGGCTCGTCGCGCCGGAGGCGCGATGAGGGGGCGGGCAGGTCTTGTCCAGGCGCAGCGGGCCTTGCGCGCGAAGCGCGATCGCCGAAGGCGAAGCCCGCGGGCGAGCATCGAGGCGAGGGGGGAGGCTCGTCGCGCCGGAGGCGCGATGAGGGGGCGGGCAGGTCTTGTCCAGGCGCAGCGGGCCTTGCGCGCGAAGCGCGATCGCCGAAGGCGAAGCCCGCGGGCGAGCATCGAGGCGAGGGGGGAGGCTCGTCGCGCCGGAGGCGCGATGAGGGGGCGCAAGCCCCACTAGAAAAAGACGCTCTTTCGCGCTTTCAGTCCGCGGTTGACCATCGACTGGATCGTCGCCTTCACGACGAAGACCTTCTCCTCGATGACGGCGTCGTCATCGTCCGGATCTCCGCCGAAGCGCATCGGCTCGCCGAAGTAGATGCGGTAGCGCGTCGGTAGCGGGAGCGCACCGAACGGGAGCAGCAGCTGCGGAAGGATGGGCAGCGCCGGCGCGCGCATCAACTTCGCGAGCGTCTCGAAGTTCCCCACCGAGATGTACTGCTCCTCGCCGCCGATCACCGCGACGGGCACGATCGGCGTGTTGGTCTCGATCGCGAGGCGCATGAAGCCGAGCCCGAAATCGACGAGCTGGTAGCGCTTGTCGAACGTCTTCGAGATCCCGCGCGCGCCCTCGGGGAAGACGAGCAGCGCCTCGTCCTTCTCGAGCAGGCGCTTCGCGTTCTCGGGCACGCCGACCACCTGGCCGACGCGCGAGAAGAGGAGCGAGACGAACGGGAGCGTCTGCGTCCACTTCTCGACCATCGCGCGCATGAAGCGCGGAGGCTCGACATCCATGAAGAGCGAGGCGCCGATGAGCGCGCCGTCGATGGGGACCTGCCCGGAGTGGTTGGCGATGAGGAGGACGCGGTCCGGCGGGATGTTCTCCGCGCCGAACACCTCGGTGCGGAAGTAGTGACGGTGGAGGAACGCGACGGACGCGAGGGCGTACTTCGTCCAGGCGGGATCCATCCCGAACTCGTCCACGCCCGTCGACGTCAGGTTCAGGGGTACGCGCGCGAGCCGCTCGTTGAACTCCTCGCCGAGCTTCTCGGTCATCCAGTCGTCGACGCCGGACACCGCGGAGTCGACGAGCCGCCGCGCGAAGGGCGCGAGCGCCCGGAGCTTCCCACCGACCCGGACGAGCGGACGCGAGGCCTGAGCCACGGCCAACCTATCGCCGGGCGACAGGCGAAGGTCAAGGAGCGAGGCGAGAGATGAGCTAGCCTGCGGCTCGAGTGCAGCAGCTCGTCATGCCGCCGCGGATCCGTGCGGGTGCCCTGGTCGCCGTGGTGGCGCCGGCGAGCCCCTTCGACCGTCAGGAGCTCTTCCGCGGTCTCTCGTGGCTGCGCACGCGCTATCGCCTGCGCATCTCGCCGGGCATCTTCCAGCGCACGGGATATCTGGCCGGGGACGACGCCCGCCGCGCCGCCGAGCTCTCCGAGGCGATGATCGATCCCTCCGTCGACGCGATCGTCTGCGCCCGCGGCGGCTACGGCGCGATGCGCATCCTCGATGCGCTGCCGTGGGATTCCTTCGTCGAGCGACCGAAGTGGATCGCCGGCTTCAGCGACGTCACCGCGCTGCACGTCGAGGCGAACGCGCGCGGTGTCGCCAGCGTCCACGGGCCGAACGTGACGGGCCTCGGCCGGACCATCACGCCCGCGGAGCGCGCGTCCTTCATCGAGTCGCTCGAGTCGGACCGGCCGCGGGAATGGCGCGGCCTCGTGCCGGTCCGCGGAGGCGCCGCGCGGGGGCCGATCGCCGGCGGCAACCTCGCCCTCGTCGCCGCGATGGCGGCGGGGAATCGTCTCTCGATCCCCGAGGGCGCGATCGTGCTGCTCGAGGACGTGACCGAGCGGCCGTATCGCATCGACCGCATGCTCACGTCGCTGCTCCTGGGCGGTCACCTCGCGCGCGCAAGCGCGATCGTGTTCGGCGGCTTCACGCAGTGCGACCCCGGACCGGACGGCGTCACCGTCGAGCAGGTCCTCCGTGAGCGAACCGCGTCTCTCGGCATCCCGGTGGCATTCGGAGCGCCGTTCGGCCACGGCGCCCCGAACCATTCGTTCGTGCTCGGCGCCCAGGGCGCGCTCGACGGAGACGCGCTGCGCCTCTGACGGTCAGCCGTTGCCGCGCGGGAACGTGGTGCCGGCGTCGGTGTTCTCGTCGCCGTCGTCGGGCAGCTGCTTGGCCGAGCCCTCGTCGACGTACTCGGCGAGATCGTCGGCGATGACGATCTCCTCCTCCTCGTCCTGCGGGCCCGCATGGGTCGACTCGAGGTCGATGCCGTCCCCGTCACCACGGACCGTGCGCGGGGCGGAGATGCCCGCATCGGTGCGGGTGATGGACGGATCCGTCGCCATCGGCGGGCGGATGTTGGAGTGCTCCGGCAGCGTGCTCGGGTCGATGACGCTGCTCGTCGTGATCTCCGAGGCGATGCTCTCGGTCATCGGCGCGAGGTCGTCGTGCGCCGCCGTCTCTCCCGTCTCGTCGAGCGCGGAGCCGTTGGTCGAGAGCCCCGGCGGGAGCGTGTTGCCCGTGGGGGCGTCACCGAGCTCGAGGCGATCGAGCGATGCGTCGATCTCGCTCTCCAGCTCGGGCGAGGGCGGCGCGCCGGTCAGCGCGTGCGCCGGCAGCGGCGGCGGGACGGAGCGCGGCGGCGCAGAGGGCGGCGTCGACGGCGGCATCGTCTGCATCGTGGTCGAGCCCGTCGCGATCTTCGGCGACGAAGGCCGCTTCGGCGCCGCGCTCTCGCGGACCGGCGGCGGAGCCGACGGCTGCACCGGGGCGGGCGGCTGCGCCGAGGCCTGCGGCGGCTGCGACGCGGCGCGGACCGGCGTGGCCGCGGGCATGCCGGCCTTCGACGGGCGCATCGGCGCCGGGACCGGCGCCTCGCTCACGAGCTTCGGCGGCGCGTACGAGAGCTTCGGATCGCCCTCGGGCTTCTTGAGCGCCGCGCTCTTCGCGCGCTCGAGGCCCTGCGTCGCCTCGGCATCTCCCGCCTTCATGCGGAGGACGCGGCGCCACGCATCGGCGGCCTCGCGGTTGTCGGTCAGGCGCTCCTCCCAGATGCGGGCGACCTTCCGCGCGAGCTCGGCGCGCGCGTTCATGTCCTTGCCGCGAAGGATCTGATCCTCGTAGAGCTGCACGAGCGACTTGTAGTCGTTCAGCTCCATGAGGAGGCCAGCGAGCTCGTCCATCACCGCCTGGTCGGTGGGGAGCAGATCGTGGAGCTTCTTGAGGTCGGCGGCCGCGTTCACCGGCTCGACCAGCTGCTCGCGCCGGATCTTCGCGCGCCGCGCGAGGAGCTGGCGGACGAGCGGTCCGTCGAAGACCTCCGTGAGTGCATGCGAGAGCGCCGCCTCCGCCCGGCGGGGATCGCCGGTCTCGACGCCGAGCGACTCGAGCATGTCGAGCGTGAGAGGATCGACGTGCGCGACGAGCGCATCGGCGAGCCACGTGAACGCCTGCTCGTTGTCGTTCAGATCGCGGTGCATGATCGTCGCCGCGCGACGAAGCAGGTTCGAGCGGGTCAGGCCGCCGTCACGCGCGCCGTGGCCGCCGCCCGCGAGGGCGTGACAGAGCGCTCGACGGAGGCGATCGCCCCCTGCGAGCTTGTCGCCTTCGCGCGCGCTCTGCTCGAGGACGTTGATCGTCTCGTCGGTCGGGGCTCCGGTGAGGGCGAGCTCGAAGAAGCCGCGCGCACGCTCCGGCTGGCCGCGCGTCGACGCGACCTGCGCCGCGCGCGCGAGCGCACGTACGCGATCGTTCGGCGCCTTGCTGCGCGTGACCTGGCGCTCGTAGAGATCGATGACCTCCGCCGGCTTCGCGGCGAGGGCCGAGAGGCGCTCGAGGAGCGGCTCGGCGTCGGACGGCGCGATGAACGGGAGCCCTTGCTCGCCGTGGGCCATCGCATCGCTCCGCGTCATGCCCGCGCGCACGCGCACCTCGGCCTGGCGCACGAGCTCGACGGCGCGATCGGCGCCCTGCACCTCGCGCGCGAGCAGCTCGTGCGCGACCCCCAGCGCATCGACGTCGCCGGTCTTCGTCGCGAGCTCCTCGAGGTGCTCGGCCAGCTTCCTGTCCGCGCCCTTGGTGCGAACGAGCTCGATGGCGACCGTCACCGCGTCGGCGTCGCGGCCGACCTCCGCGAAGCGCTCGAACGCGCCGCGGAGCGAGGCGGTGCGCATCTCGCCGTGGCGTGCGTCGAACCACCACTCCTTCAGCTTGCTGGCGACGATGCCCTTCCACCCGAGCTTGTCACCGAGCTCGATGTACGCCTTGCGGACCGACGGCTCGCCCTGGTCGGCGAGATCGGTGAGCGCGCCGAGCGCCTCGTCGCCGCGATCGAGCTTCTCCGCGAGGATGGTCGCGAGCTTCTTCGTCAGCTCGACGACCTCCTGGTCGTCCGCCTCGACCTCGATGCGCTCGACGAGCAGCTCGGCGACGCGGCCCCACTGCTCGGTGAGCTCGCACAGCTCGCAGAGACGCGTGAGGGCGTCGAAGTCCTCGAGGTCCGCCTTGCGTACGAGATCGAGCGCGCGGATCGCGTTGCGCGGATCGTCGAGCTTCTCGTAGAGGCGCGCGAGGCGCGCGGCGATCTGTCCGCGCTCCTGCACGTCGGCGACGAGCTTCAGCTCGCGCTCGAGCGCGTCGGCCGCCTCGGCGAGCGAGCCGCGGGCCTCCTGCAGATCGGCGATCGCTTGCAGGGCAGGGCGGCACGTCGGATCGAGGTCCGATAGGATCAGCTCGTAGCGGGAGATGGCGGTGTCGACGTCGCCCACGCCGTCGGCGAGGAGCTCGGCCTCGCGCAGCGCGACGCGCGCCTTCTCCGCCTTGTCGACCGTGTTGTGACCGAGGCGCCGGAGGAGCGTCGCGGCCTCGGTGTGGTCCTCGCGCTCGACGGCGTCGTCGATCAGGCGCTCGAGGGCCTCCTTGTCGTCGCCGTCCTCGAGGAGCTTGAGCCAGAGCTCGCGCGCGAGCTCCTTGTCCTGGAGGCGCGTCGAAGCGAGCGTCGCGGCCTCGCGACGGATGTTGATCCGCTTGCTGCGATCGGAGAGGCGATCGCCGCGCTTGGTGAGGAACGCGACGAGCTTGTCGACGTTGTCCGCCGACGAGTAGCGCGCGACGAGCTGGTTGGCGTAGTCGTCGTTGAGCGGATCGAGGTCGGTCGCGTCCTCGAGGCGCTCGAGCGCCTCGCTGGAGCGTCCGGCCTTCACGAGGTAGTCGGCAGCGCGCGCGAAGAACGACGCCTGCTGCTTGGAGTCTCCCGTCAGGAGGCCGCGCTGGTACGAGGCGTTTGCAGCCTTCTCCCAGGCGTCGGCCGACGAGTAGAGCCGGTCCGCCTCCTCCCACAGCTTGCCGTTGCGGAGGGCGTCCGCTGCGTCGGCGTAGGCGTCGCCGGCAGGGATGGTCTGCGTGAGCTGCTCGCGGTACTCCGCGAGGCGCTGCATGAGCTGGCCGCGCGCGATCGGATCGTCGATGGCCGGGGCCATCTCGCCGAGGATCTGCGCCGCCAGGTCGATGCGCGTCGCCTTCTCGAACAGGCGCGACGCGGTGAGGATCGCCTGGTCGTCGGTGACGAGGATCCGCGCGACGCGGGCCCACGCCTCGGCCGCGCCGACGAGGTCCTTGCGCTTGTCCTCTTGGAGCTTCGCGAGCTTCTTCTCCAGCATCACCTTCGTGTCGGGATCCGACTCGATGGTGGCCTCCTGCTCGAGGAGGTTCGCGAGGTCGTCCCAGCGCTGGGACTTCTCGAGCAGGCGCATGAGCGCGGTGCGCGCCGTCTCGTCCTTGCGATCGAGGGTGAGCAGCTGCCGCCACGCGGCGATCGCGCCGTCGACGTCGCGGAGGTTGCCCTCGCAGAGGCCGGCGACCTCGCGCAGGCGCTCCTTGCGCGTCTCGTGGTGCTCGGGGAGGTTCGGCGTCGCGCGGATGCTCGCGAGGAGCACGTCGCGGAGCTGACCGTAATCGCGCTTCGCGCGGAGGTAGTCCTCGACCCAGCCGAGCGCCTCGGGATGCGCCGGATCGCTCTCCAGCACTTCCTTGTACTTTGCAAACGCCTCGGGCTTCTTCCCCTTGCCCGCGAGCATCTGCGCGGCGTCGAGGACGCCCTGCAGCATCGAGGGCGACATCTGCATCGACGGGCGGCGCACGTAGCCCGTCTCCGGCTCGTGCATCGCGTCGGCCCCGCGCTCCATCGTGGAGGGCGGCTGCGACAGCGCCTTCGGCGGAGGCATGCTCGGCGCCGCGCGCTTCGGCGCGGCAGGCTGCGCCGGCTCCTCGGTCACCGCGCCTCGTTCCGCCGTCAGACGCTCGGAGACGTCGGCGATCTCGGAAGGCGAAGCCGTCTCCTCGCTGATCGATGGATTGGACGCGAGCTGCAGCACGTGCCCGCCGCCCGCCGCAGCGAGCGCACCGCGCACTTCGGTGGCCATCGCGCCGCTCGGGTTCGCCGCGAGGTACGCGTTGTAGCGGACGGCCAGGTCCTGCTCCTGACCGAGCGCGCGCGCGTAGTGGCCGAGCAGCTGGATCGCGCGGTCGTGACCGGGCTCGATGTCGAGCGCGGCGGACGCATACGCGAGCCCGTGCTCGCCCTCGTAGGTCTCGGCGAGCGCGACGAGCAGCTCGGCCGCGTAGTTGCGCTCCTCGGCCGGGACGGCCTCGCCGGCCTGGATGCGATCGAGCACGCTCGACGCGTACTCCTGCTGCAGCGCGGGATCCGAGCCGTCGATCTCGCGCGCCGACGCGAGTGCGCGCGTCGCGCCCTGCAGATCGCCCGCGAGCTTGCGCGTCGCCGCCTCGTCACGGAAGAGGCCGATGCGCCGGCCGGGGTCCTGCTCGATCTCGAGCTCGGCGGCGTAGAGCGGGATCGCGTCGCTCCACTGCTGGAGCTGCTTGTAGAGCTCGCGCGCGTTGTAGATCGCGTACGCGCTCGTCGGATCGAGCTCGATGGCCTTCTTGTAGCTCTCGATCGCCTTCTTCGGCTGCGCGAGCGGCGCCTCCGACCACAGTCGACCGAGCTCCTCGTGCATGCCGGCGAGCTCGCCGCGCAGCGCGGGATCCTGCATCGCGAGGGGAGCGAGCGCCTTCGCGCGACGATCGAGCAGCGCGACGAGCGCCTTCGTGTCGCCCTTGTCGCGGTAGAGCTGCGCGAGCCGCTCCGCCGCGACCTGTGCGGTCGGGTCCTTGTCGATCGCCATCATGAGGACGCGCGCGGCGCGATGCGCATCGCCGAGCGTCGTCGACCACACGTTGCCCGCCTCGGCGAGCCAGTGTGCGGCGTAGGCGGGATCGCGGGTCTCGCTGCCTACGCGCTCGAGGAGCATCGCATAGGCCTTCGGGTCCGCTTCCCCCTGGGCGTGGGCGTGGCCGAGCGCCTCCTCGTCGTGCGGGTCCTCGACGAGGCGCTGGACGAGCCTGTCCATCTCGGCGCGATCCATCGCGGCGGAGGCTACCACCTCCCCGCAAAGGGGAGCAACCGAACGCGGCGGAAACTACTCGAAGATTCCGTAGGACGAGGAGGAGGTCGAACTCGGCGTCGGCGCGGCGCCCGACGGACGCGTGCCCGGCGTCCCGCGCGGCTTCGTCCCCGGTTTTCCCGGGGGCGCGGCCGCGGGCTTGGCCGTCGACGCCTTCGGCAGCGCGTCCGGCGTGACCGTCGGGAGATCGTTCGTCGAGAGCGTCGCGGTCGTCGCCGTGGGCGGCGTAGCCGGTACGGTCGAGGTGGCGGCGACGGTCGCGGTCGCGGTCGCAGGCCGCGGCGTGACGGGCGCCTTCCTGCCGCCGCGCATGCCGAGGTAGACGCTGAGCGCGGCGACGAGGACGACGATCGGCGCGCCGATGAGATAGAGCGGGATCTTCTTCTTCGGCGGCGCCGGCAGCGGCATCGGCGGCGGCCGCATCGAGTCCGGCACGCGGATGCCGGCCGCGTTGGTGATCGACGCACGCACGCCGCTCGTGAGCGCGCCCTGCGCCTCGACCGCGGCGAGCAGCTCGCCCGCCATCTGCTCGGCGCTCGACGGACGGTCCGCCGGATCCTTGGCCAGCGCGCGCATGACGACGTCCTCGAGCTCCTTCGGGACGTTCGCCTCGGGGTTCGCCTCGTTCGGCCGCTTCGGCGTCGACTTGATGTGCCGCGCCATGACGACGACCGCGTCGTTGTCCGTGAAGGGCGGCCGTCCCGTCAGCATCTGGTAGAGGATGACGCCGAGCGAGTAGAGATCGCTCCGCGCATCGAGGGGCTTCCCCTGCGCCTGCTCGGGCGACATGTAGCGCGGCGTCCCGAAGACCGTCCCCGCCTGCGTCTCGACGACCCCCATGGGCTGTCCGTCGTCGTCGCGGATCATCTTCGCGATGCCGAAGTCGAGGACCTTGACGATCTCCTCGTTCTTGTCGCCCGAGCCGCCGACGACCTTCGCGTAGAAGAGGTTGTCGGGCTTGAGATCGCGATGGATGATCCCCTTCGCGTGCGCCTCCGCCAGCGAGCGCAGCGCCTGGCGCGCGGTGTCGACGGCGATCGGCGCGGACAGCCGACCGTCGCGGGTGAGCCTCTGCCCGACGCTCTCGCCCTCGAGCAGCTCCATCGCGAGATAGAACTCGCCGCTCTCGCTCTGACCGAAGTCGAAGACGGTGACCGTGTTCGGCGAGGCGAGCAGGCTGTTCGCGCGCGCCTCCCGCATGAAGCGCGCCTTCGAGGCCTCGTCGGCCGCGCGGTCGCCGCGGAGGATCTTGATCGCGACCTCGCGGCCCATCGCGTGCTGCTTCGCGCGGTAGACGGTGCCCATCGACCCCGCGCCGAGCCGCGCGAGGATGGTGTAGCGCCCCTCGAGGGTCCGGCCGACCATCGGGTCGTGCTCGGCCTCGACGAGATCGCGCTCGCCGATCAGCGTGGCGCCGTCCTTCGGGCAGGTCGCCGGGGCCTGGTCCTTCGGCCAGTGCGTCCGGCACTTCGGACAAAGCAGCGCCCGCGGCTCCGTCGGAACCGTGTCGTCCGTCCGTGCGGGATAGGGCAGAGACACGTGTGGGACAATCGTCGCGCGGCGGGGCCCCGGGCGCAAGGCGGGCGCTGCACATTTCGGAGAATTCCGCACGTTTTCCGCGACGAAACCGTCCGGCCCGGCGGGCGCTTCACTTCAGCGGCAGGACGTTCCGCGGATCGCAGACGACCGAGACGACGTCCTGCACGAGCATCCCGCCGGCCGGGATCTTCGCGAGGTCGACGCCCTCGCGCATGCGGCGCACCTCGTAATGGAGGTGGACGAGCGACGGCGAGCCGGTGTCGCCGACCGCGCCGACGGGCGCACCGTCCGGGAGCGAGACGCCCGGCGTGACGCCCTGCGCGATCGCCTCGAGGTGCCCGAACAGCACGATGTAGTCGAGCAGGCGCCCGCCCTCGCGGAGCGTGTGGCGCGTGACGACCGTCGTGCCGAAGAGCGGGCCCGCGTAGAGGACTTCCGCATCTCCTTCTTGATGTTCGAGCGCGACCATCTTCACCGGCGTGCCCTTGGCCTGCGGGAGATCGACGCCGCCGTGACCGACGTGCCGGAGGGTACGCCCGCGACGCTGGTGCTCGTCCGGCTGATCGAGGTCGTAGCCGCTCACCACGTGGTGCCCGCCCGGCAGCCCGGGAGGGATCGGATAGCGGTAGAGGTCGTAGTCGGCGGGGCGCTCGGGCAGGCGAGGGATCTGCTCGTACTCCTTGAGCTGGCCGGACTTCTCGCGATGCACGTTCGGACGCGCGGGGGCGAGCGGGCCGTCCTCGGCTCCGCCCGTGAGGTGGACGCACGCGTCGTTGTCGGGCGCGGTCCCGGGAGGGCAGCCGAGCGCGGCGAGCGCGGCCGGGCCGTCGGCCTGCGGCGCGGCGGCGTTTGCGATGCGCACCGCGGGCAGCGCGGACGACGAGCGCGCGCCGACGACGGCGAGCACGATCGTCGTGGCCCCGGCCCACACCCAGCGATCGCGGTGCACGGATCGCAGACTATCAGCCCGGGCCGAGCATTCCCCAGCGAAGCGTGATAATCGTGCGTCCCCGTCATGGCCGCGATCAAGGACACCCTCACCGCTCTCTTCGACGCCGAACGAAAGGCGCGGAACGCTCACGCGTCGCTCGTCGAAGCGTCGCGCGGCGAGCTCGTGCCGGTGCTCCGCGAGGCGACGCGCGAGGCCCTGGGCATCGACGACGAGGACGAGGCCGCGGTGCGGCTCTCGCGGCTCGCGCTGGTCCTCGGCGATCTGGAGGGCGACGACGTCGTCGATCTGCTGATCGACATCCTCGCGAGCGAGTCGGCCGAGGGCCGCGTCGCCGCCGGAGAGGCGCTCGAGTCGCTCGCGTTCGACCGCTTCAAGGAGGTCGCGCTGGGCATCGAGCGCGCGCTCGGACGTTTGAAGAAGGGGAGCCCCGCGCTCACCGAGCTGCCGTTCCTCCTCGCCGAGGTCGGCGAGCCGGGGTGCACCAAGCTCCTCGGCCGCTTCCTGAAGCACGAGGACCCGGAGGCCGTCGCCGCGGCGATCGAGGCGATGGCGGAGCTCGGCGACCCGGCGGCGATCCCGCTGCTCGCGCCGCTCGAGAAGGACGGTCGCCACGTGCAGATCGACGACGAGGACGGCGGCGAGCGCGTCGCCATCGGCGATCTCGCCCACGAGGCCCGCGAGATCCTGAGCGAGATGGCCGGGGAGCTCTCGCCGCAGAAGCCCAAGAAGAAGTAGATGACCCGGATCGAGGCCTCGCCCGCGCGCCGGCTCGGACCGGAGGACGCCGCGATCTTCGAGACGTTCGTGGTGCCGCGGTACCTGTCGATGTTCGGCGACCGCCTCCTCGAGATGCTCGTGCGCGGACCGGAGGCGCGCGTGTGCCACCTGCAGTGCCGCACGGGCTATCCCGATCGCACGCTGCTCGAGAAGCTGCCGGGCGCGCACGTGTTCGGC
>WBZO01006687.1_pt1 | contig 11040 bp, 6 predicted proteins | sample 5204261 | NCBI WGS metagenome assembly WBZO01 (sample SAMN12412400, study PRJNA552823) | activated sludge metagenome | isolation source: activated sludge from anammox sidestream of wastewater treatment plant... | place: USA: North Carolina | collected 2017-09
GAGGTAGATCCCGCACACATCCTGAAGCCGCGCTTCGCTCCCTACGTGATCGCCGACGTCGTCGGCGGAGAGAGCGGACCGATGGCCGTGGTGCAGCTCTTCGTGCACCAGTTCCGCCGGCGACATCTCGAGATGCTCCGCGAAGCCACGGAGAAGGGAATCGGGGTCGGCGGAGAGGTCGCCGCATCGATGTTCGACGACGATCTCGAGCCCGGCGACGAACGCTTCGATGGTGTGCTGCTGGTTTCGCAGCTCCACGACGACGAGGTCGTGCTGTCCCGCGCCGCATACGAGCGTCTCGTCCACGCCATGCTCGCGTTGCCACCACCCGAAGACTGATGCCCGCCGGGCTGTCTGCTAGGGCCGACGCTGAACGAGTGACGGCTTTGTCGCGATTTCCCCTCGTGGGAGACTCGCTCCATGTTCGATCGAACGGCCGCGAGCGCGCGGCTCGAGCGGCTGTGGGGACTGTCGGCCGAGTTCGGCAGCGAGCGCGGCGCGAACCGGGTGCTCCTCGACGAGATCGTGAGTGATCGGCTCCAGCTCGTGGCGGGGCTGCAGGTGCTCCGCGACGAGCTGCAGTTCGCCGTGCCGCCGGCATCGTCCGATCGGGAGGCATGCGCGGCGGACTTCTCGCAGCCGAGCGTGCTCACGACCCTGGCGTTCACGAACTGCGGCGATCGCATCCACCACGGCGAGATCGAGCAGTACCAGCAGATGGTGGCGGCCAGGTTCGCGACGCTCTCGGAGATCGGGACGTTGAAGCCCGAGGCGTTCCATCCGACCGGCGGAGGGACGGACGACGGCGCGACGCTCGCGCACGTCACCTGGGCGCACGCGCTCGACGAGCCGCTCCAGAAGCGGCTCTACGACGGCAACGCCAAGAGCTTCGTGCTCTGCGCCTTCGATCTGAAGACGCACATCGGCCGTCTCGACGAGGCCGACGGGACGATCGCCTACGGCAGGACGCGCGAGTCGCCGTGGCGAGAGCCGCGCGCGGCGTGCGGGGCGATCGTCGGCGCGCTCCAGGCGTTCGACGAGAAGAACGACGTCCACCGGCGCATCCGGAGCAACCTCGGCGAGGCGAGCTACGAGCTCCTCGCGAAGAAGGGCGTGCGGACCTCGGACGGCGTCGACGTCACCGCCGCGGTCGCCGCGGCGATCGTCGCGGTGCAGGGCATGCTCGACACCGCCCGCGCGCTCACGCGCGAGATGGACGAGCGCGGCCTCGCCCACCTCACCGCGAGCGCGACTGTGAATCGGCCGGCGATGCGCGACACGATGATGTACTTCGCGCGCGCGACGGTCTTCGCCGGCGAGATCCGCATGCAGGGGCTCGGCACCGACGCGAGCAAGTACGCGGGCTCGATGATCGAGCACAAGAGCGGCGACAGGCGCCTGGTGCTCACCTACGCGGGCGCCGACGGGAAGAGCCTGCCGATCGAGCGCGCGGCCTACGAGGTCCGCGAGCCCGCGCCCCCGAGCGACTTCTACGCCTGACGGGTCACGCTCAGGTCTGGACACCACGGTTCGGCGTCTGCTTCTCCGGAAGCGGATCGCCGATGCGCGTGCGGAGGTTGCGCTCGATCGTGTTCGAGATCGCATCGAGCGGGAGATCGTTCGGGTCCAGGCCGAACGGCTGCTCGATCTCGTCGCCGATGGCGTCGAGCCCGAAGAAACAGTACGAGATGGCCGCCACGACGACCGGCGTCGCCCACTTGATGCTGTCCATCAAGCCGAACGGCAAGAGCACGCAGTAGCCCGCGACGATCCGGTGCATGAGCACGGTGTACGAGTACGGAATCGGCGTGCTCTTGATCCGCTCGCACGCGCCCTGGATGTCCGTCAGGCTCGTGAGCGAGCCCTCCAGGATCGGGACGTGCATCACGTGGATCCAGCTCTTCCGGCGCGCTTCCACGAAGAGCTCGCCCATGCGCTGGAGCAGCGCGAGCGGAGGGTTCTCTTCATCGCGAACGCGATCCACGTCGTCCGGCGGCAGGATCTTCGCGAGCGTCGCCTCCGGACGGACGTCACGGAGGTGGAGCTTCAGCGCATGCACGTACGCGATGACCAGGCGGACGAGCTGCTTCTCGAACGCGCGCGACTCGTCGCTCGGCCCGCCCGGCGGTTCGACGAGCGTGATGACCTGACGCGTGAGCGAACGCGAGGTGTTCACGAGCGCGCCCCACAGCTTGCGGCCCTCCCAGAACCGGTCGTACGCGGTGTTGTTGCGAAAGCCGAGGAAGATGCCGAGCGGGAGGCCGACGATCGTGAACGGGGCGGTCGTGAGGCTGTAGTGCACCTGCGGGACGCGCTCGTAGACGATCGTGACGACGATGCTGATCGCGGTGACGGTCAGCGTGCGCACCCAGATGTGCGGAAGCGCGACGCCGCCGAGAACGACCATCTCGATCCACGAGCGCTTCTTCTCGATCCACATCGGACGGTCGCCGACTCTATCACGCAGGTTCGGACGCCATGTCCGCGTCCGTGACGCGCGCGACATCCTTCGGGTCGTGTCGCCGGAACCCGACACCGGCTGGCTCGCCCGCAGGAGCGCCGGGGATGTTCGACTACTCCGCCGGCTCGGCCGCGCGGATCGAGTGGGGCGGGAGCCCACGCCAGCGGCGGATGCGCGCCTTCGCGTTCTCGACCGCGAGGTAGAACGCCGGTACGACGACGAGCGACAGCGCCGTCGACGCCACGACGCCGCCGATGACGGCGATGGCCATCGGCGCGCGGAACTCGCTTCCGTCGCCCTTGGAGATCGCGGTCGGCAGCATGCCCAGCACCATCGCCGCCGAGGTCATGAGGATCGGACGGAGCCGCTCGGGCCCGGCCTCCATGATGGCCTGGAGGGGCGTCTCGCCCTGCTCGCGCACGCGCACGATCGCGCGGTCGACGACGAGGATCGCGTTCTTCGTCACGAGCCCGAGGAGGAAGATGATGCCGATGAACGAGCCCATCGCCAGCGACGTGCCCGAGAGGAAGACACCGACGATCGCGCCGACCGCGGCGAGCGGGAGGGTCGTCGCCATGATCGTCACCGGGTGGATGAAGCTCTCGAACTGCGCCGCGAGCACGATGTAGATGAAGACGAGCGCGAGGAGGAACGCGACGCCCATCGCGCTGTTCGACTCCTGCATCTGCCGGATCTGACCGTCGAGGTGGTAGCTCGCGCCGGGAGGCAGCGGGATCTTGTCGAACGCCGCGCGCATCTCCGGCGCCAGGTCGCCGAGCGATCGGCCGCGCGGCGACGCCCAGATCACGATCTGGCGCTCGCGGTCCTCGCGCTCGATCACGCTGGGTCCCTCGCCCATCTCGACGCTCGCGAGGTCACCGAGCGCCACCGGGCCCTTCGGCGTCCACATGGTCATCTGGAGGACGTCGCCCATCGTCGCGCGGTCGCCCTGTCCGAGGCGGACGCGGATCGGGACGTCGTCCTTGCCCTGGCGCATCTTGCCGGCCTCGTCGCCCTCGATCGAGGCGCGCAGCGCCATCGCCACGCTCGCGACGGGCACGCCCGCGCGGCCCGCCTTCGCGCGGTCGATCGACACGCGGAGCTCGGGCTGGCCCGGGTTGTACTTGAGATCGACGTCGTCGACGCCCGGCACCTGGCGGAGCGCCTGCGCGAACTGGCTCGCGAGCGGCGCCAGCGTCTCGTAGTCCGCCGCGCGGACCTGCACCATGATCGGCGCCTCGGTCGCGGCGCCCTCGATGAATGGCGGATCGGTGACCGCGATGCGGCCGGTCGGCACGTGCCTCTTCAGCGCCGCGCGCGCGACGTCACGCAGCTCCGCGAGCGTCGCCGTGCGCGAGCCCTTCGGGACGGTGACCACGCGCCACTTCACCTTGTTCACCTCGCCGTCCGGACCGAGCGTCGACAGCAGCGTCTTGAACCGCCTGTCCGCGAGCAGCTCCTGCTCCGCGGGCGCGACGATCGCCGCGGTCTCCGCGAGCTTCGTCCCCGCGGGCAGCTCGATGTCGACGACGAACTGGCTCCGGTCCTCCTGGTTGACGAAGTCCACGCCCGCGAGGCCCGCGATCGGGAACATCGCGATGAACGAGAAGAAGGCGACGACCCCGACGAGGAGCTTGTGCCGCACCGTCCATGCGAGGACGACGCGGTACATGTCCTCGAGGCCGGAGAAGAACGACTCGAACGGCCGCTTGATCGCCGCGAAGCGGTCGATCTGCCCATGGACATGCGGCTTCGAGAAGCGGCTCGACAGCATCGGGTCGAGCGTGAAGGCCACGAAGAGCGACATCAGCACGGCGCCGACGATGGTGAGGCCGAACTGACGGAAGAACTGTCCGACGATGCCCGTCATGAACGCGACGGGCACGAACACCGCGACGACGGTGAAGGTCGTCGCGAGGACGGACAGCGCGATCTCCTTCGTGCCCTCGAGCGCCGCCGTGCGGGCGTCCTGTCCGCGCTCGAGGTGCTTCTGGATGTTCTCGCGGACGACGACCGAGTCGTCGATGAGGAGGCCGATCGCGAGCGACAGCGCGAGCAGCGTCATCATGTTCAGCGTGAAGCCGAGCACGTACATGACGAAGAACGTCGAGACGACGCTCGTCGGGAGCGCGACCGCGCTGATCAGCGTCGAGCGCAGGTCGAGCATGAAGAAGAGGATGACGAGGATCGCCATCGCGCCGCCGAAGAAGATGGCGATCTCGACCTCGTGCGTGTTCTCGCGGATGAACATCGCCTGCTCGATGATCGGATCCGCCTTCATCCCGGCGGGGAACGCCTTCTCGAGCTCCGCGAGGCGCGCCTTGACCTTCTCGTCGACCTCGATGGTGTTCTTGCCCGACTGCTTGAGGACGTCGAAGGCGACCGCCGCCTCGCCGTTCACGCGGATGCGCGTCCGGAGCTCCTTGTATCCGTCCTCGACGGTGGCCACGTCCGCGAGGCGCACGCTCGATCCGTCCTGCGCCGTCGCGACGATGAGCTCGCGGATCTGCTCCACCCTCGTGAGCTCGCCGACGGTGCGCACGGTGATCTCGCGCGCGCCCTCGTCGTAGTGGCCGGCCGGGACGTTCAGGTTCTCCGCGCGCAGCTGCTGCATGATCGCGACGGGCGACAACCCGAGCGCGTCGATCTTCGCGCGATCGAGGTCGACGTGGACCTCGCGCTCGGCGCCGCCCTTCACCTCGACGGCCGCGACGCCGTCGACCTGTTCGAGCGCCGGCTTGATGACGTCGCGCGCGTACTGCCCCGTCTCCGGCAACGACTTGCCGCCGCCCGACAGCGTGTACGTCAGGACCGGGGCGGCGCCGACGTCGAAGCGGCTGACGGCAGGCTCCTTGATCTCCTGCGGGAGCTTGAACCGCGTCTGCGCGACGCGCTCGCGGACCTGGGTGGCCGCGTCCTCGATGTTCACCCCGAGCTTGAAGAGGATGATCGTCGTCGAGAGGCCCTCGCGCGACATCGTCTTCATGCGGTCGATGCCGTTCATCGAGACGACCGCGTCCTCGACGGGCTTCGTGACGAGCTGCTCGACCTCGCGCGGCGAGGCGCCGGGATACGGGATGTTCACGACGACGACCGGGAAGGACACGTCCGGGAACAGGTCCGTGCCGAGGCGCGTCAGGCCCATGGCGCCGAGGACCATGAGCGCGAACGCGACCATGACCGTGAGGACGGGCCGCCGGATGGCGATCGCCGAGAGGTTCACTACTTCACCTCGACGCGATCGCCGTCTTTGAGATCGACGCTCGGCGAGAGCAGCACCTCGTCACCCGGGGCCAGCCCGCGCTGCACGACGAGCGATCCGTCGCCAGAGGCGGCGAACGACGCCTTGACGATGCGCGCCACCGCGCCCTGCCCCCCGCGCTCGATCTTCACGAGCTCGTCCTGGGATCCAGGTCGGCGCGCCGTCGCCGGCACGCGGACGGCGTCGGTCTCGCCCTTGCCCTCGATGCGGGCTCGGACGAAGCCCCATGCGAGCAGGCCGCTGCCCTCGAGGTTCGGGACCTCGATCTCGACGGGCGCACGGCGCGTGGCCTGGTCGAGCGACGGGACCACGGCGATCACCTTCCCCTCGGCGATCTTCTCGCGATACGCGACGTGGACCTTCGCGCCGACCGCGACGAGCGGCACGTCCTCCTCGCCGATCGTCGCGCCGAGGCGGAACCGGGACGTGTCCTCGATGTGCACGAGGGGAACGCCGGGGTTCACGACGGAGCCGATGCCCGTCGGCGCACGCGTGACGATGCCCGCGAACGGAGCGGCGATCGAGTGGAGGCCCGCGCCGGTCTTCGCGAGGCGCGTGGACGCGAGCGCGCCTTCGAGCTGCGCCTTCGCGAGGGCGACCTGCTGGCGCGCCTGCTCCGCCTGCGCCTCGGGCACCGACTTCGAGGCGACGAGCGCCTCGGTGCGCTTCAGGTTGTCCTCCGCGAGCGTCAGGCTCGCCTGCGCGGCGCTCACCTGCGACTCGGCCTGGCCGACCTGCGCGGCGGCGCGGGACGCGTCGAGGACGGCGAGCGTCTGCCCGGCTTCGACCTTGTCGCCGATGGAGACCGACACGCGAACGAGCCGGCCGCCGGTCTCGAAGCCGACGTCGGCGTCGCGCCACGGCTTGAGCGTGCCGGTCAGATCGACGCGCGGGAGCCACTTGGTCGGCTCGGCCTTCGCCGTGCGCTGGGGCTCCTTGATCTGCGCCTTCGCCTCGGCGGCCGCACGCTCGGCGGCGACGCTCGCGCGCTTCGCGGTCGCCTGCTTCACACGCACGGCGAGCACGCCGACGAACGCGAGCCCGAGCACGACCACGAAGACGATCCCGATACCGGCTCGCTTGCGGCGCACGACGGGAGTCACCGCTCCTTCGACATCCATCTCAGATCCTTCCTCGCTGGGCGGCACGGCTCGTCGTCCGTCCGATGACCATCGTGACCCGCCGGTTTCGCCGACTCTCGAGCGCCTCGATCAGCTCGCGCGAACCGAACGCACGGGTGAACGTCTCCTGCGCGAAACGGAGCCACTCCTCGAGCGGCGGCCGCGTCTCCGACTGCATCATCTTGAGCGTGAGCTCGTTGTACCCGCCGCCGATCAGGGTCGAGCAGAGCTCGACGTCGACCTCGGTGCGGAACAGGCCGGCGCTGCGAAAGTGCTCGAGCCACGCGCGGTTGCGTCGATCGATCTCCGTGCGGAACGCGTCGATCAGGTACGCGTATTCGCCCTGGCAGGTCGCGAGGATGCGAAGGATCGCCCGGTTCTGCCACAAGAACTCGAACATCTGCGTGTCCCGCTCGATCGAGAAGTCGAGGAGCTCGCCGCCGTCGTCCGGCACGTCGGGGTACTCGCTCGGCGGGGCGAAGTACGACTCGCACCGCGCGAGGAACGACTCGACGACGACGTTGAGCGCCGCCTCCTTGCTCTCGAAGTGCAGGTAGAAGGCGCCCTTCGAGAGACCGGCGCGTTTCGTGATGTCCTCGACCTTCGCCGCGGCGAGGCCGCGTTCGGCGAACACCTCCTCGGCTGCGCGGAGGAGGGAGACCTTGGCCCGGGGATCGGCGACTCGAGGCATCTTTACTGACTCGCGGGTCACTATAACCGGCGGCCGTACGCTGTAAAGGCGGCCCCCCTCGCGAGTTGTTTGGCCCATCTAGGGCCAGCGTGCGATCCGGGAAAGACCATGGAAAGGGCCATCAGCCCTCGGGAATCCGAGCTCACCCAGCTGCGCCGCCTCGCCGAGGAGCTCGCCGCCGAGCGGGGTCAGAAGCCGACGACGACGCATCTCCTCGCCGCGATTGCGAGCGGTCGCGACGACGCCGCGCAGCTCCTGCTCGAGCGCCGTCTCGATGTGGAGGTGCTCCTGCGGGCCGCCCGCGTGACGACCGATGATGCGAACGACGCGATGGGCCGTGCCCTCCAGAAGGCGCGCGAGCTCGCCGGCCGCGCCGGCGCAGGGCGTCCGGAGGCGCGCACGGTGCACGTCCTGTTCGCGCTCTGCCAGGACGCCACGACCGCGGCCCACCGCACGCTCGTGCAGTGCGGAATGGACGTCACGCGCCTCCGGACCGCGTCGATGCAGCTCGCGATGGGGATCGCGCCGCCACGACGGATCCCGTTCGCCTCGGCATCGGCATCCACGGCGTCGACGTCGTCCTCTTCGTCTACTTCGCGGGCGAGCGATCGGCCGAGCGGGATCATGCCCGTCGCGCCGCCGAAGCCGGCGAGCACGCCGAAGCCGATGCCGGCTCCCAAGGTCGCGCCGCCGCCGCCGAAGCCGATGGTGAAGCACGCCGCGCCGGCTGCGAAGTCGAAGAAGCACAAGGAGCCGAAGCGGGACGGCGAGCGGTTCGCGCTCGATCCGAAGCAGTATCCGCTCCTCACGTCGCTCGGCCGCAACCTCACGCAGCTCGCGGCCAAGGGCGAGCTCGATCCGGTCGTCGGCCGCGACGCGGAGATCGAGCGCGCGCTCGACGTGCTCGCCAAGCGTCACGCGTCGAACGCGTGCCTCGTCGGCGCGCCTGGCGTGGGCAAGACCAGCGTGGTCCACGGCCTCGCGCAGCGCATCGCCGACGGCGTCGACGTCGCGTGCTTCGAGGATCGCATCCTCGTCGCGCTCGAGCCCGCGGCGATGCTCGCCGGCACCTCTGTGCGCGGGTCGCTCGCCGAGCGCATCGGGCAGCTCAAGGCGGAGGTGGCGCGCGCGAAGGGCCGGGTCCTCGTCTTCTTCGACGAGATCCACGTGCTCTTCGGCCAGGACGCCGGCGACGAGGCGGCGAGCGAGCTGCGCCTCGCGCTGGCACGCGGCGAGATCGTGTGCATGGGGGCGACGACCGAGCAGGACTACCGGCGCACGATCGACGCGGACGCCGGCCTCTCACGCTGCTTCACCGCGATCGAGGTCTGCGAGCTCTCGCCCGAGGAAGCGCTCCTCGCGATCGAGGGCGTCGCGCCGCTCTTCGAGAAGCACCACGGTTGCTCCTACGCCGAGGACGCGCTCGCCAAGGCGATCACCTGGAGCGTGCGCTACCTGCCGAACAAGTCGCTGCCCGACAAGGCCGTGCAGATCCTCGATCTCGCGGGCGCGCGCACCCGACGGCGCGGCAAGGGCAGCGTCGATCTGGAGGGCGTCGCGGAGGTGGTCAGCGAGCTCGCCGGCGTCCCGGAGGAACGTCTGCTCGAGACCGATGCCGAGCGCCTGCTCCGCTTCGAGGAGCTCCTCGCTTCGCGCATCGTCGGCCATCGCCACGCGCTCGAGCGCATCGCGACGGTCCTTCGCCGCAACGCGTCCGGCTTCCGTTCGCAGCGCCCGATCGGCACGTTCCTCCTGCTCGGCCCCACCGGCGTCGGCAAGACGGAGACGGCGAAGGCGATCGCCGAGTGTCTCTTCCACTCCGAAGGCGCGATGACGCGGCTCGATCTCTCCGAGTACGCCGAGTCCCATGCGCTCTCGCGCCTCGTCGGCGCGCCGCCGGGCTACGTCGGCTACGACGCCGGTGGCCAGCTCACCGAGTCGGTGCGCAGGCGGCCGTACCAGGTCGTCCTCCTCGACGAGATCGAGAAGGCGCACCGCGACGTGCTCGAGGGCTTCCTCCAGGTCTTCGACGAGGGCCGCCTGACCGACGGGCGCGGCCGCACGATCGACTTCACGAACACGGTGATCCTCCTCACGTCGAACATCGGCGCCGAGCTGTCGCCCAGCGCCAATCCGCGCGGGCGGGCGATCGGGTTCGGCGCGCTCCGTCGCGGCACCGACGAGCGCCGGCGCGAGATCGAGAAGTACCAGGAGGCGGTCTGCGACGCGGCCAAGAAGGCGCTGCCGCCCGAGCTCTACAACCGCCTCGACGAGGTGCTCGCCTTCGCGCCGCTCTCGCGCGAGGACGTGGCCGAGGTCGCGCGCCGGATCCTCGCCCGGCTGGGCAAGGACCTCGAGGCGTCGCGCGGCGTGAAGCTCGAGGCGAGCCCCGCCGCCATCGAGGCCCTGCTCGACAACGGCGGCTTCGATCCGGAGATGGGCGCACGTCCGATGCGGCGCGCCATCGGACGGCTCGTCGAGGCGCCGATCGCCGAGATGATCCTCAAGGGAGAGCTCACGCGCGGCGACGTCGCGCTCGTCGAGGTCGACGAGAACGGCGCGCTCTACGTCGATGCGCTCGCGCCGCGCTGACAGCGGCACCGCGGCCTGGTAGCATCGAGGCATCCGCGCCGCCGCCTTCGCTGTCCTTCTCGTGTTCGCGTTCGTCGGCGGTGCGTGCGGTCCGCAGCCCGCCGCCCAGCCACAGGCGCGGCTCGCGGCGGCGACGTCCGGCGACGGAGGGCACGGCCCGCTCACGCGCCGCGCGCGGCTCCGGTACGAGATCCGCGGCCGTCCCTTCCCCCTCCCCGTCGTCTCCGGGACGATCGCCGGCCAGCCGGTCCTCATGCTCGTGGACACCGGGGCGAACTCGCACGTGATCGCCGGGTGGCTCGCGCGCAGGCTCGGGATCCCGATGAAGCGGCTCGGCGACGTGGGCACCGATCACGTCGGCAAGACCATCGCGACCTACCGCATCGACAAGGCGGAGATGGCGATCGAGGGATGGGGCTCGCTCACGACGAGCACCGTGCTCGCGACCGAGGTCCCCGAGGTGATCGAGAAGCTCGGCATCGGCGCCTTCATCTCGCCGCAGCGCCTCGTCGAGGAGGGCGACTCCGTCGTCCTCGATCTCGCGCAGGGCGAGATCCGCGCGGCGTGGTGGGACGAGGCGCACTACGAGCTGTCGGAGGACGGCGCGCCGCTCGTGCTCGGCTCGGATCAGGGCCGCGCCTGCGAGGAGAACGAGGGGCCCGTGCGCGGGCTCGCGTTCGTCGTACCCGCCACGATCGACGCCCAGCGCGTCGACCTCCTCGTCGACACCGGCGCGCAGCACTCGGACGTCTTCACCACGTCGGCGGCGGGTCAGAAGCTCGCCGCCTCGAGCGTGAGCAACAAGGAGCCCATGTACACGGCCTCGGGCAAGATCTCGGCCCGCAAGCTGCGGGGCGCGAAGGTGGGCGCAGGCAACGTGCGCGTGATCACCGACGTGGACCTCATCCAGGGC
>WBZO01006689.1_pt1 | contig 11037 bp, 6 predicted proteins | sample 5204261 | NCBI WGS metagenome assembly WBZO01 (sample SAMN12412400, study PRJNA552823) | activated sludge metagenome | isolation source: activated sludge from anammox sidestream of wastewater treatment plant... | place: USA: North Carolina | collected 2017-09
CCGGCTGAGGCACTGTCGCCAGACTGCCGCTACCTCCGCGCGTACTCGAAGCGGCGCCACCCGCACCGGATATGATGCGCGCCGGGTGAGATAACCACCGGGTCGGCACACAGAATGATTCAAGTCGCACAGGGCACGGCGTCGCGGCTCGCGTGGCTTGACCATGACGAGGAAGCTTCCGCGCGCCTACGGGAAGTCCTGCGCGCGTTCGAGGAGAAGTCGACACTCGACAATCTCGGCCTCGGCCTCATCCGGGATACTTTCTCCGACCTCTTGTTTCCGGGCACCAGCACGATTCAGACGCGTGCCCGCTATTTCCTGTTCGTCCCCTGGATATGCAGGCAGCTCGAGACCGAGCATGTCTCAGCCACCGACTTCGACCGTCGGCTGAGACAGCGCGAGGTCGAACTGGTCGAGTCGCTCCGCACAGGCGTCGATGGCGAGGGCGAGGGCGTGGTCGGCTACCAGTCGCGGGAGCGCACTCAACGGCTGCCGAGCAGCATTTACTGGCGTGGCCTCGCCCGTCTCGGTATCCGGCTGAACGACTTTTCGCTCCCCGAGTACCGCGTTCGCCTTCCTGACCTGTACCGGAGCCAGCAGGCCAGCCAGCGCGATGACGACGGCCACCGACTGCGGCCTCTGGCGCGCAACTGGGACCCATCGTTGCCGGAACCTCCGGGGCGCTTCCCGCGCGAACCGATCACGTTCGAGATGACGCGCGACGAGGCGGACTACCTTGCCGACCGCATCCGCCTCAGCACATCCGGATCGCTCTTCGCGGTACTCGTGGATGCACCCGAACTGCTCGTCAACGCCGATACGCCGTGGAGCGTTGATCAGGCCGTCCTGCCCGCCGGCGTCCGGACGCTCATCACCCACGCCCACCAGTTCTCTGACCTGATGTGGGGCGCGCAGTTGCTCTACAACCTGATGCTGGTCGAACGAGCCCGGCTGTGGCTCGACCGCGACTACGCGGATCTCGAAGCGTCGGTGCGCTCGATGCTCGCCGGATGGGTGGAGGACCTCGAAGCGCGCCGCCCGGAGATCGAGAATTGGGCGAATGACCTCGCCTCCTTCTGGGGTGCGGTGGGGCGGCCCGTCCCGCTGCCGGCGCGGATGTTCATCGAACGCTGGATCGCGACCGCCCTCGCCAATCCGGCGCGTGTCGCCGACGACCAGGCACTTCGCAACGACGTCGAACACCGAGAGCGAGTGCTCAAAGGGCGACTCGCCCGCCTCAGCAACCGTGCCGCGCTCGAGGACTGGACCGGACAGCCGCTCGGGATCGACCCGCTCACATACCGGTGGGGTCAGTCCACGCGGATCCTGCGCGACATTCACGCTGGCCGGGCCTGAGCCGCGATGCTTCAGCCTGATAACCGGCTCACGCTGCTCGACGCGCTCCGGCCACCACCCGGTTACACCGTTGACCGCGCCATCGGCACCACGTACTCGCTCGACCTGCAGGCGATGCTCACCGCCCCGGCCGCCTTCGCGCTTGTGCAGGCCACCGCGTCGGGCGAGCCGGACACCGCGCCCATCGAGTTGCTCGATTCGATCCGCCGGCACTCGCGGCGCATCGTGATCTTTTGCCAGGGTGGGCAGATCGCCACCCCGGCGCAGACCCGCCTGCTGCCGTTTCTGGAGGGGGCCGTCGTCCCTGTTCGGGCGCCGGGCGGCGGCGTCTTCCATCCGAAGGTTTGGGTGCTCCGGTTCATCTCAACGACCGGAAACCCCACACGCTACCGGCTCCTCGTCGCCACTCGGAACCTGACCTTCGACCGTTCGTGGGACACCGTGCTCCGTCTCGACGAGGCTGACGATGACGCCGACGGGTACGTCCTCGATCAGCTCCCTCAGTTCCTCAACCGGCTCCCTGATCTCGCGGTCCAGCCGATCGAGCCGGAACAGCGCAAGGCCATCAGTGCGATCGCACGCGAGTTGGAGGACATCCGGTTCGCGCCGCCACCAGGCGTCGTCGCGATGGCCTTCCATGCGATCGGACTCGACGCCGCGCCGTCGTGGCCGTTCCCGGCGGAAGCGCGCCGAATCTTCGTCTGCTCGCCGTTTCTCGATGCGCCACTGCTCGCCCGACTGCCGCACGCCACCGAGTGGAGCGCGGTGCTCTCGCGACCAGAGACGATGGACGGCGTCGGGGCGGCCGCGCTCGCCAGCTTCGATGATCGATTCGTCCTGACCGCCGACGCGCAATTGGCGGAGGACGACGAGTCCGACACGGCCTGGTCGGTGCCTCGGGACGACCCACGCTGGCCGTTGACCGGGCTGCACGCCAAGCTCTTCGTGATTGAAGATCGGAAGGAGGCGCAGGTCTTCACCGGCTCCGCCAACGCCACGACGGCGGCCTTCGCGCGAAACGTCGAGGCGCTCATGGAGCTCCGCGGGCCGCGCGCTGCGCTGGGCGTGGATGCGTTACTTCAGGCCCCAGACGGTGAGGTTGCGCTTCGGTCGCTCCTCCTTCCGTACACCCCGCAGACCGAAGAGGGCATCGAAGAGCCGATGTCAGCCCTCGACCTGCTAAGGCAGGCGATCGGCGGTCTCTCGTTTCGAGGCGTCGTGGCACCGGACGGCTCCGATGCATTCCGCGTGCGCTACGAGGCGCAGGGAGCCGGGGACCTCTCGATTCCGCTTAGACTGCGCTGCTGGCCTGTCACCCTGCCTCCGGAATCCGCGCGTCCACTGGAGCGCCTCGACGGAGCGCTATGCGCTGAGTTCGTCGTCAGCTTCGACCACCTCACCGCGTTCCTCGCCATCGAGGTCGATGACGGCGAGCTGGCCACTCAGTTCGTCGTGCCCGTCGCGCTCGAGGGGTTGCCGCCCGACCGTGAGAGCCGCCTGCTGCGGTTACTCATCGGCAGCATGGCGCGACTGCTCGCGTATCTGCTCATGCTGCTGTCAGACGAGTCCGCCGATCGCTACGACATCGCAGACATCATCGAACGATTGAATCGAGGTGGCAGCACGGACGGCGCGGCGCTCGGGCTGCCGCTGATCGAAACGATGCTCGCAGCGGTGCGCCGCGACCCCGAACGGCTCCGTCACGTGCAGTCGCTGGTCGACGACCTGCGCGCCTCCGCTGAGGGGCGCGCTCTGCTGCCCGCGGGATTTGAAGCGGTGTGGGACGCCATCTGGCTCGTGGCGCAGGAGCAGAGTTCGTGAGCCGTACCGGGAACACCGTCCCGCCGATGGAGGACCTGTCCTGGTTGAAGGACTTCCAGCGCTCCACTGTGGCGTACGCCTTCCGTCGCTTCTATCTGGACGACTCGCCGGCACGGCGGTTTCTCGTCGCCGACGAGGTGGGGCTGGGCAAGACGCTCGTTGCCCGCGGCGTCCTCGCGCACGCGATCGACCATCTCCGCCGGCAGGGACAGCGCCGTGTCGATGTCGTCTACATTTGCTCGAACCAGGCGATCGCCCGGCAGAACGTGCAGAAGCTGGGCCCCTGGGCACGCGACAGCATCAGCGGGATCGACCGGATCACGATGTTGCCCGTCAACCGCCACGACGTCGGCCCCAGCGGCGTGAACGTCCTCGCGCTCACGCCCGGTACATCGTTCAGCCAGGGCCAGCAGCCCGGCCAGTTTCGCGAGCGCGCACGCCTCTACGCGCTCATCGAGCGCGCATGGGGACGCGAAGCAGTGGTCTCGTCCGGGGCAAAGCGCGTCTTCTATCTCGGGATCACCGATGATCCCGAGGCCCCCCGGCGGCTCCTGCAGGAACGCGTTGCGTTCCGTGAAGAGCTCGACGATCGCTTCGTCAACGAGTTCAAGCGAGAGCTCCGCCGCCGCGATCAGGAACGGCGTCGACGCCGGGAACCACCCTTGCAGGTGGAGTTCCGCGAGTTGAGCGAAGCGTTCCGGAACCGCAGGCAATCCTGGCCGGCGGATCTCCGGCAACGACGCAACGCCTGGATCGGAGCGCTGCGGGAAGTGCTCGCCACTACCGCAATCACGCGCCTGCAACCGGACCTCATCATTCTGGACGAGTTCCAGCGCTTTCGGCACTTGCTGGCCGCGGACGACGAGACGTGGTCGACCAAACTTGCCCGGCGACTCTTCGACGGGACGGGACGTAGCTCGCGCTCGACGCGGACACTGCTGCTCTCGGCGACGCCGTATCCGATGTACACGCTCGCCGATGAGGCCAGCGGCGAGGATCACTACGCTGAGTTCATCGAGGTCTGTCGCTTCCTCCTGGACGACGAGCAGGAGGTCGATCACCTCCAGCGCGACCTCGACCAGCTCCGCGCGTCCCTGCTGCAACTGGAGAGCGACGGCGGTGCCGCCGCGCGCTCGGCATGTATCGCCGTTGGTGACCGCCTGCGGAGCGTCATGGCCCGCACCGAACGCCTCGGATCCAGCAGCGATCGCAACGGAATGTTGACGACGATACGCGCGGTCGAACCCGAGCTCCGTCCGGAGGACGTCCGGGGATACCTGGCTGCGGCCGCGGTCGCGTCCGATCTGCGGCAACCGGACATCGTCGAATACTGGAAATCGGCACCGTACCTCCTGAACTTCATGGAGCAGTACGCCTTGAAGCGGGCGATCGAGGATGCCCAGGCCGCAGGGCGTCCGCTCCCCGCATTAGAGCAGGCGGTCCGCTCGGGACAGGGCGTCCTGGCGTGGGACGACCTCCAGATGTATGCCACGCTCGAACCGCGAAACGTAAAGCTCAGGTCGTTCTTTGCGGACCTCGACCGCTTCGAGCCGTGGCGCCTGCTGTGGTTGCCGCCCTCGCTGCCCTACTACGCCACGGACAGCGCGTTCGATTCACCCGAGGCCAGGCGATTCACCAAGCGACTCGTCTTCTCATCATGGACCGTTGTCCCCAAGGTCATCGCCGGCCTCGTGAGCTACGAGGCCGAGCGGCGTGTGCTCGGACCGGCAGGGGCCTCCGACCCGCGCTATTCCACGCCAATGCGCGACCGCCCCGGGAATCTCCTGAACTTCCGGATAGATGGCGATCGGCCTGCCGCCATGACCGCCTTCGCCTTCATCTATCCGAGTCCTGCACTCGCCGCGCTCGGCGATCCGCTCGAGATCGCTGATGAGCTGCGAGCGGACTCGCTCCCCGTCACCGCCGAACAGGTGCTGTCGCGGGCGCGGACTCGCATTGAGGCGGCCCTTCGCCCCCACCTCCAGGGCAGCCCGCAACAAGGACAGCCGGATCAGCGATGGTTCTGGGCGGCCCCACTGCTCCTAGATGACGAGGCGGATCACGACGGCCTGTACGACTGGTATGGACGCTGGGGGTCGCCGGCGACTGGACCGGAACAGAAGCCGTGGACGGGGAGACGAAGTCTGGCTTCGATCGGCATCTCCAGGAGGCATGGGAGTGGCTGGAGGGCGATCACACGCTGGGCCGCGTACCAGCCGACCTGTTGGACGCGCTCGCAGCGCTGGCTGTCGGCAGTCCTGCAATCTGCGCCCTGCGGGCACTCGACAGCGTCTCCAGCGACAGCATCGATGTCACCGCGCGATCGATGCGCGCTAGCGCGGCTCGTATCGCATGGGCCTTTCGCTCACTGTTCAGCAGCCCCATCGAAACCGCCGTGGTTCGCCGCTGGACGGACGACAGCGTGCCATTCTGGCGTGCCGTCTTGCGGTACTGCATCGATGGGAACCTCCAGGCGGTGCTCGATGAGTATGCTCACTCGCTCCGGGACTGGCTCGGGTTCGTCCACCAGGCCGACAACGAGATGATCCCAGCGATCGCGACCGCCGCCGCGGATGCGATCAGCCTGCGTACCGTGAACTATCGCGTCGATGTCCCTCATACTGAGAGCTCGGTCGCCTTCGATCGCGAGTCGATGCGCGGGCGCTTCGCCGTGCGCCTGAGCGGGGGCCGTTCAGATGAGCAGGATGAAGTGCGCGTCGACCACGTCCGCCATGCTTTCAACTCGCCATTCTGGCCGTTTGTCCTCGCCTCGACGTCGGTGGGGCAGGAAGGACTCGACTTCCATCTCTACTGCCACGCCGTGGTGCATTGGAACCTTCCTCGAAACCCGGTTGATCTCGAGCAGCGCGAAGGTCGCATCCACCGCTTCAAGGGGCACGCGATTCGGAAGAACGTGGCCGACGCTTACGGCAGCGAAGCACTTGCCAGTGCATCCGGCGCGGTGTGGGACCGGCTCTTCGAGGTCGCCGAGGCGCATCGCGCTCCGGATGAGGGCGACCTTGTTCCCTATTGGGTGTTTCGACCGGACGGGGCTGCCGCTTCGATCGAGCGGCATGTGCCGCTCCTTCCGCTCAGTCGCGAGGAAGGTCATCTCCGCGCACTCCTGAGATCGGTCGTCGCGTACCGGCTCGCGTTCGGCCAGCCTCGCCAGGATGACATCATCGCGTGGCTCGGTGACCGATTGACCGGACCTGACGCCGTTGTGCTCCTCGACGGCCTGCGTGTCGATCTATCGCCTCCAGTCTGCACGGCATGGTGCGAAGCACCCAACCTCGGTGTTCCGTCCAAGACGGCTCACCGCGACCAACGCGGTCGAGCAACGTGAAGGTGCGGCTCCGCTGCTCGCCGATCAAGCATCGGCAGACGCTGGTGAGACGGGATACTGAAGTCCGCCTCGCGCTGGCGTCCCCTCCTCGCTTCGCCAATAGGACTAAGGGGTAGCGCCGTGGAGATCGAACCGCTCGAAGGTCTGATCCGTCAGCACTCAACGACGGCGGTGTTCGTTCCCCTCGAGTTCTACATCGCTGGTCGCAAGCCGAGTCTGGAAGAGCGCGCTGATTGGGTTCAGAGGATGGTTTCGGCGTACGACCTCGACGAGCGGGTGCCCGATGAGGTCCGCGGCTACTACGAGGTAGCGCGTCGGCTGCACGTCTATGGCTTGTTCGAGTACTCGTTCTTCACCGTGGCGAACGAACGGACGACATTCGCTGCCGAGTTCGCCACGAGGCTCCGCTTCCTCGAACTGCATGACTGGCGAATACCGGTTGAGCGCGGGGACGTTCCGACCAGAGAGTCGGATGTCATTGAGGCGACGAGTACGTGGGCCTTTGATTCAGAGTTCCGGCGGAGGCACCGAAAGAAATGGCGGCTGGAAGGCGATCCCGGATTCAACGGGAGCTTCTTGGCCCATCTCCGGTGGGCACACCACCACATCCACCTCGGTCGCTACTTCAACGACGTTCGCTTGAGCGCGATAGCTGACCTCCGCAACATGGCTGCGCATCCCTCGATGAACACCCGCGTCGGGCCGCATGACTCGGCTCGGAGCATCGAGTTCTCGTGGCGCCTCATCAACGCACTCTGGGGCATCCCAGCGGAAGAATCGTTCTACTGAACGGCGGGCTGGCTTACAGCAGCGCGAGCACCGTCCCAGCCGCCAGGAACGGCCCATAGGGGATCGCGCCGCCGCCTCGCCGCATAGACGCCAGCGTCAGCGCCGCTACCGCCCCACCGAATACGGCGACGGGCAACACGGAGAGCACGTCCGGGGTGCCCGCGACGGCACCGAGCAGCGCCGCCAGCTTCACGTCGCCCCCGCCCACACCGCGCACGCCGGTGGTCGCCGCGGCGCCGACTCGGCCGACGCTTTCTCCGGTGTCGAGACGAAGCAGGAACGGGCAACCCGCGACCATCGCGGATGCGAGTGCGGTGGGCACCGACTGTTCCGGCTGTGCCAGCGCGAAGACGAGCATCGCGATCGCACCGGCGACACCGCCCCATCTCACGCCATTGCATGAGCTCGTTCGCCTCGGCGGGATCGCGAGTGCTCCTCGGAAGAGCGCGCCTGGCCTCACGTAGAAGGCCACCGCGAAGAGGCCGCCGGCGAAGACAGCTGCGACCAGCGAGCCAGTCAGCGATCGCGCGGGATCGACCGCCGCGACGACGAGTGCGAGCGCCAGGGCCGGGTACACGAGGCGGTTCGGGACGATCCACGTCCGCACGTCGATGACGCCGATGAGCGCCAGCACGGCAGCGCACACACCGACCGCCAGCACTGAGACTGCGCCATGGCCATTCACTACCGACGCCGAGACTGCGGCCCCGGCCGCGATCGACACCGCGGCGACGACCCACGGAGAGCCTGAAGCGGATCCTGCATGCTCCCACCCACGGACGGGCATGTCCGTGCGCAAGTCAGCCAACGGCGGCCCCCGCGGTCAGTTCCTTCAGGAGCGCGCGCGTCTCGTGGGCCGGTCCGATGCGCGGCCCGAGTTCGCGTTGCATCGCCTCCGCGAGCACGCGGTACACCTTGAGCACGCCTGCCGTGTTACCCACGGCGGCGTAACAGCGCATCAGCCCACAGACCGCGTCCTCGTTGGTTGGGATGCGCTGGGTCGCCGCCAGGTAGAAGCCGGCGGCGGGTTCCACGTCGCCCGCGTCCATCGCGAGCTGGGCGGCCGCGAGCGCCCCGTCCACGAACCGCTGCCGGTACTCTTCCCGGTACGTGTCGAGCCACGCGAAGGACTCCGTCTCCAGGAAGTCCGCTTCGTAGAGTTCGAGCGCCCGTTCGTACTGCGCGATCGCATCGCCCGGCGGCAGCGCCGCGGCGAAGCGCAGCGCCTCCTCGAACTCGTCGAGGTCCGAGCGGAGCATGCCCGGAGGCACCTGATACCGCTCATGCGCGAGCGTGAGTGGCTGCAAGTCGCTGCGCCCGGCCGTGGTGCGCACCACTGAGCGCAGCGCACTCGTCGCGTTGGCCAGCATGTGCTTGAGGCTCGCGTCCCACAACATGTCCGGCCAGAGCGCCTCGGCGATCGCCTTGCGCGGGACCGGCGCTCCCCCGTGCGCGACGAGCAACGCGAGCAGCTCGCGCGCCTTGTCGTAGGCCCAGCCCTGGGCGGTGACGCCGCCGACGGTGATCCGCAGATCGCCCAGGCAACGCACGTAGATCAGTGCCTCGTCTTCGTCAGCCGGGCCGATACCCGTCGCCTCGGGCAGGAACAGCGCCTGCTGGCGCACCGATCCGGCGAGCGACTCACGCGGCTGGGGCGGCGCCGCTGTCGCCGGCAGATCGCAGGCTGCCTGCTCGGCGTCCGAGGTGTGGTTCAAAAGGAGCGGCGAAGCCAGCTCGTCTGCCTCCGGTTCGGCCGTCGGCGCGGCAACTGCCACCGCCGGTGCAACAACGGGACGCTCCTCGGTCGCGACCGCTGCAGCCACCGGTTCGCGCCGTCGATCACTCTGGTCGGCAACCGCTGGGTCGGCGCTTGGTGCTGCATCATTGAGATCGCTTCCATCGAAGATCTCGTCGGTCTCGGAGAGGTCGTCGGCCTCAAAGATCGCTCGCCTCCAGTCGAAGCCGCTGACCTCGTCGCGCACCGATGACTGCGGCGGATCAGGCGGTTCAGGATCTCCCATTGACGGTCGCAGCTCCGCCGCGCCGGCGGGCGGGCCCAGCTCACGCCAGCGCGGTGACTCGTCGCGGCGGACCACGACGGGATCGAGTTCGAGCCGCTCACCGGCCCCGAGCGTCAGCAGCACCCCGCTCGCTCCGTCCGCGATCTCGCCGTCAGCCACCTCGCCGCGGTCCGGGCCGAGTCGCACTGTCGCCCCGAAGAGCGTGCTCGGCTCGCCATTCGTCAGCCCGACGAAGTAGATGCCTGCGCGCGGCCCGTACGGGAGCAGTGCCTCGCACGCACTCCCGGCCGCGCCCGCGTCGAACATCGCGACGAGCGGACGCGGCGCCAGCTGCCCTTCGCGGGACTGGATCGCGTCCTCGATCTCCTCGAAGAGCGCCTCACCGTCGGGGCTTGCCGCCCCACCGACATGCGGGTGGACGAGGTCGTCCCCGAGCACCGCAGCGACGGCGGCGTCCGCGCGCAGCGCCAACTCGTCGGCACCCGCCGTCGTGGCCAGCGTCTCCAGCCAGGCGTGCAGCAACTGGCGGCGCTCGATCTCCGATCCGGCGATCGCCAGGCTCCCTGTCCCGACGAGGTTCACATACACGATCCGGCCAGCGACGTCGGTGCCCGTTGGGAGCATCAACGCGCGTCCCGCCGCGGCTGCTGCCCCCTGCTGCATCGTCGATGCACCGGCGCCGGTGAGCGTCAGTTCCACCTGTCGTGCGCCGATGACGGCCACCTCGACGTCGCATTCGAGGAGATCGGCGAGGCGGACGCTGCTCCCTGCAAGCGCATCCCCGTCGATGTCGGCGCAATCGATCGTGAACGAGAGGTCCCGTGCCGTCTCATGCGCGAGCACCAGCCGCGCACGCGCAAACCCGGCCGCCTCAAGCGCCTCCGCCACGGCGCGAGCTGCGAGTACGACCCGGCCCGCGTCACCGGTACGGCGTGCCCCACGCTGTAGCAGGGCTGGCATGCCGAACGCGCCCGTCTGCTGCAGACGATGCACGAAGAGTGCCGCTGCACCGAGCACCGCGAACCCGGCGGCGCTCAGGACGACCGGACGCGGCACCGACGGCCAGTCCCAGGCGACCCCGCCGTCCTGTCGTTCCGCAGCCCCAGCCTCGACCGACTGGCCTGCCCCGTCGCTGCCGGTCGCGGCGTCGTTCCCCGCGTCCGGCGCGACCGCGGGCGGTGCGACCTCGCTGAGTCCTTCCATCGCTTCCACCGGCAACTCGAGCATCCACCCCGGATAGATGAGCTGCGGGTCGGTGAACCGCCACCCACCACCCATGTCGCGGTCGCGGTTGGCCGCCCAGATCTCTTCCCACCGGAACCCGTCCCCGAGGAAGCGCGCCGCGATCCCCCACAGGTGGTCACCGCGCGTGACGCGGTAGGTCACGTGCCCCGCGTCGACACTGATGTTGCTGGCCGGGAGCGGCGCGTGGAGCGTCCAGCCCGCCCGGATCACGCGCGGATCGGTGAATCGCTCGCCGCCCGCCATCAGGCGTCCCTCGTTCGCGCGGAACAGGTCCACGTAGCGAGCGCCGTCCCCGTAGAGCCGCTGCGCGATCCCCCACAGGTCCTCCCCCGGTGCGACGGTGTACGCGATGACGGGCGCACGCACCGCGACCTCAGCGGCCTCGGACACGGCGGCCGGCGCCTCCACGGCGTGCAGTGCGCGGAGCGCCACGACTCCGGTCAGGTGGCTGGCGTCCGC
>WBZO01006692.1_pt1 | contig 11035 bp, 11 predicted proteins | sample 5204261 | NCBI WGS metagenome assembly WBZO01 (sample SAMN12412400, study PRJNA552823) | activated sludge metagenome | isolation source: activated sludge from anammox sidestream of wastewater treatment plant... | place: USA: North Carolina | collected 2017-09
GGGTTCTATCGCCAATCGCTCCGCGACGAGGCGATAAAACCCTACACTTCAGCCAGCCTTGAATGGGACACGCCACGTGGAGCTTGAAACGTTCTTTAAGGAATTCCAGGACTGTCTGGCTCCGCGGCTCGATACCTACGAGCAGGCGGTGTACTTGTACCTGTTTCGGCACACTCGCCTCATCGGGCTGGAAGAGGCGGTTATCGGCTTCAAGTCCGCTCGGCGCCGCATGGCGTGTGGGATTGGCGAGAAGGGCAAGCCGATGTCTGAGAATACGGCCTACGAGAAGCTCAAGTCCCTTGAAGAGAAGGGCTGCATCAGGATCTTGGACAGCACCCGCGAGGGCCGGAAAATCCACCTCTGCCTTCCGTCCGAGATTCTAGGCGTCGTCGAACCCGAGGCATCCTTTGCGCCACCGGATATCGAAACCGAGGACTTCTTCAACGTCGAGGAGAACCGGGAGCGAATCTTGATGCGCGAAGAGCATCGCTGCTTCTACTGCCTTCGGCAGCTAAACGGGGAGAACTATGTCATCGAGCATGTAGTGTCGCGCCCATTGGGCAACAACACGTATCGCAACGTCGTCGCGGCTTGCAGGCAGTGCAACAACCGGAAAGGCTCCACGGACGTCGAAGATTGGCTTCGCATCTTGTATCGAGACGGCTTTCTTGCAGAGGCCGAGTTTCGGGAGCGCACCTCACACCTTGAGAGACTACGCGCCGGTGAGCTTAAGCCGCCGCAGACGGCCGGCTAACCAGAGCATCCAGCGGACGGGAGCCAGCCGTTCCGCTCAGTGGGCAATCCCACGTCAGCGGCGGCTGGCTCCCGCCGCTGATGCTTGCCGTTTGGGGGCTGAGAATATGGCCACAATTCAGAAGGTGACGCCTTGCCTCTGGTTCGACGGCCAGGCGGAAGAGGCGGCAAACTACCACGTCAAGCTGCTCCCCGATTCCCGAGTGGATCGGGTGCTGCGGTCGCCGGCCGATACGCCCAGCGGGCCGGCAGGCAGCGTGCTGCTCGTTGAATTCACGCTCGCGGGCGCGAGATTCGTCGGGCTCAACGCCGGGCCGGGGCGCCCGTTCACCGAGGGCGTCTCGTTCCAGATCTTCTGTGAGAACCAGTACGAAGTCGACCGCCTCTGGTCGGCGCTGGCCGATGGCGGGTCCGAGGTTGCCTGTGGCTGGCTGAAAGACCGCTGGGGATTGTCATGGCAGATCGTGCCGACTCGGCTCATGGAATTGCTGTTCGACCCCGACGGGGCTCGGGCTCGCCGGGCGATGGAAGCCATGATGACGATGGTCAAGATCGACATCGCCGAAGTGGAACGCGCCGCCGACGCCCCCTGACCAACCAACCGCGTTGTGCTTGCTGTGCAGTCGCGCCCTCGATATACTGGCAGTGGGTGTCTTTTGGAGGAATCACAATGTCCGTTGAAGCGATCGTTCGCGGTATGAGCCGCGAAGAGAAACTGGCGGCAATGGAGCTCATCTGGCAGGATTTGCCGCGTGAACCGCAGTCGTTTGTGTCGCCAGAATGGCACCAAACGGTTGTCGCGGACCGGCTGGAGAACCCCGCTGCGGGGGAGTCCTTGCCGCTGACGGAGGCGAAAGCGGAAGTCAAGGAAGCAATCCATGCGCGTCGAGCTTCGGGTTGAAGCCTGCCATGACCGAACCCGATCGGACCCGCTGGTCCCTGGCCACGCGGACCGTCCATCATCCACCGGCTGAGGCCGCCTCGCCGCCGGTGGCCACGCCGCTTTACCAGACGGCCACCTTCCGGGCGGACCAGGCGGCCACGGTCGCCCGCTACGCCGGCGAAGTGCAGCCCCAGGCTTTCTACACCCGTTGGGGCAATCCCACCGTCGAGGTCTTCGAGAAGACCGTGGCCGACCTCGAAGGGGGCGAGGGCTGCCTGGCATTCGCCTCGGGCATGGCCGCGGTGAGCACGACACTCTTGGGCCTTTTGGGACCGGGCGACCACGTCGTGGCCGGCCAGTCGCTCTACACGGCCACCACGAAGCTGTTGGCCCACGACCTGCCGGCCATCGGCGTCACCGCGGATTTCGTCGACGCGACCGACGCGGGGGCGTTCGCCCGGGCGGCCCGGCCCCAGACGCGGATGTTCTACCTGGAGACGCCCAGTAATCCCACGCTGGCCCTGACCGACGTGGCGGCCGTGTGCGCGATCGCACGGGAGCGGGGCGTCACCGTGGTGGTGGACAACACGTTCGCCTCGCCGGTCAACCAGCGGCCCATCGAGCTGGGGGCCGACGTGGTGCTCCATAGCGCCACCAAGTACCTGGCGGGCCACAGCGACGTGGTGGCCGGGTGCGTGGTGGCCCGGCGGGAACTGGTGGAAAAACTCTGGCACAAGCGGACGCTCCTGGGCGGGTCGCTCGACCCGTTCGCCGCGTGGCTGGCGCTGCGGGGCCTGAAGACGCTGGCCCTGCGGGTCGAGGCCCAGAACCGCGGCGCGATGGCCCTGGCCCAATTCCTGGAGAAACATCCCAAGGTGGCGAGGGTGTTTTACCCCGGCCTGGCCAGCCACCCGCAGCACGCGCTTGCCCGGCGGCAGATGCACGGCTTCGGCGGGATGCTCAGTTTCGAGGTCCGCGGCGGGCGCGAGGCGGGCGCCAGGCTGGTCGAGTCCACGCGCCTGGCCGTGCTGGCCGTGAGCCTCGGCGGCGTGGAGACGCTGGTGGAGCACCCGGCGTCGATGTCGCACGCCCCCTTGAGCGACGAGCAACTCCATCGGGCGGGCATCCCGCCGGGGCTGGTCCGCCTGTCGGTCGGCATCGAGGCGGTGGAGGACCTCGTGGCCGATTTCGCGGAGGCGCTTGCGCGGCTTTGAGGGCCGTCAGGAGATCATGCGGATCGTCAACGGGTAGCGGTAGGCCTGGCCTTTGTTGGCCGCAAGCGCCGCGATAATGCAGAAGACGATGTTGAGAACGTACAACAGCAAACCCGTAATCACCCCAATTAGGAAGCACCAAACGAGAACACTGGAGACAACGTAGCCGATCAAGAGCGCCAACTGAAAATTCAGTGCCTCTTTGGCCTGGTCGTCCACGAACTTCGACTGATCTTTCTTCACGAGCCAGATGATTAGCGCGCCGAGAAAGCCGCTGAAGATGCCCAACAGGTGGGCGAGCATGGCCATCGTGCAGTCGTCCTTGCTGGGCGGGCCGAGCATGCCTTCCGGCGGAGGTGGGACGGGGGGAGCTTGTTCTGGGCTGCTGGACATGTGCGATCTCCTTGGCTTCCGAGTTCGGGACGAGTGCCGTCACGGCAGAACTGCCGCGATATTATAGGCGGAGTATGCCCGCGGGGGCAGGGGCCTGTCAATCGGGTGGAGCGGGGCCCCAGGGTTGCCGGCGCCGGCGGACCGGCCGCGGGAGCGCAAGAAAAAGCGGCCCGGATAGGGCACACGTATCCGGGCCGCCCACAAGGAGCCACAGAGTGAAGAGGCTCCAAGGAAGTATAGCCCGCAATCCAGGGGCGCGAGCGGTCGTGCCCCCCCTGCGGCATGGAAGCGATAGCCGGGTTGCAGCGATTCGGCCTGCCGGAGCGCGGCAAGAGACAACGCGCTCATCGAAGCGTGCCGCTGCACTCCACGCGCGTGGCACGGCGGGAGTCGCGTGCCCGGAGAAAGGACCGCGGATTTCGCCGGCCAGGGTATTGCTTTGGCGGCGGCTTCAGGCTACACTTTTAGTAGCTGGCCAGCCATGAAAAAGGGCCGATACACCGGGTTCAACCGCTGGCTCGATTTGAAACATGGGCAGCAGGTGACCGAGGTCGGCGTATCGCCTCTTTGTCATAAAATCTAGACGGGAGAAGCCCGCCTCTTGGGTGCGGGCTTCTTCGTTTCTTGGGCCGACCGCCGGACCGATCGGCGCGCGGCAAGACCGATTACGGCTTGACTCTCTCCAGCCGCAAAGGCTCGTTGGTGAACAGGCTGTCGCCCGATTGGGCGACGAATCGGGCAACGTTCTCCATCGTGTCGGTGAACCTGACGGGTTTGTTGCGCTCGACCGCTCCCTTGATCTTGCCGCTCTCGATCGCCCGCTTCTTGGCGTCGCCGTCCATCACCCACACCGTCAGCTTGTCCCCATCCACCTGGTACTTGAAAATCAGGTACGACTCGACTCCCTTCCAGCCCTTCTCGGCGATGATCTTGACCTGCTCCTCCTTGCCCCCGGTGAGGTTCATGTAGGTCTTGCCATCGAGGGTCGTGACGAAGAGGAGCAGTTCGGACGCGGGCTGGACGTACCCTTCCCGGTGCGTCGCGCCCACGACGCGCATCACGCCTTCGGGCAATTTCTCGTCCGCCCGGCCAATGTGGTAGTAGCTCACCTGGCCGTCCTCGCCCTGCAACCGCCACACGCCGGCCAGCCGCGCATCGGGCTTGGCCGCAGTCGGGTCGGAAAGAGGGGTTTTCGAGTCGTCGCAGCCTGCCGCGAGCAGGCAGAACATCAGGCCCAGGGTTGTTCGTGCGTTCATGACTTGCCTCCGAGGGTGTTGAGGGACCCATATTATTATAGCGGAGGCTGCCGGGCTGGGCATGGTTCAAAAAGGGGACAGTCCCCGCGCAAAAACGATCTGTGTCGCGAATTCTGGTCCAGCCTTGGAAGGGGACAGTCCCCTTTTTTGAACCATGCCCCGGGCTGGCACGGTTGCGGGCGGTTGGGCGGGCCGTTAGAATCCGCTGGGGGGCCGGTCCTGCCTGCCTTTCCCTACTTCCATCTTCGCCCCTTGGCCCGGGAGCCCGATCCATGAGCCGCCTCGCACCCGTCGCTGCCCCGTTGCCCGCCGTCTGCCTCTTCTTCGCCTTGGCCTGGCAGGTCCGGGCCGAGGAGGCCAAGCCCCTGTTTGAGATCGGCAAGGCCGACAACAGCACGGCCGAACTGGCCCTGGGGCCGAAGGACTACGCCCAGTACAAGGAGGACCCGCTTTACGTGGTCGGGCTTTCCGAGGCCCGGCGGGACTGGCCCTATGTTCACCCCGGGCCGGGCGACGACTGGGCCGGGTCGCGCCCGCACGACTTCACCATCGTCTTCGCCCTGAAGCAAAAGCCCGCCGGCCCGTGCCGCCTGAGCGTGGACCTGGTGGATACCCAGGGCATGACCCCGCCCAAGCTCGACGTGCTGGTGAACGGCCGCCCGGCCGCCTCGCTCCAGATGCCCAAGGGGGCCGGCGACGCCTCGATCTTTGGCGACCCCACGAAAGGCCGCGAGCACAAGTTCCAGGTGGACATCCCGGCCGACGCGCTTGCGCAGGGGACCAACGAGATCGTCATCCGCACCGCGACGGGAAGCTGGGTGCTCTACGACCGGCTGGGGTTCGAGGCCCCGGCCGGCACGGAGCTCGGCCCGCCGCCCACGGCCACGGTGGTCCACTCGATCCAGAGCGCCCCCGTGCTGGTCGAGAGGGACGGGCGCCCGATGCAGACCGTGCGCATGACGATCCGGCACTTCGGCGAGCCCACAAAGGCCGTGGTCGAAGTCCAGGGCCGGCCGCCCGTGGACGTGGACCTGAAGCAAGGGGCCACGAGCGTCGAGGTCCCCGTGCCCGCGGTGGAGAAGGACACGCCCCTCGCCGTCACGGTCAAGGTGGGCGAGAAGACGCTGGCCAGCCGCGAGGTGACGCTCGCGCCGGTCCGCCGATGGGTGGTCTACCTGCTGCCGCATTCGCACGTGGACATCGGCTACACGCACTTGCAGGCCGACGTGGAGAAAGCGCACTGGCAGTATTACCAGCAGGCGATCGAGGCCTCGCGCAAGACGGCGGCCTACCCGGCCGGCGCACAGTTCAAGTGGAACGTCGAGGTCCTTTGGGCGACCGACAGCTACCTGAAGCAGGCCACGCCCGAGAAGCAGGAGGAGTTTATCGACGCGGTGAAGAAGGGCTGGATCGGCCTGGACGCCCTGTACGGCAACGAGCTCACGGCCCTGTGCCGGCCCGAGGAGTTGGTGCGCCTGGTGGACTACGCGGCGCGGATCTCGAAGCGGTGCGGCGTGCCGGTCGATTCGGCCATGATCAGCGACGTGCCCGGCTACACCTGGGGCATCGTCACCGTCCTCTCGCAGGCGGGGGTGAAGTACTGGTCGATCGGGCCCAACGGCGGGCACCGCATCGGCTACACGCTGGGGGCCTGGGGCGATCGGCCCTTCTACTGGGTCGGGCCCGACGGAAAGCACAAGGTCCTGGTGTGGATCCCGCGGACAGGCTATTACCGCGCGTTCACCAGCGGCGACCAGGCCCTGGAGCTGGTCCAACGCATGGAGCGAAGCGACTACCCCTACGACATGCTCCAGATTCGCTATTGCCTGGGCGACAACGCCGGGCCGGGCGTGGGGCTCAGCGAGATGGTCAAGGAGTGGAACTCGAAATACGCCTACCCCAAGCTGGTCATCGCCACGACCTCCGAGGTGATGCGCGAGTTCGAGCGGCGCTACGGCGACAAGCTGCCGGTGGTGAGCGGCGACTTCACGCCCTACTGGGAGGACGGCGCGGCCTCCAGCGCCCTGGAGACGGGCCTGAACCGCGCGGCCGCCGAGCGGTTGAGCCAGGCCGAGGCCCTCTTCGCCCTGCTGAGGCCGAAGGACTACCCGGCCGACGACTTCTACGCCGCGTGGCGCGAGGCGGTGCTCTACGACGAGCACACGTGGGGCGCGCACAACAGCATCTCGCAGCCGGACAGCGATTTTGCCAAGGGCCAGTGGGCCGTCAAGCAGGCATTCGCCCTGGAGGCCGACAAGCAGTCGCGCAAGCTGCTGGCCGCCTCGGTCGCGCCCGTGGCCAAGGGCGGGGGCAAGGTGAGCGCGCTGTTGGTCTTCAACACGTCGAACTGGGCGCGGACCGACCTGGTGACGCTGCCCAAGGACGCCCAACTGGCCGGCGAGGCGGTGACCGACGCCGAGGGCAAGCCCATGCCGTCGCAACGGCTTGCGTCGGGGCAATTCGCGTTCCTGGCGGCGGACGTGCCCGGGCTGGGGGCGAAGCGGTTCGAGTTGAAGGAAGGGCCGCCCGCGAATAACGCGAACGGGGCGAATGGGTTGAAGGTGGAGGGCAAGACCCTGGGCAACGGGCGCCTGGAGTTGGCCTTGGACGAGGCGACCGGCGCGGTGGCCAGCCTCAAGGCGGCAGGGATCAAGGCCGACCTGGCCGACGGCTCGGGCGGGCTGGGGCTGAACGCCTATCGCTACGTGGCCGGGCGTAAACCGGATAACCCCCTGCCCAACGGCCCGGCCAAGATCACGGTCAAGGACCGCGGACCGCTCGTGGCGTCCTTGGTGGCCGAGTCCGAGGCCCCGGGCTGCCGCCGCCTGGTGCGGGAGTATCGCCTGGTGGCCGGGCAGGACCACGTGGACGTGCTCAACGTGGTGGACAAGGAGAAGGTCCGCGCGCAGGAGGGAGTTCACTTCGGGTTCGCCTTCCATGTGCCCAAGGGGGTGATGCGCATGGAGACGCCGCTGGCCGTGGTCCGGCCCGAGGAGGACCAACTGCCCGGCGCGTGCAAGAACTACTTCACGGTCTCGCGCTTCGTGGACGTGTCGAACGACCAGTACGGCGCGACCTGGGCCACGATCGACGCGCCGCTGGTGGAAGTGGGGGCGATCCGCGTGGACGTGGCCACGCCCTTCTCCCCTCATGCCTGGGTGAAGACCCTGGAGCCGTCGCAGACGCTCTATTCCTACGTGATGAACAACTACTGGGAGACCAACTACAAGGCCGACCAGGAAGGGCCCACCCCGTTCCGCTACGCGGTGCGCCCGCACAAGGGAGGCTACGACGGGCTGGCCGCCGCCCGCTTCGGCGTCGAGCGGAGCCAGCCCCTGGTGGCCGTGCCGGCGGGGGCGAACGCCCCAGCCGTGCTGGCCCCGCGACTGCGGCTCGATCCGGGCGACGCGGTGGTGACGGCCTTCAAGCCCAGCCGCGACGGGCGGGCCCTGATCGTCCGGCTCTACGGGGCCTCGGGCAAGGCGGCCAAGGTGGGCTTGGCCTGGTCCGAACCGCAGCCCGCCTCGGTCTCGCGGAGCGATTTCACCGAAACTCCGGGCGAGAAGGTGGAAGGCGCGGTCGAAGTGCCGGCCTATGGGCTGGTGACGCTAAGGGCGGAGATGCCGTAGCCTCGATCTGACGTCAGGGTCAGGCTGCAAATACTACGTTTTCAAGACTCCATTCCTAAAGCCTGAGCCTGACTGCACGCGCGGCGCGGTGCCAGCGGTGGCTCAGGCGACCGGCCAGGTAGGCCCCCAGCCCTTGCACGGCCGTGACCGCCGCGAACCACGCCGGGGCCCAGCGGCGGATGGCCCCGAGGCCCCACGGCATGGGCTGGTCGAGCGGCGTGGCCAGGGTCGCGGCCGTGGCCGCCGCCGTGAGCGCGGCCCCGGCCGCGAACACCAGCATGAGCACCCACGCGGTGGACCAGTCGGGCGCGGCCAGCATCCAGACGACGTAAGCCGCCTCCAGCGCTGCCAGCAAGAGCACTGCCCGGGCCCAGCCCGGGGCCGACGCCAGGTTCAGGTGCATGGCCGCGGGGCCGACGCTGAACAGTGCGATCAGCCCGAGGAACAGGGCCAGCCACCGCGTGGCCTCGACGCGGGCCGGTTCGGGCGGGGCGACGTCGGGCCCGATAAGCCGCGGGCCGCGCTGGGGCCGCACCCGGCGCGCGACCGCTTCCCGCTGCCGCGGCCGACGCGAAGGCGGATCGCGTTGGGTCGACGGCGAAGGGGCTGGCGGAGGCTGGCGTCGGCCGTGGCGGCGTCCCCTCGCGGAGGGTGGCTCGGGCGGCGGGCCTCCGTCCCCATTCGAGTCGCGCGGCGGCGGCTCGGGCGGAGACGCTTCCAGAGCAGGGGCCCCGCGAGCGTGCTCCGTCAATCCGGGAATGACCGGCTGGGTGCCACTGGCCGCTTGTCGGCCAGTGTCGGGAGCGCGTTCCGTCGCAACCGGCCCCGCGGGCAGGGGCGGCGGTCCCGCGGGGCGCTCGTCGTTCGTCGGCCCAAGAGAGTCGGGCGGATCGGCCGGCGCGACCTCCTTGGACATCGAGGCATCGGCCGGCGCGGGTGGAGGCGGGTTCTCGGCGGGCGCCGGGCGCGGCGGAGGGCCCAGCGCCTCGCCTGCAATCTTCTCCGCCAGTTCGCCCACCGTCACGGTGGGCACCACCGCCGCCTGCCGGCACGCCGGGCAGCGGATGAGCTTGCCCTGCTGGCTCTCGGGGGCGTTCAGGCGGTGGCCCGAAGGGCAGAAGAACTGGATGGGCACTGCAGTCTCGGAGCTTAGGGCTTAGACCTTGGAGCTTGGAGTCGCCGGGCGCGACTTCTTGGCAAGCGCGCGGCCGTCACAAGTCGTAGAGTGTCTCGTCCACTTCGGGCGGGCGGAGCTTGCGCGAGAGGCCCTTGAGGCGGCTCCCCTTCTCCCGCGGCTCGCCGGGCATGGGGCTTTCCTCGTCGAACAAGTCGCCCATCGCCTCCTCGATCTTGTCCGGGTCCTCGCCCGACTCCAGGCGGCGGATGGCCTCCTGCACTCGGTCGTCCAGGGGCATGCCCGTCGCGTCGTAGAGCTTGCGCATCATGCGGGCCATCTGGCGGGGATCGTCCTCGTCGAGCCCTTCGCTCTCGCGGGACAACTCCTCCATGACCCGCTCCATCTTGGCCTCGTCGAAGCCGGGCGGCAGCCCGTCGTCCTCCTCGCCCTCGCTCGAAGGCTCGGGCCGGCCCTTGGAGATGGCAAACCGCGACATGCGCCGCTCCAGCTTGGGCCGGCCGCAGCGAGGGCAGTCGGGCCGCCTGGTCGTGTTGATCGACCGGGCGAGGAAATTGAAGACCGTGTGGCAATCGCCGCAATAGAACTCGTAGATCGGCACGATACGCCTCCTGGGACTCGATGCGCGGGCGGGCCCCGCCTCGCCGCCATCATCTCAGTTTACTCGGGGCCGAGACGTTGGCAAGGCGGACGAGGCCAGAGCCGGCCTATGCGATCTTCATCATGGCTGTCAACCGCCGCGCGCTCAAGAACAGGCGGTAGGGATGGCCGGGCAACTCCTCGAAATCCCAGCGGCGGTAGAAGGACCTGGCTGTGTCGTTGACACAATCGACAATCACCGCGACGAACGCGAAGGTCGCGCCGGCTTCGTAGCAGTCGCGCAGGGCACGCGCCAGGAGACACGCTCCCAGCCCTTGGCCCTGGCGCTGCATGCTCACTCCCAGCCAGGCCAGTACCGCCACGGGGAGCGTGCGGCGCGGCAGGCGCTTGGTAAATTCACGCGGCAGGTCACCGAAATCGACCTGTCCCGTGGCGAGCGTGCAGTACCCGGCGATCGGCCCTGCGGGATCAAGCAGGACTTTCGTGACCGATAGGTGCTTCTCCTGGCTCTGAAGGGCCTTCGCCGCCAGCCAATCGTCGACCTGGCCCTCGCCGGAACGGAACTGGCCGCGCGGATGTCCCGCGGAGAGGCCCTCCATCCGGAAGCCCTCGGGAAACCGGACCTCGTTCACGCTTCACCCCGCATTATCGTCCCCAGACGTCGCTGCGCCGCGGTCAATCGGGGTGTCTCCTTGAGCGCCTTCCAGAAGGCAAGCTGCTCCTCGGGCGTCAACGAAATGGTCTGGTCGCGCGCGGCAAGCACCTCCTTGCGCGCCTGGGCGACGGTGGTCATGCGAACGTAATCGCTGACGCTGATCCGCCGCAAGCGTGCCGCCTCAGCCAGGACGCGCTTGCTCGCGGCGTCCAACCGGACCATGAGGAGGCTGGCCGCGCGGCCACGGGTGTTGGACGACCGGGTTGTTGCCATGCCAGCATTCTCCTTCCCTACAAGTGTATAACATTTCGCAGTACAGCCAAGGCCTGACGGCATGGTCCCCTCGGATACAACGCATCGTCGAGGGCTCCAAAACTCCAGCGCAAGGTTGACAGTCGCCCAGGCGGACCGTAGCTTGGCAACCGGGCAGCAAACGCAAGCAACCGTCTCTCGCCACAGGGAGCCCGCCCCAGGCGACGCGCCCCCAACCTCGCATCCAGAAAAGGGAAGCATATGA
>WBZO01006693.1_pt1 | contig 11034 bp, 9 predicted proteins | sample 5204261 | NCBI WGS metagenome assembly WBZO01 (sample SAMN12412400, study PRJNA552823) | activated sludge metagenome | isolation source: activated sludge from anammox sidestream of wastewater treatment plant... | place: USA: North Carolina | collected 2017-09
AGTTTTACAGGCCTTCCCAGTTCCGCCTGCAACAGGTCCTCCAGCCGGCGGGCGTGAGGTCCATTTTCTACCCGTTCCAGATGAAAGGTGTGATAGAAACCCAGGGTGAGAGTGTCTCCCTCCAGGGATTTGACCTCGCAGGAGCCGTTGAGCAGCGCCGCGAGTTGACCGTCCGTCTCGCGGGCGGCCTGGCGGACCCTTTCCAGCAGGTCGATCTCGCCGCCCGTATTCTTGGCCACGATTTCCGGTGGCGCCTGGACGAAATCAGACTCAGGCGCATCCGGAGGTCTCGGCAGTTCAGGCTTCTTCTCGTTCCGAACGGTGGTTGCGGGGGTTTGCCCAGGCGGTGGGCGTCTTCTGGCTGATATCCCCTCCCCGATCTCCAGGGGATCACTCGTTGCCGCCAGTTCCAACAGTGCGAGCTCCAGCGGGAACGGAGACTGAGGATCGTCCCTAAAGTCCAGTCTTCCCAAGGCGCGCAGCGCGCGCAGGATATCCTCGTAGTCTATTTCGCCTGCCTCAGCCTGTACCTCGGCGGCGAGTTCGCGAGGCAGATCAAGATGCTCGGCGGCGCCGGCCTTCGCCAGCATCAGTCCCCGCAGATACGCTACTACCTGGCGCGAGAATTGACGCATGTCTCCACCGTCCTCCCTCACGACGGCGATAAGCCTCAACCCGCCCGGAATATCCTTCGAGAGTATGCATCGCGCCAAGTCGGCGCTACGGGCGTCCATCCTAAGTCCCAGCGCCTCCTGCACCTGCTCCAGGCTAGCTGAGGGCCCGTAGTAAGAGACAACTTGCTCCAACCCGTTGATCGCATCTCGCAGGCTGCCGGTGGCGCTGCGGGCGATCTCCTGGAGCCCAGCTTCCTCTAAGGAGTAACCTTCCAGCCGGGATATCTCTTTCAGGCGATCGACAACGGCTGTCATTGGGATGCGCTTAAGGTCGAACCGCTGGCAGCGGGAGATGATCGTTTGCTGGACCTTGTGGGGCTCGGTAGTGGCCAGGACGAAGATGATGTGTGGGGGCGGCTCTTCCAGCGTCTTGAGCAGGGCGTTCTCCGCGCTCGCGCTTAACATGTGCACTTCGTCCAGAAGGTACACCTTGAAGCGGCTCGACATCGGGTTAAGGACCACGTTCTCCCGCAACTGACGAATGTCATCGACGCTATTATGGCTGGCCGCGTCCTGCTCGACGAAGTCGATAGCGCGGCCTTCGAGGAAGGCGAGGCAGGAATCGCATTTGTTGCAGGGCTCACCTTCCAGGGGCGAGGGGCAGTTGGCCGCTTTGGCGATCAGACGTCCGAGGCTAGTCTTCCCGGTACCGCGAGGGCCGCACAACAGGTAAGCGTGGGCAAGCCGGTCCTGCGCCACGGCATTCCTTAACGTTCGTGTGACCGGCTCCTGCCCTGCAACCTGGGAGAAGGTCTGAGGGCGCCACTTGCGATAGAGGACCTGCTCTGCGCTGGAAGAGGCCAATCCTGAGAGCCCCGGGGGAAGTTCCGTTTCCACGCGGTCAATTATAGGTCAAGGGCCTGCTACGTCACAGGCCGTCAATGCATTATTGATTTCCTTGACGGTCAGAATAGCTGCTCTGTATTATGAGAGTGAAATCCTTGCGTTTTCTCGCAACGATATGTCTATTAAACCAAGCTTAATCGCAGGAAGTGAGGCCCAATGCCGGCAGTTGCCGTTATTATCGGCCTTGTCGGCGTCTTCATCGGTGTTGCAGGCGGCATCTATGTCTACCAGCGCATTATTCGACAGCGTATTGATACCGCTGAGCGGAGCGCCGCCAGCATCCTTAGTGAAGCCGACAGGAAGCAGAAGGAAATACTACTCGAGGCCAAGGAAGAGGCAGTCCGTTTTCGAAATCAGGGCGAGGCGGAGCTGCGGGAGCGCCGCGGCGAGTTGCAGCGTCTGGAACGGCGGATTATCCAGAAAGAGGAGAGCCTCGACCGTAAGCTAGAAGGGCTCGAACAGCGCCAGCGCAACCTTGGCAACAAGGAGCGGGAGCTGAACGAGGGACAGCGCCAGCTTGCCACGCTCGAAGAGGAGCGGCGCCAGGAGCTTGAGCGCGTAGCCAATCTTACCTCGATGGAGGCCCGCGATATCCTGCTCGCTCAGGTGGAGCGTGAGATCCAGGATGAGGCCAGCCGCCGCCTGCGCGAGATAGAACAGCAGGTGAAGGAGGAGGCGGACACTCGCGCCCGTAAGATCATTAGCGTGGTCATGCAACGGCTGACCAGCGAGGTCGTATCCGAAATGACTGTCTCCGTTGTGCCACTACCTTCAGAGGACTTGAAGGGGCGGATTATCGGGCGCGAGGGACGGAACATACGGTCGCTGGAAAACCTCACAGGGGTGGACGTCATCATTGATGATACTCCGGATGCTGTGACTTTATCGGCGTTCGATCCTGTGCGGCGGGAAGTGGCCAGGGTGGCGTTGACGAAGCTCATCTCTGATGGCCGGATCCATCCCGCGCGCATCGAGGAGATGGTGGAGAAGGCCCGCAAGGAGGTAGACAACGCTATCAAGGAGGCCGGCGAAGAGGCTGCGCTGGAGGCGGGCTGCCCGGGGCTGCACCCTGAGATAATCCGGACACTGGGCCGCCTGAAGTACCGCTACAGCTATGGCCAGAACCAGTTGAAGCACGCCGTGGAGACGGCCAACCTGGCTGCGATGATCGCCTACGAACTGGGCGCGAACGTTGAAATCGCCCGGCGCGGCGGCCTGCTCCATGACCTGGGGAAGGCCATCGATCATGAGGTGGAGGGAACGCACGCCCTTCTCGGCGCCGACCTGGCGCGGCGTCATGGCGCACAGGCCGGAGTGGTGCACGCGATCGAAGCGCACCATGAAGAGGTAGAGCCTCAGACGGTAGAAGCGCTGATAACTATCGTGGCGGACGCCATCAGCGGCAGCCGCCCCGGCGCTCGGCGGGAATCCCTGGAACAGTATCTCAAGCGCTTGGAGACGCTGGAGGCCGTCGCCAACAGCTTCCCTGGCGTGGAGAAGTCGTACGCTATCCAGGCCGGTCGCGAGATCCGCATAATCGTCAAGCCGGAAGAGATCGATGACCTGGGGGCTTCCCGCATGGCCAAGGAAATCAGCCGGCGGATTCAGGAGACGCTGGAGTACCCCGGACAAATTAAGGTCACCGTCATTCGGGAGCGGCGCTCTATCGAGTTCGCGAAGTAGAGGACCCGATGAGAGAGGGTGCAAAGACATTCGGTTTTTCGGGTAGAAGGCAAGTTCTTTGAGGGTCCTCATGATCGGCGATATCGTGGGCAAACTTGGCCGGCGTACGGTTGAGAGGCATTTGCGCGATATACGCCGGGAGCACGAAATCGATATCGTCGTTGCTAATGGCGAGAATGCGGCCGGGGGCAGAGGCCTGACCCCGACCATCGCCGATGAGATGTACCAGGCGGGAGTCGACATAATCACGTCCGGTAATCATATCTGGGAGCACAGGGACATCTATCCCGTCCTCGAAACTGAGGCTCCGATCGTGCGCCCCCTTAACTACCCAGAAGGGGCGCCGGGCAGGGGAATCCACAGGCATGACGGGTTCGCCGTAATCAACCTACAGGGCCAGACCTTCATGCCTGATGAGGTGGAATCTCCGTTTCGATCCGCCGATAAGGCGCTGGAATGCGTCCGCGACTGCCGGTTTATCCTGGTAGACCTACACGCCGAGGCCACCAGCGAGAAGGTGGCCCTCGCCTACTATCTGGATGGCCGCATTAGCGCGCTCATCGGCACACACACGCACATACCAACGGCTGACACTCGTATACTGCCGAAGGGGACGGCTTACGTTTCCGATGTCGGAATGGTTGGAGCGCTTCATTCGGTGATCGGCATGGAGACGGAAGGCGTTCTCCGCCGCTTCTTGACCCAACTCCCTACGCGCTTTCAGCCGGCGGAGAAAGGGCTGGCAGTGTTTAACTCGGTGATTATCGATCTCGATGACGAGACCGGCAAGGCAATCTCGATCAAGAGGCTGGATAGAGAGGTGGCATAGTGGGCAGCCAGGCAGACCTTCACCTACACAGCACGTTCTCCGACGGTAAGCTCACACCGACACAACTTATCGAGCTGGCCTACAGGCGAGGGGTTCGCGTCCTTAGCCTTTCCGACCATGACGTGACCGACGGCCTACCGGAGGCCTTTCGGGCTGCTGAACACTGCCCCGGCCTTATCCTCATACCCGGCATTGAGATGAGCACCGACCTTCCCGCTAATGAGGTTCACATTCTGGGCCATTTCATTGACTGGCAGAACGCCACATTTCAGGAGCGCCTGGTCCAACTACGGGACTCGCGGCTGCTCAGGGCTGAGAAGATGGTGCAGAAGCTGAGTGAGTTGAACAAACCAGTCGCGTGGGAGCGCGTGCAGGAGATCGCCGGCGAGGGTGCGGTGGGACGTCCTCATATCGCACTGGCCCTCGTGGAAGCGGGGCATGTTACCACAGTGAACGAGGCCTTCGACCTTTATCTGAGCCGGACCGGTCCCGCCTATGTCGACCGAGAAAAGCTGACGCCAGTGGAAGTCGTCCGGCTACTAGTCGAAGTGGGAGGTCTTCCCACTCTCGCTCACCCGCGAGACCTCGAGGAACTCGACGAATTACTCGTCGAACTGCGAGAGGCTGGCTTGGTGGGCATGGAGGTCTACTATCAGGACTATGACCCGGAAACGATAGAGCGTCTACGGGCGATGGCGGATAAATTCGATTTACTGCCCTTGGGCGGCAGCGATTATCATGGCTGGGGCGGGCCTCAGCAGCGGGAACCAGGCGACATACCTCTGCCGGCTGAGCCCGTTCAGCGGCTGCTAACCTTGGCAGAGGAGCGCGATGCCTTCAAGAGAGCATACAGGAGCGGATAGCCCAGCGGAGACAATACATTGCGCCCGTCATCCCAATGTCGAGACGGGGCTGATGTGCGGGCGCTGCGAAACGCCTATTTGCCCGCGATGCGTGGTAATGACGGATGTGGGCGCGCGTTGCCCTGACTGCGCTCCCCGAAGGAAGCTCCCTCAGTTCGAGCTAGGGCCGCTGTGGCTGGCCCGAGGCGCTCTGGCGGCGTTTGTCTCAGGTGCAGGCGTTGGATTGCTGTGGGGCTTTCTCCTGCCGGCCGGGCTGGGCTTCTTCACGATTTTCCTGGGGCTGGGCGTCGGATATGCGATTAGCGAGGCAGTCAGTTGGGCTACTAACAAGAAGGCCGGAACCTATCTTCAGATCGAGGCGGCGCTGGGCGTTGTCCTAGCCTATGTCGTACGCAATCTTATCGCTGAAACCGCAATCGTGCCAACCAACGATCTCAGCGGTTACATTGCCGTCGTGGTAGGCATAATAATGGCTGCAAACCGGCTGCGCTTCTAGCCCCGCTTATTCAACGCTAGCGAATAAATAGTGCAGTGACGACCAGGCCGATCAGGATGAGCCCGAGAATGACCGATATCCGCAGCAGGTCGCTCAACACATAGGTGTAATCGCGCTCTATGTGATGGCTCGGCTTCACGGGGGCGGCGGGCAGTATAATTCGGGGCTTGCTTGCCGGCGGCGGGAGCGGGGATGGCGCCGTCGGGGCCAGCGCCTCCGGCTCAGCGGGAACTCCCAGTAGATCCGAAACCGTCGTCTTATTCTTTGCCTTACGTCGCTTTACTGGAGCGCGATACCTTCTCGACACTCTTCCCTCTCGACTTTGTTCTCGATACGTCTTGGATTATAACCTCGTCGGCGGCTTAATACGAGACGAATCAAGCAGCAAGACTTTGTCGGTACTGTATCGCCTTTGCTAAACAAAGAAGGCGAAGGAGATTTCAATGAGACTTATTGCAGCGACCCGGTGTTGATAGAAAGGCGCAAGCCAGGGAAGAGGGTATTAGCCAACAGAGGGAAAATGGTGGAGATAGCGGGGCTCGAACCCGCAACCTCGGCGATGCGAACGCCGCGCTCTCCCAATTGAGGTATATCCCCAACCATTTTGGATTATACCAGAAACCCCTCCCAGACTGCCCCGAAGATATCGGTTTTCCCCTAGCGCAGAGGAATCGGCCTTTGGTTCAGTCCGGGTTAGCCCCTAGCCTTAGCGTCAACCTCTTCGAAGACAGTCGCGGCGACCCGGAGTCCGTCCACCGCGGCAGGGAAGCCGGCGTACATGCACAGATGCATGATGGCTTCGCATATCTCTTGACGGCTGATGCCGAGGTTCAGGGCGCCGCGTACGTGGATTCCCAGCTCCACGGAGCGGCCCAGGGCGGTCAGAGCGGACATGGTGACCAGGCTCCGGCTCCTCAGGTCCAATCCTGGTCTGGTCCAGAGTTCCCCAAACACTGCGCCCATTGCCAGCTTGCCCAGGTCTTGCGCCTCCGGAGGCGGGGTGACGCCGGTCTGGGGCAGTGTGCCCGGCGGGAACATCTTATTGAATATCTCTCCGCCCCGGCGCATTCTTTCGTCGTCAGAGATGGTCATGATTCTGCTCCTTTCAATCGACTGATCGCTTCTGGCTATCCTTAAGGCTAAAATTCAACCGACCAGGAATCCGCCATCTACCGGGAGTACTGCCCCCGTCACAAAGCCCGAGGCCTGTGGCGCCGCCAGGAACAGCACGGCGTTGGCTATATCCGCTGGAGTTCCTGTCTTTCTCATTGGAATACGTGCGAAGGCGTCGACCACGGCGCCGGCGCCAGGTGGTGGTGAAGAGGGCACAGCAGGCAGATCGGGCCGGGGCATAAACGGATGTGGGACGGCGCCTGGGGCCACCATATTGACCCTTATCCCCTGCGGCGCCAACTCCTTTGCCATGGCTTTCGTTACCATCAGCAAGCCGCCCTTGGAGGCGGAGTACGCGGACTGGCCCGGCGCCATCGAAGGCGTGATGGCGGACGTCGAGCCGATGTTAATGATCGCTCCGCCGGTACCCTGCTTCAGCATCTGCGCGACAGCCTCTTGAGCGAAAAGATACGCCCCTTTCAGGTTCGTCGAGAGTACCTTATCCAGTAAGTCCTCCGTCACGTCCCCCACCAATTTGCCCGCGACGGGGATGCCTGCGTTGTTCACAAGAATACTGAGATTGCCGAAGTTGGAAACAGCCGCATTCACAGCGTTCTTGATCTCGGCCAACTGGGTGACGTCGCACCTCTGCCAGGAGACCTTCAGGCCTAGCGCAGCCAGGTCACCTGCCGACTTCTCTGCCACCTCTCCGTTCATATCAGCGATGAGCACGCTGGCCCCCGCTTCCGCCAACCGCCGGGTGATCCCCAGGCCGATCCCCCAGGCCCCGCCCGTCACGACCGCTCCCTTCCCTGTGAGGTTCAGTAGCTGGTCGATCGGGACATATTCGCTATCAGGTTGAGTCACCGATTTTCTCCTCCTTTTGGCCTCAATCAGTCCATCGAAATCGCCGGATCACCGATGCGTCACTCACAGCGGCTGCTCTCTGGGGTAGCGGGTGGCCGCGCGCAGTCCGCCGTCGACGAGGATATCGACGCCATTCAGAAAGCTGGCAGCGTCGGAAGCGGCGAAATCTATGACAGCAGCGACTTCCAGCACGGTACATTGGCGTCCTAGGGGCGTCATCGGTACCAGCTTTCGGCTTTCCGGGTTGTGTTCGCGTGAACGCCTGCCCATCGCGCTATCGATCAGGCCTGGGGACACGGACAGCACGCGCACGCCCTTTGGCCCCAAGCGTACGGCAAGCCGTTCAGCGTAGCGGTTCAGGGCATTCTTGGACAGGGAATAGGCTGCGCCCGGTGTCGCTCGTTCAGGCCCCAGCGCCTGCTCCAGCCGGTCGAGAAAGCCTGCTTCTAGGGGCTGCTCGAGGAGTTGGATGATCGCCTCGTCCGGTGACCCTGCGTGGGCGGCGAAGGAGGAAACGAAGATCGCGGCGGCGCCCTGAACACAGAGGGGAAGGAGCGCCTCGGCCACTTGATGTGCGCCGATCAGGTTGACCGACATAATGAGCCTGAAGTCACGCGCACTGGGCGCCAGGGCGGCCACATGCGCCAATACCCGGATCCCGCTGGGGCGGACGAAATCCGCTAAGGCCGATACCGAACCCTTGTCCGTAATGTTGCAGGGAAGATGGGATACAGCGTAGCCCTCGCTCCTCAGCGCCGACGCTGCCGCCTCCAGGCGCCGCGTATCGATGTCCACGATGACCAGGGGATGGCGCTGTCCCAGGGCTCGGGCTGAAGCCATGGAGAGATCGCCGCATCCGATGACGACAGCCACCGGCTGCCCCGAGTGAAAGGGGCTATCCGCCGGTACCTCTCCCTGTTTCATGGAGCCTATCTCTCCCACCATATCGGCTCTCCTTGGTTATATCTCAACAACTGACTCACCTCCCGATGTCTACGGCGATCTTTCACGATCCGCCACTGGGAGGGCGCTGAAAACAATCTTCCACACTTGATGGTTCGACAAGACTTCATGGTTCGACAAGCGTGCCCTGAGCGAAGCCGAAGGGCCTGTCCTGAGCGTAGTCGAAGGGCCTGTCCTGAGCGTAGTCGAAGGGCTCACCATGAGCGGAATCTGAGAAACGCTCATTCTGAGAGCTTGTGAAAAAATTAGGCAGCGGGCAAGCGACGGGATCTTTGCCGGCATGGCTATAGCAGATAGTGTCATTCCGAGGAGCCCTGCGACGAGGAATCTGGCGGATGGGGGCAAGCTAGCTTACCCTTTGCTGCCTCTCCACCCCAGATTCCTCGCGAAGTCTGTCCTGAGCCTGTCGAAGGGGCTATCATCGGCTTTTTCAGCACCCTGTTAGTCCCGCTCGTGGCCGCCGCTGAGGGCCGCAAGACCCTTGACCGTCATCACGTGTGAGTCCCTCTATGGGTACTTGCCGCCGGAAGCGTCTGGGTCCTTCCATAGGTAGGGGACGAACTCGCTGCCGATGCCGGACGTCAAGCCAAGGTTTACGCCTTCGCCATATTCCTTTGCGTTCATGATGTTGCCCGCATAGACGGTGGTTGGCCGTCCGCCGCCACCCCAGAGCGGAATGTAGGGCATTTTCTCGTCCATATACTTCACGAGGTCCTTGATCAGCCGCTGCGCTTCCTTGGGGTCCATGGTGCTCTCTATCTTATCGATACGGGAGTCGATCCCCGGGTCGTTGAACTTCGTCCAGTTACGCGGGCTGGTCGACTTGTTGTAGAGCGAGAGGTAGTCCATAGGATCGGGTAATCCGGGCGTCTGCCCTACGGCAGTCCCATCGTACTTGCCCAACCATACACCAGAAGTGATTCCCGAAGCGAAATCCACCGACTTGACCGCGAGGTTGATGCCCACTTTTGACAGCATCTGCAGAGCGACCTCAAGGGTTGTGGCCGTTGATGGGGTTCGACCGTAGATATCGGCAGTGGTAAAGGTACTGCTGAAGCCATTGGGATAACCTGCCTGCGCTAGAAGCTTCTTGGCGCCCTCCGGATCGTACTTGAAGAGCTTGGCGACAGCAGCATCCGACTGCGGTTCCAGCCAGTATTCCCTATGGGCTGCGGGAATGAAGTTATCGTAAGGATAGCTGACTTCGAAACCCTCGGCCTTCCAGCTATTCAAGTCGTATGAAGCGTCCAGGATCGCGTTACGGTCGAGCGCCATGGACATCGCTTGGCGCACCTCCGGCTTCAGCCAGGGCGCGTCGGGATCGTCAAGGGAAAATAGGATATGGGTGGTTGATAATGATGGGACCGATGTCACGGTCGCATTGACAGCCGACTTGAACTCACGCAGGACGTTGGGGCCGCCACTGATACCGGCCGTATCGACGTTGCCGCCCTTAAACTGCGAATCAAGGGCCGCCCCGGACAGGAAGTATATCTCAGCGCCGTCCACGTACGGGACGTCAGGGCCGAGGTGCCAGGCTGGATTCCGTCGGAACTTGATTAGGGAGTCAGGCCTCAGTTCCTCAAAGATAAACGGCCCGGACCCGACCATGGTCTGTTCCGGATTGAAGGCCGTCCCGGTCTCCTTTGGCATAAGGTGCAGTAGAGTAACGTCCGCGAGTTTGACTAGGAAGAAGGGGTACGGTTTCTTCAGCTTGAATACAACTGTGCGGGCGTCGGACGCACTGTAGCTGTCGATGAAGGCGGCAAGGGTCGAGGCGTTTGGCGCGCCGGCAAAACCTGTCACCTTGCCAAAGAAACGGTTCAGGGAGAAGACGACGTCTTCGGCGGTCATCAGGCGGTCCACCGGCGGATGGAACCGGACGTTTCCCTTGAGCTTCATGGTGTAAGTGAGGCCGTCCGGCGTAGCCTCGTAAGACTCGACGGCGTCGGGTACGGGAACGAGTTTGCTTTTGTCCGCTTTGGGCCCAGCGTCGAACTGGAACAGGCGGCTGTAGACAAAAGTGGCAGGCGTCTTGACTGTGAGGGAACTGGATTTGAAAGGATCGAGGGTTGGCGGTCCCACTACGAACGTGTGCCTGTAGATGCCGCCTCGCTTCGCCTGCTTCGCTTGCGCGGTTGCAGTACCGGGCGCCCCTGTCGCCCCACCATTCGCGGGCCCGCCATCATCCCCGCCGCCGCAGCCCGCCATCGCCAGTCCGGCCAGACCTGCTGCGCCAAGGCCACCCGCCAGCACCGTGCGCCGGCTAAGCCGCTTGCGGTTCAGCCTTGTCCAGTAGTTCGGTTCGTTCATGTGAGGCTCCTTCATTGAGCAAGAATCGATGTGACGATTAAGATACATCATATCGCGGCTAAGGGCACGTGCAGGGCGGGAGTGGAGCAGTGCGGGGAGTGGCGCCCACCGTAACCCTTCTGGCAGCAAAGATGCCGTTGGGAGGCTATAACCATACCCGCGAACAATCTCCGAACGCCACTGGCTGCTGATCAGCAGCTCCATTACACTGAAAGCGCATTGTGGATATGCTTTCACAGGGTGCGCCCCGGTAGCTCAGTAGGATAGAGCGGCGGTTTCCTAAACCGTAGGTCACAGGTTCGAGTCCTGTCCGGGGCGCCAGTTTTTGTATCTGGAAAGACAGAGCCGAGACAACAGGTCGAACCTGCAAGACGTGGGGACGGGGGG
>WBZO01006694.1_pt1 | contig 11033 bp, 7 predicted proteins | sample 5204261 | NCBI WGS metagenome assembly WBZO01 (sample SAMN12412400, study PRJNA552823) | activated sludge metagenome | isolation source: activated sludge from anammox sidestream of wastewater treatment plant... | place: USA: North Carolina | collected 2017-09
CCGACCGCGCCATTGTCTATCATAACCATTACGCGGGCGGGAACTTTACCACGCCGGGCACTGCTTCCCTTTTGACAGGGACTCTCCCCTGGACGAATCGCGCCTTTACACTCAATACCGCGACGGACGCGTCCTTTGCCCATAAAACGATCTTCCGCGCTTTCGAGAAGTACTATCGCATCGCCTATTCGCACAACAATGTGGTCTACACCCTGTTGAATCAATTCCAGCAGGACATAGACGAACTGATCCCGCGCACAAAACTGTATCTCACCAACGATGGAATCGTGGACACCGCGTTCAGCCGGGACGATGATATTGCCGCGGTAAGCTGGGCGCGCATACTAAAGCGAGGCGACACAGGCTACTCTTATTCCCTCTTTCTCTCGCAGATTTATGAACTGCTCCGCGGCAATCAACTGCAAAATATTAAATCCCGCTTCCCGCGCGGTATACCGGGCATCAACGGAGATAATTATTTCCTGCTCGAGTATGCTATTGATTATCTGAATGGTCGATTGGAAAAAATTCCCCAGCCGTTCTTTGGATATTTTCATTTTTTGCCGCCTCATTATCCGTACAGAACGCGCGCAGATTTTTACGGACGCTTCCGAAACGACGGCTATAAACCCGTGGAAAAACCGTCGGATCTGTTCAGCCTCGATAACTCGCCGGAAGCCTCGATGGCGCATCCCAACAGCGAGATTTTGCGTCAGGATCGCGAGAATTACGATGAGTTTATCTTGTATGTAGATAGCGAATTCGGCCAGCTGTTCAATATGCTCGAATCGTCCGGTTTGCTCGAAAATACTTATGTAGTAGTCACTTCCGATCATGGCGAGTTATTCGAGCGCGGCATCGAAGGCCATTCCACCGCGGTCTTGTTCCAGCCGGTGGTGCACATCCCTTTGTTGATCTTCGATCCGGCACGCACCTCGCGGTTGGATGTGTATGCGCCCACCAGTGCAGTGGATGTGCTTCCGACTCTCTTGCACATGACCGGACAAGAGTCAATCGACTGGAGCGAGGGCGGCGCGGTTCTGCCGCCGTTTGCAGGGGCAGATCTGGACCCGAACCGGCCTGTGTATGCCGTGCAAGCGCGCGGAACCGATCCTCAGGCTCCCATCACACAGGCGACGATCATGCTGGTGAAAGGACGCTACAAACTCACTTATTTTTTCGGGTACAAACGACTCGAGCTGGTTTACGAGCGGATCGAACTCTACGATCTCGAATCGGACCCCGAGGAATTGAACAATCTATATACGCCGCAGAACGAGATCGGCGCGCAGATGCTGGCCGAAGTAAAAGCCAAACTGGCTGAAAAGAACAAACCTTATCAATGATATTTTCGACCGCCGCGTATGCTCAGCGATTTCGCCGCGGGCCGTATCAATTTATGAAAGAAAAAACCAGGAAGTATCCACAGGCGATCATCCAGAATATCCTTCTGGTAAGTTTGGTTTTATTACTGGCGCTCAACATCCTCATTCAATCCAATCCGGGCAAGAAGACGCCCGCGCGCGATTCCGGTTTCTATACGTATATCGGCGATCAGATCCTTCAGGGCAAGCTGCCGTATCGCGACGCCTGGGAAAGTAAACCGCCCGCCATCTTTTATATAAACGCGTTTGGACTCTGGCTGGGTCATGGCTCGCGTTGGGGAATCTGGGCGGTTGAGATGGCCTTCCTGATGGCCGCTGTATATTTTTCGATTCAAGTCATGGAAAACTTGTGGGGCATGTGGCCCGCCATCCTTGGGACATTGGTTTGGCTGCTAGGATTGAACAACAGCATGATGGGCGGGAACCTGACTGAAGAATATCCTCTGCCATTTCACTTTATTTCTTTTGTCCTGTTTTTGAAGTTACTTGAAAATCCTAAAAAACGACTGCTCAATTTTCTGCTCGGGCTTGTTTTTGCCATCGCGTTTTTGTTCCGTCCCAACAATGCCGCGACAGAGGCAGTCGTTATTTTCGTTATTTTATGCCCCCAGATTTTTCAACGAAAACCTCGAAACTTTTTCTTCCAACTTCTTTGGATCGCGCTTGGGATGGCTCTGCCCATCGCCGTCACTGCTCTTTATTTTTGGTCGCAGGGATTGCTCAGGGATTTATGGGAGGCGTCCATTTTATATAACCTGACCTACAGCGGCACGCAACTGACAACTTCATCGGCTTTAACAGCCGGTTTCCATTTGCTCGGTATTGCTGCGCGGATCGCTTTGGCAGGTTATCTTCTTCTGGTCCTGCACATCAAAGAACGAACTCGAACCAAATGGTTTTATCTTTTATTGGGGTTGGGTTGGCCGGTGGTCATTTTCCTCAGCGATCCGGCGCAACGGAATTATGATCATTATTTCATGAACTGGCTTCCTTTTATCGGCCTGCTGGCCGGGTTTGCATTTCAACATCTGCAAAACTGGTTCATCCCAAAACTGAAGGGATGGAAACACCAGCGTGCGAGCGGCCTTGTTCTTGGATTGATCCTCGGAATTGTTTTCTTTATTATCAACGGCAATCTTTACGATCTGCGAAAGGCGGCCAATCATCTCACTGGAAAATCACAAGGCGTTGATATCCGTTCGCCGATCTCGATCTATGTCGATGAACATACACATAGCGGGGAATATGTTTTGTTCTGGGGTGCGTATCCCGGGGAGAATTTCATGTCGAATCGACCAACACCCAGCGCAGTGCTTTTTTACCCACTATACGTGAAATCGGAAATTTCCACGCGGCTGGATGACCGCTTCCTGAACGATCTTGAAACGAACCGGCCCGTTCTCATAGTTGACATGGGCGATTTGGAGACTCTCTCACTCGATCCGGTCGAGCGGCAGAAGAGAATTGCGGAAAACGTGGGCTGGCCTTATCTTCCCGACAACCTCGGTCAAGTGTTTGCCTTCATCGATCAAAACTATGTGTCCGCGGGTAAGGTCAAGGGATTGAATGTCTATCGCTTGAAGGGCGCGCAGTAAAATAAAGTCCATGAAAGAATTCATCTATTCCCGCAATGCCGTTTATGAAACACTGCGCGCCGATCGCAGGCAGGCCTTTACCCTGTTGTTGGCCGAAGGCGCGCAGGATAAAGGCCGTTTCAGCGACATTCTGGCTTTGGCCCACCGGCGCAAAGTGAAAGTGGAAAAGGCGCCGCGCGCCCGCCTGGACAAGATCCATGCAAATCATCAAGGCGTGGCGTTGGAGGCCGGCGCATATCCGTATGCCGATGTGCTGGATATTTTGGAGGCCGCGCGCCAAAGAAATGAGGCGCCTTTCATCTTGTTGCTCGATTTGTTGAACGATCCGCAAAACTTCGGCACACTGCTTCGCACGGCGGAAGCCGTTGGAGTGCACGGCGTTATCCTGCCGCTGGCGCACAGCGTGGAGGTCACCCCGGCGGTCGTCAATGCCTCGTCGGGCGCGAGCGAACATTTGCGGGTGGCACGCGCCAACCTGGCGCAGGTGATCGAGACGCTCAAACGCGAGGAGATTTGGATCGTTGGATTGGACCAGGCCGGGGCGGAGTTGGAAGCGGGTTCGCGTCATGTACGCGGCGCGCTCGGACTGGTGGTTGGTTCCGAGGGCGAGGGGCTTCGTCCGCTCGTCAGGTCGAAGTGCGACATCCTGCTCAAACTGCCGATGCGCGGCGAGATCGAGTCGCTCAACGCCGCGGCCGCGGGATCGGTCGCGTTATATTTGGCATATCTCGCGCGCAAAGCATAATTGTGTAAAATATAAACATAATCGATTGGGAGTATTCCATGCCTCAAGCAGTGTTTCATTTTCCGCGCGGCTTTTTATGGGGGACGGCCACCGCCGCGCATCAGGTGGAGGGGAACAATACCAATAATCAATGGTGGCAGTGGGAACAGGCAGGTCATACGAAAGGATTATCGGGTTTGGCCTGCGATTGGTGGGGCGGCCGCTGGCGCGAAGACTTCGACCGCGCGGTGGAGGGCGGACAGAACGCGCATCGTTTTTCGGTGGAGTGGAGCCGCATTCAACCTGCGCCCGATCAATGGGATGAAGACGCGCTCGAAAGATACCGCGCCATGCTGCGCGGCCTGCGCGAGCGCAACCTAAGCGCGTTGGTAACACTGCATCATTTCACCGACCCGCTCTGGGTTTGGGAAAAAGGCGCGTGGGAAAACGAGGAGATCGTCAAACTCTTCGAGAAGTTCGTGCGCAAAACGGTGGGCGCGTTGAAAGAGTATGTCACGTCGTGGGTGACGATCAACGAGCCGAATGTGTACGCGTTGAGCGGATATGCCAACGGCGCCTTTCCGCCCGGAGTGAACGACATTAAGCGCGCCGTGCGGGTGGAGACCAATATGCTGCGCGCACACGCGGCCGCTTACCGCGCCATCCACGAGATTCAGCGGGAAGCGCGCGTGGGGTATGCACTGCATTTCCGCCCGATGAATCCCAAACACAAATGGTCGCCGCTGGACAGGCTCATGCGCGGGATCCGCTATGACGGCATCAATATGGCGTTTCCATCGGCCATCAGTTCCGGCGTGATGAGAACGCCGGTCGGCAATGTGTCCATTCCCGAAGCGCGAGGCACGCAGGATTATCTCGGCCTCAATTATTATTCGGTGGATCGAATTTCTTTCAGTCTGGCAAATCGCAGGGAATTGTTTACCTATTCCGATTACCCTGAAGACGCCGATTACAGCGCCAACCGTTTTCTCGCCAACATTCCCGAGGGATTGTATGACACGATCAAGTGGGCGGTGAAGACCTATCCTAATTTGCCGATTCTTATCACGGAGAACGGTGTCGAGGATGCGGACGACCGCATGCGTCCGCGTTATATTGCCCAACACATTCATCAGTTGTGGCGCGCGGTTAATTTCAACTGGCCGGTGCGCGGCTATTTCCACTGGTCGCTGGTGGATAACTTCGAATGGGAGCGCGGTTGGACTCAACGGTTCGGATTGTGGGGACTCGATACCGAAACCCAGCGCCGCATCAAACGCCCCTCCGTGGACCTGTACGCTGAGATCTGCAAAGAGAACGGGCTCTCGTCCGAGATGGTGCAGAAGTATTGCCCCGAAGTGTTCGAAAAGATCTTTCCGAGTTGATTGCAATAGGGACAAGCTCATGGGCTTGTCCCTATACAAATATGCACCTTCCTCCTCAATTTATCAACACAATCCGAAATACCTACAAGGAAAACGGCGAGCAATTCCTTGCCGGGCTTCCGGCCTTGATCGAGGATTTTTCCCGGCGTTGGCATCTGACGCATCTTCGACCGGCCCCGAACTTGTCCTATAACTTTGTGGCGTTTGCAGAACGCGGCGCGGAACAGGTTGTGTTGAAGATGGGGCCGCCGAATCGTGAGCTGACCAGCGAAATGAACACTTTGCGCGTTTATAACGGCGAAGGCGCGGCCCGGCAATTGGAGTTCGATGAAGAAAAAGGGGCGTTTTTGCTCGAACGACTCGTTCCCGGCAATATGTTGGCTGGGATCGAGGACGATGACCGCGCCACAGAAATCGCGGCAGAGTTAATGGGCCGACTCCGGCGGCCTGTTCCGGGAAGCGGGCACGAGAAATTTATCCTGTTGAAAGATTGGTTCGATGGCTTCAAACGGTTGAGAGACCGTTTCGCGGGCGGTGCAGGCCCCCTGCCGCGCGGATTGGTCGAACGCGCCGAAGGAATTGCAAATGATTTTTTCACCGAAGAGCGGCCCAACTTTTTATTGCACGGCGACTTTCATCATTACAATATTTTGGAATCGGGGCGCGGCTGGGCGGTTATCGATCCGAAGGGAGTCATCGGCCCGGCGGAATACGAGACAGGGCCGTTATTGCTCAATCCACTGGGACGCGTATTGAACGGAAGCAGGCCGAGGGTCCGCGCGGAGAGGCGGATTGCGATTTTGGCGGAACGATTGAAGGTCGAACGCGGGAGAATCCGTCAATGGGCGCTGACGCACGCGGTTCTCTCCGCGTGGTGGAGCATCGAAGACGGCGAGGACTGGCGGTACGCGATCCGCTGTGCCGAATTGTTCGATACGCTCAAGACCTGTTAAACGATAACAGCCTCCCGCAGGGGAGGCTGTTATGTAGTGCGTAAAAAATTAGCGGCCCAGGAAAAGGAACACCGCGGAGCCCAGGGCGAAGATGCCCGTCAGGATTCCCCAAATGGAACCACCGAAGCTAACGCCAAAGGCTGCCAGACCTGCGAAAAGGAAGAACAGAATCATGAACCAGGTGGAAATAGCAGACGGCATTTTCATACGATACTCTCCTATGAGTTGGAATTCGGCCGGCCGGATTGCCGACTTAATTAAGATAACCCCTCTCCAGATTTGGGGTTACGCCCTCATGGTAGAATTCGCGCATGTCTTCTGTCTCGATTCCCGCCGAATTTACGCTGGCTCGGCTTCATACCTCGGATAAGACCGGCCCTGTGCGTTGGATCTGGTCGCACGCGGCGCGATATTGGTATATCATGCTGATGTTGTTCATGGGCGCGGTAGGCAACGCTTCGCTGGCCGCGGTCGTCCCGGTGTTGGTGGGCAGTGCGTTCAATGACATGCTCAAGCCCAACCCGGATGTAAGCGTCCTGCTTCCGCTGGCTCTGACTCTGGGCGCTTCACAAATTGTGCGCGGCGTGCTTCAACTGGGGCGCAACTTCGGCGCGGAACTATTGGCGCAAAAGATCGAGCGCGATATCCGCGATGAGTTATATCTTTCCCTGCTCGGCAAGAGCATGACCTTTCACAATCTACAGCCGGTGGGCGATACCATGGCGCGTTCCACCAACGACGTGCGTGAGATCAACTTTATGTTCAGCCCCGGCATCAACCTGGTGGTGGGGTCGTTTCTGTTTTTGGTGATGCCCTTCCTGTTTACGCCGCAATACAGCCCGGCGCTTCTGCTCACGCCCGCCGTTTTCACGGTTCTTTATTTTCTGGCGTTGTGGCAATATCTCTCCAGCATGTCGCCGATCACCGATGAAGTGCGCGGCACCTTTGGCGAGATGAACACGCATCTTTCCGAGACGCTGGACGGTGTGGAGATTATGAAAGGCGCGGCGCAGGAAAACTCCGAAACCGAACGTTTTGTGACCAACGCCCGCCGCGTGCGCGACGCTTTTGTACATCAGGGCGATATTGAAGGCCGCTTCTTCCCGAACCTGTTATTGGGTCTCGCGTATGCCGGCGGTTTGACTCACGCCCTGCTTTTGTTCCGCGCCGGCGCTTTGAACATCGGCGCCGTGATCGCATACTTTGGTCTACTGCGCATGCTCGAGTTCCCGACCTTTTCCTCCTCGTTTGCCTACACTCAAATCTCGCTCGGCATTTCGAGCGCGCGCCGCATTCTCGAATTGATGAACCGCGAGACCAACCTCGATCAGAACGCGGACGGTTACGCCAAACCGATGCGCGGCGAGATCGAATTTCGCGGCGTTTGCTTCGAATATAACGAGGGCGAAAAAGTGCTGGAGGACATCAACTTCAAAGTTCGGGCCGGGCAGACGGTAGCCATCGTCGGTCAGACGGGCGCGGGCAAAACCTCGCTGGTGAAGTTGATCAACCGCACCTACGACGCGCCCTGCGGCGAAGTGCTGGTGGATGGCGTCAATGTGCGTGATTGGAATCTGGCCTCACTGCGTTCGCAGATCTCGATGATCGAGCAGGATATCTTCCTCTTCTCGCGCACGGTCGGTGAGAACATCGCCTTTGGGAATCCGGAAGCAGGCGCGGGCGAGATCGAGTCGGCGGCGCGTAACGCGCAGGCGGACGATTTCATCCAATCGTTCGATAAAAGCTACGAAACGGTCATTGGCGAGCGCGGCGTGACGCTTTCAGGCGGACAGCGCCAGCGTCTCGCATTGGCGCGCGCTTTTCTCACCGATCCGCATATTTTGATTTTGGACGACTCGACCTCCGCCATCGACTCGGCCACCGAAGATAAGATCCAGCGCGCCATTGCCAATGCCGCGAAAGGCCGCACGACGATCATCATCACGCATCGTTTGTCGCAAATTCGCTGGGCCGATCTCATCATCGTTTTACGCAAAGGCAGGATCGCCGCGATGGGCTCGCACGATGAGTTGATGAAAACCTCCGAAGCTTATTCGAGGATCTTCAGAGAATAACGAACAAAAAACGGCAAACGGAAAACGGCGAGCGTATTCTGCGCGCCAGGTTCTGTTTACCGATTGCCAAATATAGAATACCGGATACTTCATTATGGGCTTCTTCTCGGGACTTAACGCTGAAAAATACGACCGCCAATATACCGACCGCCAGTTAGCGGCGCGCATTCTGGAATACTTCAAACCGCAGAAAAAACGGCTGGGTTGGGTATCGCTGTTGGTGCTGGCGATTGGCGCCATCGGCGCGTCACTGCCGGTAATCGTCAGCCGCATGGTGGATCTGTTGAAGAACGAGCCGTCCCTGCAATCCATTTGGCTGGTTTTCTTTGCCCTGCTCTTTGTGGGCGTGGGCATTTGGGGGCTGAACTGGGCGCGGCGCAGTCTCGTGGTGCGCGCGGTGGGCGATGTGGTGCTCGAACTGCGTTCGCGCGCCTTCAAGGCCGCCGCGGAACATGACCTGTCGTTCTACGATCAATTCTCTTCGGGGCGCATCGTCTCGCGCATCACCTCCGATACGAACGATTTCGGCCAACTCGTCGTCATCGTCACGGATGTGATCTCGCAGTTCGTTCAGGCGCTCATTCTAGGTGTGATCCTGTTCCGCACCGAATGGCACATGCTGTTGTTATTGCTGTCGTTTCTGCCATTCATTTTCGCCGTTACGCTGGGCTTTCGTAATCTGGCGCGCCGTGTGACCAAACGCGGCATGCAAGCCATGGCCGACGTCAACGCGGCCATCAAGGAAACGGTTAGCGGCATCGCCATTGCCAAGAATTTTCGTCAGGAAAAAAGCATCTTCACTATTTTCGACGCGGCCAATCAGCAATCGTATCGCGTCAATATTCAACGCGGCTTTGTTCTTTCGCTGGTATTTCCCACGCTCAATGCGCTGGGCGGCGTATGCACGGCTATCCTCGTCTACGCGGGCGGCATCAACATCGCTCAGGGCATCGTCACGGCGGGAGCGTGGTATCTGTTCATCATGAGCCTCGATCAGTTCTTCTTTCCCATTCAAAACCTTTCCGCGTTTTGGGCGCAGATCCAACAGGGCCTCGGCGCGGCTGAACGCGTCTATGCCCTGATCGACGCCGACCCGAACGTAGTGCAGGTGGATGAACGCGAGGTACCGCGCTTGAAGGGCGAAATCCGTTTCGAACATTTGGATTTCCATTATACGGATAACGAACCGATTCTCACCGACTTCAACCTGCTCATCCGACCCGGAGAGAATCTTGCGCTGGTAGGACACACCGGCGCGGGCAAATCCTCGATTGCCAAACTGATCGCGCGTTTCTACGAATTCCAATCCGGCAAACTGACGATTGATGGATACGACATCCGCACTTTTGACCTGCGGCAATATCGCCGTCAATTGGGAATTGTCTCGCAAGTGCCGTTTTTGTTTTCGGGCACGGTCGCGGATAATATCCGTTACGCCGCGCCGGATGTGACCGACGACGAGATGTTCGAGATGGCGCACAAGATCGGCGAGGGCGACTGGCTGGAGACTTTATCCGATGGCCTGCATACGGAGGTGGGGGAGCGCGGCGCGCATCTTTCGATGGGTCAGCGTCAACTTGTGGCGCTGATGCGCGTTCTGATACAAAAGCCGGCCATCTTCATCCTCGATGAGGCGACCGCCAGTATCGATCCGTTCACGGAATGGCAAATTCAACAGGCGCTGAATCTGATTCTGTCAAAGGCCACCAGCATCCTGATCGCGCATCGCCTGTCCACGGTCAAGGCCGCGGACCGAATCGTGGTCATGGATCACGGCGCGATCATCGAGGAGGGAAATCACGAAGGCTTGCTTCAAAATGGCGGCCACTACGCGACGTTGTATAACACCTACTTCCGGCATCAGAGTTTGGCGTACATCGAACAAGCCAAAGAGATGATGCAATAAACGCAACGAAATAAAATTGCTGTCTTGGGACAGCGATTTTATTGTTTTTATTTCTCCGATACTCTGCTGATTAGTACTGTTTTCACCACCCGGTGAACGGCGTAGTTAATAGACCACGTTCGAAATTTTTATTTAAAGAATTCGACCAGCAAAGCATTGACCTCCGCGGCGCGGTCGTGCTGTACCCAATGCGTGGCGTCTTCGAAGAAAATTAATTTCCCGTCGTTACAGTAATCGAGACTCAGCCGTGCCATCCAACGTACCAATGCGATGTCCTGTGCGCCCCAGATCACCAGAGTTGGGACGCTTACATGCGCATTACGGGAATCACTGCGCAATGAACGCGCGGCCGCCCGATACCAATTGAGCATGCTTGTCAGCGCGCCTGGCTGGCTCCAGGCTTTGCGATACTCGCTCAAATCGGCCGCGGAAAAAGTATCCCCGCGTCCGCTGACGCGCAACATATTGGATAACCCTGTGAAGCCGTTCGCTCCCAAAGCCATCTCCGGCAGCCACGGGAGCTGAAAGAAACCGATGTACCAGGATTTCAACATCTGTCGCAGGTCGCGACGCAGTGTGTTGATCATGACTTGTGGGTGCGGGACGTTGAGGATTGCGAGTTTGTAAAATCGTTCCGGATTTTGCATGGCCAAAGTCCATGCCACTGCCGCACCCCAATCATGCCCGGTCAGATATGCCTTTTCGTAACCCAGCGTGTCCATTAATCCCAGCACATCCGCGGTCAGTTCGCGCATGGCGTACGCGTTTACGTCGCGCGGTTTTTCGCTTAAGTTGTAGCCGCGCTGATCGGGCGCGATGACGCGATAGCCCGCCTCCGCCAGCGCGGGAATCTGGTTTCGCCATCCATACCAAAATTCGGGAAAGCCGTGCAATAAAACGACCGGCGTTCCATCTTTGGGCCCGGCCTGTATCACGTGCAGGCGGATGCCGTTCGTTTCAAGATAGGTCTCTTCGAGATTCATCCGTTCCTTAAACTCCAGGGTGATTTG
>WBZO01006695.1_pt1 | contig 11033 bp, 11 predicted proteins | sample 5204261 | NCBI WGS metagenome assembly WBZO01 (sample SAMN12412400, study PRJNA552823) | activated sludge metagenome | isolation source: activated sludge from anammox sidestream of wastewater treatment plant... | place: USA: North Carolina | collected 2017-09
CGAGAAGTAGCCTTCGAGCCGTTCGAGCGTGCGCGTACGCGAGGCGAAGTCGCGGAAGTCGGCAGGCGACACGGTGTTCTCCACACTCCCGTCACGCGGAGCGCGATTCCAGACCATCACGAGCCGGTCGGCATCGGCATACGGCAGCGGCTTCAGCAGGATGCCGTTGACGACGGCGAAGATGGTGCTGCTGGCGCCGATGCCGATGGTCAGCGCCAGGACCGTCGTCAGCGTCAGTACCGGCGTACGTCGCGCCAGCCGCAGTGCGAATCGGACGTCGTCGCGTATCTCGTCGAGGAGCCGCCAGCGGTGAATCGCGCGGCAGTCTTCGCTGACCTGCGCGACCCCGCCGAACTGCAGCCGCGCCTGTCGCTCGGCCTCATCGGCCGGCAGCCCTCTTTCCATGTTGGCTCCCGTTGCCTGTGCGACGTGGAACTCGAGCTCGCGGCGAACGTCCTCGTCAGCCATGAGCGTGATCTCCGTCAGGCATGAGCGGTCACGGTCGACGGTCCGGACGGCGGCGGCTCCACCGTCGGACCGTCGGCCAGCTGGCCGTCGAAGAGATAGATGTGGCGCTCCGCGTGCCGCGCATAGCGCGGGTCGTGAGTGACCATGCAGATGGTCGCACCGAGCCGGTGCAGCTCGGACAGCAACTCCATGACCGATTCGCCGCTGCGCGAGTCGAGGTTGCCGGTTGGCTCGTCGGCGAGGAGGATGAGCGGCTCGCCCGCGACAGCCCTGGCCACCGCGACACGCTGCTGCTGCCCTCCCGACAGCTGGCTGGGCAGGTGTCGGGCGCGGTGGGCCATGCCGACGCGTTCGAGCGCCTCCTGCGTCCGGCGCCGTCGCTCGGCGACGCTCATGCCGCGATAGGTCAGGGGAAGCTCGACATTCTCGAACACCGTGAGGTCGCCGATCAGGTTGAAGCTCTGGAAGATGAACCCGATCTCACGGTTGCGGATGCGCGCCCGCTCGCCCTGCGCCAGCGCCGCCACCTGGCGGCCATTGAGCAGGTAGTCGCCGCGGGTTGGCGTGTCGAGCAGGCCGAGAATGGAGAGCAGCGTCGACTTGCCGCATCCCGAGGGGCCGGCAATCGAGATGTATTCGCCACGGCCGATGGTGAACGACACGTTCGACAGGGCATGCGTCTCGACATCGTCGGTGACGAACACCTTGGTGATGCAGTCCAGCGCGATAAGCGGATCCATGCGGTTCCTCGTTGGGTGAGCTACTCGAGACGGATGCGATCGACGCTGTCCCAGGCCGACATGTCCGAGAGGATGACGCGGTCGCCTTCGGAGAGCCCCTCGAGCACTTCGACGGCGTTCACCGAGCTGCGACCGAGCATGACCGGCACACGGCTGGCATAGGTGCCGTTGGGCTCGATCCTGAAGAGCGAGATGTGCCCCTGCTCCTGCCCGAAGGTGGGGCGGCCGACGTAGAGCACCTGATCGAGCCGCTCGAGCTCGATGGTGCCGTCCACGCTGAGGTCGGGCACGGCGCCCTTCGGAAGTGGACCATCGAGGCTGACGTCGACGGTGCGGGTGCCGGCCTGCACGGAGGGATCGATCCGGACCACCCGCCCGGACACGATGCCGTTGTGGGTGTCGATCGTCGCCGGCTGGCCGAGGGTGATGTCCTTGGCCTGGATCTCGGCGATCTTGACTTCGGCCTTGAGGCGCCCGGGGTTCGCGACTCGGGCGAGGTTGGTGCCCGGCGCCACCTGCTGCCCGAGGTCGACCGGTACGATCTGCAGCACCCCGGCGATGCCGGCCCGCACCTTGAGGTCGTCGCGCTGCCGAGCTTTGAGCGCGGCGACGGCGCGTGCCTGCTCGAGGGCCGACTGCTGCACCGCGATCAGCGCGGTGCCGGCGTCGGCCCGGGTGGCCAGCTGCTCCTCGGCGAGCCTGTGCCGGATGGCGAGTTGCTCGGCGTCGAGCTGCGATTGCCGCCGGACCAGTTGGCTGACCAGCTGGCGCGCGGCGAGCGCCTCGTTCATGTCGGCCTGCATGCGCGCCTTCTGGTAGTCGGCATCGATGGCGGCCACCGCGGCACGCTGCTGCAGGGTGTCGGTCTGCACCTGGATGCGGAGGCTGGCCAGGGCCGCCTCGGCGGCCTGCATCTTCAGCCTCGCTTCCTGGGCTTCCTGCTCGAGCTGCGGGTTGGACAGCTCGATGAGCAGCGTGTCGGGCGACACCTCCGTGCCGGGACGCACGAGAATACGCTCGACCCGCCCCTGGGATGGCGCCGATACCCAGCGGAGATCTTCTGGCACCAATGTCCCCAGCCCCCGCACCTGGCGCACCATCGGTCCGCGCTTGACGGTGTCGGGCCACAGCGTCGCCGCCTCGACGGTCGGTGCCGCCGGCTTCAGCCTGGCGATACCCACCGACGCCCCGCCGAGCACGACCACTGCAACGGCGGCATATCCCGCCAGCCGCATCCTCTCGGCGTCGCGATTGCGCGGCCGTGCAATGTCCATGGCCCGGCTACTCCGCCGTGCGCAGCACCAGGCCGATCGCCGAGGCCAGGCGTTCCCAGTTGGCCCGCTCGCTCTCCAGCTGGCGCCGGCCGGCACGTGTGAGGTTGTAGAACTTGGCTTCGCGGCCGGTCTCGGTGGCCTTCCATTCGGCCTTCAGCCAGCCGCGCGCCTCGAGGCGGTGCAGTGCCGGGTAGAGTGAGCCCTGCTGAACCTGCAGCACGTCCTGCGACATCTGTTGCAGGCGCTGCGCGATGGCATAGCCGTGCAGCGGACCCAGTGACACGACCTGGAGAATCAGCAGGTCGAGCGTGCCTTGCAGGAGATCGGATTTGATCGGCGCCATGTGATACCTAGACAGTCGACAGCTATGGTCGCCCTGTATATGTAGGATGTCAAGGCATATGGCGACACTCGCCGGGATCTTCGGTGTCCGGGCTCCTCGAACCTGGACAGTTTCGAGGATTGCTCATGAACGCGCCGCTTCGCGAGTGCCTCACCGCGGGCCGTTGGCGTCAGTCCGCCGCGACGAACGGATTCTCGTCGGCCGTTGGACCGTAGACCGAGGGCACCGGCACGTCCAGCAGGCGGAGGTAGACCACGAGCTGTCCCCGGTGGTGGTACCAGTGGTTGAACAGGAGCGACCGGAGGACTCCCACACGAGGTGCGGAGAGAAGGGTCGTCTGCCCGTTCAGCAGCGTCCATGCTTCCAGCGCGCGGGCGTCAGACAGTGACGCCAGGTATCCCCGCGCATGCTCGATGCTGTCTTCGAACGCGGCCATCAACGCGCCATGTGTGTCGATGGTGGGCGACGCCACCGCGGCGACGTTGAAGTCGAGCGTGTCCCCAGTCACGAAGCCCGAGACCATGCCCGGCAGCGTCGCCACGTGCAGGGCGAGCTGCCCCAGTGACATCGACCTGGGGTGTGGTCGCCAGGCAAGTCCCGACTCCGGCACGCGCTCCAGCAGGCGACGCGTCGTGGCGGCCTCCATGGCCAGTTCCTGGAGAAACGGGGCAGTCAGGTTCATCGGGATGTCTCCTTCGAACAGTGTCGTCGTGCGTCACCGCTGTGCGGGCAGCGTCTGCGTGCGGCGGGCGTCACGCACGAAGTGCGAACGCGCAGGCATGTCCACCTTCGGCAGCGTCTCGGCATTCATCACGGCGTCGGCGGGCACGATTTCGTTGGCGTGCAGCAGGAACGCCGTGAGCGCGTACACCTCGGCATTGGTGAGCGAGCCCGGTGCCGTGGCCGGCATGGCCCGGCGGATGTAGTCGAAGAGCGTAGTGGCGTAGGGCCAGTAGTTGCCGATTGTGTGCGGCAGCGCCGGGTTCGACGAGAATCCGAAACCGCTCCGCGGCTCGCGCCCCACGAGCACGTCATTCGGCCCTTCGGTGCCGGTGCGGCCGTGACAGCCGGCACACCCCGCTGCGTACAACCGCTGCCCTTCCGGCACCGTCCCCTGGCCTGGCGGAAGGCCGGTCCCATCGGGCATGACATCCACGTCGAGGGCCGCCACCTCCTGCGGTGTCGCCTCGCGACCGATGCCAATGCGATCGGGGCCAGACGATCGGCCCGACCCACGCGACCCGTCTGGCGAGCGGCCGGACTGCGCTGCGGGAGAGCCGGTGACCGCCCACAGCCATGCCATGGTCGCGAGGGCCATCGCCGCGTGCGTGCGCCTCATGCCCACGGCTCCTCCTTGTAGACCACCTGGCCATCTGCACGGATCACCCAGCCGGTGATCGGGTTGAGGTGATACGTTGGGGTGCCCACGCCGCGCTGCCGCAGAAGCTCTGCCCGGGTCGGCTGCACGTAGCCGGATTCGTCGACCGCACGACTCATGATCACCGCCTCACCGCCCGTCCAGTGCCAGGGATAGCGGAATCGGGTGTGCGCCTTGGACAGCACCGGCTCCTGGAGCGCGGCACTTCGCCACGTGCGGCCGCCGTCGGTGCTGACCTCGACCCGCCGGATCCGGCCCGCCCCGGTCCACGCAATCCCCTGGATCTCGATCCAGCCCGGATCCACCCGCACGGGATACCCGGGATAGGTGATGAGCGAGCGCGCGTCCATCACGAAGCTGAACATCCGCGCGGTGCCGTTGGCGTAGGTCTCGGTGTACTTCGACGTTTCCTCGCGCGTCATGAATGGCCGGTCGGACAGCTCGAGGCGGCGGAGCCACTTGACGTTCGCGTTGCCCTCCCATCCGGGAAGGAACAACCGCGCGGGGAATCCCTGCTCCGGTCGCAGCGGTTCACCATTCTGGCCGTACGCCACCATGGCATCGTCGAACGCCTTCGAGACCGGGATGCTGCGGGTCAGCAGGGCCGCGTCGCCGCCTTCGGCCAGGAACCAGGTGGCTTTCGGGCTGGCGCCGACTTCGCGCAGCAATGTGGACAGGGCCACCCCGGTCCACTCGCTCGTGCTGGTCAGCGGGGCCACCTCGCCTGGTGTCGTCTCCGCGCGGGCCGCCCTGGCGAAGTTGCCGGAGCACTCGAGGAAGTGGATCCGTGAAACCGATGGGAACCGCCTGAGGTCGGCGAGCGTGAACACCGTGGGCCGTTCCACCATGCCGTGCACCAGGAGCGTGTACGACGCCGGGTCGATGTCGGGCACCCCGGCATGGTGCCGTTCGAAGTGAAGGTCGGCGGGGGTGATGATGCCCATCAGGTCCTGGTGGGGTGTGCCCGACGAGGTGGCGCCGCGAACCAGGCGCTGCACATTCGTGGCGCGCGCCCTGGCGCCGAGCGCCCGCGACGGGCCGCCCCGAACCTTCGTGGGGTCGGGCTGCCCTGCATTCCCCTGGCCTGCCACGCCGGTCCCGAACGCCACGGCTCCGGCAGCCCCGGCCAACAGCTCTCGTCGCGATACCTTCACAGCCCCTCCACTGCGCCCACGCGCCGCAGGGCGATTCTACCTGCGATGGCACTCTCGGCCGGCCAGGTATGGTTGAATGGTGCCCCGCTGCCGGGCGATGAACCGTGGCGGAAGGCACACTCTGGTGAACGAACGCTTCGTCGTCCTCGTGACCACGACGGCTCCGCGGCTCCACGACGCCACACGCGAGCTCGCGAGCCGCCTGGCGGCGCGCGCCAACGCCGTGCTGCTGTTCCTCCATGTGATCGCCACGACGTCGGTTGACGAGGGGACGCTCCACTCTGGTGTCGATCTCGTCAGCGGCGAAACCGAAGCCTGGCTGAAGAGCCTGCGGCCGACACACGCCGGTGTCCCGTTCCGGCACCGACTGGAGTGGGGCGACCCGGCGGAACTCGTCGCCCGGTTCGTGCGCGACCATTCGGTCGAGCTGGTCGTCGCCGAAGAGCCGCCACGCGGGCGGATGTCGGAGCTCCTCTGGCGTGGCCTCGCCGAGCGGCTCATCCGCCATGTCGATTGCCCAGTGGTCATCGGCGGGCCGGGGTTCCTGCGCTCGCATCCGGGGCCTGCGCCGCTCGTGCAGGCACCGCTCACGCCCGCCACCGTCGTCCAGCTGCTCAACGCGATGGTGGACGCCCGGGTGGACGCGCTGCGCAATTGGATGGACTGCATTGCGGAGTCGGTGCGGCGTATCGCTGCAACTGACACCGTGCACGCTGTCGTCTCACTGGCGCGCGACGACGAGCCACCCGAGGCCTCGCTGGAGAGGCGGCTCATCGCCGAACTCGACGAGCATCAGCGGGCGATGCGATCGATTGGCTGGCAACTGACGACCGCGGGCCGTCGTTGGGGGCGGACACTGATGCCGGACGAGGGCGCGGCGCTCGCGGCCTTCATCCGCCGCGTGGATGACCTGGGCCAGAGCACGTCGCTGCCGCTCGCGCTCGGGCACGGCGCAGAACAGCTCGTCATACTGGGCGGGGCGCGCGTCGCCGCCGGCGCCGCCGCGCTGTTACTCTTCGCCTTCGACGCCGAGGACGACTTCCTTCGTATCCTCGGCCAGCCCGGGCCGCTGCCCACGTTCGAGACCTACGCCTTCGACGAGGACGGGCTGATGCTCTCCAACAGCCGGTTCCCCGAGCACCTGATCGCCTCGGGCCTGCTGGCCGCCGAGGGCGAGCAGACGCCGCTCCGCGTGCGGGTGGCCGAGCCCTCCGAGGGCCGCGTCGAGCGATGGCCACTGACACGAATGGCCGCGGACGCGACCCGTCACCACAACGGCTTCGACACACGCGGGTATCGCGATTACCGCGGCACCCAGGTGGTCGGCTCGTGGCGTTGGGTGCCCGAGTACGGGTTCGGCGTCGCCGCGGAGGTGGACCAGGCCTCGGTCTATCCCGATCGCGCCCCGGACCTCACGGCCTCGGATGGTTCCGGGGAGCGCGGCTGACCGATCGGTCGTCGCCCCGCACCACGGAGCCGAGGAGGCGCACGTCACGCGCGCCGTGCCACGCGGCGGCTTCAGGCGCATCCCTCCGACGTTCCTGACGGTGGCGACCATGTCGCCGGCCTGGTCCCAATCATGGGGTCCACCGGCACGGGCGCAGGCGTCACGAAGCCCATCGCCGCTCAACGCGCCATCTCCGAGATCTGGGCGGGGCAGTTCCTCCTGAAGCCGGCGCTGCCTCGATGCCGACATCAGAGCCCTCCGCGGAATGACAACCCAGCCGAATGCCAGGGCCCCGACTGTAGCAACGGACCCGCTGGGTGCGGGCGGGCGCTTGCACTGTAATGAACCCGACGCCCGTGCGTGAAGGAGGCAGGAGGACAATCACATGAAAGACGTCGTGTGCGGCATGCAGGTAGACCCGGCGAAGGCAGCGGGAACGAGCCACTACAACGGGCAGACGTACTACTTCTGTAACCCCAGCTGTCTCGACAAGTTCGAGGCGGCACCGGAGGCCTATCTGGACGCCAGCCCCGCCACACCGTCTGGTCATTCGCACCCGCACCCCGAGGGCGACACGCGCGAGTACACCTGCCCCATGGACCCCGAGGTCCGGCAGATCGGACCTGGGCCATGCCCAAAGTGTGGCATGGCGCTCGAGCCTGTCTCGGCCGCGCCTATCACCAGGACGGAGTGGACCTGTCCGATGCATCCGGAGGTCGTGCGCGACGCTCCAGGATCCTGCCCCATCTGCGGGATGGCGCTCGAGCCACGCACGGTGACGCTCGAAGAGCGTAACCCCGAGCTCGACGACATGACGCGCCGCTTCCGCTGGTCGCTGGCGCTGACCACGCCCATCCTCGCCTTCATGGTGTCGGACCTGCTGCCGGGGCAGGTGCTCCAGCATGCCCTGCCGGCCGCGGCCATGACGTGGACACAGTTCCTGCTCGCCACGCCGGTGGTCCTGTGGGGTGGATGGCCGTTCTTCGTGCGGGGCTGGGCCTCGGTCGTGAACCGCCACTTGAACATGTTCACGCTGATCGCCCTGGGTGTCGGCGCCGCGTACGGCTTCAGCATCGTCGCCACCCTCGCGCCTGGGCTCTTCCCGGCGTCGTTCCACTCCCATGGCGGACAGGTGGGCGTCTACTTCGAGCCGGCGGCGGTGATCATCGTGCTCGTGCTCCTCGGTCAGGTGCTCGAGTTGCGCGCCCGCAGTCAGACCAGCTCCGCGATCAAGAAGCTGCTCGGGCTGACGCCAGCGACGGCCCGACGCATCGACGCCGACGGCCAGGGGCGCGACGTCCCGCTGGCGCAGGTCGAGGTCGGCCAGCGTCTGCGCGTACGCCCGGGTGAACGGGTTCCGGTCGACGGCACGATCGTGGACGGGTCGAGCACCGTCGACGAGTCCATGGTGACGGGCGAGCCGATTCCGGTGGAGAAGACAGCCACCAGTGCGGTCACGGCCGGCACGGTGAACGGCACCGGCACCTTCGTGATGCAGGCGCGACGCGTGGGAAGTGACACGCTGCTCGCCCAGATCGTTCGGCTGGTCGGGGAGGCACAGCGGTCCCGCGCGCCCATTCAACGGCTGGCCGATGTTGTCGCCGGCTGGTTCGTGCCGCTCGTGATCGCGGTGTCTCTCGTCACGCTTTCCGTCTGGGCCGTCTGGGGGCCGGAGCCGCGACTGCCACACGCGCTGGTGAATGCGGTGGCCGTGCTGATCATTGCGTGCCCGTGCGCGCTGGGACTGGCGACGCCCATGTCCATCATGGTCGGCACTGGGCGAGGAGCTGAGCTCGGCGTGCTGCTGCGCAATGCCGAAGCGCTGGAGACACTGGAGCGGGTCGACACCCTGGTCGTGGACAAGACGGGCACCCTCACCGAAGGGAAGCCCGCGCTTACCACCGTGCGGGCGACGGCGCCGATGGACGAGGCCACGGTGCTCCGGCTGGTCGCGAGCCTCGAACGCGTGAGTGAGCATCCGTTGGCCGAGGCGATCGTCCGTGGCGCCGACCAGCGCGGCATCGGCACAACGGCCGTCAGCAACTTCCGGTCACTGACCGGCAAGGGTGTAATCGGCACCATCGACGGGCACACCGTCGCCATTGGCAACCAAGGCATGCTCTCGGAGGTCGGGGCGACGCTGGCTTCGGTGACCGATGCGGACGCCTTGCGTCGCAATGGGGAAACGGTCATGTTCGTCAGCGTCGACGGCACGTACGCCGGGCTCGTGGGCGTCGCGGACCGGCTCAAGGCGACCACCGCCGAGGCGATTCGCGAGCTCCACGCCGACGGCCTGCGTCTCGTCATGTTGACCGGCGACAACCGCGTCACGGCCGAGGCCGTCGCCCGGTCGGTCGGCATCGACGTGGTGGAAGCGGAAGTCCTGCCGGAGCAGAAGGCGGTCGTCATCAAGCGGCTGCAGGCCGAGGGACGACGCGTCGCGATGGCCGGTGACGGCATCAACGATGCGCCCGCACTGGCACAGGCCGAGGTCGGCATCGCCATGGGCACCGGGACCGATGTCGCGATGGAGAGCGCCGGGATCACGCTTGTGCAGGGGGATCTGCGCGGCATCGTGCGAGCCCGCCGCCTGAGCCGCGCGACGATGCGGAACATCAGGCAGAATCTCTTCTTTGCCTTCGTCTACAACGTCCTGGGCGTGCCATTGGCGGCGGGCGCGCTCTACCCGCTCTTCGGGATTCTGTTGAGTCCGATCATCGCGAGCGCAGCGATGACCTTCAGCTCCGTGTCGGTCATCGGGAACGCACTGCGGCTGCGCCGCCAGTCGCTCGCATAAGGTGTGATGTCAGAAGGGACGCCGCATTCATCATCCCCCTCGGTCTCGCGGCGGACGTTCGCAAGAGGCCTGGCCCTCGGGCGGGGTCCGGCCTTGGATTTGCGGTGGTGGGACATCGGAGGGCCTGCAATGCCGGAACCGATGTCCCACGACGCCCACAGCTACCGGAACTTTGCCATTGAGCTGACGATCGAGTTCGTCATCATGTATTTCGTGATGTACACGATGATTGATTCCACGGCGCACCTGCACCTGAACATCAACAACGTCTACATGACGCTCATGATGGTGGCGCCGATGGCGGTGGTCATGCTGGTGTCGATGCGGGCGATGTTCAGACGGACACCGGTGAACACGGCCATCGCCGCGACGAGTCTCGTCGTGTTTGGACTGAGCTTCTGGGCCATGCGGACACAGGCCGCGGTTGGCGACCGGGCGTTTCTGCGATCGATGATTCCCCACCACTCCGGTGCCATCCTGATGTGTCAGCAGGCGTCGTTGAGTGATCCCCGGATCATCACGCTGTGCCAGAGCATCGTGGAATCGCAGACGTCGGAAATAGCCCAGATGGAGCAGCTGCTGGCCGAGTAGCGGTTCGGGCACGGACGGCGGTCTCGTGCGGTCGTAACATGGGACTGATGCAGACCTCAGGCGTACCAGAGGCGGACGACGCCGCCGCCGTCGTCGATGTACTGGTCGAGAATCACCGGACGTTCCTCCGCTATCTCGAGCGAAAGACTGGCGATCGCGCGGTCGCCGAGGACATCCTCCAGGACGCGTTCGCGAAGATCGTCGCCAGGCCCGGGCGCGTTCCGGATGGCGACGCCCTCGTGCCGTGGTTCTATCGCACGTTGCGCAACGCCGCAATCGACCGATTCAGGCGGCGTGAGGTCCGCGATCGCGCGCTCGCGTCGTTCGCCCAGGAGTTGGAGACCCATGCGGAGCCGGACGCGGAACTGCAGCATGAGATCTGCGTCTGCGTCTCGCGATTGGCGGCGACTCTCAAGCCGGAGTACGCCGCGGTACTGCGGGCGGTCGATGTCGACGGTCAGTCGGTGAAGGCGTTCGCGGAGGCGCACGGCCTGAGCGCGAGCAATGCGGGTGTCCGCATCTTCCGGGCCCGCGAGGCACTACGCAAGCGGCTGCAGCAGTCGTGCGGCACGTGCGCGGAGCATGGATGTCTGAACTGCACGTGCTCGGCACCCTGCCATTGACCGTCGCCACTGGTGCTCGTGCCTCGTGGGTGGATTCGTTCCTGAAGGACCCTACGACACCTTCCGTCGTTCCCGGACCGAGCACATCGGCCGCCCCGGTCGACGACGCCTGCACAGCCGCCTCACCAACACGGCGAACGCCACGGCGATGACCAGGCACGGATAACCACCGACACCTCGCAACAAGTGTGGGTCTCGCATCGGCACTGGCCTGTACT
>WBZO01006697.1_pt1 | contig 11031 bp, 6 predicted proteins | sample 5204261 | NCBI WGS metagenome assembly WBZO01 (sample SAMN12412400, study PRJNA552823) | activated sludge metagenome | isolation source: activated sludge from anammox sidestream of wastewater treatment plant... | place: USA: North Carolina | collected 2017-09
ATTTGCCGTGAGCGAATTCGAGCAGCTGCACCCTTCCCTGCAGTACCACGTGGTCAACACGCTGGGTTGGAACACGCTGCGCCCCACCCAGCTCGCGGCCATTGCGCCGATTCACGCTGGATCTCATTGCCTGCTGCTCGCGCCGACCGCCGGCGGCAAAACGGAGGCGGCGGCGATTCCGATCCTGTCGAGGATGCTCGTGGAGTCCTGGCCAGGGACCAGCGTTCTGTTTGTCTGCCCGATCAAGGCGCTGCTGAACAACCTCGAGCCCAGGCTCTCGCAGTACGCCGGCCTGGTGGGGCGCCGTGTCGCAGTCTGGCACGGAGACATCTCGCAGTCGCGCAAGAACCGGGCGCTCAAGGATGCGCCAGACATCCTGCTCACTACGCCCGAATCGGTCGAAGCCATGCTGATCTCTGCCAGAGTCGATCGCGCAGCGTGGTTCGGCAACCTGCAGGCGGTGATCGTCGATGAATTGCACGCCTTCGCCGGCGACGACCGTGGCTGGCACCTGCGATCGGTGCTGCACCGGCTGGACCAGTACCTTGAGCGGCCCCTGCAGCGCATCGGCCTGTCGGCAACGGTCAGCAACCCGGCCGAGCTGCTCGCCTGGCTGGCGCCTCACGGAAACCGGAGTGTCGTCGGCAGCGCGGGCGTCAGCACCGATGCCGACGTGGCCATCGACCACGTCGGTACTCTCGAGAACGCCGCCACCGTGATCGCGCGGCTGCATCGCGGTGAGAAGCGGCTGGTGTTCTGCGATTCCCGCAGCAGCGCCGAGCGATTGAGCAGCCTGCTGCGGACCCATTCGATCCGCACCTTCGTCAGCCATGCCTCCCTCAGCGTGTCGGAGCGGCGGCAGGCCGAAGCCGCGTTCTCCGAGGAGCGGGACTGCGTCATCGTCGCCACATCGACACTGGAGCTCGGCATCGACGTGGGTGACCTCGATCGGGTCGTCCAGATCGACTCGCCATCGAGCGTTTCCTCGTTCCTGCAACGCATGGGCCGAACGGGACGGCGGGCCGGTGGACGCCGCAACTGCCTTTTTCTGACGACGAACGACAATGCCTTCCTCCTCGCCCTGGGCGTTACGCAGAAATGGTCGGAAGGCTGGGTCGAGGCGGCCGTGCCGCCTGCGGAGCCGTGGCATATCGTCGCGCAACAGGCGTTGGCGCTGACTCTCGAGCGAGGCGAGCTCGCCACGCGGGAACTGGTCGGGGTGCTCCACGGATCGTTCCCCGAATTGCAGAATGCGGACATTGCAATGCTCGTCGAGCATCTGGTGGAACAACAGTTCCTCGATCGTGCGGAGGGTGTGCTGCGGGTGGGTCCAAGGACCGAGCGCAGTTACGCGCGGGGCCACTACCGCGATCTGCTGGCGTCCTTCAGCGGCTCACCGCTGCTGATTGGCCGGCACGGCGCCGCCGAAGTGGGTTACATCGACCCGACCGTCCTGACCGGCGAGCGCGACGAGCGGCTGCTATTGCTCGCTGGAAGAAGCTGGCGTGTCACCAGCGTTGACTGGTCCAAGCGGATCGTGTGGCTGGAGCCCGCCGCCGGCGGCGGCAAAGCGCGCTGGATGGGCGGCGCGCGCAGTCTGGGCCTCGAAGTATGTCAGGGCATCCGCAGGGCCCTCGCGGACGGCGCCTCGCCGGTCGTCACTTTGTCCCGCCGCGCGCGGACGCTACTGGAGACGCTTTGCGAGGCAATACCGACGTCCTCCGGCAAGGCCTTCGTGATGTCTCGTTCGGAGCGCGTACCGGCACAAACCTGGACATTCGCCGGCACACGCGCGAACCGCACCCTGGCCCGCCTGGCGTCAGCCGGTGCTGCAAAGGTTCGCTTCGATGCGTTGAGCGTGCAGGCGCCCGTTGCGGCCCTGCCCGCCACGTTGCCTGAACGCATCGATCTGACAGGCGACGAGCTTGCAGCCTTCCACGAGTCCATCAAGTTTGCCGACTGCATCCCGCGACAACTGCTTTCTCGGACGATCGTGGCGAGAAATTTCGAGGTGACGAGTCACCCGAGCGGTGACGCTGTCTGATCCCAAGATGTGCCGGCAGCCCCATCGGCATGTGCCAAACGGCCTTTTCCACGGCTGCGCGATCGGCGCCCCTCACGCAGGACTCGCGCGGCGGTGGACAAGCTGCCTGCATCGCTCGAGTGATGGATATAGGCAAGAGCCTCCAGCCGCCCGACTGGATCGATAGCGGGGCCGTCATCACCGGCGGCTTGGACTTGCTTGGCCTGCGCCTCCCGGTTCAATTTATCGGAGGCATGCTGCTCGACGAGGTCCACAGGTAAGGGGCTTGGCCCCGCTCATCCTCAAGCGACGTTCGCCGTCTACAGGTGTCATGGCTTGCCGGTCATTCCTGACCACGAATGGCCATGGCAACCAGGCAGGGTCTCTTGCCAGCAGATCTCTTGTTCCAATGCTCGCGCAGACGGGTGTGTGGGTACCCGGGAACATTCGGCATCATTCAGTCTGCAGGAGTACTGCGGTTCGCGGGCCGCGAATCGTACGAACGCCGAGGGTTGCTGATCAGCGCGCAGCAACCGTCGGCCGCGCCTCGGCCGCGCGGGTCTGGTAGCGCACGACGATTCGCGCCACCTGGGCGTGCACCGGGTCCTCGTTCCGCACGTTGACGCAGACGGGCGCGAGGCTGTCGGTCGCGGCGATGGTCTCAGGCGCATCGGCAAACGAAACGTCGCCTGCCCCACCGTCGCCTGCCGCCGAATGCGCCTGCCAGCCCTCGCCCGCACCCGCCGCGCGGGAATAGCGCTCGATCCCGAGACGCTCGGCTGCAGCGGGCACCTGGGTGCACAGCAGGACCGGCGCAAGTGCCGTCGAGTCACAGAGCGGCGCAGGTCCTTCGCTGTCCGCGCCGCTGCGTACGCAGGGTGCGAGCTGCACCAGCGCCTCGGACGAGGCGACGAGCGGCGGCGAGTGGTGGGCATCGGCGCGGCGTTCGCTCGCGAGCGTGAGCGCGTGCAGCTGCTCGTCGATCTCGCCGCGCATTCGGGCCATTTCCTGCCGCGCGCCGTCCGCGCGCAGCTCGGAGTAGGCATATCCGCCGACAGCAGAGGCAACGACGATCGCAGCCAACATCAGCATGGTGCGCAACATGCTGCGGCGGGGCCGCCCCGGCGATGGTGTGCGCGCCCTCATCAGCTGGAATCCGGCCGCACTCACGGTGGCCGATGCGCCGATGATGGCAGCGACGATGGTCTCCGACAGTCCCATGGCATCCTCGAACGAACCCGGACTCGGACCGGCGGATTCTAGCGACCGGGCACCACCTGCCGCAGCCGACCCGGCCCACGCTCCGCCGTGGATGCGACGCGGAATCGGCGAACTGTGATGCAGGTCACACGCGGCGCCGGAGCCGCCGCAGCTATGCGGCGTGGCGCCGCACGTTGACGGGCAGGTCGCTCATGCGCGGGATGCCGCACCATGGGTCGAAATCGCGATCCACCGGAATCAGGCGCCCGATGTTGCTGCCGACTTCGCGGACCTGTGCCGTTTCATCCTCGGCGGGCAGGTCACCGAAGGCATGCGTCATCGAGACGAGGCCGCGCCGCAGGGTTTCGTCGGCCTCCGCGACACCGAGGATCGCGCCATGGTCCGAGGATATCTCGATGAGCTCGCCCGTCGCGATGCCGAGTTCGCGCAGGTCCTCGGGGTGCATGAATGCCGGGTTGTAGCGGTACTTGCGCACGAGGCGCGCGAAATTGCGGCCGAACGAGTTGTAGCGATCCGCGAAGCGGCGCGGGATCAGCCGGTAGCGAAACCCAGGTCGTGACGCATCCTGCGCCGCTGCTACTTCGCCGAGCTGCGCGATCATCGCGGGATCGGCGAGCTGCAGCTTCGCCGTGCACGCGGGATCCTTCGGCAGCACGTGCACGACCTCGTTGTCGAAGATGGCGCCGTGCGGATGCGCCTTGACCTGTGCGAGCGGCACGCGCGAGCCCTGTGCGAGCGCCGCGAGCAATTCCTCCGTCGACGGTGCGCGCTGCATGTCGAGCCCGGCGCTCTGTGCCTTGCGGCCGGTCGTGATCCAGGGCACCGCGCTCTCGAGCGACAGCGTGAGCCCCATGCGGCGGGCGAGTCCATGGAAGAACGCGCCCTCCTCGATCACGTCCGCGCCGGGCGGCGGATCGACGAGTTGCGGCGAGTACTGGGCGTAGGGCGTCTCGTATCCCATGCCGTAGGCGAACATCGACAGCGACTCGACCGGCAGCGTGATGCCCGGCTGCTCGAGCGCAAGCCGCGGCGCGATGACATAGTGCGCGAGCTTCGCCGTCGCCGACATCTCCGGATCGATCGTCACGAGCAGCTCGAGCCGCTGCATCGCCTCGAGGGTCTTCTGCTGGTTCGGCCACGCGGCGACGGGATTGCCGCCGACGCAGATGAGCGCACGCACCTGCCCCTCGCCCTCGAGCAGGATCTCCTCCGCAAGCGCCGCGGTCGGCAGCCCCGCGGCGGTGTTGCCGAAGCCGCGCACACGCAGGCGCTCGCCGAAACCCCAGCCTGGTGTCGGTGCGACGGCCTGCGCGCGTTGCGGAAAGGCCGGCATCAGCACACCCGGGTTCGGCAGGCGTTCGCCCGCGCGCAACCACCGGCCGCACAGCGTGTTGAGGCACAGCAGCAGGTACTCGCTCAGCGTGCCGCGCGGCGCCATGTTGGGGCCGGTGCCGGCCGTCGCGAACCCGCGCGGGCCCGCGGCAAACAGGCGCGCCGCGCGCACGAGCGCATCGGCGGGCACATCGGCGCAGCGCGCGACGACATCGGGCGTGAAAGGTTCGACGGCACTCGCAAGCTGCGCGAGCCCCTCGGCATTGTCGTCGACGAACGCGCGATCGAGGAGGCCCTCATCGAGGATCACGCGCAGCAGACCCGCGATGATGGCCGGGTCCTGCCCGGGGCGGCCCTGCAGGTGCACAGTCGCGAGCCGCGCGGTCTCGGTGCGGCGGGGATCGATGACGATCAGCTTCATGCCACGGCGCACCGCTTCGTGCAGCCGGCCGGAGGGATTGTTCGGCGGCGCCCCGATCGAGTGCGAGACGGCCGGATTCGAGCCGACGATCAGCCAGGTGTCCGCGGCCTCGAACGACTGCGCTCCGGCCTCCCAGCGGCCGTGCAGCGCCATCGCGATCGCCTTGCCCGGCTTGTCGATGGTGTTCGGGATGAAGCGCATCGGCGAGCCGATCGCGTTCATCCAGGCCATCGTCATCGGGGCCGATGCCGGATACATGAACGAATACGTACCGACATAGCTCGCGATCGCGCGCGGCCCGTGGCGCTCGAGTATTGCAGAAAGCCGCGCGGCGATTTCATCGAGGGCCTGCCCGCTCGCAATGCGCACATGCGAGCCGTCGGGCGCGCGCTTCATCGAGTGCAGCAAGCGCTGCGGGTCGTTGTGCTGGTCCGCGAGCGAGCGCCCCTTCGGGCAGATGTAGCCGCGATAGAGCGGATTGTCGCGATCGCCTGTCACCCGCAGCACGCGGCCGTCTTCCACCTCGGCCAGGACGCCGCAATGGGCTGCGCAGAAGCGGCAGATCGTCGGGTGTATGTCGACCATGGCCGGAGCATAGCGTCCGGCAAAGCGTCGGGTAAACCCGGCCGCGTGCTACGACGCGCGGCACCGGTATGGGTCTTGTGAACTGGCGCTGCGGTCAGGCGAGCGCGACTGTGACCACGAGCACTCTGACCAACTGACCGTGGCTCGTTGATGCGCAGCCCGGCGCGACGGAAGGCGACGCCGGGCCGCATCATCGAGTGTCCAGCAACAGATGGCTATTCGCCCTGACAGTTGCGCATCTGCGCAAGTTGCAGCAGGCGGGCGAGCCGCGGATTCGCCTTGACCTCACTACCTGCGTTCGCTGCAAGACCCGCGATCTGCGTGTTCATCTTCTGTTCCGTCGGGCGACGCTCGGCGTTCATGCGCTCTCCCATAGCCTTGTCCTGGGCCTGGAACGACTGCTGCAGCGTCTCTGCGCTTCGGCCGCGCACGGTGCCGCCACTTGCGACCTCGACGGCCGTGTCAGTCGCGGAGGCGGCCTGGATGGCCGCATTCTGCTTGATTCCCGTGGCGGTGACTTCGGCCTGCTGTCGCTTGAGCATTGATTGTTCCTTCACCATCGTGGACTGCGCCTCGGCGAGCTGCTTCTGGTCAGGCTCCGCATACTGCTGCTGCTTAAGTTCCGCATTGATCTGGGCGCACGTCATCTGCTCATCGCCTGGTCGCGCGGCGCTCGGGTCGTTCGCTGCGGCGAGATAACTCGTTTGCGCACCCATCAGTTTCTCGCAGTCAGCGACCGACATTGTCGAGCTCGGCATGCTCGCGAACTGTGCGCAATTGACCGGTGACCCTCCCGCCGACGGCGGCGGCGATGCGCCGCCCGTCGCGGGTGCGGCGGTAGCGCCATCCTGGCCGCCAAGGCTCGCATTCACGGCATTCGTGACCTGCGCGAGCAGGGGGTTGAGCAAATCCTGACTATCAGCATCGGCCGTGCCCTTGAACGACCCGGATGCCAGCACGGCGTGGTTGCCCGCGGCGGTCAGCCGGTAGTCGAAGGTCACCGTGTCACCGCGCTTGATGCTCGAGTGCTGAACACCTGCCATCTGTTCCATGGCCTGCTGCTGGCTCGCGGCCGCCGCGCCATAGGCGGCGTTCTGCGCCATCTGGCTCGCCATCTGCGCCGCCAGTGCGCCATTGCCGCCACCGCCAAGGCCGCCTGCCCCGGCGAGCGGCAGCAGGCTCGCGAGAGGCGCGAGCTTGCGAAACATGCTGCTCGCGCCGTGCTTCCGCGTGACATGCGTCTCGAGTACATAGTCACAGCGGTTCTGCGCATCGCCTCCCGCGTCCCCGGCGGTTGCGAGCGAAATGACGCGGATCGACGCGCTCGCGAGATGCGCCATCAGCGCCTGCCGGACCGTCTCCATCGAATCGACCCCGCCTTGTTCGAGCTGCACCTGCGGCGCTACCACTCCAATAGTGACCGGCCCACCCCCCGCGGACCAAGCCGCCGGCATGTGCGCGGCCGCGACCAGAATGCCGAATGCCGTGCATGCGTCAATCCATCGCATTTGCGATCGAGTTCCCATCGCGGTCTCCCGTGAAACGCCCGTGCCCGACAGATAGCGCGCAAGGGACGTCCAGATCGGCTCATTCGGGGGCCGTCCCGGGCTGGCGCGTCCCCCAGCGATGCATTAGTGTCATGACGCGCCGCAACCCGGGAAGTACAGCTCTCTGTATGGCCAATTCGGACGCGGAAATCAGCGGTCAGATAACCAGGCTGCTGCTCGAGTGGAGCGCCGGCCGGGAGTCGGCACTGGCGACGCTGATGCCGCTCGTCTACCAGGAACTGCATTCGATGGCCGTGCGGCACCTGCGCAAGGAGCGCAGTTCGCATACTCTTCAAAGCACCGCGCTCGTGCACGAAGCGTTCCTGCGACTTGTTGACCAGTCGCGTGTGGACTGGCAGGGTCGCACGCAGTTTTTCGCGCTCGCCTCGCAAATGATGCGACGGATCCTCATCGATCATGCGCGCAAGCATTCCTCTCGCAAGCGCGGCGGCGGGATGGTGGCTGTGAGTTTCGACGAGGCCGCGATCGCGCCGAGCGACAATTCACTGGTCGACCTCGAGGCGATCGACGATGCGCTGCAGCGGCTCGAGGCGCTGGATGCGCAGCAAGGTCAGCTCGTCGAGTTGCGATTTTTCGGCGGACTCAACATCGAGGACACCGCCGACGTACTTGGCATCTCGCCTGCAACCGCCAAGCGCGAATGGGTGTTGGCCCGCGCCTGGCTGCAGCGCGAGCTCGGCAGCGGTGGTGAGCGCGGATGACGCCCGAGCGCTGGCAGCAGGTGAAGGAAGCCTTCTCGCGCGCGAGCGCGCTTTCCGGAGCGGAGCGCAAGGCGTACGTCGACAGCGTCTGCGCGCAGGACCCGCCGCTGGGAGCCGAGCTGCGATCACTCCTCGCCGCTGACGCTTGCGCCGAGGCAATCCTCGATCGGGCGGCGAGTGATTATCTTCCGGACGATGCCCTCGCCGATCCAGCGGACACATTGGCGGGCCATCGTGTCGGCGCCTACGAACTCCTGGAACGGCTTGGTCGCGGAGGCATGAGCGACGTATACCGCGCACGCCGGGCGGACGCGCAGTTCGACAAGGAAGTCGCTGTCAAGCTCATGCACGCGGGCCCGGGCAGCGAACTGCTGCTGCAGCGCTTTCGTGCGGAGCGGCAGATCCTCGCGAGCCTCGAGCACCCGAACATCGCACGGCTCCTCGATGCGGGAGTTTCGGCGCAGGGCGAGCCGTACATCGTCATGGAGCTTGTCGACGGCGAACCGATCGATGCGTGGTGCGAAAAGCGGCAACCGCCGATCGCGCAGCGGCTGCGGCTTTTTCGCGAAATCTGCAGCGCGGTGAGCTACGCGCACCGGCGCCTGATCGTCCATCGCGATCTGAAACCCGCCAACATCCTCGTGACGCCGACGGGCCACGTGAAGTTACTCGATTTCGGCATCGCCAAGCTGCTGCAGGCGGATGCCGGCGGCGATGCGGCCCCCGAGGCAACGCGCACGATCCTGCGCGCGATGACCCCGGCGTTTTCCAGCCCCGAGCAGATCCTGGGTGCGCCGATCACGACCGCGAGCGATGTGTATTCGCTCGGCGTCGTGCTGTATCACCTCCTCGCGGGCCATGGGCCCTATCGCAGCAGCCTGCGCACGACGAAAGAGGCGATCGAAGATGTCTGCGAGAAAGAGCCGCTCAGGCCGGGTATCGATCGCGAGCTCGACGATATCATCCTGGTGGCCCTGCGCAAGGAGCCGGATCGGCGGTATGGATCGGTCGACCAGCTGTCGGCAGACATCGAGCGCTACGTCGAAGGGCGGCCAGTGCTCGCGCACGGGGACGAGCTCAGCTACCTCGCAGGCAAGTTCATTCGACGGCACCGACTGGGGCTCATCGCGGCATCGTTGGTTGCGATCAGCCTCCTCGGTGGCCTCATCGCGGCGACGCACGAGGCCCGCGTCGCCGAACGCGAGAAGGCGCGTGCGGAGCACAATTTCGCCCGCGTGCGTGCACTCGCCGACTCGCTGCTGTTCGAACTGCACGACGCCATTCAGGACCTGCCCGGCGCGACCGCTGCGCGACGGTTGCTCGCCGGGCGCGCCCTGAGCTATCTCGATGAACTGCATCGCGATGCGGCAGGCGACATCGGACTCGAACGCGACCTCGCTGCGGGTTACGAGCGTGTCGGAGACGTGCTGGGCAAACCGTTCTCGGCGAGCCTCGGCGATACGGCGGGAGCGACAAAGAGCTACCGTGCGGCTCTCGATCTTCGCGAGCAGGTACACGCGGCGAGCGATCGCCTTGAGGACAGTGTTGCGCTGGCGCGCAGCCGCCGCCTCTATGCGGGCGTGCTTGCCATGGGGGGAAAGATACGTACCGCGAGGGAGCAGATCGGCCTCGCGATCGCCTTGTCCGAACCGCTGTCTCGCAGCCAGCCGCGCAATGCGGCCGTGCTGGAAGAACTGGTGCGCGACTACGCAGACCTGGCGGGTGTCCTCGGCGGCAATTTCAATTCCGCGAATCTCGGCGACCAGGACGCCGCCATGAGCGCTCACGCGAGGCAGCTGGCTGCGGCACGGCAACTGGTGGCGCTCGCACCCGGGAACGCCGACTATCGAATGCTCGAAATCATGGCGATGCTGAATTCGGGCGACCAGTTGCTGTCAGCCGGTCGCATGCGCGAAGCGGCGCAATTCTATCAGGCCGTCCTGCCCGAACTCGAAGCCCAGGCACATTCGAGCGAGTCGGCGCGCGCGCTGCAGTGGCTGCATAGCCTGTATACACGAATCATTGCGCTGCATTTCTGGGAGCGAAATCCGGCAGCAGCAGTGCCCATTGCCAGAGCTGCGTTTGCGCTGACGCAGCATCTCGCCGCCGATTCGCACGATGCCTATGCGCGCCTCGATCTCGCGACAGACTACGCGAACCTCGCGGATGCGCTGTCGCAGTCAGGAACGGAGCGTGAAGCATCCGCAGCGGCCGCGCAGGCGACCGGCATCCTGAGGGCCCTGCAGGCCGCCGACCCCTCGAACAGCGAGTATCGCGTCACCTATGGGCTGGCGCTCTATATCGCAGGTGAAGTCGCCGATCGCGGCAAAGATCGAGGAAAGGCGCTGCAATTCCTGCGCGATTCGCTGGCCGTGTTCGAGGCTGTGCAGCGCACGGACGCGGACAACGTCGATGCGCGGCTGCATGTCGCGGCCGTGCTCGTGCGCATCGGCGATCTCGAGGCGGGCAGCCGCAATGCGGCTGGTGCACAGGCCGCGTATTCGAGGGCCGTGGCACTGAGCAGCCCCGAGGGCGCTGCGCCGAATTCGCCGGAAGCAAGGTTTGTTGCAGCAAGCGCCTTCGAAGGGCTCGGCAGACTTGCGACCGCTGCGATGGGGCGCAAACCGGTCATCGGCAATGACGCTCGCCGGACTACGGCCTGCCGATGGTTTGCTCGCGCCGCCGATGCAAGGGTGGGCATTCAGGAGATTGGCGCAACGAGCCCGAACGGCTTCTACATATCACCCGGCCATGAAACCGGCGCAGCCCCGGACTGCACGAGCGCACTTATGCGAGCGCACATCGGATCGGTGCATTGAGCGCGTCAAACACAAGACACCGAGCACCGCGATCCACCATCCGTCGAGTCCGCCGCCACCGCCGTCTCCGGGCTCCGGCGCAGGAGCCTCACCGCTCGACACCGTGACCGTAACGGAACGCTCGGCCGATCCGCCGGCTCCCGTGCACGACAGCGTGAAGGCGCTGGTGGCCGTCAGTACCGGCGTCTCTTCGCTCCCCGCGCTCGCCTTGTTTCCGGCCCATGCGCCCGACGCTGTGCACCCCGTCGCGTTCGTGCTGCTCCAGGTCAGCGTCGAGCGCGCGCCGGCGGTAACCGTGGTCGGGCTCGCGGTGAGATCGACTGTCGGCACGGGCACGGGGGCGGCGCTCACGGTGACCGTG
>WBZO01006698.1_pt1 | contig 11028 bp, 8 predicted proteins | sample 5204261 | NCBI WGS metagenome assembly WBZO01 (sample SAMN12412400, study PRJNA552823) | activated sludge metagenome | isolation source: activated sludge from anammox sidestream of wastewater treatment plant... | place: USA: North Carolina | collected 2017-09
CACGGAAGACGAACCCGTTGGCCTGCTTCTGCTCGAGGAGGGGTCCGACGGCGCCATGAGCCTTTGGATCGCGTATCCCAACTTCTACGTCATCACGCGCTACAACAAGAGCCGGCTGTACGCGGCTGCGGTGTGGGCACTCGCGCAGCGCCTGCGTGCGCAGTACCTCGCCGGGCGCTGAAACGGCGCGACAATACGCGGACCATGCCTGACGACTCGGCCGATCTCGACCTTCGACTGCGCGACGACACGCGCCTTCTCGGCCGCTATCTGGGCGACGTCGTTCGCCTGTGTGCCGGCGAGGATGCGTACGCGCGCGTCGAGGCGATCCGGCAGACGGCGGTGCGCTTCCGGCGCGCCGACGCCGCGAGTGCCCCCGGCATCCGCGACGAACTCTCCGCTTTGCTGAACGACCTCAGCATCACGTCGACGCTGCACGTCGTGCGCTCGTTTTCCTATTTCTCGCATCTTGCGAACCTCGCCGAGGATGTCGACCAGAATCGGCGCCAGCGCGAGCGCGCACGCGTGCGCGCGACACCGGAGGCGGGGAGCCTCGCCGGCGCGATCGCCGCCGTGGCCGGCGCCGGGGTCACGGCCGAGGCCGTGGCGGCATGGGTCGCCGATGCGCTGGTGTCGCCGGTGCTCACCGCGCATCCGACCGAGGTGCAACGCAAGAGCATCCTCGATTGCGAGCGCGAGATCGTGCGGCTTCTGACGCTGCGCGATCGTACGGCATTCATCGCCGACGAGATCGCCGCGTGGGAAGCCGACCTGTATCGGCAGGTGCTTGCCCTTTGGCAGACGGCGATGCTGCGCCTGTCCAAGCTCACGGTGCGCGACGAGATCGACAACGGCCTCGCGTACTACCGCTACACGTTCCTCACCGAAGTGCCGCGCGTGTCGACGACGCTCGCGCGGGGCCTCGCCGCGGCGTACGGGCGCGCTTTCGCGGTGCCGCCCGTGCTGCGCATGGGATCGTGGATCGGCGGCGATCGCGATGGCAATCCGTTCGTGACCGCACCCACGCTCGCCTACGCGGTGCGGGCCCAGGCGGCAGTCGCCTTCGAGCATTACCTCGATTCGGTCCACGCGCTCGGCGCCGAGCTTTCGCTGTCGACACGCCTCGTCACGCCGACCGCCGAACTCACCGCGCTCGCCGCGACCGCGCACGATCCCAATCCACATCGCGCCGACGAGCCGTACCGGCAAGCGCTCACCGGCGTCTACGCACGCCTGACGGCGACCTCCCTTGCGCTGTCGGGGTACGAGCCGGAGCGCAAGCGGGTCGTGGACCTGCCGCCGTACGAGACGCCAGCGGCGTTCATCGCCGACCTCGCGATCATCCGCGACTCGTTGGCCGCGCATGGCGCGACGCCGCTCGCCGAGCGGCGTCTCGTCCCGCTCATCGGTGCCGTCGAGACGTTCGGCTTCCATCTCGCATCGCTCGACTTGCGACAGAACGCCGACGTCCACGAGGCGGTCATCGCCGATCTCGTTGCCCGCGCGGGTGTGGCCCCCGACTACCTCGCGCTCGACGAGGATGCGCGCGTGGCGCTGCTCGGAGCCGAGATCGCGTCACCGCGCCCGCTCGTCTCGCCATACCTCGACTACCAGCCACGCACGCGCACCGAGCTTGCCATCGTGCAGCAGGCGATGGACGTGCACCAGCGCTACGGGACGACCGCACTGCCCAACTACGTCATCAGCAAGTGCCAGTCGGTGTCCGATCTGCTCGAGGTCGCCGTGCTGCTCAAGGAGGCGGGTCTGCTGCGTGGCGAGCGGCTCGCCGTCAACATCGTGCCGCTCTTCGAGACCATCGACGATCTCACGCGCTGTGGTGCGACGATGCGCGCGGCCTTCGCCTTGCCGCTGTACCGGCGGCTCGTCGCCTCGCGCGGCGACTGGCAGGAAGTGATGCTGGGCTATTCGGACAGCAACAAGGACGGCGGCTACCTCACCGCCAACTGGGCGCTGTACCGCGCCGAGATGCAGCTCGTCGCGGCGTTTGCCGCGCATGGCGTCAAACTCCGCCTCTTCCACGGACGCGGCGGAACGGTGGGTCGCGGCGGCGGACCTGCGCACGAGGCGATCCTCGCGCAACCGGCGGGCAGCGTGACGGGCGGGCTGCGCGTCACCGAACAAGGCGAGATCATCGCGAGCAAGTATTCGGATCCCGAGCTTGGCCGTGGCAACCTCGAAGCGCTCGTGGCGGCGACGCTGGAGGCGAGCCTCGCCGACGTCGAGCGGCTGGGCGAACGCGGCGGCGAATACCACGCGACGATGGATGCGTTGGCGGGCATCGCGTATCGTGCGTATCGCGAGCTCGTCTACGACACCGACGGCTTCGTCGCGTATTTCCGTGCCGCGACGCCGATTGCCGAGATCGCCGAGCTCAACATCGGCAGCCGGCCCGCGTCGCGCACGGCGTCCACCCGTATCGAGGACCTGCGTGCGATCCCGTGGGTGTTCTCCTGGGGGCAGTGCCGGCTCATGCTTCCCGGCTGGTACGGAGTGGGCGCTGCGGTCGAGGCGTGGGTCGCCGGCGACATGCAGCGCCTGTCGCTGCTGCGCGAGATGTACGACAACTGGCCGTTCTTTCGCAGCGTCATCGCCAACATGGCGATGGTGCTCGTCAAGTCCGATCTCGCGGTGGCGTCGCGTTACGCCGAGCTCGTACCCGACGCCGCATTGCGCGACGCGATCTTTCCGCGGATCGTCGCCGAGCACGAGCGCACGACGCGGGCGTATCGCGCGATCACCGGCCGCGCACAGCTCCTCGAGGACAGCCCTGCGCTGGCGCGCAGCATCCGCAATCGCTTTGCGTACCTCGATCCGCTGAACCACGTGCAGGTCGAGCTCCTGCGCCGGTATCGCGCCGGCCAGGACGACGAACGGACGAAGCGCGCGATCCACCTCACGATCAACGGACTCGCCGCCGGCCTGCGCAACAGCGGCTGATGCGAAGGCGCGCAGGCGCGACGTTATAATCGGCCGTCGTCGTCTCGCACCCTGCGCGCGACGGGTCGACGGTCCGCGATGCGCATCCTCATATCGAACGACGACGGCTATTTTGCGCCGGGTATCGAGCAGCTTGCCGCTGCGCTGCGTGCGCACGCCCAGGTCACGGTGGTCGCGCCCGAGCGCGATCGCTCCGGCGCGTCCAACTCGCTCACCCTCGATCGGCCGCTCCAGGTGCGCCGCGCGCCCAACGGTTTCCTCTTCGTCAACGGGACACCTACCGACTGCGTGCACCTCGCGGTGACCGGACTGCTGGAGGAGCTGCCCGACATGGTCGTGTCGGGCATCAATCTGGGCGCCAACATGGGCGACGACACGCTCTACTCGGGAACCGTTGCCGCGGCGACCGAAGGCTATCTCCTCGGCATTCCGTCGGTGGCGATCTCGTTGGCCTCGAAGACCGCCGCCCACCTGGCGACGGCCGCGCAGGTCGCCGTCGCGATCGTGGAGCGCCACACCCGCACGCCGGCCGGTGCGTGGCTCCTCAACGTGAACGTGCCCGACATCGCGGCCGGGGAGCTGCGCGGCACGCGCGTCACCCGGCTCGGCCGGCGGCACAAGGCCGAGGGCGCGGTTGCCGCGAAGAATCCGCGCGGCGAGACCGTGTACTGGGTGGGCTCCGCGGGGGCGGCTGCCGATGCCGGCGAGGGCACCGATTTCCACGCCGTCGCCCATGGCTACGTCTCGGTGACGCCGCTACAGTTCGACCTCACGGACCGCGAGCTCATGGGTGGCGTGGCGAACTGGCTCGTGGGTTGACGCGCGGGGCACACGCAGCGACGGCACGACGGCGCACGGCGAAGCGGGGGAGGGGTGATGGCAGCGCTCGGGGGCGGCGACAGGGAGCGGCAGCGCAACGGCATCGGGATGACGTCGGCACGCACGCGCACGCGCATGGTCGACCGGCTGCGGGCCGCCGGCATCAAGGACGAGCTCGTCCTCGCCGCGATGAACGCGGTGCCGCGGCACCTCTTCGTCGACGAAGCGCTCGCGATCCGCGCCTACGACGACGTGCCGCTGCCGATCGGTCACGGTCAGACGATCTCGCAGCCGTGGGTGGTCGCGCGCATGACCGAGCTCGCCCGCAACGGACGCACGCTGGGCGACGTGCTCGAGATCGGCACCGGTTGCGGCTATCAGACGGCGATCCTCGCGCACATCGCGCGCCACGTCTGGAGCGTCGAGCGCATCGGCGCGCTGGTTGCCAAGGCCAAGCGCATCCTGACCTCGCTCAAGCTCGTGAACGTGTCGCTCAAGCACGGCGACGGCAGCCACGAACTCAAGGAAGACCTTGCCGTCGACGCGATCGTCGTCACCGCGGGGGCGACGCTCGTTCCCACCGCGCTCTTGCCGCATCTCAAGCCGGGGGGGCGCATGGTGCTGCCGTTGGCGCAACCCGGCGACGAGCACGGCGTGCAGCGGCTCACGGTGCTCGATCTCACGCCCGCCGGCATCAAGGAGCAAACGCTCGATGCGGTAAGATTCGTCCCTCTCCTGTCCGGACTCGCGTGAACGATCGCGCGCCGTCCCTGTCGATCGTTCGATGCCTGTCCCGTTGACATCGCAACCCGTGACGATGCCTTGGTCGCGCTGCGCGTGGCGCGCGCTGGCGCTCGTCGGCGCGTTGCTCGTGGTCGCGGGCTGCGCGACGCAGCGGCGCGCACCGGTCGAGGACCGCGCCCTGCGACCGCCCCCGCCGGCGGCGGCCCCGGCGCCTGGCGTCGCGGCACCGGCGGACGGTGGTCCGACCTACGTCGTCAAGCGCGGCGATACGCTGTTTCAGATCGCGCTCGACACCGGGCTCGATTACCGCGAGCTCGCGGCGTGGAACAACATCGACAACGTGAACCTCATCCGTGCCGGACAGGTGCTGCGTCTGACTGCACCCGGCACGCCGGCTGCGGCCGCTACCGGTACGGGCGTCGTGACGGCGCCGCTGCGCACGACGCCGCCGGTCGTCGAATCGCACCCGGGCACCGCGCCCGGTGTAGCCGCGGCCACACCCGCCACCGCAGTGGCAGGAGTGCCGCCGCCCGTTGCCGCGACGACGTCGCGCAACACCGAGTCGCTCAAGGTCCAGCCGAAGGCGTTCAAGGAGGCGTATTCCGAGCAGGCGTTGGCCGATGCGGCGCGGTCCCCACCGGTTGCCGCGAGCGAAACCACGGTAGCCGCCGCGGCGCCGACGCTCACGGCACCCGCAGCCGGTACGAGCGCCGTCGCGCCCACGCCCGGAGCTGCTGCCCCCGCGAAGGTCGAGGCGCCGCCCGCGGTCGGCGACGCTGACGACGACAAGCTCGACTGGGTTTGGCCGGCCAAGGGCAAGATCGTCGGCACGTTCTCGGAGACGGCCAACCTCAAGGGCATCGACATCGCCGGTACCGCCGGGCAGCCGGTGGTCGCGAGCGCAGGGGGCACCGTCGTCTACGCCGGGACGGGACTGCGCGGCTATGGCAAGCTCATCATCGTCAAGCACAACAAGACCTACCTGTCCGCCTACGCGCACAATCGTGAGATCCTCGTCAAGGAGGGCGAAAAGGTGAACAAGGGCCAGAAGATCGCCGAGATGGGGAATACCGACGCGAGCGAAGTGAAGCTGCACTTCGAGATCCGGCGCATGGGAAAGCCCATGGACCCCGTGCGTTATCTGCCGCCTGCGTGAACTTCGCCGTGCAGGCGATCGTGCGAGCCTGACGTGACACGCGGCGCGCCGCTGCCCGAGGAGCTGCCGGCCGACGATTCGGGCCATGAACCCGATCGCTTCTCCGCCGACCTGCCGCTCGAGGAGCCCGCGGCCGGTATCTCCGGCGACTTCGTCACCGACGTCACGCAGCTCTATCTCAACGACGTCGGCCAGCATGCGCTCCTGACCGCTTCCGAGGAGCTCGCGCACGCCCGCGCCGCGCGCGCGGGGAGCTTCGAATCGCGGCAGACCATGATCGAGCGCAATCTGCGTCTCGTCGTCAGCATCGCCCGTCACTACACCAATCGCGGTGTGGCGCTGCCCGACCTCATCGAGGAGGGCAACCTCGGCCTCATCCACGCACTCGAGAAGTTCGATCCCGAACGCGGCTTTCGCTTCACGACGTACGCGACGTGGTGGATCCGCCAGTCGATCGAACGCGCGATCATGAACCAGTCGCGCACGATCCGCCTGCCGGCGCACGTCGTGAAGGAGCTCAACATCGTGCTGCGTGCGCTGCGCCATCTCGAGACGCACGCGCCGCCCGGCGGCCGCGACCCCTCGCTCGAGGACGTCGCGCACCTCCTCGGACGACCGGTCGCCGACATCGAGCGGCTCTTGCGCCACCAGGAGCAGATGCTCTCGCTCGACGCTCCGGTCGATCGCGAGTCGGGACTGACAATCGCCGACGGTATTGCCGACGATGACGCGCGCGCACCCGAGCTCCTCCTGCACGACAGCGCGATCGAAGCGTCGGTCGCGCGGTGGCTGGGAGAGCTCAGCCCGCGGCAGCGTCTCGTGATCGAGCGCCGCTACGGACTCAACGGCTGCGAAGTGACGACCCTCGAGGACCTCGCCGCCGAGGTCGGCGTCACCCGCGAGCGCGTGCGACAGATCCAGGCCGAGGCGCTCGAGAAGCTGAAGCAAAAGCTCGAGCGCCGCGGCTTCACGAAGGAGGCGTTGTTCTAGCCCTCGGCGGACGTCCGTCGTTGGCGGGTCGTCCGTAAGGGTAATCGCGCAGCGTTGCGGCGATCCCCGCTGAAACTTCCAGGCGGCGGTGCGAGTCACAAGCCCCAGGGGAGCCTCGATAACTCGGAGGAGGTTGCGATGAACATTCCCGCATGGGTCGGGCCTGGTGCATGGGGCGTGGTCGGTGGTGCGGCGGCGGCGATGATCGTTGGCTTTGCCTGGGGCGGGTGGGTGACGGGTGCCACGGCAGAGGGGATGGCCGCGAGTCGCGCCAAAGCCGCCGTGGTGTCGGTCTATACCCCCGTCTGCGTCGAGAACGCCAAGGAGGCCGGCGCGAGCCAGCTCGCGCTCCTGAAGGCGGAAAACAGTTGGGCGCGCGGTGATTTCATCGTCAAGGCCGGCTGGGTCAATGGCATCGACGAGAAGTATCGCGGGGCGGTCGCCGAGGCCTGCGCCGCCAAGGCGGTGGACGCCATGGGCGGCAGCGCGTCATCGAGCTGAGTCGGCCGGTTACGCGTGCTGCGTCCCTCGCAGGGCGCGCAGCGCGTCGCGGGGAAGCCCTCGTATCGTCGGATCGGAAGAACGCGCGAGCGTCGTGTCATGACGCGCCACGCAGCGTCCCGGGCGGCGGCAGCACTTCGATCGCACGTTTGAGTGTGGCGAGGAGCGCCTCGCGCTCGCGCGGCGCGGGCACGTTGCCGTAACGCAGCGCCGCAAAGGATTCGCCGATCGCGGTGAAGGCGATCGCGAACTGGGGCCAACGCGCCGCGGCACGATGGGCAAACGCGATCGGACCCTCGTACGGGTGGCGTGGCAAGCCGGCGCGGGCAAGCCGACGATTGAGGCCGTCCCACAAGACGAGCGCGCGCTCCTGCTTGCGTCGCTTCCACATGAGCCCACCGACGACGAGTGCCGCCCACGTGCCGGCGAGCCCCGCGACGAGCAGAACGATCTGCCAGGGCGCGTACGGGTCGAGCTTCCAGTCGTTCCACAACGTGCGCTGGCGCTCGCGGTTGAAGCCGATGACGTTGCGCCGCCAGTCGTAATTGAACGCGTCCCACGCGAGTTGCACCTTGGTGAGCCAGGTGCCGTCGAGACGGGCGAGGAACGGCAGCGGCTCGCCGGCGCGCAACGCGCCGCCCAGGCCGATTTCGACGCGCGAAGGCGCGACTGCGGCGGTCGGGTCGAAGCGCGTCCAGCGACCGTCGAGGAGCGCCTCGGCCCACGCATGGGCATCGGACTGGCGCACGATCATGTAGTCGCGGTTCGTCGCGCCGCCTTGATAGCCCGTGACCACGCGCGCCGGGATGCCGGCCGCGCGCAGCATGAGCGCGAAAGCGCTCGCGTAGTGCTCGCAGAAACCACGACGCTCCTCGAAGACGAAGAGATCGACCGGATCGCGGTCGTAGAACGGCGGTGTCAGCGTGTACACGAAATTCTCGTCGCGGAACTTCGCGAGGATCGCGGCGATGAAAGCGCGGTCGTCGGTCACCTCGCGGCGCAGGGCGCGGGCGAAGGCGATCGTGCGCGGATTGCCGTCGCCCAGGCCGAGAAGGAGGCGGCCCTCGTTCGGCGAGGCCGCCGGGTACGACGCCGCGAGGTGCGATCGCTGCGTGTAGCGCAATGCCTGCGTGACCGGCGTGCTCAACAGCACCTGCCGGTCGCGGGTGATGATCGCCTTCACGTCGCGCCCGGATGCGGACCCGGACTGCAGCACCGGTGGCGCCGCGGGCAACTCCAGTGCGAAGAGCGAGCGACGCTCGTTCGGCTCGAGCGTGACCGTGTAGCTGACGATCGCGCCGTCGCTCGACGTGCTCGTGTCCGGAACGCCGAACGGCATGCCCGACCACGTGCGGCCGTCGAAGCGCGCGAAGACGGGGCCGCGCCAGTAGCGATCACGCGCGCTTGGCACCGCGCCGTCGAACTCGACGCGAAACGCCACCTCGTCGGAGAGCGAGAGCTCGCTGATCTGCCCCGGCGACATCGAATCGGACAGTCCGGAGCGGGCGATCCAGTCGGTCGGCAGTCCCCACAACGGTTGGGCGAGACGCGGGACGAAGATGAACAGGAGGAAGGCGAGCGGCAGCCCCTGCAGCATCAGCACGGCGCTACGTCGCAGCGCGACGCCAGGCTGGAACGTACGGGTCGCGATCGACTGCGCACTGGCGAGGACGTCGAGCGCGACGCCGATCAGCACGACCGCCGGCAGCGCGGCCAGCGCAGCAACGAGCGACTGGCTGTAGAAGAACGGCGTCATGAGCAGGAAGCACGCGAGGCACACGAGGAGCGTGGCGTCGCGAGCGGTCCGCGTTTCGAGATACTTGATGGCCACGAGGATGTAGAGGAACGCCACCGAGGGATCGCGGCCGACGAAATAGCCGAAGGTCTGCCGCACCGCAATGGCGGCGGCGATCGCGAACAGTGCGAGCGTCCACGACGGTATCCGCGCCGGGGGCGCCTGCGGTCGCCACGGGTCGGTGCGCAGGATCGCGACGCGCACGAGGACGAGCGCGAGCCCCGCGACCGCGACCCAGATCGGCAGGTGCGGCGCCTGTGGCAATTGCGCCGCAACGAGGAGCACGCCGAGCCAACGCAACTCGCGCGTTCCGAGCGTGCGCGTCGGAGGTGCGGTGCGCCCCGCCCATCGGCTGCGGCGGGCGAGCACGTGCGCGTTCACGGCGCGTTCCTCCCCCGGGAGACGCGCTGCGATGCCTTGCGCGCCGGCGGTGCGTCGGGTTGCGCGGGGTAGAGGGCCAGCGCGGTCAGCGCCGCGATGCGCTGTTCGCGACCTTGTGCGGCGGGAAGCGACGTGCCGGGCAGGCGCAAGGCGAAGCGGCGCGCGGCACGCTCGGCCGCGAGCGTCCACGCGGTCAGTCGCGCGAGTCTTGCTTCCACCGGAAGTGCCGCCGGCAGCCGCTCCCACGCGAGCGTCACCGTACCCCCGCCGCCGGTCGCGTCGAACTCCTTGCTGAACCAGCCGGCGCCACGGGCGACCGCCTTCCAGGCCACGCGCTGCGGCGGATCGCCACGCTGGAACGTGCGCAGTCCGACGAGGTCGGTTTCGTCGCTCGCACCGCGGGTGAGTCCATCGTGGCCGCCTTCCCCGGCAGGCAGTGGCGGCGGATTCATCTCGGCCGCCGGAAAGACGAGGCCCGCGAGCGGAAAGTGAACGTACGACCATGCGCGCCACAAACCGAGCGGGAATGCGGAGGACAGCGTGACGCGGCCCAAGGCAACGCGCCCACGTCTCGGGACCGGGACCTCGAGCGTCGTCGTGAGCACGGTGCCGGCTTCGACGTTGCCACCCGCACGGGCCGTGGCGCTCGCGACACTGATGTCGTGCCGCGCCGCGGTGCCGGCGTGCAGGGCGAGGGTGAAGGCGAGCGTGCCGCCGGCGAAGGCCTCGCCCGCCGCGAGCGGGGCGACCGTGAGGCCGGCGAGGTTACGAAACGCGTGGAGCTGGGTGGCGGCGACGAGCCCGGCGAGCACGAAAGTGACGCCAAGACCCAGCGCGAGCGAGTAGTTGAGCGAGCCGACGAGCATCATCGCCAGCGTGCCGATGATCGCCCACCCACGCCGCGTCGGCAGCAGATAGATGCGGGAGTGTCGCAGAACGATGGGACCGACGTCGCTGGGCACCTCGCGCAGCGCGCGCTCCCGCCAGCGCGCGAACCACGAGGCGCGCGCAGCGGTCGAGCGGACAGCGGGCATCGCCGATGCGGTGGCTTGCACCTACGGCAGCGCAACGGCGCGCAGCAGCGCCTGCGCCTGCGCGGCGCCGGCGCGCGTGCCGCCGGCAAGGCGGTGTCCCGCCACCGCCGGAAACACGGCCTGCACGTCCTCGGGCAGCGCCATCGGCCGCGCGGCGATGAGCGCGTGCGCGCGCGCCGCGTTGAGCAGCATGAGTCCGGCGCGCGGTGACAGGCCACGGCGGGTCCCCGACTCGCCCACGGCGGCATCGCCGCCGTCGCTGCCGTGCCCGCGCGACGCCGCGAGCAAGGCCTGCACGTAGTCGAGCAGTGCCGGCGCGACGTGGATCTCGGTGACCTCGCGCTGCCAGTCGGCGAGCGTGGCGGCATCCGCGAGCGGCGGCAATTCGCCGAGGTGCGCCCGCCGGTCCCCACCGACGAGGAGTTCGCGCTCGGCGGCCGGGTCGGGGTAACCCAACTCGATCGCCATCAGGAAGCGATCGAGCTGCGATTCGGGCAGCGGATACGCTCCGATCTGCTCGATGGGGTTTTGCGTGGCGATGACGAAGAAGGGATCGGGCAGCCGGCGCGTTTGCCCGTCGAGCGAAACCTGTCGCTCCTCCATGGCTTCGAGCAGCGCGCTCTGCGTCTTCGGCGTCGCCCGGTTGATCT
>WBZO01006700.1_pt1 | contig 11026 bp, 7 predicted proteins | sample 5204261 | NCBI WGS metagenome assembly WBZO01 (sample SAMN12412400, study PRJNA552823) | activated sludge metagenome | isolation source: activated sludge from anammox sidestream of wastewater treatment plant... | place: USA: North Carolina | collected 2017-09
CGTTGATGAGGTACTCGCCGCCGTTGACGCGGCGGATGATGGTCACCAGGTCGTCCGGACCGATGTCCTTGAGGATGAAGGCGGCCGCACCGGCCTTGATCGCGTCGAACAGTTGGTCCTCGTCCTCGGCGACCGCGAGGGCGATGATGCCCGCGCCGGGCACCTCCCGCTTGATGCGCTGCGTGGTCTCGATCCCCCCGGGCGCCGGGATGGACAGGTCGAGCAGGATGATGTCCGGGTCATGCTCCTCGGCGGCATCGAACGCCGAGCGCGGGGCATCGGCCTCGGCGACCACGTCGAAGTCGGGCTCCTGGTCGAGGATCTGGCGCATGCCCAGTCGGAACAGCGCGTGGTCATCCACCAGCAGGATCCTCACGCGTGCGTCCGGGTTGCGCCGATCCGGGCCGCCGCGCCGTCGATCGGGTCCCGTGTAGCCCATCACCATGTCGTCCGACTCCTCTCCCGTGGATGGAGCCGCAGGCGGACCGTGGTGCCTGCCGCTGCCCCTGAGACGATCTCCAACTGCCCGCCGACCTGCTGGGCGCGCTCTCGCATGAACCGCAGTCCGAAATGCCGCCGCGTGGCCAGCTCCGGTGCGTTGACGACGAAGCCCTCCCCGTCGTCCTCGACCTCGAGGACCCACCAGCCGGGCCGGTCGGGCGCCGTCGGGGGCTCGATGCGGGTCGCCACCCGGACCTGCTTCGCGCGGGCATGCTTGCGGATGTTCCGGAGCGCCTCGAGCGCGATGCGCAGGGCCGCGGTCAGCGATTCCGCATCCAGCTCGGCCTCAGGGGCGCGCAGCTCGATCTCGACGTCGAGGCCCGGGTCCTGACGCAGCTGGCCCGCCGTCTCGGAGAGCTCGGAGGCGAGGTCGCCCGGCTGGAGGAGCGCCGGTCGGAGCTGCCGGATGTAGTCGCGCAGACGCTCCGTCTCGCGCTCGAGGTCCCTGCGCAGGCCGTCCAGCTCGGCGACCGCGGCCGCCGCGTCTTCGCGCAGCAGGCGCTCGACGACGCGGATCTGGAGCACGGCGTTCGACAGTACCTGCGCGGGCCCATCGTGGAGCTCCTCGGCCAGTCGCGCACGCTCAGCCTCCTGTGCCCCGAGGATCAGGCGACCCGTCTCGTCCATATCGGCATCGGTGTCGGCGGCCCCACCGTCGTCGACGGCCGCGCGCTGATCGTCGCTGGTCACGCTGCCCATCTCGTGCCGAGTATAGGGCTCACGGCGCTCCGGACGACGGCGGCTCATCGGTCGGCACATGACGGGTCGAGCCGGAACAGCCAGGCGGGGTCGTCGCGGAGCCCGATCCGTGCCGGCGCGCCGAGCGTGCAGGTCGAGCTCAGCGGATGGAGCAGCACCTCCGGGTATCGACCACGCTCATCGAGGACGAGGAGTTGACGGGCGCCGCTCCTCCGAGCCAGCTCCCCGAGTGCCTCCGGTGGATCGTCCGGGAGGACGAGGACCGGCCGCTCGAGGACCCAGGCGAGGGACATCGGGTGGTCGCTCACGAGGGGCGCCGCGAGCTCACTGGTCGGGTCATCGCTCGTGACCGCCGCTGCGTCTAGGGCCACGGCGATGGCCTCGATGCGCCGTTCCATGTCCCCGGCGCTGGTCCGCACCGAAGCGACCTGGATGAGCGCCACGGGCAGCGTCAACGTGACGAGCGCCGCGGGACCCACGATGACGTTGACGGGGTCCCAGCGGCGTGCCACCGAGATGCGTGTCATGACCGCGTCCATGCCCAGAACCGCACACGCGATCAGACCGACGAGCAGCGGGCCAGACGCATGCTGGAACGTGCCCCACAGCGTGGCCACGGGGAACAGCAGCGCGGTCGCGACGTATGTGATGGCTCCCGAGAGGAGCAGCACGACGAGTGCCGACGGGGTGCGAAGGGATGGTCTCCCGCGCAGGCCGACCATCGCGGTGATCCCCACGATGCCCACCGGGAAGGCGCCCAGCAGGATCGTGTCCGCGAGCTGCGTGGTCAGGGCGCGCACGATGTTGCCGGCGATGCCGCCGAGCCCTTGCGCCAAGAACGCTGCGAGCGTGGGCGTGTCGTGGAGCGCGAAGATCTGCTCGTTGCGCAGCAGGAGCAGGTTGTCCACCACCTGCCCGGCGGCGCCGCCACCAAAGGCGAGCTGCTGACGCACCAGCCAGGGCAGGACGATGAGGCCGCCTCCCACGATTACGGGGCCCAGGAGCGCGAGTCCGGCACGCATCCGGGCCCCTGCCCCTGACCCCGCGATCCGTGGCCCCGCGAGCAGCACCAGGGTCAGGCCGATCCAGACCACCTCCTGGCGCGCGAGGTACGTGAGACCGAGCACGAGGCCCAGCACGAGCCCGGGCGCTAGGCGCGCTCGGGTCGAACCTGGAGCGTCGGGAGCAGGTCGCAGCAGGCGCGCGATGAGCAGGGCGTCCAGCGTCCCGAGCACCGCGAACGGGACGGTCGAGTCGGGCCCTGCGGTGGCCACGAGCCATGGGCCCAGCATCCCGGCGAGGACGCCCGCACCGAACGCCGCCGCGCCCCCACGTCGTCGTCCGATCCCATCAAGCGCGCCGGCCTCCCGGGTGACCGCCCAGGTGAGCGGTGCAAGCAAGGCGCCAAAGAGCGCCATGCCGACCTGGCCGGCCTGGTGCGTCGCGCCCAGGACCAGCATCGGCAGGCCGTCGATGACGCTCGCCAGCGGCAGCCACAGGTCGAACGCCGGTCGCGGCACCCCCAGCGGTGGCGTGGCGTAGCTCCACTGGACGTTGGTCACCAGGCCGTGGCCGGTGACTAGGTTGCGTGCCACGTCGAGGTAGTAGAGGCTGCCCTCGGTGGGCGGGAAGGACACCCATGCGGCCGTCACGAGGCGGACGCCAAGCGCCATCAGGTACAGCGCGAGCGGGGCCGCCCAGACCGCGACCCGCGCGTGGTCCCGGGCCCGTGTCCCGGTCAGCATGCCGGTGGCCGACCCGCTCATGTGGCGCACCGGACGTCGGCCGGGGTGAGGCACACGGCGTAGAGCGCCGCGTCAGGTGGCTGCGAGGGCGCCGGGGATGCGGCGCCGGGCGCCCTCACCGTCGCCAGTGGCGCCGACAGCCATGCGGGCCTGACCTCGCCCGCGAGGACGGGCGCGAGGTCGCGGGTCATGAACGCACGCTCGAGGATGAGCCAACGGATGTCATACCGGCGCAGGACGTCCTCGACCACCGGCAGGGGGTCCTCGGGCGTCACGACGCCCTCGCGCCCGGCGAGGTACCAGAACGCGCCGGCATCGGGGGACATCAGGCGCTCCCCGACTGGCACGTCCGCGAGCGGTGCGGCCACCGCGAGCGCGATGTCCTGGGCGCGCTGCCAGCCTCGCGCGGTGACGAACGTGGCGACCACGGCGACCACGCCGACCGCGGCAACGGCCATGACGCTGAAGATGCGCGTCGCGCGCGGGACCGACCACGACGCACGCCGACGCGCGACGGCCCCGACGACGCCCTCGATGCCCACGAGCGCGGCGATGTACGCATAAGGGATGAGTGCCACGGCCGAGTGCAGGAAGGTGCCGTTGGGCACGTGGACCGCGAACACCAGACCGCTCGCCGCGAACAGGACGAGCGCGTATGCGATCCAGGGCCGGAACGCGGGGTCGCGACGGCGCCACCACGCCCCGGCCACCACGAACGGGGAAAGGAACAGGAGGAGCGCCTGTGTCGCGAACAGCCCGAGCGCGTTGACCAGGCCGAGCACGCGGCTGCTGACGAGCGGGCCGATGCCCTGCCCGAGGAAGCTGGCGGGCGTCGCCTCGGAGCTGATGCTGTACAGCTCGCGGTATTCCCGGATCCAGAGGATGCGGCCCGAGGCTGCCGATGGCGAGACCGACCCGAAGACATCCAGCTGCCGCAGCACCCACGGTGCCGCCACCACGAGGAAGCCGCCGGCACACAGGAGCGCCGCGGCCCAGCCGATGCGTGACGCGCGGGGTCGTCGCGCTAGGTCCACCAGGAAGGCGAGCGCGAAAGGCATGCCCAGGAGCACCCCGTCGTTGCGCGACAGGAACGCGAGGCCGACCACCACGCCACCCAGGGCGAACGCCCGCCGGTCCCCACGCAGACCCTTGGCGCACAGCCACAGGGCGAGCGTCCCGAGGAACATGAACAGCCCGAAGTTGTCGGGCTGGGCCAGGAACGGGCTGACGAGAGCGGGCATGGCCGCCATGACCCCGGCGCCCAGCGCCTGCCAGCGGACGAGGCCCGCATCACGGGCGACGTACCAGGTGAGCGGGGCGGTCGCCGCGCTGGCGATCCAGAAGGGCAGCGCCGATGCCACGGGCGTCGCGCCCAGGAGCCAGATGAACGGCACCTGGACCAGCGCCGCGAGCGGCATCCAGTGCGCGTTCGAGGGGATGGGGAGGACGCCCGGATCCGGCAGCGAGCCGCCCACGTCCACGAAGTCCCAGATGTAGTGCACCTGGAGCCCGTGGCCCGCAGCGAGCTCTCGGGCGACCGCGACGTAGTAGAACGAATCGGGGTAGGCCGGATCGGGGAAGAGCGCCGTGCCCAGGGCCCTCGCGCCCAGGGCGAGCAGGAACAGCGCGACCGGGATGACCATGCCGGTGCACCATAGCAACGGAGGCATCGTCCGCCGCCTGGTACGGATGGGCTACCCGGGCACCACGGCAGGGTGGGGAACGGTGGGGTCCGGTGCGGTGGAGGTGCCCTGCTGCGCGCGCTGCCATCGGCGGATGGGGATGACGGCCAGCAACATCACGGAGCTGTACCACCACATGGCCGGGATGGCGAGCCACGCCGCGACTGCCACGGTCCACGGTCGGTCGGTCCGGGCACCCCAGACGACGACCAGCGCCGCGACCGGCAGCCGCAGCATCAGCGGGATGGGGATTGCCTTGGGTGCCAGGGGCTTGCCCGACTCGGCGATGAGCAGGTCGATCCACTCCCGCCACATCCAGGGGGCCAGCAGGAACGAGACGCCGGCGACGAGGGCGGTCGCGCCGAGCGCGACGAGCAGGCTGCGCCATTCGCGGCGGACCGCGAACCACAGCAGGCCGACCCCGGGCGTGACCTTGGTGAGGAGCACCAAGGTCCAGGTCCACGGGTATCGGAACCCCAGCGCCACGGCGGCGGCGAGGAGCAGGTGGATGTTGCCGTTGATGAGTTCGAGGATGGCAGGCGGGAAGAGGCCCAGCAGCACCAGCGCGTAGCGCCCGGTCATCCAGGCGTAGACGCCGATGAGCAGGCTCGTCCAGCCCACCAGGAACACGGGCCAGGGCAACTGGCCCAGGACAGCGAACACCTGTGCGACGGGCGGTCCGTACAGGAAGGCGCCATAGCTGCCCACGGTCTGGGAGTACGGGTGGACGGGGTCGACGCTCCAGTAGGCCCATGCGTCGAGGCCCCAGCCGCGTCCCCCCTGGAACCACAGGATCACCGCGGCGACCAGGAGCGACTCGACGCTCGCCGCGAACCACAGCAGGCGACGATGCTCGGGTGACAGCGGCCGACGTGACCAGCGCCATCGAAGGCGCGTCACCTGCAACCCGCGCGCGGGCGCAGCAAGATGCTCGGTCATGTCGTGCAGGGTGGACGAACCGGTGTGCCAGGTCGTTCGCGCATTGGTACCACCAGGTACCCCCTGACGGGCTCGGACGAGGCTACGCTCGACCGGTGAGCGTCCCCAGCACTCCTGCACCCCTCGGCATCTGGAGCCTGCTCGGTCTCCGGACCCTGTCCAGTCATCGCTTCCGGATCGTCCTCGCGATGGCAATCCTCGCGGCCGCGGCAACGGTCCTGGGCGCCGTGCTCCTCGCACGGTCGGCCTCGCCCGTCGGTCAGTTCGGCATCGACGCCACCGACTACCTCACGGCTGCCTCTCGCATCGCGCGGGGCGCGTCCCCCTACGCGTCGGACATGCTCGTCGGACCGGTGGATTCACAAGGCGTGGACCGCTATCGGTACCCACCGCCGCTCGCTCAGGTCCTCTCGCTCATGGTCACCGTCCCGACGCAGGCCGCCCTCTGGGCGTGGTTCGCACTGGGCCTCGCCGCGATCGTGGCAGCCCTGCTGGTCGCACTTCGCACGGCTGCCATCGACGGTGCCGAGCCAAGGATCTGGGTGCTCGCCGCCGCCACCCTGTTCCTGCCCGTCTTCGACTGCCTATGGAAGGGCAACGTCTCGACGATGCTCGCCCTCTTGGTGGCGCTGGCTGTGGCAGGCGGTGCCACTAGCGGCGTCGCCATCGTCCTCGCCACGCTGCTCAAGGTGGTCCCGGTGGTCCTCGCGCCCGCGTGGTTCGTGGTGGGCGGCCCGTCTCGCCGGGCGATGGTCGTCACAGCGCTCGCTGTCGTGTCGGTGAGCGTCCTCGCGTCACCTGGGGCGTGGCTCGAGTACCTGGTGGTCCTGCCCAACATGCTCGCCGGCACCGCCCACGAGGCGACCAACGTGGCGCCGTGGTCGATGGTCGCCAGGTCGGGCGCACCGGAGTGGCTCGGCCAGATGGTGCGCATCGGCAGCGTTGGGATCGCGGTGCTCGCGGTCGGGGGGTCGATCGTCGTGGTCCGCCGACCGGGTGGGCTCGCGCTCGCCGGCGTGCTGTGCAGCATCGCCATGCTGCTCCTCCCGGCGGCGCTCTGGTATCACTACCTCGTGGTGCTGCTGCCGCTCGCCATCGTCGCGTGGCCGCGCGCATCCGGTGCGGCACGGGCCATGCTGGTGCTCGCGGGGGCTGGCGTCTCCGCGGGTGTGGCATGGCTGCCGCTGGCGACCTTCGGCTGGGTCGCCATGGCCGCGATCTTGGCGTGGGTCCTCGCGAGAGGGGTCGTGCCCGACGCAGGTGCGGCCGAGCGGAGCGCGGCCGAGCGGAGCGCGGCCGAGCGGAGCGCTGCCTACGCCGCCCGGCTCGCGGCGCGCTGACCCTCGAACAGACGCACCGGCGCTGGTGCGGGCCGGACCGCGCGACGGCTCTCGGTGCGCAGCGCCGCCACCAGGATCGCGAGCCCCGCGAACCAGATGACCGGCAGCGCGATCGTCGCGGCTGCGGCGACGGTCCAAGGCCGGTCACTGCGTGCCCCCCACCAGACAAGCGCGCCCGCGATCGGCAGCCGGAGCCAGATGGGGACCGGCAGCCACGCGTCGGTCGGTGGGTGCTGGGCGCTGTCCAGGAGCAGCCTGATCCAGTCGTGCCATGCGCCGGGCAGGAGCACCATCGAGGTGCCTGCGATCGCGAGTGTCGCACCCACCGCGATGGCCAGGCTCTGCCACTCCCGACGGGCCGCGAACCACAGGAGGCCCACTCCGCAGGTGGGCTTGGTGAGCAGCACGAACGCCCAGGACCACGGGCGGGTCATGCCCACCACGATCGCGGCGGCGAGCAGCAGGTTGATGTTGCCGTAGTACAGCTCGATGACGACGGGCGGGAACGCGAGCACCAGGAGCGCGCGCCGGCCCCCGAGCCAGACCGTGACGGTCAGCAGGAGCACCGTCCAGAGGGTCAGGAACACCCGCCATGGGAGGAGACTGGCGATGCCGGCGATGGCAGCGATGGGCGGGCTGTAGGTGAAGGCGCCGAACTCACCCACCGGGGCGTGGTAGGGGTCGGCGAGGCCGACGCTCCAGTATGCGAACGCATCCGCGCCCGCGATGTGCGACACGGGCCCCTGGACGAGGAAGGTGTAGGCAAGGAAGGTCAGGCCCGCGGCCACGGCCACGCAGACCACGGCACGCGGAACCCAATACGACCGCGGACGCACGGCACGAACGACGGCCATCACGCCCACAGGGTAGCGCGTCGGTCGTTCGGGACCATCGGATGGGTCGGCCGGGACCGCCGCGCCCCATGGAACCGCGTCCCGTCCGGGGTCTACCATGCATCGATGACCCATCTCGCCCATCCGAGCCTCACGCTCGTCCTGCCCGCCTACAACGAGGCGGATCGCCTTCCGGGCGCGCTGGACGAACTGTTCGGCTACCTCGGCAGGAGCGGCCCGGCGCGCGCCGGTGGGCGCCCGTCGTCCGAGCTCGGCGACTGGGACGTCCTCGTCGTGGACGACGGCTCCAGCGACGCCACCAGCGGTGTCGTCGAGGCACGGCCCGAGGCCATGTCTGGCTCCCAGGGCGCCCCTCCCAGGCTGCACCTGCTTCGGATCCCCCATGGCGGGAAGGGCGCCGCTGTCCGTGCCGGGGTCATGGCGGCCACAGGGGACCTCGTGGTCTTCGCGGATTCGGACATGGCCACGCCGCCGGACCAGCTCCCACTGCTGACCGAGGCGCTCGCGGATCACGACATCGCGCTTGGCAGCCGGGTGCAGCCTGATGGCTCGGATCGGCGTGCCAGCCAGCCGCTCTATCGACGGATGCTTGGCAAGGCGTTCCACGCCTTGGCTGCCGTCTGGGTCACGGGCCCCATCCCAGACTCCCAGTGCGGCTTCAAGGGCTTCCGACGGGAGGTTGGCCAGGACCTGTTCGCTCGCCAGTGCATCACGAGCATCGTGTTCGACGCTGAGATCATCCATCTCGCCAGGCGCCGCGGCTACTCGATGGCGGTCGTGCCCGTGCATTGGGCTGACAAGCGTGGGTCACGGATGCGGGTCAGACCGATGCTGGCACTGCGCGTGTTGGCTGATCTCATCCGCATCCCGATGATGCATCGGGGTGTCCATCGGGTCGCACGCTCCGCGGTGTCTCGAGCCGTGCCCGACGCGTAGGTCGTCAGCATCGGCCAGGTGGGTCCTCCAGACATTGACTGTCTCGTCCGTGGTCGCCCATCGCGGCGACCCGGGGCCATGGGCAGCCAGTCGTGGCTCGCGCACCGGCGAACCACGGGGTCCCCCGCACGGTTGCCGCACGCATCCCAGCACACCGAGCCTGCCCGGATGAGCACGCCATGAGGGTGTCCGGTGACGGGTCCGGGCCCCCGATCGCCACCGAGAGGGGACGGGTGGCCATGCGCTGGCTCGCTCTCGGTGCCCTGTCGCTCACGGTGGCCCTGCTCGCGTGGCCGACCTGGACGTATGTGCCCGAGCCGGGCATCGACCAGAGTTGGCAGGCGGGGCTCTCGTGGGCCGCGGCGCTCGGTCTCCAGTGGGGCCGCGACATCGTGTTCACCTACGGCCCCCTGGGCTACACGCTCACTCCGATGATGACGCCGCCCGAGCAGGTGGTGGTGGCCGGCCTGGTCCACGTGATGGGCGCTGTCGTGACCATGGCCTCGTTCCATGCGCTCCTGTCCGAGCTGCGCGCAGTCTCGCCACCGCTCGCGGTCGCGATGTCCATGGTCGCGGCCCTCGTCGTGCTGGTGGTGGGTGTGGGCATCACGGGTGGTGTCCCGGGGGGCCGCGTCTCGGTGCTCACGGTCGCCTCCGTGCCGACTGCGCTGTGTGTGCTCGTGCTGACGCAGCGATGGCCAGTCGTGGTCTCTGGCGTGCTCGTGGGCACCCTCGGCCATCAGAAGCTCTCGGAAGCCGTGCTGGCCGCCGGCCTCGTCGTCATCTGCGCGCTCGCGCGTCCACGACGCCGTGACCTCCTCCTGCTCGCTGTGCTCATGGTGGGCACCTGGCTCGCCCTCTGGGTCCTGGCGGGGCAGGACCTGGCGGGCCTGCCACGGTATGTGGAGGGTCAGGTCGCCCTCGTGGGCGGGTATGTGTCCGCAATGGCCATCGAGAAGGCAGGGTTCCTGTGGACGTACGCGCCCGCCCTTGCGCTGGTCGGGATGCTGCTCGTCGAGGCGCGCGAGGCAACTCGAGATCGGTCGACGATCCAACGGGTCGTCGCCGTGGCAGCCGTGTCCTGGTATCTCTGGATCTCCTTCCGGCAGGGCTTCGTCCGCCACGACGTGCACGACGTGTTCTTCTTCACGATGGCAGTGGTGATGGCGGTGGCGCTCATGCCGCTCACCAACCGGCGGACGGTCGTCGGCCTGGGCGCCGCCGCATGCATGCTCGCCTCCGTCGTGCTCCTGGCATATGGGGTCAGCATCAGCGGGCTGCTCGACCGACGTGAGAGCGTCGCTGCGGCCGGGCGTGCATGGGCTGCTGTCACCGACGACAACGCGCGGGCCGTCCAATGGCAGGCGGCTCGACTGAGGCTGCGAGAGGCTTACGAGATGACGGGATCGCTCGTGGACATCGTGGGAGCCCAGCCGGCCACGGTGGACCCGTGGGACCTCTCAGCCCTGTTGTCGACGGACGCGGTGCTCGATCCGATCCCCACGCTGCAGCTGTACGCCGCGTACAGCCCCGGCCTCGATGCCCTGAACGCCAGCTCGCTCGAGGAGCGGCCGCGCCAGGTCCTGCGATCGAGCCACTGGACCGGCTCCGACGGCCGCTACCCCTACTGGGAGTCGCCGCGATATCAGACCGCGCTCTACTGTCGATATGACGTCGTGGCGGAGTCCGCCCGTTGGCTGCTCCTACGCCCCGCGTCCCGCAACCGGTGCGGCAATCCGTATGGTCGCCGGCTCGTGAGCGCGCAGCCGGGCGTGCCCGTGGACGTGCCCTCCCGCCCGGGCGCGATCACGCTCGCATCCATCACCTACGAGCGGTCGCCGCTCGAGACGCTCGCCACCCTCGTGTTCAAGGGCTCGGAACGTCACGTCGACTATGGGACGGGCACGTGGCGGATGTCATATGTGCCGCAGGCGCAGGACCTGATGCTCAACGCCCCGATGGCCCACCCGGCCTTCGCGGATCTCCCGATGACCCCTTGGCCAAGCCTGACGTTGGATGCCCCGGGCGAGATCTCGTTCGCGTTCGTCGACGTGATGCCCTGACGGGACCTCCGGTCAGCCTGCGTGGATCGCGCCTCGAGCACGACCCACGAAGAACGCGACGTACCACCGAAGGTAGCGCGGGAGCCATGCGCGCAGCCGAAAGCGACTGGATCCGACCGTCCGGTCGCGCCATGTCGCGGGCACCTCCCGAACGGTCCGCCCCGCCAAGGCCGCCTTCACGGTCAGTTCGAGGGCGAGTTCGAAGCCGCCTTGGCTCTCGATGGTCACCGAGTCGATGTACCGGCGGCTGTAGAGCTTGAAGTTGTT
>WBZO01006701.1_pt1 | contig 11025 bp, 12 predicted proteins | sample 5204261 | NCBI WGS metagenome assembly WBZO01 (sample SAMN12412400, study PRJNA552823) | activated sludge metagenome | isolation source: activated sludge from anammox sidestream of wastewater treatment plant... | place: USA: North Carolina | collected 2017-09
CACATCAACCCCAAAGCCAAATCAAATTGGTGAAAACCAATGAAAAAAGGCACAGATTTTTATCTGAGGAATATTTTTTTCGTAATGATGGGAATGAGGTTTGTTATAGGCTGTGAACCAGTGATGGAGCCCGCCAACCTTCCAACCATATTCGCCACCCTCTCAGAAACTTCTACACCTGCGCTACCTTATATTCATTACACCCCATCTAAAGAAATTAACGTTCATTTGGAATTTGACTATCCTAGTTATTGGTACTTTAATGAAGATAAATACCCATATACAGATGGTTATTCTATTTTCTTAAGTGACCCGCTTATGCTTACAGCGCCATCACGAGAACCGAATCAACCACATGGTAATCCCAGTAGCTATGGAAGCGTTTATATTTGGATTGAACCCTTAGAAACTGGGCAAACATTAAGTGATATAGTCGCCAGATACAGAGATGGTGTTCAGAAGGCTCTCCACCATATAGTTTTGATTCGCAATTATCCAATTAAGATTGATGGTCTGGGCGCTCATGCTTTTGAAACTCTTAACGATACTCCAGAAATGTATACATCTACTATGTTTGAAAGGACAATTTTCTTTGTTGTTGATGGCGCGATTTGCAGAATTGATTTTGCTATTTCAGTGAACGAACGTGGCGGAGAGTTTGAGAAAGGGTATGAATATTTTTTAAACAGCTTGAAGATAGGCCCGTAAGAGCATTTCAAAAGATGGACGTGTAACTTAAATGAAATATGTATCTTTACTTGCTTCAGTATTGCTATTAGATGAATTGCTTGTGTTGTGGCTATACTCTGTGGCAAGTCCAATATTGGGAACTACATCTTTATTGTTCAGCTTCGCCCTCTCCACTCACACTATCATCCGCAAATACAAAGGGACAGACCGCGCCTGCGCAAAAATCCTCAAAGAAGTGGGCGTGATGGTTCTCACGCTCGCCATCATCATCTTCCTCGGCGGGATTGCCGCCATGCTGGCAAACTACCAGGTCGGATTAAGATGGGGCGAGGCGGCGGGATTTGCGTCCGCGATCGTGGCGAGCATTCTCGTCGGGTTCCTGGTGAGAAAAGGCGTGATGAGGTTCGCCGGGTAAAATATGCAAGCAATGGACATGCCGGGCAACAAAACGAAACCATGCGGACGGCGCTTGTTGAAGTGACGGCTTTCAACTCGATCATCCCGATCCCAGCTTTTACACTGCCCGCATCCGAACAGACTTCGGAAGTCTCCGAGACTTCCGAAGTCTCCCCCGCGCCCGAAGCCAACTTCGGCGGGACGGTAAACGTCATTCCAGCAGAACAATCCTCCACAACCACGACGAACGGAGAGAGTGTGTTTCAAGGCGTGAGCGTCCAGACCGGGTTCTCGGCGGGGGACCAGTCCGCCAGTTTGCCGATCGCGAATCCAAGCATCCTGTGGGGCGCGGCGGCGGCCGCCTTGCTCGGCTCGACCCTTGCAGAATGGCAGAAGAAGCGTGAAGAGGAAGCCGCGCGTCTCGCCGCGTTGAAAAACAGTGGCGGCGGTGGCGGTGAAGAAGAACCGAGCAAGCGCAAGAACCCTGGTCGAGTCAAGTACGAAGAGAAGATGCGCCAAAAGCGGATCGTCGGCATAAGTCAGGCGTTGCTGAACGAGAAAGCGGCGGAGCGGGCGAATGCGGCGCGGGTCCATCAACAGGCGCAAGACGCGCGCGCCGAACGCAAGGGAGCGCTGCTGGAAGAGCAGATGAAATCCCTTTCCGCCAAACCGCAGGACTGGCGTCCCGCCTATAATGCTTACATGGCGCGTAAAGCCGCCGATATTCATCGCGAGGGGGAGCGGGCAGGACAGGAGGAGGAACGCCAATACGATTTAACAGGTTGGATGCCATTGGTGATGAACCGCAATATAGAAAGTCCGGAACTGGCGGATATGAAAATTTACAATGACCAGAGGCAGCTAAAACCCTATGAACTGATAATACCTGGAATACAAATGCCAATAAATTCGGCTTTTTCTGCGCTCTGGGTAAGAGAACTAGCGGGAGATTTTCGAACACTCAATACCGGAGGCGGAAGATGGGATATTAAGTTGGAGATGAAAGAAGAGTTTAGAAATGGAACTGATGATGAAGACTCTGCCCACATTCTGTGCAGCAACAGCGGCACGTGCCGATGGGTGGATTATTCCACAGCGGGCAATGTACTTTATGGGGTGACAGCTGCAGATGCGGGTGTGCCGCGCTGGATGTCCAAAGTTGCCGGAGGTTTGTTGGAACTCAGGGATGGCACTTTCAAGGGGGAAAATTGGTGGAATATGTTCGAAGACCCGTATGATACGAACGCCGTGAACTTTGGCTATGATTTGTACGAAAGTACTGGGGGCAATATTACCGAAGAGGCTTTTCGCAACGCTTTGACCGACGAAGTCTTAAACTCGTTTCAGCCGCCGCCGGAAGGCTTTGTGCCGCCGTTTGAGGCGCAACCCCAGTCAAATACCTACCCGGCAGATAGGTTTGATCAGCCTTAGCGTGAAGAACAACCATGAAAAAAATCACGAGGAAAACCATGACTCTTACTGTTCTTTTAAGTTTGATTGGGATAGTAGCATCGTGTTACCTGTTTATGATATTTGTCTTCCCTGTCTACATGATAGGCTTGTGCCCTTTTAATATTTGCGCTCCCAAGCGTTCATTCACGGTGTGGGATATAGTTTTTCCAAAGGAGTTGTTTCCTGAAGGGAAAGTTAATAAGGATTACCAGATACATACAACCTCCAGTCCGTCCACGTTTGAGGAGGGATGGTTTGGAGTTAGGTGGGATGGCTATTCGCAGGTTTTGATTAACTTTCTTCGTTTTCCGACAGAAAAAGTGACTACAAAATGGTTTTATAGGTATCTTTCCATTGGAATTGAAGAACGCGCAAAGAATGGCCAACTGCATGTTCTGGAGATTGCAGACCAGTATGATTCTGGATGTGGAAAACCGAGAAATATACATATGTCAAACAGCGCCTGCACCATGACGGCGCGAGTGGAAGAATACGTCATTACAGTGACGGTGAATGGCAGCGATGAAGAATCAATTGCATTGTTCAATCGGCTGGTGGATTATATTAATCAAGATATGGGCAGGCGCTTGGGTTTACTGAGTGACGAGTAACGCTAAACAGCGCAATGTGAATAGGTTTGTGTAAATGAAAAAATACCCGCCAGTAATTTCCGTGCTTCGGACAGTGAAACTTTACAGTGCCCGGACAATACTTCATCACCTTGAAGGTCAGCGACCAGGCGGGGAATGAAACCATGCGAACAGCAATTGTTGAAGTCACGGCATTCAACTCCATCTTCCCAATCCCTGCTTTTGCGCCGCCCGCATCCGAACAGACTTCGGAAGTCTCCGAGACTTCCGAAGTCTCCCCCGCTCCCGAAGCCAACTTCGGCGGGACGGTAAACGTCATTCCCGCAGAACAATCCTCCACAACGTGACCCGCTTGTGTTTTACGCCCCTTCCCGCTTGCGCCGTACCATTTCAATAGGTATACTTATCGCCAATGGCAGTTCCGGAGAAGATCGGGCGCTACGAGATCAAAGGAGAACTTGGACGGGGCGGGTTCGCTACTGTTTACCGCGCCTACGATCCGCGCTTCGAGCGCGAGGTCGCCATCAAATTCCTGCCGCCGGAACTGATCCACTCCGACCCGCAGTTTCGCATGAGGTTCGAGCGCGAGGCGAAGATCATCGCCCAGCTGGAGCATCCCGCCATCGTCCCGGTCTATGACGTGGGGGAGGAGAACAACCAGCCCTACTTCGTCATGCGCTACATGAACGGCGGCTCGCTTTCCGAACGCATTAAAGCCAGACAAAATTTCAGCGTCGAGGAAGCCGTCAAAATATTCGAACAAATCGCGCCGGGGCTGGACGAAGCGCACTCCAAAGGCGTCGTCCACCGCGATCTTAAACCCGCCAACATCCTCTTTACCAACAAAGGCGTCCCGCTCATCTCCGATTTCGGCATCGCCAAATTCAGCCAGGGAGAGGCGAGCGGCAACATGACCGGCTCCGCCATCATCGGCACGCCCGCCTACATGGCGCCCGAGCAAGCCTCCGGCGACCCAATTGACGGACGCGCCGATATTTACGCGCTGGGCGTCATCCTCTACGAAATGGTCACCGGCAAACAGCCCTACCAGGCGGATACCCCGCTTGGGCTGGCGATCAAACACATCACCGAACCGGTGCCGCGCATTCTCGAAGCCAACCCCAACCTGCCAACCTGGATGGAAAAGGTCATCTCCACCGCCATGGCAAAGAACCGCGACGAACGATTCTCCACCGCCGTGGAACTGGTCGAGACCGTCAAAGCCTTCCTGCGCGGAGAGACTCCCCGACCCCAGCCGCCCAACACCACCGCCAAAATATCGCCGTTCAATAAAACGGCCGCCATTCACAAGCCTGCGCGCCGCAGTCCAACACTCTTCCTTTTCGGAGCGCTGGGACTGATGGTCTTGATCGGCAGCGCCGCCTATTTTTTTAGAACAGACCTCCTCAGCCTGATTGCCGCCACGCCGCCCGCCACAGCCACCGCCGCAAACATCCCCCCGGAAAATACCGCCACGCCCATCATCATTCAATGGACAGCCACTCCCGCGCCCGCCTCCCCAACCGTCGAAGCCGCCCCCACCGAAAGCGCCAGCGGGTTGCCCGTTCTCGGCGGCGCCGACAAGATCGCCTTCGTGCGCGAAAACGACATCTGGGTCATGAACGTGGACGGAAGCGACCGCAAACAATTCACCAACGACGGACTCCCAAAATTCAACCTGCAATGGATGCCCGACGGCAAAAACATCCTTTACATGACCGGCAAGACCGTCAAGACCGTCAACATCGAAACCGAAGTCGAAGAAGTCATCATCAACTACACCTCGGCCCAATACTTTGAAGGGTTTACCGTCTCCCCCGATGGCAAGAAGGTCGCCATCAGCGTCAACCGCGAACTATTCATCGTCCCCTACGACACGCTCAAACTGCGCTTCGCCACCCGCCGCAGCGCCCTGCTCGAAATGAACGGCTGTCTCTACAACGAACTCGCCATCAAAGATATTCAATGGTCCGACGACGGAACACGGCTGTCCATCGAATACATCGCCAATGTCAACGGCATCCAGGCAGACGCCATCCGCATCGTAGACGTCCAAAACTGCGAAGCCATATCCGACTCCGTCTCCGACGACTTCCCCCCGGGAAGGTTCAAATTTCCCGACGAAATCGTCAACTTCGACTGGGACGGCGATCTGCTCTTCTTCCTCAACAGCAACGTCCGCAACAACGGTTTCGGCGACCTGTCCCTTTATAGCGCCTACACCCACAAAGCCGAATCCGCCGCGCCCTACGAAGGCAACTGCTGCTACCGCGACGCCTCCTTCAGCCCCGACAGCAGTTACGTCATCTTCGCCTTCCAGGATATCCGCCTTGGAAGCCTCAGCCCCACCAATCTTTATCTAATCCCGACCGACTCCATCTCCGTTCAACGCAAACTGGAACCCCTGCCCCTGCCCGACGGATTCTTCACCAACCGCAGCGAGGCCCCGCAACCCATCCTGCGCCCGGTACAACCCTAATTGAAGCGCAAAATCTCCCGATTTTTCTTCCAAAGTCAGGAAACTTCGGACTCCGCATAAGACTCAACGATCCTTTTCACCAGCCCCGGTCCGCGATAGACCAACCCCGTATACACCTGCACCAGCGCCGCCCCCATCTCGAGGCGGCGTTTTGCATCGTCGGGATTCATGATCCCGCCCGCGCTCACCGCCGGGATTTTTCCATCCAAGCGTTTAATCGTTTGACGAAGAACCGCTTCGCTCTTAACTGTAAGCGGTCTGCCGCTCAACCCGCCTGATTCTCCCTTTGAGTCTGATCTCAACCCCTCGCGCCCCAGCGTGGTATTCGTAACAATGACTCCATCCATGCAAGTCGCAAGGATCGCATCCAGCGCGTCATCGAGTCCCGTTTCATCCATGTCCGGCGACAATTTCACAAGAATCGGAATCCGCTTCTTGAGATGGTTCTGTTCCGCCAGGCGTTGTTGATGTAAATGCAGAAGCAAATTTTCCAGAGCCTTCCGCTCCTGCAAATCGCGCAATCCCGCCGTATTCGGCGAACTGACATTGACCGTCAAATAGTCGGCATACCGCGCAAACCGGCTCAACAAGGCAAGATAATCGAACTCCGCCTCCTCGTTGGGCGTCTCCTTGTTCTTCCCAATGTTCACCCCCACCACCACTGCCTCCTGCCTTCTGCCTTCCGCCTCCTGCCTTCCGCTCACCGCCAACTGCTTTTCCACAAACTCCCCGCCCCGCGAAGGAAACCCCATCCGGTTGATGACCGCCTCATCCTCCGCCAGCCGAAACACACGCGGACGCGGATTCCCCGGCTGGGGCTTGGGCGTGACCGTGCCGATCTCCACATGACCGAACCCCAACGCCGCCAGCCCGCGAATTGCCACGCCGTCCTTGTCGTATCCCGCCGCCAGCCCAACCGGATTCCTGAACGTCAGCCCAAAGACAGTGACAGGCTTGGACGGGGTTTTATAAATCAATTCAATCAGTTTGCGCGAAGGGGGAAAACTCCCCGCAATGCGCAATGCGTGAAGCGTAAGCGCGTGCGCGCGTTCGGAGGAGAGACGAAAGAGGAGCGGACGGAGAAGGGAGTACATCTTTTTAATCCAATTGAGAAGACTGTGCTTTACTCAATTTCAGTGAATTGAGTTTATTCCGGCTTCAAACCCGGAAGTTCGACGGTTTCCCGGATCGTCGCGCTCTGCATCAATCGAAGATAAAAACCCTGGCGGCTCATCCCCGACTTGTCGCGGAGTTCAACTAATTCCCTGCGGGTTAGTTTCTGCGGCGCCTCCTGAAAGGAAAATTCCTGCAACACGCATACGCCGGAGGCGCCCGAAACAGCGTCTTCGATCCGCCTTCCGTGTCCCGCCGAAAGCGGACTGGGAATCTTGTCAAAATCGAACCACTCCACTGCAATGGTCTCTCCCTCCTGGCATTGGATCTCCCCGCCAATCGGTCTGGCGGCAAACAAAACCGCATGGACCGGCGGCATATTGCTCAAACGCGAATATACGCCGACCAGTCTTGTCAATTCGACTTCCAGCCCGGTTTCCTCCCTTGTCTCGCGCAGGGCGGCTTGCGCAAGGCTTTCCCCATCCTCCACGCCGCCGCTTGGCAAAATCCATGTTTCAAAATCATCGCGCTGGGTCAAAAGGATTTTCCCTTCGCGCATCACAGCGATATTCACAGCCAGCCCTTCCATAGTTTCCTCTTTTATGAATCTGGGTTAAGACACTCATTCCCCTTTTGACAGTAAATCGGCGTCTATCAGGTCCTGCGGTCGCCCTGCGGCTCGCTTCGAGACGATCAGGGTGTAGTTCTCGCCGCCCATCCGCGCCAACAAACCGCGATAAGGAACACCTTCAAAGGCTGCCTTCACCTTCGGGCGCTTCGAGCCGAAGGCTTTCTCCACATCGAAGGGGATTTCCACGATCGCGCCGCCTCCGCCTGAATCAAGAATTTTTGCTGAAAACGTGTGTTTTTTGGGCATGTCAAGCCTACTTTCCGTTTTTTTGACAAATTGAGTAAACCATACTTTACTCTATTCAAGCACAGGGGCACGACAATAATCACAAACTTTATAAAGGTTTGTGATTATTGTCTTGTAGAAAAGACAATAAGGCGTTATTATTGTCCTGTGAACACGGTTTTAAGGACGCTTTTGTACGAATGGAGAGACCGACGCCTGCCCCTTACGATTGGCAGGGATGTCCGCCTGGATACCGTTCCAGTTGGGGGCATTCAGAACGCAACTGTAATTACAGGGTTCAGGCGCGCAGGAAAGACCTACCTGGTTTATGAAACGATCAAGAAACTGCTGGAAATCCATCCGCGAGAGGACGTCGTTTATATCAACTTCGAAGACGAAAGAGTACTCGCGCCTGACGCGGGTATATTGACCGATCTGTTGCCAGAAATTCAGGCTGTCTACGGAAAAAAACCGAAATATCTTTTTTTGGACGAGATTCAACTCATTCCCAACTGGTCGAAATGGGTTCGCCGGGTTTTAGACTCGGAGGATACGCAGATATTCATCACCGGTTCCTCCTCCAAACTGGGGAGCGCGGAACTGCCGACCGAACTGCGCGGCAGGGCTTGGGAGACGCACGTGGAGCCGCTTACCTTTGCGGAATTTTTACGATTCAAACAGGAGACAGTAGATTTTGACAAGGCGGCTTATGTCAGGGACGAAGAGGCGCGCATTCGATTCCTATTCGAAGAATTTCTGGTGTTCGGAGGGCTGCCCGCCGTTGTGCTTGCCCCGCAGGAAAAAAAGACCGAACTCCTCCAATCCTATTTCCAAACCGTTGTCGGAATGGATATCGCCGAAAGGCACCGGTTGGAAAATATCCTGCTTCTAAGAACTCTTTTGAAACTGCTCCTGAACTCCACCTATATCACCGTTTCGAAACTTCACAACAACTTGAAAAGCCTGGGGCTTGCTGTCGGAAAATCATCCGTGGATCATTACATCACGCACATCGAATCCTCCTATTTTATGAGGGAACTTTACATCCACAACCCCGCCATGATCAACCGCCTGCAATATCCGCGCAAGGTGTATTTTGTGGATAACGGGTTTATGACCGCCCTGTCGTCAAAATATTCCCGCAATATGGGGAGGCTTCTTGAAAACTTTGTGTTCCGCCTTTTATCGCAAAGGCACGAGAACCTGTTTTATTATAAGGACAAAAAAGGGAACGAAGTTGATTTTGTAGTATTCGAGAATGGCAGGGCATCCGCCTTATACCAGGTTTGTTTCAGCCTGGAAGAAGACGCAACACGCGCAAGGGAGGTGCGGTCCCTGCTAAAAGCGGGCGGCGAATTGGGTTGCCGCCATCTTATTCTTCTTTATATGGAAATGCCTGCCGGGGTTGAAATTCCAGAAGAAATTCAATGTAAGTTTGTTCTAAATTTTATGGCGTAGCGTCATTTGCCCTGTTTCAAAAACGCCCGCGTCTCCTCGATCTTCCCCTTCTCCACCTTCCCATTTCCCTCCCAATAATCCAGCAGTTGGCCGATGGTCAGCGCCGCATGGAGGTTATAGCCCGCCTGCTCCAGCGACTCCTTCGCGCCGGATTGCCTGTCCACCAGCACGACGACATCCTTCACGACCAGACCAACCCCTGTCAGTTTTTCGATGGCTTCGAACTTGCTCCCGCCGGTGGTGGCGAGATCGTCAATGACCACGACCGTTTCTCCCGCGCGATATTCGCCCTCGATCTCGGCTTTCGTGCCGTAGGTCTTCGCCTCCTTGCGCGGATAGATCATCGGGTAATTGCCCGTAAGGGAGACGGCCGTCGCAATGGGGATGGCGGCATAAGGCAGACCGGCGATGCGGTCGAATTTCAGATTGCCCAGCAAAGGCAAATAAGCCGCGCCGACCTGCTCCAACAATTTGGGAAACGAGATGATCCGCCGCAAGTCCATATAAATGGGCGACTTCAATCCCGACTTGAGCGTAAAATCGCCGAACTTGATGCAGCCGGCTTCAAGGAGTCTGTCGGCGAGGGAGGAAAAGTTTGAATTCAAGTTGATGGCATCAGTTGACATGGTTGTTTTCTCCCGACGTATCACCCATAAAGAAATTCAGCGATACGGTCTGTGTCCATAATCGTTACGGGGATCCCCGCTTTTTCGAATGAAAGGTTCTTTTTTGAATACTTTAATTTGAATTCATATCCTTTTACAGACTGATTGATCTCCTCGATATAATCTATTTCGCCGCCGTCGTAGGTTCGCCAGAAATAAGCGGCGGAAAGGCTGCGCGCATATTCGTTCCTCTTCAGACGTTCGGCGATCATCCAGTTTTCGAACAACGCCCCGCCGTCTGAACGGGCATCCAGCGGGTTGAAATTGCGGATGATCGCGTTTCGCACGCCCACATCCCAAAAGTAGATTTTTCGCAGTTTTGAAATCGTTCTTCTTTTATTGCCAGCGTAAGGCGGCAGGCGGAAGATGACAAAACTGCGTTCCAACAATTGGACATACCTTTCGACGGATACGCGATCCATGCCGATGGTTTGGGCGATCTCCGCATACGATACCTCCGAGCCGATTTGCAAAGCCAGCGCCTGCAATAGTTTGTTCAACGCCTCCGGGTTTCTTATCTGTTGAAGTTCCAATATATCCCGGTACAGGTAACTGGCGGTGATCTCCCTTAGTTCCCGCGCCTTGCCCTCGAAGGAGGATTCCTGCGTCACACGCGGGTAGGAACCGTATAAAAGTAAATCGCCCCAGCGTTTTTTGATTTCCAATACATCGCCATTGGGGATGATCTCCGGCAATGCAAGCGGATACAGGGTATAAACAAATTTCCTGCCTGTCAGGGGTTCCTGGGTCGAATCTAACAGGTTGATCGTGGAAGAACCGGTGACGATCACCTGCTTTTTTTCGCCGTAAAAATCCACCAACAGTTTCAGGGATTGACCAATCGTCTGAATTTTTTGTCCTTCATCAACGAAAAGAACGTCCGCATCCCCCACAACGTTTTTCAGGCTTTCAAGACTTTTATTAGTCAGCGCCTCTCGATCAATAGGATCGTCCCCGTTGATAAACCTGATCTTGCGCCCTTCAAACTGCTCCAGCGCCTTTTGGACAAGAGTCGTTTTGCCCGTTTGCCGGGCGCCAACAAGAACAATCACACGACCTTGAAAACAGTCGTTTATGAGGTTATTGGCGATGATTCGGGAGTAAAGTCTCATTTTTTGGCGTAATTTCGTGAGTTAAATCATTTTATTACGCTATTTTCTGGGAGTCAACCCGCTTTTATCCGCAAAATCTCATCGCGTATCTCCGCCGCCGCCCTGCCGGGATTATCCGCCCGCGAAATGGCGCGCGAGATGGGGAGCAACAATCCCTTGCCGTCTGCCCGCAAGCCCGATTTCAGCGTGATTTCCAATTCGCCGCCCTGCGCGC
>WBZO01006703.1_pt1 | contig 11019 bp, 7 predicted proteins | sample 5204261 | NCBI WGS metagenome assembly WBZO01 (sample SAMN12412400, study PRJNA552823) | activated sludge metagenome | isolation source: activated sludge from anammox sidestream of wastewater treatment plant... | place: USA: North Carolina | collected 2017-09
CCGGCATCGACCTGAACGACATCGCCGAGATCGCCCTCGTCTTCGACCAGACCGCGACCGGCACTCTGTTCCTGAACGATATCGAGCTGATCCGGCCGCCGCATGTCATCGGCGCCTACTCGACCCTGTTGAAGAACGCCGGGGGCGATTATGCCGGTTTGTCCGGTGTCGGACGGCTGACGGCGGCCTCGTCCTGTACCGGCACGTTCATCAACCCGACCGGCGATCCCGACGCGCCCGCCTATCTCATCACCAACGGCCATTGCGCCCAGGATTGGACGGCTAACGAGGTCACCATCGACGGCGAGCCGCGCGAAGGCTGGGCGGCGACGTTCAACTACTTCATCGACGCGGCCGAAGGAGAGCGCGTCCGGGTGCCCGTAAACCGCGTAGCCTACAGCACGATGAAGGGACGCGACGTGGCCATCCTCGAGCTGGACGCCACCGCCGGCGAGCTGATCGAGCGCGGAATCCAGCCGCTGGCCCTGGCCGAGGCGCCGCCGCCTGCCCGGTTTGATCTACGCGTGACCGGCGTGCCCGTATCATCTGTGCCGGCCGATCTGGCCTATCTGCGCCAGGAGAGTTGTCGGGCCAACGGCCGCGCCAATCTGCTGGAGTTCATCTGGCATTTCAATGACGCCATCGCCAACGCCTGCCAGGATATCTACGGCGGCAGCTCCGGCTCGCCCGTCTTCGTGGGGGACGATCCGGCCATCGTCGCCCTGATCAACACGACCAACATCGGCGCGTTCGTCCCCTGCGCTCTGGGCGCCCCCTGTGAGGTGCGGCCGGAGGGGACTATCATGGTTCCCGACACCAGCTACGCCACGCCGGTGGACGGGCTGGCGGCCTGCTTCGGCGTCGATGGTCGCTTCGATGTGGCCGCCGCCGGTTGCCCGCTCGATGACGGCCGCCAACTGGAGCTGTCCGGCGCGCCCGTGCAGGCGATCCAGTCGGTATCGGTCTCGCCCGACGGCGTGGCGACGCCCGCAGCCTGGAATACGACCGTCGCCGGCGACTTGCCCTATTTCAGCTACAAGACCGGGCGCGTCGAGACGACTGACTGCCGGGACGCCGCGGGCTACGGCCCGGTCCTGGCCACGGCCGAGTTCAACCTCATCGTCGATCCCATCCCGCCCGAAGAAGGCGTCTACGCGCTCTGCGTGCAGGCCGGCGAGCACCCGGTCGTCGACGACTCGTGGCAGCCCCTGAAGTGGGCCACGATGGTCTGGGCCGAGATCGACAATACGCCGCCCAGGATGACTCCGCAGTTGTCGTTCATGAGCGACGGCGGCGGCGGCCTCTGGTTCGAGCCGATCTTCGCTCCGCCGGAGCTGTCGCATTTCGAGGCGCTGGTCGGCCCGGCCGGCGCGACCGACTGCGCCGATCGCGATGCCTACCAACCCTACTTCCGTATCCCGATCACGATCCCGGCCGAGCAGATGCCCGCGCAGATCTGCCTCATCAGTTTTGACGTGGCCGGCAACGAGTCCGAACCCTATGAGATGATCGTTGGCCGGGAAAGATAGCGCGCCCGAATCCTTGTAAACCCTGGCACGGCGGGGAGACTCGTCGTCTCCCTGCCGTGCCCCACTATCGCCCTCGTTTGACCCTTTGATGCCACGCCTTAAACTCAATTTCCCGTCATCCCTCCGCTACCGCGACTTTCGCCTGTTCTGGAGCGGCCTGTTCGTCTCCGTCGTCGGCTCGCAGATGCAACTCATCGCCATCAACTGGCATATCTACGACCTGTTGCGCGGGCAGACCTATACCGTCGACCTCCTCGGCCGGACCATCAGCCTCAACGCCCAGGCGCTCGGCCTGGGCACGCTGGGTCTGGTGCGCGTCATCCCGATCATCTTGTTCGCCCTGTTCGGCGGCATGCTGGCCGACACGCGCAACCGGCGACATTTGCTGCTCTTCACCGAGGCGTTCGATGTGTTTGTCGCCGCCGTTTTGGCCTTCCTGACCCTGACCGGCCGCGTGACCGTCCTTCACATCTACCTCATCACCGCCGGACTGGCGGCCATGAACGCGCTGGAAGGGCCGTCGCGCCAATCGCTCGTGCCCCATCTGGTGCCGGCCAAGCATTTTGCCAACGCTGTCAGCGTGCAGACGGTGATGCAGACGGTGGCCGCGGTCATCGGTCCGGCGCTGGCGGGATTGATCGTCGGCTATTTCAACGTAGGCCACGTCTACGCCATCAACGCCGTCTCGTTTGTGGGCGACTTCGCTTCGCTCTACTTCCTGCATTATCGCGGCGAGGCGGCCGCCAGAACGACGGGGCTGGGCTTCGACGCCCTGTTCGAGGGGTTGCGCTTCGTCTTTCGCACGCCGATCATCAGCAGCACCATGCTGCTCGACTTCATCGCCACCTTCTTCAGCTCGGCGCGGACGATGCTGCCCATCATCGCCAGCGACATCCTCGGCGTTGGCGCGATCGGCTACGGCTGGCTGGCTTCGGCCGATTCGCTCGGCGCGGCGCTGGCCGGAGGCGGGCTGGCCGTTCGCTCCGGGCAGCTGCGGCGACAGGGGCCGATATTGCTGGGCTGCGTCGTCATCTACGGTCTGGCGACAGCCTTGCTGGGCGTGTCGACCATCTTCGCGCTGTCCTTCGCGGCCCTGATGATCGTCGGCGCATCGGACGCCGTGTCGATGGTCATTCGCGGCACCTTGCGCCAGCTGATGACGCCCGACGAACTGCGTGGCCGGATGACCAGCGTCAACATGATGTTCTTCATGGGCGGGCCGCAACTGGGCGAGCTGGAGGCCGGTCTGGTGGCGGCGGCGTTTGGCGTGCCCTTCGCCGTCGTGACCGGCGGACTGGCCACGGTCGCCCTGACGCTGCTCATCGCCCGCAAATTCCCAACGCTGCGGCGATTTGATACGCCGATACTGGAGATGGCGGGGTGAGTGGGGAAGGCGGGCGAGCAGGGGACGCGTCTGGTTTCGGCTTCGGCCGTGATCAAGCCTCTCGCAAGGCCCGCTCCAACAGGTCTTCGACTTCGAGCTCGGCCGCCCAGCGATGCATATAGCCGAGGTCAAGGTCGCCCGCGCGCGTCTTCAGCACGCCCAGTATGTCGCGCCACTGCCGGTCGGATGCCTCGCCGCCCAGCCGGTACCACTCCAGCTTGGCCAGTATGGTGTCTTCGGGGGTAGTAATATAGATCGTGCGATCAGGATCGGCCGTGATAGCGGTGAGTTCACGCCTTTCTAATTGTGTTCGGCCAAAGGGTCGCCCTTTAGAGATGAAGATATCGACCTTAAATGCCGTTTCATAATGGATGAGGTTAAAGCTTCCCTCGCGTTCGATGGCGTTCCTCATCATTTCGCCGTCGGCATAGAATTGTTCCGAGAGCGCGGCAACCAGCAGCGGGATATGCTCAGGGAGTAGGTCCGCTACGATGTCAACGTCCAGGGTTGAGCGCATGACACCATGTAGCGAACTTGCGAGCGAACCGCCTACGGCATAACGTATGCCGTAATTCTCCAGGGTTTGCGTGACCAGCAGCGCTATACGACTTATTTCACTATCCAGAGCCATATACTTTCTGTGCCAGTTCCTCTCCCAGCATCAAATCGGCCAGCATCCGTCGCACTTCCTGCGGCGTGGCGTCGGGATGTCGCTGCTTGATGCCATTGACCGCCAACGTTCGCACCGTACTGTTTAAGCTATCGATGATGGTCATCTTCTTCCACGGGGGCATAGCTCGAATGAGCTCGATCTGCAGCGCCTCCATCTCCGGCTGGGTGTCGGCGTAGAGCGGGGTGGTTGGGTTGCCCATGGGGTTATTGTACCCTCATCGCCGGTGGGCTGCCGCCCCCGCTTTACTCAGGCAGGAACTCGGCCGCCCAGGGAGGCGTCTGTTCAAAGATGACGCGGACTTCGTGAGCGTTACCCGGCATGGTGATGGTGTTGAAAATCGCGCGGCTGGCGTCGTTGTCCGTGCCTGCCCAACGCTTGACGCGCCAGCCGGCGGGCCGAGTCGCCAGAAATCTGACGATATGGCCATTGTCGAATTCACCCTCCGGACAGCCGCCGGAAACGGTGGGATACGTGACGGCGATCTCGCCACGCCCGGCGCGCGCCAGGGTCAGCGGCGAGCATTGTGGCGAATACCGGCGGATGTAAATTTCCCGGTCGCCGCCGGTTGTGTCGGTCCAGGCGACGACGGGCACGCCATCCGGGCCGATGGCCAGGGATGACTGGAATGAGTCGCCCTTGTTATTGCTGATGCCGCCGCCCGAGGCCGACCCTTCGCCTACTTCGACCCAGTTGCTGCCGTTCCATCGCCGGGCGTAGATCTCATAACTATCGGGACCGGTTTGGCCTTCCCAGGCGATCATCAGCAGATCGTCTGGCCCGACGGCAAGCGAAGGGGTGCCCGAGGCGAGAAAGGTTCGACTGATGCCGCCGCTGGTGGCCGAAGCCGGCCCTATTTCCGCCCAGGTTGCGCCGTCCCATTTCCGCACATAGACTTGCCAGTTGCCGCTCGTGTCATCCATCCAGGCGACGACCGGCTTGCCGTCGGCTCCGATGACCAGCGAGGGGATGCCGGAGCTGCCCTTGTTGTTGCTGATGCCGCCGCCCGAGGCCGACCCTTCGCCCATCTCGGCCCAGGTCTTGCCGTCCCAGCGCCGGACGTATATCTCCAGATTGCCGCTACTGTCGTCCGTCCAGGCGATGACGGGATTGTTATCGGGGCCGATTGCCAACGACGGGAAAATCGACAGGCCCGTGCTCTTGCTGATACCGCCGCCATATCGGGATATGGCCCCAATATCGTCCCAGTCCAAACCATTCCAGCTGGAAACGTAGATCTGCGAGTTCTCGCCGGTTTCTCCTGCCCAGGCCAGGATGCTCTGCCCATTGCTGCTGACGGCGAGCGAAGGAAAGGTTGAGTAGTTGCTGTAGCTGATGATGTTGTTCGTGCCCGAGCCAGTGCCGATCTCGGCCCAAGCCGAACCATTCCAACGGCGAATCTGAATAACGCTACCTCTTGTATGTTCAAGGTGCCAGGCAACGGAGGGGAGGCCGCTTGGGCCGATGACCAGCGAGGGTTCCGACGCGATAAAGCCGGGTTGATTGCTCACGCCGTCTTCCGAGGCTGAGTTTGGCCCCATCTCAACCCAGGCCGAGCCGTCCCATCGCAGAACATAGATGCCATATCCGCCGCCGCTCCACGCAACCACCGGCAACCCATTTTGCCCGATGGCTAGCGATGGGGCTATTGATCCAAGGACTCCTGTGTTGCTGATGCCGTGGCCGGAAGCTGAACCGGCGCCGATTTCCTCCCACCCGGCGTTGTCCCTCGCGTCGCCGTCCTCGGCCAGGGCGATAGGGCCGCCCTGGATCGACACAATCAGTGCCACCAACCCTATCGACAACCACATGATGAGCGAGCTATGGCCGCGTATTCTCATGTTGGCTCCCTCCATGATAGTCCTCATGTCAGCGATCTCGATGAACAACTGGATGATTATCGGCTACGCCGGATTAGGCGGAGACAAGTCGTCTCTTCTCCTGCCGATTATAGTCGATCGCGACTTTTTCGGCGTACAGGCAAATCACGGCGCGACGACCTCGACCGGCCCCAGTGCCTGCTCTTCGCCCAACCGCTCGCCCGTCGCCGGGTTGTACAGCCCCACAACGAGCTGGTAGAGGCCGGGCGGCGTCTCCGCGGGCAGGGTGAAGACGTGGGCGTCGCTCACCCAGTCGCCGGCCGCCCACCATGAGGTCGGGTACCAGCCGTCGAGCGGCGGTCCGTCGGCCTGGGCGACGAGCTGATCGCCGTCGCGCAGATGGATGAATATCGTGTAGTCGTCGTTTACGGGTTCGGCCGCGTACCAGCGCAGCGTCACCGGTTGCGCCTCGCCCGGCCGCCAGCTGGGGGCGAACTCCGCCCCGGCCAGACGGATGGCGGCGCCGCCCGGCGGAGGCGGCTCGTTTGATGCGGCCGTCCGGGCCGCCAGCCGCACGTTGCCCGCGAACGGCGGCAGCGAGTTGCCGGCCGGATCAAATCCGGACAGCCGCTCGTCGGTCTCGTCGTCGAGCAGGCCCACCGACAGCCGGTAGACCAGCGTCCGCTCCAGCCCGGCCGGGATGGGCATGCGCAGCGTGTCGCAGAACGCCCGGCCGCTCTCCCATATCGCCGTCGGATAACTGCCCAGACCATGGAAGGTGTAGCGGTCGGCGACGATGGCGTCGCCCGGGCCGACCGCTTGCAGAAAGACGGTGTAGTTAGTCTCGGCCGCGCCCAGCGTCCGCCAGCATAGCTCGACCGGCAGGGTGTCGCCCGCGTTTACGGAGCGCGCTTGCGGGGTGACGCTGACCAGCTCGGCCAGGTCGCCGTAGCGCCAGCCGAGCGATTCGCCCCGCGCGGCCGGCTGCCCCTCGTCGAGGAAGTGCGGCAGGGCGTACGCCGGGCGGATGAGCCAAAACGGAGAGATAGCGGCCAGCGCCGCCGGCAGTAGCCACGCCAGCCGCGCCAGCCGCGGGTGCAATTCCCATAGCCCGGCGATGAGCAGCATGACGAAGCCGCCCAGCATGGGGTAGAGCAGGCGGCCGTAGGTGGCCAGGATCTGCTGCATCCAGACGTAGAGTAGCAGCAGATTGCCGGCCAGCCCCGCGATCATCAGGGTTAGCAATACCGGCAGATGCGGATCGGCCCCGGATGAAGGGGCGCGTCGCCGGCGGATGGCCATCAGGACCAGCCCGGCCGCGGCCAGCCCGGCCAGCGCCGCGAACAGCCAGTAGACCCAGTCGTAGGGCCGGATGTTGGCCAGCCCGAACGCGGCCCAGAACGAGCGAAAGGTATCGCGCCAGCCGATCCAGTTCGGCCACACCAGCCGGATCGGGCCGCAGGTCGATAGCTCCTGATAGCAATGGGTGTCGAGACCCAGGAAGGAGCCATAGAGCAGCCGCGAGCGGGCGAACCACCAGCCGCCCACGATCACGAAGCCGGCGACCGACCACGCGCCGGCGATCAGCGCCTCGAGCAGGCCAGCGCGCCGCCGCTTGTCGCGCCCCAGCCACAGCCAGGCGAAGCCCAGCGCCACCGGCAGCCCGACGACCAGCGTGTTAACCTTCACCAGCGCCGCCAGCCCCAGCGCCGCGCCCAGGGCCAGCCCGCGCCGCCGGTTGCCGCCGTAGCGCACGATTCGCGCCAGCGCCCACAGCGCCAGCGTGCTGAACGCCGCCGCCAGCATGTCGTTGGAGACGTGGCTGCTGTGGAAGACAACCTGCGGGATGAATGCCGCAAACGCGGCCGCGGCCGTCGCCGCCCCGCGCCGCCCCGGCAAGACAGCCGCCGCCAGCCCGTAGACGCAGCCGGCGAACAGCGCTCCCGACAGGATCGAGACCACGCGGGCCAGCCTCAGCGCTCGCCAGCCGCCGCCCGCGTCGGCCGGGTAGTGCAGGGCGGTGTTCTTGTTGTCGGGTAGCGTCGGATCAAGGTCGTAGCGGAAATACGGGTTGGGCCGGAAGATAACCGGCGGCGGCCCCTGGGACAGGCGGGCCGGCAGCGACGCCAGCAAGTAGTACAACGGTGGCTGCCCCGACTCCTGCCGCACGGGGCTGTTCCAGCCCGCTTCGCCCTGGATGGGGAAGCGGCGCTCCTCGATGAGCCAGTTGACATAAGCATAATGCTCATACTCGTCGGAGCCTTCCAGCGGGGGGATGGCCCATGAGTAGACGGCCGCCAGCGCCACAAAGGCGACCAGCACGAGAGACAAAGGGTGGCGCAAACGCTGCATGGTCGGGATTATACCGTCCTGGGGCCGATCGTCATTCTTGCCGGCGTTCTGTCCTTCTCTCATCGGCCAACAGGAGGTATAACAGAGCGACTCTGACGGAAACCGATGCTCTCGAATCCTGCCCACCCATTCTTCGACGCGCGACTTGCCGCCCTGCTGGCCCTGTTTGTGGCCCTGGCGGCGGCCTATAATGCCGTCATGCCGTTGTTCGAGGCTCCCGACGAGCGCGACCACGTCAGCTACGCCAACTGGCTGGCCGATGGCGGCGGCTTGCCCCATCTCGTCGCCGACCGCGCCGCCGTGGGCGAGATATGGCAGCCGCCGCTCTATTACGCCCTTGTCGCGGCCGTCATCGCGCCCATCGACCGCGCCGACTTCCCCATCACCGCCCCGCTGAGCGACGATTGGCTGGCCGGCAGCACTTACGTCGCCCATTACCACCGCGCCGGCGAGGGGTTCCCCTGGCACGGGACGGCTCTGGCGACCCACATCGCCCGCTTCGTGTCGACCGCGCTGGGCTTGATCACCGTCCTGGCGACCTATGCCATCGGCCGCCGGCTCTTGCCCGGGTATGCGCTGGTGGCCGCCGCGCTGGTGGCCCTCAACCCCCAATTTGTGTTCATGAGCGCCGCCGTCAACAACGATAACCTCGTCATCGCCCTCAGCGCCGTCGTACTGTGGCTGCTGGCGCGGCTCATCACCCACCTGGAGTCTGACGGTCGCCCCCGCGACCCCGGCTGGCGCGAGTATGTCGCCCTGGGCGTCCTGTGGGGCTTGGCCGCCCTGGCCAAGCTGACCGGCCTGACGCTGGGATCGGTCATCGGTCTGACGCTGCTCTACCTGGCGTGGCGCCGGCGTTCATGGCGGCCGTTGCTGTGGGGCGGGGCGCTCGTCGGGGCGACGCTGTTGCTGGTCTGCGGCTGGTATTTCTGGCGCAACTGGCAGCTCTACGGCGATCCGCTGGCCTGGCAGCAGATGCTCGACGTCACCGGCGGCCTGGTGCGCGAGGAGTTGCTCTCCTGGCCGGACACGCTGCGCTACACCGTCTTCCTGCTCTACAGCTATTGGGCGATCTTCGGCTACGGCGTCTTCGCCCCCGACTCGTTCTATCTGATGACGAAGATAATCATGGGGCTGGTGGCGCTGGGGCTGGCGCTGCGGATCGTTCGCGACCTTCGCACCGGCCTCACGCCGTCGCGCACGGGCCTGTGGCTGATGGGTGTGTGGAGCCTGACGGTCTTTCTCTTTCTGCTGCGCTGGATGCGCCAGATCGACGCGACCAACCAGGGCCGCCTATTGTTCCCGGCCGTGGCCGCGCTGGGCGTGCTGGGCGCGGCGGGATTGGCCGCGCTGGACGGCCGCCGCCGGCTGTTGTCCACGACGGCCGTCGTCGTTCTGGGCAGCTGGGCGGCCGCCTTGCCTCTGTTGACCATCGCCCCGGCCTACGCCTGGCCGCAACCGGTCGCGATGGCCGCGATCCCCAATCCGACCGATATCCGCTTTGGCGAAGCGATCCATCTGTTGGGCTACGAGCTACCGGCCGAGGTCGTTCATGGCCGTCCGGTCGATGTCGCGCTCTACTGGCAGACCGACCGGCCGCTGGACGAGAGCTACTTCATCGCCGTGCGCGTCCTCGACCCGGCTGGGCAAGTGGCGACCGGCATGGACACGCTGCCCGCGGGCGGCCGCTACCCGACCGTCGTTTGGGAGCCGGGCCGCCCGTTCCGCGACGTTTACCAGTTGCCGCCCGTCGGCGAGGACGCCATCCCCGGCCGGGGGACGGTGCTGGTCGTCGTTTATCCGCGCGGCGCGCCCGGCGAGCCGTTGCCGGTCACGGTCGGCGGGCAATTCACCGGCTATGAGGCTCGTCCGGGCACGATCAAGCTGCCGCCGCCGGCCACACGACTTGAGCCGTCGCGATTATCTGGCGCGACTTTCGACGGCCGCTTCCGGTTGATGGGCTACGACGCTCCTGAAACGGCCCATCCGGGGGATCCGCTTGCCCTGACGCTGTTCTGGGAGGCGCTCCAGCCGGACGGCCGGGACTACACGGTCTTCGTGCATCTGGTGGACGGAGCGGGCGAGCTTGTGACCCAGTCCGACAGCCCGCCCCGCACCGGGATGTACCCGACCGGCATATGGAGCGCGGGCGAGCAGATTCGCGACGAGCATGTGCTGGCCCTGCCACCCGATCTTCCGCCGGGAAAGTATGAGATCCGGGTGGGCCTCTACGATCCGGCGAGCGGCGCGCGACTGGCAGCCTATGAAGGCGATGGGTTCCGTTGGGCGGATGACGCGGTGGGGCTGGTCGCGATCGAGATCGTGCCCCGCTAGACGGCTTCCCGTAGGGCGTGCCTGGCGCGTTATTGTTTGCCGGCCAACACCCGATGCTCGTACTGCGAGCCTTTGTTGAACCAGCTCTTCTTGCGAGGGTTGCCCGTCTTGATCGTGGCTCGCAGTTCGGACCCTGCCTGGACGAGCTTGGCCCACTCGACACCCTTGTCGCGGCCGATCTCCGCCCGCAGGTTATCGCGCCAGTCGATAAACGTCGCGAACTGTCGCGTCAGGTCCCGGCCAACGTCGAAGTCGTCCTCGTCGTCGTACTCGGCGGCATAGACCGCCCCCAGACGCTGGTCGGTGAAGTCGATGTAGAGCAGGTACTTCGACGAGTGGCCGAAGATCACGCCCAGCAGCCAGGCGATGTTGAAATCGGCGCTGGGCAGCTCCTCGTGGCTGGTGGCATACGGCCGCAGATCGCCCATAGCTAGCGCGTCCGCGCCGGGAATATCGACGAGGCGGGGAAAGGGCAGGCCGGAGTCCGTGGCCGGGGTGAAGTGGAAGGCCGCTCCGGGCACGCCTCGCGCGATTTGCCGGGCCAGGCGGCTGAATTCGGCCATCGCCTCGTGGTTCAACTGGTCGACGTCGCCGCGCGGCTGTTCCTCACCGCTGAACAAGGCGTAGATGACCCGCTCGCCGGCCCGCGCGCCCGCCGGCGGGTCGAGGAGGTCGGTCAGCGCCGGGCCGAACCGCCGGTCAAGGTAGTCGAGGAAGTCACGTCGGAGTTGGTCTTCGGTTATATTCATAGTTCTTGCGCCACCGTGTGGCTGATTTCACTGCCCAAGGTCATATAATTTCTGCGCCGGCTCTTCATCTGCGCTCAGGACGGATATCGGAGCGGCGCGTGGCTCTGAGCGGATTCTCTCGAGGATAGTATCAGATTTAGCGGCTTGAGCTATGCCTGACCGCTCGAATGTTCATCTTATA
>WBZO01006704.1_pt1 | contig 11019 bp, 16 predicted proteins | sample 5204261 | NCBI WGS metagenome assembly WBZO01 (sample SAMN12412400, study PRJNA552823) | activated sludge metagenome | isolation source: activated sludge from anammox sidestream of wastewater treatment plant... | place: USA: North Carolina | collected 2017-09
GCTCATTATGGACGAAATTATTCCTTGGAAACTCTCAGGAACAGATGTGAGTTTTCCAGGGAAGGTGTTAATTGTCTTCCCACCAAGGGTGATTTCCCAGCCATCAGACTGAGGGTTCTCAATCACCTCGTAATCTAAGCCTAGTTGTCCGAGGGTTTTAATCCGGTCAAAGTAGGTGATAGCTTCTGTATCCCAGCCGGGTTTTAACTCAAAGTCGTTATCGAGTCTCATTAAGTGGGTAGCTTTGGGGTATTTCGCTAGGCCAATGCTCCAGCCAGTATTTGTGGCCTTACCAGGGTAGTCGTTGGTCTCACTACAGATGAGGGTGTCGATGTCCTGGTCTGCTAACCAAAGCTGGGTGCCGTCTGATGAGTTATTATCCACCACTACCAGGTAGTGAGGTACGGTAATCGTGTCCTTTAAGGATTGAAAGGTCTTCTGGGTGTAGGCCAGACGGTTATAGGTCACCATCACAATCAGGAGCTTCATAGCGCACCTACCGCGTCGTCTATCACAATCGGCCGCCAGGGTACGGCTTTCGCTACGCCAGCTTTAATCAGACGTTCAGCGTTCTTCTCGTCGGTTTCGAGGCGCTTACCGTCAATATCGACCGAGATAAGGTTGCCGTGCGGCACTTCTGGCCAGTTCTTGATTTCTTCAGCTAGATAATTCGGGGTGACCATAGTCCACTCCTCTATCTGGTGAGCGCCATCGTTGGTTCCCTGCTTTCCGAGAGCTATCAGTTTACGCTGACCTAAGACGGTTGGGTGCTGAATGATTGGGGTGCCTTGCGCGTAGAGTCGGAGACCAAAGGTGACATCGTGCAAACCGTAACCTTCTTGCTTCTTACCGCTGATGAAAGAAGTAAATCGCAAGTGGTCGCCGTAGTTCTGGAAGTTCCACTTGTATTTGGTGGTGAAGTAGGGCTTTCTGAGCCGGTTAAAGACCTCACGCTTAACGAGGAGACAACCTGTACCAGAAAAGACAACCGTGCCTTCTGAGTCTATAAACATACCACCTTGACCCTTATTCGTTGTGGGGTAGTCACAAGCTATGGCGTCTTGGTCGGCTTGAATCAGCTCTTTCAAGAGTCCATCGGGTAAAATCATGTCATCTTCGACAAACCAGAGGTGAGAAATGTCCTCATCAGCTAATGCGCGGCGTGTTGGCTCCTCAAAACACTCTGGAAGGGGGCGTTTATGACTAAAAAAGAACTTGTGGGGGATATTCTTCACATTCCGCACGATTTCTTCGGCGGTTTTTGAGAACATAAGCCCTCTAGAGGGGAGAATAACCGCAATCATACGTATTCCACCGCCTCATCACCGCCTACGTAGTGGGCGAGACCGTCTTTGTACTCAATCCAGTCGGGTATTTCGCCTAAAATCTCGACAGTTTTGGTTCGTTTGAGGGCATTTCGGTATAAGTCTATCTTTCCCATGTCGGAAGCCTGGTTAACGAGGTCTCTTCCGACCACACGAAGCTCTTTTATCTTATGTTGGCCGTTATTTGAGTGAGCCGTGCCGAGTTTGACCAGTTTTCGCTGTCCAGCATTTATCCCGACGTCGTGAATGGGGAGCTTTTGGGAGTACAAAAGAATCCCGAAGTACATATCATGCAGTCCGTAGGCTACCTTTTTGAGCTTTCGAGGCCACAAGTAGAGGGTAGTTTGTTTGACCATCATATCCCAGGTGGTATCGACTCGCCAGATAGGTTTTGGCATATTCTCTAGGATAGCTTTCGCAACTAAGAGAAGCCCAGTACCAGTCCAGATACAATTCCCATCTGGGTCGTGGAGAATGGTTGCATCTCCATTTGAGCGGAATGGGTAGTCAGCCGCCATCGCCGGCCAGTTCTGAGCGAACATCAGCTCAACTATCCCTTCTGGGAGTATCATATCGTCTTCCACGTAGAGAACGGCAAACACGTCAGGGTCAGCCAGCGCGCGTTCGGTTGGCTCATTAAAGCAGTCGGGCAAGGAGAGGCCATGCGCCCAGAATATCTCGTATTTGTAACCTGCTAGTTCTCTTAAGAGTTCTTCTAGAGTCTGGGAGAACATCAGGCCGCGTGACGGAACAACGACGGCCAGCTTGTCCATTACTTCTTCTCGGAACCTGCCAGTTGGTCTAAGAGTTCGGTGAAGACCTTGAGTGTGGCCGCAATCTGCTTGGCGTCACTCGTAAACTGCACCAAGTTCTCTCGGCCTTTGTTGTTCATGGCCTGGAGTTCTGGCTTACCGTCAGTCCGTTCAATCATCGCCTTCGAGGCAATAATGTCGGTCTGGGAGCGGAACAGCATCTTTTTAAGTTCACCAATCGTACCGTTTAAGAACACTACTTTGTCTTCTAGGGTTGAGTCGATTTCCTCAGTGATGCCAATTTCTGTGCGTATCTTCTCAAGCTCTTTTAATATGTTCATAACACCCTCACTAAATTATGTAACAAGTATAACAATTTTCGAGCAAAAGAAAAAGACCCCGGAGGGTCTTAATCTTATCCTCGGCTGTAGTTATGATTTCACTACGAATCCAAATGAGGTGCGCAAGTTCTGCATACCCCAGAGGATGTCCACAGTGACCAACCAACCAAGATATTCTTGCTTGTATTGAGTCTGGGTGCGTGGCTGTTGCTGGATAGCAACTGCGAAGGCATCCTTGTGGAAGAACAGGTGGCTGTTTTGGTTTGGTGAGCTTGAAAGCTGCACGAGGTTCTGTGACATGTAGACCCGAACGCCGTAGATTTCGCCGATTTGGCCGTTACGGATTGAGTTCTGGTCGCCGCCGATACCGATAGCATCGTAGCGGATGTACTTGTCGATGTTCAGAAGCTCTTGCTTACCTTGTGGGGTAACGACGAGCGAGCGGTCAGTCTGAGGAGCCTTAGCGTCATCCAAGTAGCGGTTAACCGCAAGGATGAGGGTATCAGAGATAACCGTACCGAACGTACCGTAGCCAGTCCAAGCAGCGGTCATGGCAGCGGCGAGGCCGTTGTCAATCTTCGCAGCAATCGCGTAAGCTGCAGCTTCGGTGTAAGCCGAGCGCAGGTCGTACTTAGCCTGAACAGCAGCAAAGTCTTCTACCAAGAACGAGCTTTCGTAGTGCTGGTTGATGGTGATTGTTGTCTTGGTTTCTGTGTTGTAGTTAAGGGTAACAACAGTGTTCTGGCTCTTAGCGTTAGCCGTGATAGTTGAAACGTTAGGGATTTCAACGGTCTGACCGTAGCTAGAGATTTCGCGGTCGTAGTGCCGGACGAGGGGAACGAGTACCAAGTTCGCCTTGACGAACATAAGGACTTCTTTGCTCCATACGTTAGGACGGAATACGTTAGCCGCTGTAGAACCGATGTTGACGTTACCCGATGCGTATGCACCTGTAGTCATGGGTTTGGGTTCCTTTTAGGGATTAGTTTTGCATTGCTTGGTTGATTTCGTCGTAGTGTGCCTCAAACCATTTCTGGTCGTTTTGGGCTACAAGTCTATCAACGTTTTCCGGCGTGATTTTTTGGGTATTGACGAGTTCCGGGGTCACGGCATTACCTTTCACGGCGGTTGTTTGTTGTTTTTGAGCGAGTTTTGTCAGGGCTTCTCTCCCACCGTCTTGCTTAATAGCTTCACGGTCTGAGCTAAGTTCGTTGAAACGGGCCACCGCATACAGCGACTCTAGGTCATTAGCTAGATATGGCTTCTGTTGAACTAATTCTGCCATCTGTGCGTCATACTGACGGGCTTCAGGGTTAGCGTTGTAAAACTCGGACACCTGGTTCTGCAAACGCAGTTGTTGGACTTCGTGTCTAACCTCATCTATGGGGTCTACACCAAAGTCTTCGCTGGGTGGGGTTTGTACAGCTTCCTTCAGCTTCGTCTCTTGACTCACTGAGTGCATCTTTTGTTCAGCTTCGCGCACCATTTTCGCCATCTTGATTGGGTCATCTAAAGGGAGATTTTTCTTCTCCGCCCAGGACTTAATCTCGTCTGACTCTTCTGGTACGTCTGCGGTGTTATCAACGTTCTCGCCCGTGTCTTGCGACTCGGCCGGTGGCTGACTTCCCGCCTCCTCTACAGCAGTTTCAAGTTGTGTACCTTCGTCGGTACTGGTAATCGGACGGTCTTGCGCGTCGACTTGCAGTCCGGCGAGTTCATGTACGCCTGAAGATTGGTCTGCTGTAGGTTCAGTTGTGGTGGTCTCTTCCATCGAACCTACTCCTATTTAGTTATCAAACTCGCCCAGAACGATGGAGGCGGGTGGGCGAGTAGCCTCCACCGTGCCGGACTAGCTTTCCTTGTCTCTTGACTCGAGGTGCCGTATTACTTCTAGTATACCATGAGCGTTTTTGAGCAAACCAAACGCCTCATCTGGTGAGGTTGATTTAGCAGCCGCTTCAATCTTGCGGTCATACTGCTCATGCAGCCAGCCCATCAGTTCACGCCCGAGGGCCGTCTTACTGAAGTTGTGGTACAGCCGGAGCTTGTCCATTGCCCATTCCCATTTGTGCCATATCCATACCTGGTTGCCCTTGCATAGCCGGGTCTACCATCTGATTGGCGGCTGGTGGCATACCTGGCATTTGCCCCATCTGTTGAGGGAGTAACTTGTCTATCTCATCTGGCTCAAGGTCAGTCGTCTTAGTGAGAAAGAGCCGGGTGAGTTCGTTCTGGTCAATCATTGGATTACCTACCATCGTCGAATAGATTTTCGTATACTCTTCGGTTTGCTTCTCGCGCATTTGATTAGAGGTAATATCCAACTCTACGCGTGGCTCGTACTCACCGACATATTCCACTGGGTCAAAGGTCGTGTCTTGTGAGCCAGGAGTCGGAACGCCGATAGGCGCGTCGATGAAGAGCTTTACCATACGGAAAACAAGTTTCCCGAGTTCGTGATAGCCGTCGTTCTCGACTTGAGCCACTTTAACAGCAAAGCGTTGCCCGGCTTGAGCGAGTTGGGCGTTAACTTCAGTCGCGGTGATGTTGCCGGTGTCTTGCTGTACGCCTTTTGTAATCTCACTAGCAGCCGTAGTCTCCCGTATCTCGGTCTTGATGTTCATGCGCTCGTTGAAAGCTTGTGGTGGAACCATGCCGGTAGGAATAGGGTTTAAGGTGCCAGCCTCGAACGGATAGACCGCGCCCGGTAGGTTCTCAATCTTGTCGATGTAATCAGCGTACTTCGGGTCAATCGTATACATCTGATTCAGACTAAAGGTAATCGCGTCAGTGTTCTGGTTGGTCAGGTCGTTTAAGAGTTCCTGGGCGGGCAGGATAGGCTCTACTTCACCTTTACCGTAAAAGAGTGAGTCATCGTAGTAATCGCGTTGCACGATAAATGGCACGATACCTTTTGGATTCTTTTCCTTGCGGTACATAGCTTGTACCTTGTAAGGGTTGGGCTTCTCTTCAATCAGCGTCGTGCGGTTGGCGACACTGTAACACTTGTCCTTAGTCCAGTATTCGATGACTTCGATTTGTTCCTTGCGGGCGTCACCTGAGAGTGTAGAGCCTAGCCATTGGTCTTTCTCTTCGCGGTCGGTGTTATCGCCGGTCTCAGCGTCACTGACGATATTATCGAGGTTCTGATAGCGGGGTTTTAATTCTCCAGTCTGTACGTCTACGACTTCTACTTCTTGTAACTGAGCCTTGGTGGTTAAGAACCGTCGGCCAGCGTAGCGAGCGTCTTCCATGCTTGTAGCGGTCGGGTCGACGAAGAAGTCACGGAGGGGAATGTTTAACAGGCGTGGCTTGTCTATATCCCAGTAGATATACATCACGCCCGTTCCGTAGGTGAGCATAGACCGGAGCCAGATAGATACCTTGAGGTTCCACTTGTCACAATCCCAGTAGTAATCTAGGAGCTGATTAAGTGAGCGCGTGTCCTGCGTCTGACCCGGTCTAATCGGTACATAGTTAAACTTAGGCTTGCCCGTAGCGAGTGCCGCTACCATTGTCTCAATCGTCGAGAACGTGATTGGCACAAAAGTATTGGTGACTCCTTGATAGCCCTCGTTGACTCGCTGGTTGTTATACAGCTTCCAGCAGTTTTGCCAGGTATCGTGATACGAACCACTAACATAATCCCAGTGTTGGGAGAAGTCACCGACTACTTTACTTACCTTGTCTTCTTGCGCCTGTGTTGTGCTTTTAGCCATTAGTTTAATTATACCCTACGCATTTTGCGGTTCAGCATATTGGCGGGCTTGTGCACCTTGATAGGCGTTTGCTGGTGTTCGAGCTTGAGTACCAGGTAACGTAGGGCATCTAAAGCGTGGTCGTTCTCTTTAATCGGTTCCTCGGACTCATTCTTGTCCTCTTTCTTGTCTGGGTAGCGATAGGTCTCAAACTCCCATATAAGGTTTTGACAGGTCTCACTGATGAATAACCGGGGCTTGCCGTTGCCCTGTACCTTTAATCGGTCTGAGATAAGCCTAATGCCGGTCTCTATGCTATTCTTGCCCTTCTCCGAGGGTTCTATACCAAGATTGTACGGTGGAGCGTTCAGGTTGGCTATCTCCTGTGCGGCTGCAGCGTCTCCGAGCTTGTAGCGGAACAGCTTATCCCCCATATGATTCTTAACTGAGTTATAGATTTGTTCAGTTACCATGCCAGGCTTATAGACCTCAGCCCATATCCACAGGTTATTATCGTAGTCTATCGTGCCGAATAGAGCCGCTGTTGGATTGCTGAAGCCGAAGTCTATGGTGAGGTAATGAGTGCCGGTCTCCGGTACTTCTGAGGCTGGTACGACGTGTAAGGAGCGCTCAAACTGCGGATAGACCAAGCCTTGCATCTTACGGAACTCAGCTAGGTACTCTTGAGCGAATTGGTTCTCATCCATGTTCTCACGGATAGACTCTATCTCGTCAGCGTGTACATGAGGGTTATCAAACGAGGTAGCATGAGAGTAATACCAATCTGTCTGAGTAGAAGATTGTGCGACATTGGCTATATCGTAGAAATGGTTATAACCATTAGGTGTAGAGATAAACACAGCCCAGCCCCGGCTATCTGCAAGCATAGGGCGTAGGATTAAGTCCCATACGTGGGGTTTCATGAAAGCGTATTCGTCGAGTACCAAGCCTTTGACACCGGCTCCACGTAAACTATCCTCGTTGTCAGCGCCCTTGAGTTCTATCGTTGCCCCGTTAATGAGCGTGATAATCAGCTCCGACTCATTTTTCTTCTTGATGAGTTCCTTTGGTACGTGATGAATAACGATGTCATACCAGTAGATGTTCTTAGCTTGCTTGTAGGTTGGCGCTACTATCCAGTATCTACCGGGAGACTCAATCGCCTTCATAATCGTGTAGTTCACGACGAATACTGATTTGCCTGTGCGCCTACCCCAGTTGAGAACCTTAAAGCGGCTCTTGTTCTGATGGATTTCTTTTTGCTTTACGTGAGGAGTGTAAAGCCTGAGTTCAAGCGTCGTCGCCAAGTCTCACCACCACTTCACCAGTATGTTCGAGTTCTTGCTTCTCTGAGTAACCGCCCTTATTCTTCAGCATAAACTTCGTCATATCAGCTTTAATGCGACTATCCTCATCATCAAGCAATGCATCAACGTTCCGCTTGGCTTTCTCTACTAAACGGTCTTCATTGAACTTGCTGACAGCTTCCGATACCCAGTCAAGGTCGCGAGAAACGATAACTTCAGCGTATTCTCGTTCATATCCAGCCGCTAGAGCAGATTGCAAAGCATTACTAAAAGTCTTGCTCTTAGGGTCGAGGTAGCCTTTGAGAAAGAGTGCTTGACGTGGGTCTGCTTTATACTGGTTAGCCATTGTACTTATTATACAACGGGTATAAATCTTATGCTAGCAAGGTCGGTTAAACTTTTTGTGTGGCTCGGTCGCGTTCATGCGAACGTTCGCGTAGCCTTTTGGTACGCCCTTACCCATTGTGCTTTTAACGCCGGTCGCAGGAACGTGATTTCCCTTAGGCTTGGTGCTTTTGCCGATGGCTGGATGACTATTCATACATCTATTATACCAGAGGGTTTTGTATGATTTTTCTCATTCCATCGCCCAGGCTTCGAGTGCTGCAATCTCCTCGTCACTAATGGGGTTCTGGTTCTGCTTTCTCACTTTGATGCCTTGTCCGACACACTGTATTTTGTTGGTCTAGCCATTATCATCTCCACATAGTTATCATCTGATACTAGTATAACGAGAATGTCAGTATAAAAAAAGTGAGACCCCGCTTATGGAGGTCTCGCCGAATCACATCACCCTTATAGTATTCCTGTAGAATATCTTTGTCAATAGGCCTCTCCCTCTCTATATCGCTACGCTCAAGGGAGTCTGTGGTTAACCTATGTCTAGCTCTTCAGCCACTTCCTATCCCCTAAAGCAGTAAGTCTTTGATCAACTGTACTTATTTCCAGTAACTTACCTTGAGTGTTTGCTTCAGTGCGATGAGGTATTCGTGTGTGTCGCTATTGTATGCCTCAATGTGATTCGAGACTCTCTCATACTATACCCACTAGTCAGCTAATGCAACCCCTTGTATAATACCCAGATACCAGCCTTGCATACCGGGAGTTTCTTAACCTTTCTCTTGCGTCCCTGAAGGCTGGTTTTTTGTTACATAAAGTCCAGCATAAGTACTTGACAGTCTAAAAACATAAGCACATAATGGAGAGTGTCAAAAGGTTAAACGGAGATGAATATAATGAAAACATCACAGATTATTAATCACTACCAAGCAGGCTTACTGACTCGTGAAGAAGCAGATGCACGCTTGAAAGAAGTATGCTCCCACGAAGAGCTAGAGTACGAGTTTATGTACGATGGTGATCCCTGGCCAATGTTTACCGGTGCTCATTGTCTAGACTGCGAAGAGGACTTCCCAGCTGAAAGCTTTAGTGAAGCCGAACGCTACGCTCTAGAAGCTGACGAAGCTGAGAACATGGTATCAAGTCGAATAGAATCAGCTATTGAGTATGACCAGGACTTACGGGCGGGGCTCCTATGAGCTACCCCCGACTGGCTCCAGTATTCACCAAAGAGCAATTAGCCTACATTCTCGTGACAGCCACCGAAGAGGTTGAGCTAAACGACGAACACCCACCGATTGCTCACGACATCATTGACATTATTACCGAGTACTTTGAGCTACTCGAGACTGAGGAGGATTAACATGGCTCAATTTAATCTCAACGATTACGAAACTGTCGCTGATAGGATCAAGCGCTTCTATGCTGACCACACTGACGGCCGAATCACCACCAAACTCGTGACTGACACTGAAACGAAGGTTGTGATGAAAGCTTTTCTCTACCTTGATGGAAACTTAGTAGCAACTGGCTACGCTGAAGAGATTAGGGGTAAGGGAATGGTCAACACCACATCAGCAATGGAGAACTGCGAAACAAGTGCAGTAGGCCGCGCTCTAGCAAACTACAACTACGCTGGAGACAAGCGTGCCTCTCGTGAGGAGATGGAAAAGGTCAATCGGTATGAGGAGCAGAAAGTCCAAGACCGTATGAAGACCTCACCAGCGGCTCTAGCAGGCTTCTACTCAACACTCAAGGGGAAAGGCGTACAGACGAAAGAAGACGCCCAGCGAATCATGGAGATTCAAGACCCTAACTGGGAAAAGTTAAATACCTCAGGAATCGCTCGTATGCAGAAAGCATTAGATAGCTTGCAACCAGACACGATTGATATTCTCTTAGGTGAGGTAGTATGAAAGCCCTCCTCCCCGCGCAACTCAAAAAAGTAGCGTCTCGGGCGGATAGAACCTATGACCTAGTGTTTAACACCCGAGAGCTTACCGGCATTGAAGCTTCGTTTCTCTTAGGTGAGCTGATGAAAGAGGGATGGTTACAATACGCCCCAAACGAAGACGAGATGGTTGACATACCCGACGAGAAGGCTGACCCGATGACGGGCACCAAAACCCAGGCCCAACGCCTCAGAGCCGCTTTATATGTGCTCTGGAAACAACGGGGCGGAACGGGCAACTCAGAAGACTTCTACCGCTCATATATGGAAAATATTATCGATCAAATTAAAAGTAAATTGGAGGGATAAGTACATGAACAAAATAAAATTAGAACTGATATTACTGGAGTTTGCAAATGCAGTTTTAGACGCAAAAAATGGTGTTACAGAACCAACGCTTGGAGAACTGCTCAGAGTACCATGTAGTAAGATTTTAGAACTTGAAAAGGAGGATAAGTAAATGGCAGGACGACCAGAGGGTGGCATAAAGGCCGCGAAGAAGAATAAGGAATTGTACGGCGAAGACTTCTATGTTCGTATCGGAGCGATCGGCGGGAAAAAAGGACGCACAGGGGGCTTTGGGTCAGATAAAGTTGGAGCTGACGGCTTAACCGGCCGAGAACGGGCACAATTAGCAGGCGCTAAGGGTGGACGAGCGAGAAAGACCAATGCCTAAGGATTTTATCAAGATTAATGTGCTACTGATTATCGCGTTTATCCTAATGGCTATTCTCCTCCTTGGTTTGGCCTGGGGAGCCCTCATGCTAACGGCGTGGATCAAAGTCCTATGATACTCTTACTACTCATCATCATAACGATTCTAGGTGTAGCGTACATGCTGCGCTTAGAATCTACGACCTGCCCAAAATGCGGCGCAGATACCGTCGAAGTAGGTTACTCAGGATATAAACGGAAATGCCCACGCTGTAAGTGGACAACGGAGGACACGAAATGAAGCGACTCGACCACACTACGGCTGGCAAGGGCAGAGAGTTTGTGAAGTGGACAGAAACGGCTTTTACTGTAGAAATATCCGAGCAAGACGGCAAACGAACGCTAAAGATATTCTTAACTGAGCCACCCAAAGGAGAGCGTGATGAGAGAGATTAAATTTAGGGCGTGGTCACCACAATCTAATAAAATGATTGAAGTGTCTGAGTTATTTATACACCCTAACATTACAAGCCTTAGAGGTAGAGATAATGATGGCTCAAGTCTTTACACCTACACAGCAACAGGCAATGAGGGTTATGACTCGTTTCTCATGCAATACACAGGACTCAAGGATAAGAACGGAGTCGAGATA
>WBZO01006422.1_pt2 | contig 11017 bp, 10 predicted proteins | sample 5204261 | NCBI WGS metagenome assembly WBZO01 (sample SAMN12412400, study PRJNA552823) | activated sludge metagenome | isolation source: activated sludge from anammox sidestream of wastewater treatment plant... | place: USA: North Carolina | collected 2017-09
CCAGCGCCCTGGGCAGCTCGAAGCTGGCGAGCCCGGCGATCGCCTCCATCGCGGCGGCCTTGTTGCGCGCGCGCACCCGCTGCGCGACCTCGCGCTCGAGGTTGGCGCGGATGTCGGCGCGCATCCGCGCGAGATCGCCGTCGGGCACGCCGAGCTGGCGGGCGAACGCCTCGTCGACCTCCGGCAACTGCGGCGCCTCGACCTTCTTCACCGTGACCTCGAACTGCGCGGTCTTGCCGGCGAGGTCGGCCGAACCGTATTCGGCCGGAAAAGCGACCGGGAAGGTCTTCGTCTCGCCGCTGCCCGCGCCGCGCACGCCCGTCTCGAAGTCGGGGAGCATCCGCCCTTCTCCGAGCACGAACGCGAAGTCGGTGGCCGATCCGCCCGGGAACGCCACGCCGTCGATCGTGCCGGTGAAGTCGATCGTGACGCGGTCGCCGTCCTGCGCCGCGCGGTCGGCCGCCGCCCAGTTCACGCGCTGCTTGCGCAGGATCGCGATCGTCTTGTCGACGTCGGGCTCGCCCACCGGGCACGACACCCGTTCGAGCTCGAGCGCGGAAGGCTCGCCCAACGCGATCTCGGGGTAGACCTCGAAGGTCGCGGTGAAACCGAGCTCGTGTTCGGCAGCGCCTTCGCGCGACTCGATCCGCGGCTGGCCGGCCACGCGCAGCTTGTGTTCGTCGACCGCCTCGCTGAATGCCCTGGAGACCGCGTCGCCCAGCACCTCGGCGTGCACCTGCGGGCCGTAGGAGCGCTCGATCATCTTCATCGGCACCTTGCCGGGCCGGAAGCCGGGCATCTTGACGTTGCGCGACAGCTTGCGCAGGCGCTCGACGACCTGCCGGTTGATTTCGGCCACCGGCACGGCCATGGCCAGCTTGCGCTCGAGCGCGCCGGTCGTTTCAAGTTGGGTTGCCATCTCGGGTCATCCAGGATCTCGAATTTGGGGGCGATCCGCCAGGATCGCAGTGTGCCGTGGTGCGGCCGAAAGGACTCGAACCTTCACGCCTCGCGGCGCCAGGACCTAAACCTGGTGCGTCTACCCATTCCGCCACGGCCGCGAAACCCGTCATTCTAAACGATGCAGCAAGGGGTCACGGCGCTGCGCATCCGGCCGGGCCTACAATCGCGGCGATGCCACCCACCCCGCTCAGCTCGGTCGACCACTACGAGAACTTCCCCGTCGGGTCGCTGCTCGTGCCGGCGCGGCTGCGTCCGGCAGTCGCCGCAATCTACCGGTTTGCACGCCACGCCGACGACCTCGCCGACGAGGGCGATGCCTCGCCGGCCGAACGGCTTGCGGCACTCGACGCGCTCGATCGCGCACTGCGCGGCGAAGCCGACGATCCGCCGGTGCTCGCCGAGCTGCGCCCGCACCTGCAGGCCCACGCGCTGCCGGTGGAGCCGCTGCGCGCACTGCTGTCGGCATTCGCGCAGGACGTCGGCACGGTGCGCCATCCGGGCTGGGGCAGCGTCACCGACTATTGCAGCCGCTCGGCCAACCCGGTCGGCGAGCTGATGCTGCGGCTGTTCGGCGCCTGGAACGCGTTCACGCGGATCCCGTCCGACGAGATCTGCACCGCGCTGCAGGTGCTCAACTTCCTGCAGGATCTCGCCCCTGACTGGCGCCGCGACCGCCTCTACCTGCCGCTGGACGAGTTGCACGACGCCGGCCTGTCCGAGGACGACGTCGCGCGCTCGGTGGATGCCGGGCGCGCCAGCCACGCGCTCGCGCACTTCCTTGCGGGGCAGCTGCGCCGCGCGCGCGCCCTGCTCGAGTCGGGCGCGGTGCTGTCGCAGCGCGTGCCGTGGCGCCTGTCGCTCGAGTTGCGCGGAATCGTCGCCGGCGGCCTGCGCGTGGCCGATCGCCTGCGGGCCGCGGGGCACGATCCGATCGCGCATCGTCCGTCGCTCGGATGGCGCGACGCGCCGGCACTGGCACGGCTCTGGTGGCAAGCACCGAAATGACCCCCGACGAATACTGCGCCGAAAAGGCCGCGAGCAGCGGCTCCAGCTTCTACTACAGCTTCCTGTTCCTGCCGCCCGAGCGCAGGCGGGCAATCACCGCGCTGTACGCGTTCTGCCGCGAGGTCGACGACACCGTCGACGAGGCCGGCGATCCGCAGGTGGCGCGCATGCGCCTCGACTGGTGGCGCGGCGAGGTCGACCGGATGTTCGCCGGCGCACCCCAGCATCCGGTCGCGCTGGCGCTGGCGCCGCACCTGGAGTCGTGCGCGATCACGCAGCACGCTCTGGCGACGATCATCGACGGTATGCAGATGGATCTCGATCAGGACCGTTATCTCGACTTCGAGGGGCTGCAACTGTACTGCCACCGCGTCGCCGGCGTGGTGGGCGTGCTCGCTGCCGGGATCTTCGGCGCGCGCAGCCCCGCCACACAGGAATACGCGGAGCGGCTCGGGCTGGCATTCCAGCTCACCAACATCATCCGCGACGTCGGCGAGGACGCCCGCAAGGGCCGGGTCTACCTGCCGATCGAGGACCTGCAGCGTTTCGGCGTCGCGGTGCACGAGATCCTCGCGTCGCGGCCGAGCGAGCGGTTCGTCGAGCTGATGCGCTTCCAGGCGGCGCGCGCGCGCGATCACTACCGGCAGGCGTTCGCGCTGCTCGAGCCGTCGGAGCGGCGCGCGCAGCGCCCCGGCCTGATGATGGCGGCGATCTACGCGCGGCTGCTCGACGAGATCGAACGCGACGGGTTCAGGGTGCTCACGCACCGCACCTCGCTCACCCCCTTGCGCAAGTTCTGGCTGGCGTGGAAGACCTGGGTGACGGGCCGCCTGCCGCGCGTATGAGGCCGCCGCCCGCGGTGGCGGTGGTGGGTGCCGGCTGGGCCGGCCTGTCGGCGGCGCTGGCGTTGGCCGAGGCGGGGCTGCGGGTGACGGTGTTCGAGTCGGCACCCCAGGCCGGCGGACGCGCGCGCAGCATCACGCTGGCGACGCCGCTCGGCCCGATCGCGATCGACAACGGCCAGCACCTGATCGTCGGCGCGTACCGCGAAACGCTCGACCTGCTCGCCCGGCTCGGCGCCGGGCCGCTGCTGCAGCGACACCGGCTGCACCTGGTCTCGACGCGCGGGCTGTCGCTGCGCGCAGCGCCGCTGCCGGCGCCGCTGCACCTGGCCTGGGGCCTGCTGCGCGCCGACGGGCTCGCCTGGGGCGAACGCGCGGCGATGCTGCGGATGATGCGCGCGCTGCGGCGCGCGCGATGGGAGGTCCTCGCCGACGAGACCGTCGCGGCACTGCTCGCACGCCTGCGCCAGCCGGCGTCGCTGGTGGAGACACTCTGGGCGCCGCTGTGCGTCGGCGCGCTGAACACGCTGCCGGCCCAGGCCTGCGCGCGCAGCTTCGCCGCGGTGCTGCGCGACACGCTGGGCGCGGCGCGCGGCGCCAGCGACTTCGTCGCGCCCGATGTGCCGCTGGGCGCGCTGCTGCCCGATCGGGGGCTCGCGCGGCTGAGGGCGCTCGGTGCGACGATCCGGCTGCGCAGCACGGTGCGCGAACTGCGGCCATCGTCGTCGGGGTGGCGGGTCGACGCGGACGAGAGCCCCTTCGCCGCGCTGCTGCTGGCGCTGCCGCCATGGTCGGCCGCAGCGCCCCTGGAGCGTCTCGGGGTGGACCTCGCCGCGCTGCGCGCCTTCGTTCCCGAACCGATCGCCACGGCCTGGGCGCTGTGGCCGGCCGGCGAGGCGCCGCCGCTCGCGCGCTGGCTGATGCTCGACGAGGATCCCACACGCCGGCGCTTCGGACAGTGGGTCTTCGACCGCGGCGTCATCGGCGCGGCGCGCGTGGCCGGCGTCGTGGTGAGCGCGGCGAGCCGGATCGAAGACAACCCCGTGGAGGTGCTCGCCGAAGGCGTCGCGGCGCAGTTGCGCGACGCGTTCGGTGCTCCGGCGCCGTCGGCGATCCGCGTCGTCACCGAGCGTCGCGCAACCTTCCGCTGCACGCCCGGGCTGCCCCGCCCGGCCTGCGATCACTACGCCCGCGAGGCGCCCGGCCTGTGGCTGGCCGGCGACTGGACCTGGCCGGACTATCCGGCCACGATCGAAGCAGCGGTGCGCAGTGGCCAGCGCGCTGCGGCCGGCATCATTGCCAGCCTCGGCGTGGCGCCTGCCGACCAGGGCCTGCACGCCGCCGCCGACCCCACGTGAGCCCGCCCGGCGCCCGGGCGCTCGCGGCCCGTCGAGCCGCGCCGGTGCTCAGCCCCAGGCTGCGTCCAGCGCCTGGTCGATGCGATCGAGTCCGACCGCCTCGAGCCCTTCGAAGGGGCGCTTCGGCGCGTTGGCACGCGGGATCAGCACCCGCGAGAAGCCGAGCTTGGCCGCCTCGCGCAGCCTCTCCTGGCCCCGCGGTGCAGGCCGGATCTCGCCGGCCAGCCCGACCTCGCCGAACACCGCGAAGCCGCGCGGCAATGCGCGGTTCTTCAGCGAAGACACAATCGCGAGCAGCACCGCCAGGTCGGCGGCCGGCTCGCCGATGCGCACCCCGCCCACCGCGTTGACGAAGACGTCCTGGTCGTAGCAGGCAATGCCGGCGTGCCGGTGCAACACCGCCAGCAGCATCGCCAGCCGGTTCTGTTCGAGGCCGACCGACAGGCGCCGCGGGTTGGGCACGTGCGCGGTATCGACCAGCGCCTGGATCTCCACCAGCAACGGGCGGGTGCCCTCCTGCGTGACCAGCACGCAGGAGCCCGGCACCCGCTCCGCGTGCTGCGACAGGAACAGCGCAGACGGATTGGCCACCCCGCGCAGGCCGCGGTCGGTCATCGCGAACACGCCGAGTTCGTTGACCGCGCCGAAGCGGTTCTTGAACGCGCGCACCAGCCGGTACGACGAGTGCGTGTCACCCTCGAAATAGAGCACCGTGTCGACCATGTGCTCGAGTACCCGCGGGCCGGCGAGCGTGCCCTCCTTCGTCACGTGACCGATCATCACCATCGCCACGCCGAGCTGCTTGGACAGGCGCGTGAGCTGCGCGGCGCATTCGCGCACCTGCGCGACCGAGCCCGGCGCCGACTGCAGCTGCGACGAATACAGCGTCTGGATCGAGTCGATCACCACGACCGCCGGCCGGCGCTGCTGCACGGCGGTGCAGATGCGCTCGAGCTCGATCTCGGGCAGCAGCGGCAGGCGCGCCTCGCCTGCGCCCAGCCGTCGCGCGCGCAGCGCGACCTGCGAGGCCGACTCCTCGCCGGTGACGTAGAGCACCTCGAGCGAAGCCGACAGGTGGGCGAGCGCCTGCAGCAGCAGCGTCGACTTGCCGATGCCCGGATCGCCGCCGATCAGCACCACCGAGCCCTCGACCAGGCCGCCGCCGAGCACGCGGTCGAATTCGTCGATGCCGGTGCCGACCCGCCCGGCCTCCTGCGCCGGCACCGCGTCGAGCAGCACCACCTCGTGGGTGGGCGCGAGCGACTGGTAGCGATGGGCCTCGGTGCGACCGGATACCGCAGCCTCGCCGAGCGTGTTCCAGGCCCCGCAGTGCGGGCACTGGCCTGCCCATTTCGGGGTGGCACCGCCGCATTCGCCGCAGACGTACTGCGTCTTGGCCCTGGCCATCGTCGGCGCCGCGATCAGGGCGTCGCGTCGTCTTCGACGCGCAAGGGCACCCGCTGCGCGAGCGCGCACATCAACTCGTAGCCGATGGTGCCGCTGGCCCGTGCGACGGCGTCGATCGGGACGACTTCGCCCCACAGCTCGACCGCCGAGCCCGGGCGCGCGCCAGGCACCGGACCGAGATCGACCATCAGCATGTCCATCGCGACGCGTCCGACGGTGGCGGTGCGCACGCCGTCGACGGCCACCGGCGTGCCGCTGGGCGCGTGCCGCGGATAGCCGTCGGCGTAGCCGCAGGCGACCACGCCGATGCGCATCGGCTGCGACGCGCGAAAGGTGGAGCCATAGCCGACCGCATCGCCTGTGGTCAGTTCCTGCACCGCGATCAGCCGCGATTCGAGCCGCATCGTCGGACGCAGGCCGAGCGCGCGCGCATCGCCGTCGCCGAAAGGCGTGGCACCGTATAGCATCACGCCGGGTCGGATCGCGTCGCCGTGCGCGCCGGGCACCTGCAGCGTCGCTGCCGAATTCGCCAACGAGCGCGGTGCGGGCAGGCCCTCGGCGGCCGCCTCGAAGCGGCGCATCGCTTCGTCGGCGCCGCCGTCGAGGTCGGCGTTGGCGAAATGCGTCATCAGCGTCAGCCGGCTCACCGAGGGCAGCCGCGCCAGGCGGCCGAACGCCTCGCGAAACGCATCGTGGCCGAAGCCGAGGCGGTTCATGCCGCTGTTGAACTTGAGGAACACTTCGATCGACGCAGGTGCGGCCAGCGCCTCCAGCCATTCGACCTGGCGAGCCTCGTGCACCACCAGCGACAGCCGCTCGCTTGCCGCCTGCGAGACGTCGACGGGATCGAAGGCGCCTTCGAGCATCAGCACCGGACCGCTCCAGCCCTCGCGGCGCAATTGCGCGGCGCCGTCGAATTCGACCAGCGCCAGCCCGTCGGCCGCGGCGAAGCCGCGCGCCGCATTGGCCAGCCCGTGGCCGTAGCCGTTGGCCTTGACCACCGCCCAGAGGAAGCGGCCCGGCGCCCGCTCGCGCGCGAGTGCCAGGTTGTGGCGCATCGCAGGAATCGAGACGGTGGCGCGGATCGGGCGGGGCATCGGGGGCAGGCAGTCGGGCTGCGTCAACTATACACACGGTCGCGCCGGACGATCGTGGTATAAACCGACCCGCGCTCAGCAGCGGGACCATCGGTCGCACGGCATGGCGCGCCGGCAGACCGGCCAGGCCGCCCATGAGAGCGGAAAGCCGGCGCTCGAACGGAGACACGAGAGCCCTTTCCGGATGAAACGCGGCTTCTACACGATCATGGCGGCGCAGTTTTTCTCGTCGCTCGCCGACAACGCGCTGCTGATCGCCGCGATCGCGCTGCTCATCGAGATGCACGCGCCGGAATGGATGAAGCCGCTGCTCAAGCTGTTCTTCACCGTCTCCTACGTGATGCTGGCCCCGTTCGTCGGCGCACTGGCCGACTCGATGCCCAAGGGCCGGGTGATGTTCGTGACCAACCTGGTGAAGATCGTCGGCTGCATGCTGATGTTCTTCACGATCCACCCGCTGCTCGCCTATGGAGTGGTCGGGTTCGGCGCGGCGGCGTACTCGCCCGCCAAGTACGGGATCCTCACGGAGCTGCTGCCGCCCGAAAAGCTGGTCGCCGCGAACGGCTGGATCGAGGGCACCACGGTCGGTTCGATCATCCTGGGCACGGTGCTGGGCGGGGCGCTGATCAGCCCGACGGTCGCCGGGACGCTGCTGGCCTTCGACCTGCCGCTGGTCGACACCGGCATCGACACGCCGGCCGAATCGGCGATCGTGGTGATCGCGGTGTTCTACGCGATCGCCGCGGCGTTCAACCTCGGCATTCCCGACACCGGCGCGCGCTATCCGCAGCAGGCACGCAACCCGTTCAGGCTGGTTCGCGAGTTCCTCGGCTGCTGCCGCGTGCTGTGGAGAGACAAGCTCGGCCAGATCTCACTGGCGGTGACCACGCTGTTCTGGGGCGCCGGAGCGACGCTGCAGTTCATCGTCCTCGACTGGGCGCGCCACGCACTCGGCCTGCCGCTCAGTCGTGCCGCGATCCTCCAGGGCGTGGTTGCGCTGGGCATCGCGGTCGGCGCGGTGCTCGCGGCGCGCGTGGTGCGGTTGCGCGATTCGCTGCGCGTGCTGCCCGTGGGCGTGGCGATGGGCCTGGTCGTGCCGACGATGACGCTGGTGTCCTCCGAATGGGTGGCGTTCCCGCTGCTGGTGCTGGTCGGCGCGATGGCCGGGTTCTTCGTCGTGCCGATGAACGCGCTGCTGCAGCACCGCGGACACGTGCTGATGAGCGCCGGGCATTCGATCGCGGTGCAGAACTTCAACGAGAACCTGAACATCCTGCTGATGCTCGGCCTGTACTCGCTGCTGCTGCGCCTGGAGCTCGGCGTGAACCTGGTGATCGTGATCTTCGGCGGGTTCGTCGCGCTGACGATGATCGCGGTGATGCGGCTGCACGCCGCCAACCAGCGCGTGTTCGATTCGGTCGCGCTGATCGGCCAGAGCAAGCATTAGGGCCTGCCCACAGTACGGACGGCCCCGCGCCAGGCGGGCTCAACCCTCCCCTTCATCGTGGGCGCGGCGCGCCAGGCACAGGTCGGCCCAGGCGCGCGCCTTGTCGGGCGGGCTGCGCAGCAGGTAGGCCGGATGGTAGGTGACCACCACCGGAACCGCCCTGTCGCCGATCCGGTGGCGGTGCACGCGCCCGCGCAGGCTGGCGAGCGAGGCTTCGGTGCGCAGCAGCGCCTGCGCCGCGATGCGCCCGACGACCACGATCACCCGTGGCGACACCAGCTCGACCTGGCGCTGGAGGTACGGCTCGCAATGCCGGATCTCGTCGGGCGACGGATCGCGGTTGTTCGGCGGACGGCACTTGAGCACATTGGCGATGAACACGTCGCGTTCGCGGGACAGGCCGAGCGCGGCCAGCATCTGGTCGAGCAGGCGCCCGGCGTTGCCCACGAAGGGCTCGCCGCGGCGATCTTCCTCGGCGCCAGGCGCCTCGCCGATCACCATCCAGCCTGCGCGCTCGTCGCCGACTCCGAACACGGCCTGGGTGCGCGTCTCGCTCAGCGCGCAGGCGCGGCACGAAGCCACCGTGGCGCGCAGCTGCGGCCAGTCCATCGTCGCTACCGCGGGCGCCTGCACCGCAATCGGGTCAGCCGCCGGCCGGCGCAGTCGCCAGACGGGCCCGAGCCCGAGCGCCTCCCAGGCGCGGCGCTGCGACTCATTCATCGTCGAACTCCCTGAACATCACCCACGCGTCCTCGCGGGCGCCGTGGGGCGCCGGGTAGTAGCGCCTGCGCACGCCGATCTGCGCGAAGCCGGCGTTGCGGTACAGCGCGATCGCCGCGTGGTTCGACGGCCTGACCTCGAGCATCATGCCGCGCGCACCGCGGCGCCGGCCGTCGCGCATCAGCCAGTCGAGCATCGCGCGGCCGATGCCGCGGCCGTGCATCGCGCCGTCCACGCTGAGATTGAGCAGATGCACCTCGTCGGGGATCCACATCACGACGGCGTAGCCCAGCAGTTCGCCACTTGCGCCTTCGGCCGCTTCGAACACCCATGCGTCGTAGCCGGCCTTCAGCGAATCGGCGAAGTTCCCGCGCGTCCAGGGAAACGGATAGACCGCGGACTCGATCGCCATGACCGCATCGAGGTCGTCGGCGCGCATGCTGCGGACCCGCAGTGCCGGGCGCGGCGCCACCGGCGCATCGGGCGCCGCACCCGGAGGTTTCGGCAGCGCGCTCATCGACGGTACTCAGGCGTCCGCGCGCTGCGCGCGCCGCAGCCGCAGCGCGCGCTGTTCGTCGCGATCGAGAGCGACCTTGTCACGCACGTAGCGCGGCGCCGCCGCCGACGCGTCGATCGCCAGCCCCGCGCGCCAGTCGCGCAGCGCAATTTCGGCCAGCGCGTCCGCGCGAACGTACGCCTGCTCGCTCGCAGGCGCGAGCGGCGCGGGCACGAGCCCGTGATGCGCACTCCATTCGTCGAGCAGGCCGAGCAAGCGCCAGGCGTTGCCGCCGGGAAGAACCTGCTCCGGCAGCGGCGCGGTCTCTTCCGGGCGGGTGCCGGCCCCCGGCCAGCATTCGGCCAGCGCGGGCAGGAAATCGGCGCGCGCGACCACGCGAGGCTCGATCAGCGCCTCGCCCCACTGCGCGTGCGCGTCGAGCCGCAGCCGATACATTGCGACGTAGAGCTCGTCCATGCGCGCGTCGTTCGCCACCAGCACGTCAGCCGCGACGCGTCCGCTGGCGCGCAGCCGCTGCCAGCCGAGCGTGGCCAGTGCATCGATCGGGAGCACCGGCCGGCGCAGCGCGAAGCCCAGCCCCTGCGCGACCGAGCAGCCGATGCGCAGCCCCGTGAACGAACCCGGCCCCGCGTCGAAGGCGATCGCGTCGATCTCCTCGAGCGCGATGCCGGCGCCGCCGCAGACTTCGCGAACCATCGCCAGGATGCGTTCGGATTGCTCGGCGCCCAGCCGCTCCGACAGGCACTCGCTCTCGTCGATGCCGGCGTCATGACAGTGAAGCGCCACCGAACACCAGTCGCTCGAAGTCGCCAGCGCGAGCAGGCGTACGCGCGCCTCGGGCGTGCCCGCGTCGACGGGACGGGTCGGGGGCGAAGCGGAATGCGATGGACTCACGCGACGAATTCTACGGGTCTGCCGGCGCGCTCGCCGCTGCGCCGCCCGGACACCCAGGCCCGGACACGCGGGGCCTGCACCGGCCCCAGGAGCGTCTTCACGCTAGTCGCGCCGGCGCCCCCGCCCGCGACGATCGTCGGGCCTGGCCTCGCGCAGCTGCTGGCGCAACTGCTCGCGCTCGCTCGGCGACATCCGCTCGCGGCGAAAGCCCTGGTCGGCTTCGTATCGGCCCCGCTCCGGCTGCTGCTGGCGCAATTCGCGGCGCAACCGCTCGCGCTCGTCCGGGCTCATTCGCCCCGCGAAGAACGGTTGCGCGACGGCCGCACCGGCGCCCAGCGCGAGCGCGGCCGCCAGCAGCGCCTTGCCCAGGCGCCGGCGCGCTGCCGAGCCTGCGCGCGCAGGCAGCGTGCCTCGCGCGGCGCCCGAGGCGTGCGGATCGTGGAGCCATGGAGCTTGCGCAGGCATGCGGGCATTCTAGACAGGGCGAGCATCGCGCGCAGCCCTGTCGGCGGTAAACGGTGTAACAGCGGGTAACGGGCTGCAGCGGATGTTGCGGCCGTGGCGTGCCGGGCGCGCCGCGCGCGGCCCCGCGGCTATCATTGCCGCCATGAGCCAAGCCGCCCGCAAGCTGCTGGTCGTCGACGACGACCCGAAACTGCGCGAACTGCTGCGCCGCTACCTGAGCGAGAACCAGTTCGAGGTCAGCCTCGCGCAGGACGCGCCATCGATGAACCGGCTGCTGCTGCGCGAACACTTCGACCTGATCG
>WBZO01006707.1_pt1 | contig 11017 bp, 10 predicted proteins | sample 5204261 | NCBI WGS metagenome assembly WBZO01 (sample SAMN12412400, study PRJNA552823) | activated sludge metagenome | isolation source: activated sludge from anammox sidestream of wastewater treatment plant... | place: USA: North Carolina | collected 2017-09
CACCATCAGGTAGTTGGCGTTGAGCGTGGCATGGCCGGACACCCGGCGCATGCCTTCGGCGCCCAGCATGCGCATGTAGACGTAGGCCCGCAGCAGGATGCCGGTGTTGCCCATGAAGGCCGAGAGGCGGCCGATGGACGCCGGCCGCTCACGCTCGGTCAGCCAGACATAGGCAGCATCGCGCCGGCCGACGATGGGCACCGGCAGGTAGGGCTCGAGGCGCGTATTCACGGCGACGACGCCCGCGCCCGGCCCGCCGCCGCCATGGGGCGTGGAGAAGGTCTTGTGCAGGTTGATGTGCACCACGTCGAAGCCCATGGTGGCCGGCAGCGCCCGGCCGAGGATGGCGTTGAGGTTGGCACCGTCGTAGTAGAGCAGGCCGCCGGCGCCATGGACGATCGCCGCCAGTTCCTCGATGCGCCGTTCGAAGACGCCGAGCGTCGAGGGATTGGTGAGCATGATGCCCGCAGTGTCGGGCCCGACGGCGGCGCGCAGTGCCTCGAGGTCGACGTCGCCCTGCGCATCAGTGGGGATCTCGCGCACCTCGTAGCCGCACATGGTGGCGGTGGCCGGGTTGGTACCGTGGGCCGCATCGGGCACGATGATCACGCGGCGCGCACTGTCACCACGCGCCTGGTGGTAGGCGCGGATCATGGCCACGCCGGCGTACTCGCCCTGGGCGCCAGCCATCGGCGTCAGCGACACGCCACTCATGCCGGTCACGCTCTTCAGCATCTCCTGCAGCTCGAAGAGGCAGGCGAGCACCCCCTGGCCATGCTCCTCCGCCGCCAGCGGGTGGCGCCCGAGGAAGCCGGGCAGCATGGCCAGCCGGTTCGACGCCCGCGGGTTGTACTTCATGGTGCAGGAGCCGAGCGGATAGAAATGCGTGTCGATGGAGAAGTTCAGCTGCGACAGCCGCGTGAAGTGCCGCACCACCTGCAGCTCGGACACCTCCGGCAGCAGCGGCGGCGTGCTGCGCAGCGCGGCAGCGGGCAGGTCGCCGACCTCCGCCGTCGCGGTCGGTGCATGCGAGGGCGCGCGCCGGCCGGGCCGCGAGTGCTCGAAGATGACCGGTTCGGGCTGCATCAGGCGGATCCCCGGGTGGCAGGCCGGGCCAGCAGCTCGGCCAGGCTGCGGGCATAGGCGTCGATGTCGGCGGCGCTGCGCGTCTCGGTGGCGCAGACCAGCAGGGCGTTGCCGAACTCCGGATAGTCGGCCGTGAGGTCGTAACCGCCGAGGATGCCGGCTGCGGACAGGCCGGCCAGCAGCGGCGCCACCGGTCGCTCGAAACGCAGCACCGCCTCGTGGCAGTACGGCTCGAAGGCCAGCGACACGCCGGGCAGCGCGGTGAGTGCCTGCACCAGGCTGCGGGTGTTGGCGTGGCACTGGGCCGCGACGCGCCGCAGGCCCTCGGCGCCGAGCAGCGACATGTAGATCGTGGCGCCGGTGACCATCAGCCCCTGGTTGGTGCAGATATTGGAAGTCGCCTTGGAGCGGCGGATGTGCTGCTCGCGGGCCTGCAACGTCAGCGTGAAGCCGGGGCGGCCGTCGACGTCGACGGTGCGGCCGACGATGCGGCCCGGCATCTGCCGCACCAGCGCCGCGCGGCAGGCCAGGTAGCCGAAGTACGGGCCACCCGAGGCGAGCGGGATGCCGAGCGGCTGGCCCTCGCCACAGGCAATGTCGGCGCCGCTACCGCCCCAGCTGCCCGGCGGCTTGAGCAGCGCCAGCAGCAGCGGGTTGCACACGCCGATGACCAGCATGCCCCGCGCATGAGCCCAGTCGGTGAGTTCGTCGACGGCTTCCAGTGCGCCGAGGAAGGTCGGCTGCTGGATGGCGAGCGCGGCGAAGTCGTCGCTGCCAGCATCCCGCAGCGCCTCGAGGTTGGTGCACCCGGCCCCCAGCGGCAGCTCCACCAGTTCGATCCCCTGCCCCGCCAGCAGGCCGCGCGCCACGGCGCGGAACACCGGCGCGAGCGCGCGCGTAGTCAGCACCCGCCGCGACGTCGACTTGCGGTTGGCGCGCACCGCCATCAGGCAGGCCTCGGCGAAGGCGGTGGCGCCGTCGTACATCGAGGCATTGGACACCTCGAGGCCGGTGAGGCCCGCCATCATCGACTGGTACTCGTAGATGAGCTGCAGCGTGCCCTGGCTGGCCTCGGCCTGGTAGGGCGTGTAGGCACTGTAGAACTCGCCGCGGGTGGCGAGCTCCCAGACCGCGGCCGGGATGTAGTGGTCATAGGCGCCGGCGCCGATGAAGCACAGCGGGCGGCCATCGCTGCTGGCGCGGTCGAGCATCAGCCGCGTCACCTCGGCCTCGGAGAGGCCGGGTCCGATCGCCGGCAGGCCGGCGACCGCGAGGCGCGCCGGGATCTCGTCGAACAGGGCATCGATACTGCCGGCGCCGATGACGCCCAGCATCTCGGTGACGTCGCGGGCCGTATGGGGAATGAAAGGCAAGGCAGTGACTCCGGACTTCAGCCTTCCGCGGCGAGGACCTGCTGGTAGGCGGCGGCATCGAGCAGGCCCGCCACGGCCGTGGCCGGTGCGATGCGCAACAGCCAGCCATCGCCATAGGGACTGCTGTTCACCAGCCCTGGCTCCTGCTCCAGGGCGTCGTTGACCGCCACCACGGTGCCGGCGAGCGGCGCATAGACGTCGGAGGCGGCCTTCACCGACTCCACGACCGCGCAGCCCTGTCCCGCGGCGAGCGTGGCGCCGGCCTCCGGCAACTCGACGAAGACCAGCTCGCCGAGCTGCTGCTGGGCATGGTCGGTGATGCCCACGACCACGGTCCCGTCACTCTCCTGGCGCAACCACTCGTGGTCGCGGGTGTACTTCAGTTCCCCTGGCACGGCGCTCATGGTGTGTCTGCCTCCGCAGCAGTTCCCGGTGTTTTCAGCTGACGAGCACGCGGCCGTGCCGCACGAAAGGCGGACGCAGCAGCCGCGCCGGGCGCAACGCGCCCCGGATCTCGACTTCGCAGGCCCCGGCGGCGGCAACCGGCACGCGCGCCAGGGCGATGGAGCAGTTCATGGTGGGCGAGAAACCACCGCTGGTGACCAGGCCATCGCCGGCGGCGGTGACGACGCGCTGGCCGCGACGCATGACCCCGCGCTCGCCGAGCACCAGGCCGGCCAGCCGCTGGGCGGGGCCGGCGGCGCGCTCGCGCTCCAGTGCGCCGCGGCCGATGAACGCGCGCCCGGCCGGCTCCCAGGCGACGGTCCAGGCCAGGCCGGACACCAGCGGCGAGGTCGCCTCATCCATGTCCTGGCCATAGAGGTTCATGCCGGCCTCGAGGCGCAGCGTGTCGCGAGCACCCAACCCACAGGGCGCGATGCCCACGGCGAGCGCCGCGTCCCAGAAGGCGAGCCCGGCAGCGGCCGGCAGCAGCACTTCCCAGCCGTCCTCGCCGGTGTAGCCGGTGCGGCCGACGAAGGCATCGCCAGCCTCGGCGGCATGGAAGGGTTCGAGCGCCAGCGCCGCGGCCCGCAGGGATTCGGGCAGCAGCGGCGCGGCGCGTTCGCAGGCCCGCGGGCCCTGCACCGCCAGCATCACCAGGTCCCTGCGCGGCTGCAGCGCCAGGTCGAAGCCGGCGGCTGCCGCGCTCATCCAGGCGAGATCCTTGTCGCTGGTGCCGGCATTGACGATCACGCGAAAGGGCGTGGCCGCGCCCGCAACGCGCCGGTAGGCGATGAGGTCGTCTATGACGCCGCCTTCCTCGTTGAGCATGCAGCTGTAGAGCGCCTGGCCCGGGACGAGGCGCGCCACGTCGTTGGCCAGCAGCCGGCGCAGCCACGCCGTGGCATCGGCCCCGGCCACGTCCACCACCAGCATGTGCGAGACGTCGAAGATGCCGGCATCGCGGCGCACCCGATGATGCTCCTCGAGCTGTGAGCCGTAGTGCAGCGGCATGTCCCAGCCACCGAAGGGCACCATCTGGCCTCCGGCGCCCACATGACGGTCATGCAGTGGCGTGCGCTTCGACATGGCGGATTCCGAATGAAAAAGGGCGGCAGGCTCGAGGTCTGCCGCCCCGCTGTCCTGGAAGCTGAGGGATCGGGTCCGGCCTTCCACCGCGATCGCCGGCGATCCGGCGCGTGATCTTACGCCATGGCGCCAGCGGCCACCAGCAACGCCCGGCCATTCAGGAAGCCGAGCCGCGGCGCACCCAGGCGGGCACCTCGCCAGTCCGTCCCATGGCCATGTCGGCCAGCCGCGCCTTCACCGGGCCGAGGCGATCGACCAGCGCCAGGCCATGGCCTGCCATTCGCGACAGGCCGGGCACGCTGCTGGAGAAGGCGGCATTGATCAGGCTCATGGCGCTGATGGTCGCGGCGTTCTCGCCGCGGCGTGCGCGCTCGAAGCGGCGCAGGGCCAGGGGATCGCCGGGATCGGCATGCGGCAATGCCAGGTGATCCGCCAGTACCTGCGCCAGCACCACCGCATCGCGGAACGCGAGATTGACGCCCTGCCCCGCCAGCGGATGCACGCGATGCGCGGCATCGCCGATCAGCGCAAAGCGCAGGCCGCTGTACTGCGCGGCATTGGCGGCAGCCAGTTCGAAGGCGGCGCGCTGCGTGGTGAGCCGCAGGCCGCCGAGCACGCCGCCCATGGCCGCGGTCACCTCGCGCTCGAACTCCGGAATGCCGAGTGCCAGCAGGCCCGCCGCCCGGGCAGACGCGCAGGACCAGACCAGCGACACCCGGCCATCCGCCAGCGGCAACAGTGCCACGGGCCCGTCGGGCAGGAAGCACTGCCAGGCCGTGTCGTCATGCGGACGCTCGCTCGCGAGATGCGCGACCACGGCGTGCTGGCCATAGGCCCGATGCTGAGCGCCGACGCCGAGCGCCTGCCGCAGCCACGAGGCATGGCCGTCGGCACCGACCACCAGCCGCGCCCGCAGCAGGCCACCGCCTGCGAGGCTGACGCTGGCGGCATCGGCATCGATCGCCAGCGCTGCGGGCTTCGTAGCGGGCAGCAGCTGCAACCCGCCGCCCGGGGCATGCCAGAGCGCGGCGCGCAGCAGCTCGTTCTCGACGATGTAGCCGAGTTCCGCCACGCCCTGCCCCGCGGCATCGAAATGGATGGACGCCGCACCATCGGGTGCCCCGGCTGGGTGCCACACGACCATGCGGCGATACGGCCCGACGCGCTGCGCCGGCAGCAGCGGCCAGGCGGCGCAACGTTCGAGGATGGTCCGCGACCCCGGCGACAGCGCCACCACCCGCAGGCCGACCTCGGCATCGGGCGCAGTTGCCGGTGCGTCACCAGCATCGAGCACGGCGATGGACAGCCCGGGTCGCCGCCCGCCGCCGAGCACCGCGAGCAGGCGCGCGAAAGCGAGCCCGGCGTGGCCGCCGCCGACGACCAGTACGTCTACATCGACGGCCGCGCTCACAGCGGCAACCCGCGGGCGAGGCGCGTCATCGGGCCGGCCATGCCCATGGTGTGGCGCGCCAGCGCGCGCTTGGCGCCCGGCAGCATGTCGAACAACAGCAGTCCCGCGCCACGGGCCGGTCCCATGCCCGGCGCCGCCAGCCCGAACAGCCGGATCAGGCCATCGGTGAAGCCGATGACGTTGCGCTGGTCGCGCCGGCGCAGTTCGGCGTAGCGCGCCAGCGTCGCGGCGCCGCCCGGGTCGGCCCCGGAGCGGACCGCATCGGCCACCACCTCCGCGAGTGTGGCGACATCGCGCAGGCCGAGGTTGTAGCCCTGGCCGGCGACCGGGTGCAGGCCCTGCGCCGCATTGCCGATGACCGCCGCACGCGGTGCAGTGATGTCCTGCGCCTGCACCAGCGACAGCGGATAGGCGCTGCGCCGGCCGAGCTGCACGAAATCGCCGAGCCGGTACCCGAAGCCGTCCTGCAGGAGCCGGAGGAATGCCGCATCGTCCAGAGCCAGCGCCGCCACGGCGGCGGCCGGCGGCCGTGCCAGCACGAACACGTAACGGCCGTCGCGGAATGGCAGCAGCGCCAGCGGCCCCTCGGCACTGAAGCGCTCGTAGGCGGTGCTGGCGCTCGGTGCGCCGGCGATGGCGACGTTGCCGACCACCGCGGTCTGCTCGTAGCTGCGCTCCGTGGCAGCGATGCCGAGCGCCTGGCGCAGGCTGGAGCGCGCACCATCGGCGACGACCAGCAGGCGCGCGCGCAGCTGCCCGCCGCTCCGGGCCGCATCGAGTGTCGTGCTGATGTGCGCCTGCTCCACCGTCGGTGACTGCAACGACCCGGGGCAGAACACCTCGACACCCGGCGCCGCGCCGAGCCGCGCCCAGAGCGCGGCGCCGAGGTCGCGACTGGCCACGACATGGCCGAGCGTGTCCACGCCCTGCTGCTCGGCGCTGATGATGGCACTGCCGAAGCGGCCGCGCTCGGAGACGTGGATGCGGCGGATGGGCGTGGCGAGCGCCGCCACCTCCCCCCAGGCACCGATGCCGTCGAGGATGATGCGGCTGCTGCGCGAGAGGGCGATGGTCCGGTCGTCGAAGGACGGCTGTGCGGCGCTGGCGACGGGCACCGCCTCCACCAGCGCCACCCGCAGCGGCAGGGCGGCCAGCGCACAGGCGAGGCTGGCGCCGACCAGGCCGCCGCCGGAGATGACCACGTCGAATTCCGCGGCAGCGCTCATGCTGCCGTACCCACCAGGGCCTCGATCGCATCCGGGTCGGTGGGCAGGTCGCCGGTCAGCACCTCGATGCCGTCGCCGGTCACCAGCACATCGTCCTCGATGCGCACGCCGATGCCCTGCCAGCGCGGTGCGACGCCGCGTGTGCCCGGCGGAATGTAGATCCCGGGTTCCACGGTCAGCACCATGCCCGGTTCCAGCATCCGCCACTGGTCGCCGACCTTGTAGTCGCCCACATCGTGCACATCCATGCCGAGCCAGTGACCGGTGCGATGCATGAAGAACCGGCGGTAGTCGCCGTTGCGGATGATGGCGGCCGGCGTACCTTCCAGGATGCCGAGGCGGCGCAGGCCGCGGGCGATGACTGCCACCGCGGCATCATGCGGCTCGTTCCAGTGGTTGCCGGCGGCGATCGCCCGGAACGCGGCCTGCTGGGCCTCCAGCACCACTTCGTAGATGGCGCGCTGCGCCGGCGTGAAGCGCCCGCCCACCGGCCAGGTGCGTGTGACATCGGCGGCATAGCAGTCGTGTTCGCTGCCGGCATCGACCAGCAGCAGGTCACCTTCCTGCATCTGCCGTCGGTTCGCCGAATAGTGCAGCACGCAGGCATTGGGCCCGGAGCCGACGATGGGCAGGTAGGCCGGCTGCATGCCATGGCGCCGGAATTCGTGGAGGTATTCCGCCTCGATCTCGTATTCATGGAGGCCGGGCTGGCAGCGCGCCATGGCCCGACGATGGGCGCTGGTGGTCACGGCAGCCGCACGTCGCAGGCAGCCGAGTTCGGCGCGGCTTTTGTACAGGCGCATGTCGTGCAGGAAATGGTCGAGCGCGACGAACTCGTCGGGCGTGTGGGTGCCGGGGCTGCCCCGGCTGCGCAGCGCCGTCACCCAGCCGATCAGGCGGCTGTCGAATTCCGGGTTCGCGCCCATCGTGTAGTACACGCGCTCCGCCTGCTCGATGATGCCGGGCAGGATCTCGTCGACATCGCTGATGGGGAATGCGTCGCTGGCACCGTAACCGGACACCGCCTGCTCGGGCCCGGCGCGGGCGCCGTCCCAGGTCTCGCGCAGCGGGTCACGATCCCGGCAGAACAGGATGTACTCGCCCTGGGGCCGGCCCGGCGCCAGCACCGCGATCGCCTCGGGCTCGGGGAAACCGGTGATGTAGAAGAAGTCGCTGTCCTGCCGGTAGGGATACTCCACGTCACGGTTGCGCAGCCGGGCGGGGGCGGCCGGCAGGATGCCGATGCCGCCGCGGCCGATCATGCGCATCAGCTGGCGCCGGCGCCGGAGGAACTCGCTGGCTTTCACGGCCGGGCCGTCAGTGCAGGCTGGCGTTGCCCGCCGCGCCACGCGCTTCGTGCAACTCCTCGAACATGAGCTGGACGCTGACGCGCACGAACTCGACCAGCTCGGCATAGGCGGCCTCGCCCTCCGGCTCGGTCTCGGCCTGGCCGACGGTGGCCCGGGCAATTTCGGCGAAGTCGCCGATGATCTCCCGTGCGGTATCGCTGGCGAGCGCGGCACGCGCCCCGGGGCTGGCGGCGGCTTCACCGAGCCCTTCCATGAAGCCGGTGCACCAGGCGCCCAGCGCCTCGGTGCGTTCGGCGAGCGGGCGCTCGTCGGGTGGCAACAGCAACGTGAAGGCCATGGCGCCTTCCGACAGTGCCGCGCAGCTGGCCTCGGCCAGGGCCCCGAGCAGGTCCGCGGTGTCGGCACCCGCCTCGGCGGCGCCGTCGGCAGTCAGCAGCGAGGCGACCCAGGCCGGCCCGGCCCGCCCACCGAGCACGCAGGCCAGCCCGCAGAGGCTGCCGTGCGCCTCGGTGACGCCCGGGCTGGCACCCAGCTCACCCAGGGCGTCCTCGATGAGGGAAAAGCTCGGCAATCCTGTGCTGGCCATGTGGGTTTCAGCCGCGCCGGCATCCTTGTGTTTTGCATAACCGGGCGATGCTCCGGCAGGGCAATTATCCTAGCATCGGCCACCGGGCCGCGCATTTGACCGTCCCCGGGGGGCAGAACTATATTCATTTGATGACGGAAGACAGCGAGAGGTCCTTCGGCGACGAACTCGAGCGGCTCGGCAAGCGGCTGGATGACCTCGTCGTGACCTGCAACCAGCTGAAGGAGGAGAACCGTTCCCTCCGGCAGCGCCAGGATGCCCTCACCGCCGAACGTGCCAACCTGCTGCAGAAAAACGAGCAGGTGCGCGCCCGGGTGGAAGCGATGATCGGGCGCCTGAAGGCCATGGAGCACGGCACATGAGCGAGGCAACCAGGGTCAACATCCGGATCCTGGAGCGGGATTACCAGGTGTCCTGCTCTCCCGAGGAACGTTCCGCGCTGCTGGATTCAGCGGAGCTGCTCAACAGCAAGATGCGCGAGATCCGTGACGGCGGCCGCGTGGTTGGCCTCGAGCGCATCGCCGTCATGGCGGCCCTGAACATGGCGAACGAATTGCTGCGGTCGCGGGAACGGGGTGAAGCGCTCGAAACCAGGGCGAAGGCGCGCGTACGTGCCATGCGCGAGCGCGTCGAGGGTGCGCTGCGCCCGGGCCAGCAACTCGAGCTCTGAAGCCCCCGGGCGCAAAGCCTGGCATGCGTCGCATTTTCCACCAGGCATCGCCGTATAATCAGTGACGGCGTTTCCTGCGGTGTTCGAGTAGGGCTGACTGCCTTCGACCCTTAAATGCACTGCAGGGACCTGGGCCTGTCGGCAGCTTTGTGCATTACCGCCCCGGGCGGAAAGCCTGCTCTGCCACGGTCTGTCCCACCTTTCGCTCGGGTCCGAGAGCGACGGCTTGAGACGGCACATGCGGGAACGCCATCCTCCACCTCCTCCTGCCACCGTGCCGGGTGCTCCCGAGTGAAGGCCCTGCGCGCCAGCATGCGTCGCCGCCGCGTACAGCTGTCGCCCGGGCAGCTCGCCGCCCATTCCGCCAGCATTGCCCACAGCCTCTGGCAGCTGCCGCTGCTGGCCCGCTGCCAGCGCATCGCCTGCTACATGGCGATCGACGGCGAGGTGGATTGCACCGGCTTCATGGAGGCAGCGGTGGCGCGCGGCCGACGGATCTTCCTGCCGGTAGTGCACGGCCGCGGGCTGCTGTTCGCCGCCTGGCACCCCGGCATCCCGATGGCGCGCAACCGCTACGGCATTCCCGAGCCACTGTCGGACGCCTCCACCTGGCTGCGGGGCACGCAGCTCGACGTTGTGCTGGCGCCACTGGTGGCCTTCGATGCAGGCGGACGACGGCTCGGCATGGGCGGCGGCTACTACGATCGCAGCTTCGCCTTCACGCGACAGCGTGGCAGCTGGCAGCGCCCGCGACTCGTCGGCCTCGCCCATGAATTCCAGTGCGTGGCGTCGCTGCCGGCACGTTCGTGGGATGTCGACATGCACGCGGTGGTGACGGAAGCGGGCGTCAGATTGTTCTGAGCCACGTGCCATGCGCCGGCACGCGCCGGCGGACCAGCGAGCACCAGCCGGATGCTCGCCGACAAAAAATCTGCGGATCAGTTCACTGTAATCAGTGGAATTTTGATTTCGGTTGTATATACTCAACCGCGGTTACCCCGACAGGAGACCAATGTCATGGCAAAGAAGAAAGCTGCTTCGAAGAAGAAGGCCAAGAAGAAGGCCAAGAAGAAGCGCTAGCAATAGCTGGCAAATCGCGGGAACCGGCAACGGTTCCCGCGGCTTCCCAAAAGGAAGTGTCTGATGAATGTGCCCGCCTCTGGCGGGCACATTTCTATCCGGGGTCCATCGAGCAGCTTCGCTGCCGACCGCGGAAATCCCGGCAAAAATCGCTATCATCTGCAACAGAGCACAGGCCGGCCCTCACCAGACGGGAGCACGCATGGACCAGGCGCAGAAGAAGCGACAGGCAGCCAGGGCCGCCATCGAATTCATCGAACCCGGCGTCCGGCTCGGCGTGGGCACTGGCTCGACGGTCAATCTCTTCATCGAGGAACTGGCCCGGGTACGCGACCGGATCGCCGCCGTCACCGCCAGCTCGCGGGAGACCGAGCAGCGCCTGAAGGCGGCCGGCTTCGAGGTCGCGGAGCTGGCCGAGACCGGGGACCTGGACCTCTACGTTGACGGGGCCGACGAGGCCAATAAGCACTTCCACCTGATCAAGGGCGGCGGCGGCGCGCTGACCCGGGAAAAGGTGCTGGCGGCGGCTGCGCGCCGCTTCGTCTGCATCATCGACGACTCCAAGTGGGTGGCGGTCCTCGGCCGGTTCCCGCTGCCGGTGGAAGTGGTGCCGATGGCACAGTCGTACGTGGCGCGGCAGATGGTGCGGGCCCGCGGCCAGCCGATCCTGCGCAAGGGCTTCGTCACCGACAACGGCAACGTCATCCTTGACGTGCACCAGCTGTCGATCACCAACCCGCCGGAC
>WBZO01006708.1_pt1 | contig 11015 bp, 8 predicted proteins | sample 5204261 | NCBI WGS metagenome assembly WBZO01 (sample SAMN12412400, study PRJNA552823) | activated sludge metagenome | isolation source: activated sludge from anammox sidestream of wastewater treatment plant... | place: USA: North Carolina | collected 2017-09
ACTCCAAGGCCGTGGGCGCCACGATCGTCAAGGCCAACCAGGCGGGCATCCCCGTCTTCACGGCCGACATCGCTTCGATGGCGGACAAGGGAGAGGTGGTCTGCCACGTGGCGACCGACAACTACGGGGGCGGCAAGGCGGCGGCCGAGGCCGTGATCGAGATGCTCGGCGGCAAGGGGAACGTGGCCATCATCGACTTCCCCGTGGTCGAATCGGTCATTCAACGCACCAAGGGTTTCCACGAGAAGATCAAGGATGCACCCGGAATCAAGGTCGTGGCCACGCTGCCCGGCGGCGGACTGGAGGAGCCCTCGGCCGCCGCGGCCGAGGACATCCTGCAGAACCACAACGACCTGGATGCGTTCTTCTGCGTCAACGACCCCTCGGCCAAAGGGGCCTTCAACTCGGTCAAGAAGGCCCAGAGGACCGACCGCGTGAAGATCGTGGGCTTCGACGCGTAACTGTTCGCCCGCAAGATGGTGGCCGACGGAGAGCTCTATGCCACGATCGTGCAATACCCGAAGAAGATCGGCGCCACCGTGGCCGACGCGGTCCATCAGCACCTGGTGGGCAAGGAGCCACCCAAGGAGATCCTCATCCCGGTGAGCATCTATCGCAAGGCGGACGCGGACAATGACCCGCTGCTGAAGTAGTCGCCAGTGGCCAGTGGCCAGCACTACCACCCGCAAACAACTGGCCACTGCCCACCGCCTACTGTCCACTATCCACTCGTCATCCCCGGCATGTCGCCATCCCCCGCCGCTCTGCTCCGACGTTTCCTGGCCGACTACGGGATGTTGGGCGTCCTGTTGGTGCTGTGCGTGTGTTGCTCGCTGGGCACTCTCAACCGCCAGAAGCCGGCCGGGGTCGAGGCGGCGCGGTCGGTGGCCGCCGAGCTGGGGCCCGCGGCCGACGGCCCGCAGCAGGTCGTAATCTTCGCACAGGACCAGCAGTACGCCGACGAGCTCCAGGCGATGCTCGACGCGGCCGGCCATCGGGTGGTGGCCAAGATCGTCGGCAAGACGCCAAAGATGCGCGCGGAACTCGAATCGCTCGTCCGCGGCGGGGCCGCGATCGAGACAATCGCCACCACGTCGGCGGGCAAGCTGGTCCTCGACGACGTTCGGCGGGAGTGGCCGCCGCTGGCTTCCGCGCGCGTGGTCTATGCCGCGCCCTACCTCTGGCCCACCTTCCTCACCCGCAGCAACTTGCTCAACGTGGCCAACAAGAATGCGGTGATTGGGGTGATCGCGGTGGGCATGACCATGGTCATCATCACGGCGGGAATCGACCTTTCCGTGGGGAGCCTGGTGGCCCTGGCCGCGGTGGTCGCCGCCTGGCTCATCGCGGGCCGGGGCGGCGCCGAGGCGTCGCTGGGCACGATGCTGATGTCGAGCCTGGCGGCCATTGCGCTGTGCGCCGCGGTGGGCGCGTTCTCCGGCCTGATGGTCACGGTCTTCAAGGTGCCGCCCTTCATCGTGACGCTGGCCATGATGTGGGTCGCCAGCGGGGCGGCCTACATACTCTGCCAGGGCGAGTCCATCGCCGACGTGCCCGACTCGTTCACCTGGCTCGGCATGGGCTCGGACCTCTTTGGGCTGCCCAACACCGTCGTACTGATGCTCGTAGTGTTCGCCGTGGGCCACCTGCTCATGGCCCGCACGGTCCTGGGACGCCACATCTACGCCATCGGCGGAAACCGCCAGGCGGCGCGGCTCTCGGGCGTGCGCGTCAACCGCGTGCTCCTGGTCGTGTACACGATCAGCGGGACGCTGGCCGGCGTCGGCGGGGTAATGCTCGCCTCGCGCTACGGCAGCGGCACGGCCAACTACGGCCGCATGTACGAGCTCTACGCCATCGCCGCCGTGGTGGTGGGCGGCACCAGCCTGGCCGGCGGCGAGGGCCGAATCCTCGGCACCCTGATCGGCGTGCTGACCATCGCCGTGGTGCAGAACGCCATGAACCTCCTGGAAATCGGTTCCTACGCCCAGAACGTCGTGCTGGGCCTGATCGTCCTGGCCGTCGTGCTCCTCGACACGGTCAAACGCCAGGGCTTCCGGGGGCTGTTGACGCCGGAGTGACGGCAGCGTAGGCTGGGCATCCATGAGTTGCCTGGGAGTCCATTTCGCTCTGACCGACGCTGAGGTGGAGACACTTCGTGCTCTCCCCGATGAGCAATTACGCCTTGAGCACCTTGAGGAGGTGATTGAAAAGGAGTATTTCGCAAACCGTTCGGAGTACCTGGCGCAGAGCGACAAGGCATGGGATGCGATGCACCGCGCGCTGGCCGATGGCGAGTTGACTTGGGACGGCGGCGAGTATCCGCTGAACCACGTCGTCCTTGGCGGCGAACTCATCTACACCAAGGACGACTACATCATGAGTCTGAAGTCGCCCGAGCAGGTCCGCGACGTTGCACGAGTGCTGCCGGCGTTCACGGAAGAGGAGTTCCGCCGACGGTATTATGCGATCAACAAAGACAGCTACGGTTTCCCGCTGTCGGAAGACGACTTCGGGTACACGTGGGCGTGGTTCCAGGGGGTGCGGGACCTCTTCCTTAAGGCTGCGGCTGAGAATCGGTACATCTTGTTCACTGCAGATCAATAAGAGCACGATGATGACCCCACGCCAGCGCGTCCTGGCCGCCTTGAACCACCAGGAGCCCGACCGGGTGCCCATCGACCTGGGCGGGCATCGCTCGTCCGGCGTCGCGGCCATCGCCTATGCCAGGCTCCGCGACCACCTGGGTTTGCCCAAGCGCCCGATCCGCGTCTACGACCCGATCCAGCAATTGGCCGTCATCGACGCGGACGTGCTGGACCGCTTTCACGTCGATACCGTGGAATTGGGCCGCGGCTTCGCCCAGGAGGACGAGCATTGGGTCGATTGGACCCTGCCTGACGGCACCCCGTGCCAGATGCCCCGCTGGGCCGCGCCCGTGCGGGAGGAGGGGCAGTGGGTGCTCAAGAACGGCCGCGGGCTGACCGTGGGACGCATGCCCGACGGGGCCATCTACTTCGAGCAGTGCCACTGGCCGTACCTGGACACCGCCGACCTGGACCGGCTGGGCGAGGCCCTGGAGGACACGATCTGGGTGTCGATGCGGTCCCCGCCCGGGCCGCTGGCGATGGGAAAGTTGGGCGACGAGACCCTCGTGGCCGGGGCCAAGCGGCTGCGGGAGAGCACGGACCGGGCGATCATCGGCCTGTTCGGCGGCAACCTGCTGGAAATCGGCCAGTTTCTCTTCCGCAACGACAAGTTCTTCATGCTCCTGGCGGGCGAGCCCGATCGGGCCCGCGACTTCCTCGACCGGCTAGTGGAAATGCACCTCAAGAATCTGGAGAAGTTCCTGGGGCTGGTCGGGCCGTACATCGACATCATCCTCTTCGGCGACGACCTGGGTATGCAGAACGGGCCGCAGATTTCGCCCGCCATGTACCGCGAGTTTTTCAAGCCCCGCCACGCGGCCATGTTCGGCAGGGCCAAGGAGCTGGCCCCGGTCAAAGTGATGCTCCACTGCTGCGGCGGCGTGCGCCCGCTGCTGGACGACCTGATCGAGGCCGGCATGGACGCCATCAACCCCGTGCAAGTCTCCTGCGGGGGCATGGACCCGGCGGGACTGAAGCGCGACTTCGGCCCGCGCATGACCTTCTGGGGCGGTGGCTGCGACACGCACAAGGTGCTCTCCTTCGGCACGCCCGAGGAGGTCCGCGACCACGTGCGCCGCGAGATCGAGGTGCTCAAGCCGGGCGGCGGGTTCGTCTTCCAGCAGGTCCACAACGTGTTGGCCAACGTCCCGCCCGAGAACGTGGTGGCCATGCTCGACGCGGCGAACGAATTCGGGCCGTATCAGGGGAATGCTGAGTGATGAATGCTGAATGATGAATTGCAGCATTCACGCGCGACTTGGAGCACCCTCAATTCATCATTCATCATTCCGCATTCATCACTCGCATGTCCTTCCCCGACTACGCCGTCATCGCCCTGTACTTCATCGTGGTCCTCGGCGTGGGCGTCCTCTGCCAGAGGATCGCCTCGCGCAACCTCGACAGCTATTTCCTCGGCGGCAAGAGCATGAACTGGCTGGCCATGTCCATGTCGGGCGCCGTGTCGAACTTCGACATCAGCGGCACGATGTGGATCGTCACCCTCCTCTACCTCTTCGGCATGAAGTCCATGTGGAACCACTGGATGTGGGGTTTCCTCATGGGAGCGTTCTTCATGTCGTTCATGGGCAAGTGGGTCCGCCGCTCGGGCGTGATGACCGGGGCCGAGTGGATGGTCACCCGATTCGGCGGCGGCCTCGGCGGGCAGGCCGCGCGCCTGGCCTACACGCTCATGGCCGTGGTGACGCTCACCGCCTTCACGGCCTATGCCTTCCGCGGCATCGGCACGTTCGCCTCGGAGACCCTGGCCGTCGAGTTCGGCCAGGCCGGCATGGACCTGGAGACCGCCGCTACGGTCTCGGCCCTGGTCGTGTTCGCCGTCACCACCGTGTACACGCTGCTGGGCGGACTCTACAGCGTGGTCATCACCAACGTCATCCAGACCGCAATCCTCACGGTGGCCGCGGTGCTCATCGCCGTCGTGGCCTACGTCAAGGTCACGCCGGAGCTCCTGGCCGCGCATCAGCCCGCGGGGTGGGCGTCGCTCGTGCCCGACTGGACCGTGACGATCACGCCGCAGATGGAGGCTTCCCACTACGGCGGCTACCACATGTTCGGCCTCTTGGTCATGTTCTGGGTGGTCAAGGGGCTGCTCTTGAACGCGGGCGGACCGGGACAGATGTACGACTTCCAAGTGTTTCTGGCCGCCCGCAACCCCCGCGACGCCGCAAAGATCGGCGCCGCCTGGAGCGGGTTCCTCGTGGTGCGGTGGGCCATGTGCATGGGGATCGCGCTATTGGCCCTGAGCGGCCTGGTGCGCATGGAGCCGGAGCCTGCGGCCCACGCGCCCTTCGCCAACGCGGACGCGCCGGCCGACGATACGGCAGACGACCAAGGCTCGCCGGCGGACCCGCAGACGGCTGAGACATTCAACGCCGAGCGGGTCATGCCGGCCGTGCTCCGCGACCATCTCGGCCCGGGCCTGCGGGGACTCGTGATTGCCGGCCTGCTGGCGGCCTTCATGTCCACGTTCGCCGCCACGGTCAACTCGGCCGCCTCCTACGTGGTCCGCGACTTCTGGCAGCCGCTCGTCAAGGCGCCGGGCGACTCGCGCCAGCTCGTCTGGGCGGGCTACGTGGCCACGCTCGCCGTGGTCGCCGTGGGCACCCTGATCGGCCTCTACGTCAAGTCGGTCGGCGAGATCTTCAATTGGATCATGATGGTGCTGGGCGCGGCCTTCGTCATTCCCAACGTGCTGCGGTGGTACTGGTGGCGGCTGAACGGCTGGGGCTACGCGGTCGGCACCTTCGTGGGGCTGGCCGTGGCCATCGTGGCGCCGCTCCTGCCGCGCATCGTTCCGGGCCTCGTGCCGACTGCCCCGGCCGACTACTTCGCTTTCCTCGCAGTGTGCCTCGTTTCGCTGGTGGGCTGCCTGGCGGCGACGTGGCTCACGCGGCCGACCAGGGCCGACGTGCTGGCCGCCTTCTACGCCAAGGTGCGGCCATTCGGCTCCTGGGGCCCCGTGGCGAGGGGCATTGGGCCGACGGACCGCTCCCGCGGCGCGGCCGAGGGGCCGGGCCTGGCCCTTGTCAACGTCGCCCTGGCGTGCGTCGCCATCCTCGGCGCCTACCTGGCGCCCATGTACCTGGTAGGACATTGGCACCTGGCGGCCGGACTGTGGCTCGCCGCCGCCGCCGCCGCGTGCGCCGTGCTCTACTTCACCTGGTACAAGAACCTGCCGCCGGCCGAAGAGGGGTGAATGCCCCTATTAGCTGCCCGGCAGCGGCGGTCTCACCGCTCTTCCCAGTCGAGCGATCGGCGGACTGCGCTCTGCCAGCGGCGGTAGATCGCATCGCGGCGGGCGAACGGCATGTCGGGCCGGAACTCGCGGTCCAGGGCCCAGTGCGAGGCCACGTCGGCCGTGTCCTGCCAGAAGCCCACGGCCATTCCGGCCAGGTACGCCGCGCCCAGGGCCGTGGTCTCGGACACCACCGGCCGTCTGACCGGCACGCCCAGCAGGTCCGCCTGGAACTGCATGAGTTGGTTGTTGACCGAGGCCCCGCCGTCCACGCGGAGTTCGGCCAGCTCGATGCCCGCGTCCTTCTGCATGGCCTCCAAGAGGTCGCGGGACTGAAAGGCCATCGACTCGACGGCCGCCCGGGCGATGTGCCCCGCCGTGGTGCCGCGGGTGATGCCGAGGATGGCGCCCCGGGCGTAGGAGTTCCAGTGCGGGGCGCCCAGCCCGACAAAGGCCGGCACGATGTACACCCCGCCCGAGTCCGGCACGGCCGCCGCCAGCGCCTCGACCTCCTCCGACCGCCGGATGATGCCCAGGCCGTCGCGGAGCCACTGCACGACCGCCCCGGCGATGAAGACCGAGCCCTCCAGACAATAGGTCACCTTGCCCCCCAGGCTCCAGCCGATCGTGGTCAAGAGCTTGTTTTGCGACGGGACGGGCGTGGCGCCGGTGTTGAGCAGCATGAAGCAGCCGGTGCCGTAGGTGTTCTTGGCGCTGCCCGGTGCAAAGCACGCCTGGCCGAAGGCGGCCGCCTGCTGGTCGCCCGCGTCGCCCGCGATGGCCACGCGACGCCCGAGCCACTCGTCGTCCGTCTCGCCGTAGACCTCGCTCGACGACCGCACCTCGGGCAGCATGGCCCGGGGGACGCCGAGGATCGACAGCAACTCGTCGTCCCAGTCGAGCGTGTGGATGTTGTACAGGAGCGTGCGGCTGGCGTTGCTCGGGTCGGTCACGTGGCGCCGGCCGCCGGTCAGCCGCCAGATGAGCCACGTATCGACGGTGCCGAACAGCACCTCGCCCCGCGCCGCCCGACTGCGAAGGCCCTCGTGGGCGTCGAGCAGGTGGGTCACCTTGGTGCCGGAGAAATAGGCGTCCACGAGCAGCCCCGTCTTGGCGCGAAACGTCGGCTCCAGCCCCTCGGCCTTGAGCCGCTCGCAGATCGGGGCGCTCGCGCGGCTCTGCCAGACGATGGCGTTGGCCACGGGCTTGCCGGTGTCGCGGTCCCAGAGGATCGTGGTCTCGCGCTGGTTGGTCACGCCCACGGCGGCCAGGTCCGAAGCGGAGAGATGTGCCTGGGCGAGCGCCTGCCGGGCCACCGCAAGCTGCGACGACCAGATCGCCTCGGGGTCGTGCTCGACCAGCCCCGGGGCGGGCAGGATTTGCGGGAATTCCTGCTGGGCGCCGGCCACGATGCGGCCGTCGTGCCCGAAGATGATCGCCCGGCTCGATGTGGTTCCCTGGTCGAGGGCGAGGATGTACTTGGGCATTGGAGCGCGCCTCGGACCGGACCGGCAACGTCTTGAGACCTGGAACCGCATTTAGCCGGCGGGCTTGCCCGCCGCGGAGGCCGGGCAATCGACCTGCGCGCAAACGCGGCAAGCAAGCTCGCCGGCTAAGAGCCTATCCCGGATCTCCAGGGAGACCTTCGGTCGGCCGTTTCGGCGGGGTCGGAGACCCGCGCCGAACCTGGTTCTGGGATGGGCTCTAAGTGAGCGGTGGTGGTTTGAGTCTATCGGCGGCCGGCCCCTGAGGCAACCCCGTGGGAGCTGGACCTTGCGGCGCTCGCGGGCCCACGGTAGATTCTCTCCATGCCGCGCCTGCCCGAGGTCCAGCAGTTCGTCTCCAACACCGGCGTGCGGATCTATCGCATCGCTTGCCAGGTCATGCCCGACCTGTCCGGCCGGGTCCACCTGGTCCTGGGGGCCGGGCCGCCAACGCTGGTCGATACGGGGAGCGGGCTGGGCCGTTCTACCCGGGACATACTCAGCGGCATCGACCATGTGCGGACGGCGTTCGGCGAGCCGGCGGCCATCGAGCGGGTCGAGCGGATCCTGCTCACCCACGCCCACGTGGACCATGTCGGCGGCCTGCCGGAGTTGCTGGAGAAGAGCGGCGCCCGCGTGGGGGTCCACGAGCTCGACGCGCGCGTGCTCACGGCCTATCACGAGCGGTCGGTCCTGGGGGCCAAGCGCCTGGGCCGGTTCCTGCACGAGGCGGGGGTCGCGCCGGCCGACCAGCCGGACATGGTCCGCCGCTACATGCACATTCGCCCCGATCCTCCCCGATTGCCGGTCGATTTCCTGCTGGAAGAGGGTGCAGACCTGGACGGCATGAGGCCCATCCACACGCCGGGCCACGCGGCCGGCCACGTGTGCATCCAGGTGGGCGACGTCCTGCTGGCCGGCGACCACATCCTCTCGAAGACCATTCCGCAGCAGTGGCCCGAGGGGCTTCTGCTCTACACCGGCCTGGGGCATTACCTGGAATCGCTGGCCAAGGTCGAGCGGCTGGAGGGCGTGCGCCTCGTCCTCGGCGGCCACGAGGCCCCGGTGGAGGACGTGGCCGGGCGGATCGACGAGATTCGCCGCCTCCAATTCCGCCGGCTGGACCGCGTGCTGGAGCACCTCCGCCGCAGCGGCCCGCTCACGCTCGTCGAGATCGCCCGGCTCATGTATCCCAAGGCCGAGGGATTTCACGAAGTGCTGGCGGTCCAGGACGCGGGGGCCAGGGTTGAATACTTGCAGCTCCGCGGCCGTGTGGCCGTGGCCAACCTCGCAGAGGTGGAGAAGGAGGAGAAGCCCGTGATGCGGTATGTGCCCGCCTGAGTTTGGACTGAGTGGTGAGTGGCAGGTGGTGAGTGGTGTGCCGACACTAATCACCACCCCCCACTCACCACCCAACCCCGACCCCCGGAGTCCCGCCATGTTCTCGCTCGCCTTGCTCGCGGCCGTCCTGGGCGCGCCGTCCGATCCGGTCACCGTTCCGCCGCAGGAGAAGGTCCTGGCGACCTTGCGCGCGGCCCATCCGCGGCTCATCGGCCTGCCCGAGGACCTTGCCCGCGTTAAGAAGGCCATTGCCGACGACCCGCGCGCGGCGGACATCTACAAGAAGGTCAAGGGCGACGCCGACCGCTTGCTCCGCCGCGACGACACGGTCCAGCACAAGCTCGTGGGGCCGCGGCTCTTGGGCGAGAGCCGCAAGTGCGTGGACCGGGTCTACACGCTGGCCACGGTCTATCGCGTCGAGGGGGACCGCCGCTACGCCCAACGGGCGGTCCGCGAGATGATGGCCGCCGCGGCCTTCAAGGACTGGAACCCCAGCCATTTCCTCGACACGGCCGAGATGACCCACGCGCTGGCCATCGGCTACGACTGGCTCTACGACGCCCTCTCGCCCGAGGAGCGGAAGACCGTGCGCGAGGCCATCGTGCGCAAGGGCCTGCGCGAGGCGGAGAAGGTCTATCGCGGCGGCGGGTGGTGGTCCAAGTCGCGCCACAACTGGAACCAGGTGTGCAACGGCGGCATCGCGATCGGCGCCCTGGCTGTGGCCGAGGACGAGCCCGAGCTGGCCGCCTGGACCGTCCACCAGGCCCTGGGGTCGGTCCCGCTCGCCATGCGCGAGTTTGCCCCCGACGGGGCCTGGGGCGAAGGCCCCGGCTACTGGAACTACGCCACGCGGTACAACGTGTACATGATCGCCGCCCTGGAGAGCGCCCTGGGCACGGACTTCGGGCTTTCGCGGTTTGCCGGCTTCGCGGCTACGGGCGAATTCCGCATGAACGTGGTCGCTCCGACGCTGGAGGCATTCAACTTTGCCGACGGCGGCCCCGGCGCCGGAACGGCCGCCCAGATGTTCTGGTTCGCCCGCAAGTTCGACAAGCCCCTCTACGCCTGGCACGAGCGGGACGTGGTCCGTGGAGCGACGCCCTTGCACCTGTGGTGGTACGATCCGCGGGGCGGGCCGCCGGGGGCCGAACTGCCCACCGCCCGCCACTTCCGGCACGCGGACGTGGTGATGATGCGCACCGCGTGGAACGACCCCAACGCAGTGTTCGCGGGTTTCAAGGCCGGCGACAACAAGGTGAACCACAGTCACCTGGAGCTGGGGACGTTCGTGATGGAGGCCGACGGGCAGCGGTGGGCCTTGGACCTCGGCCCCGACGACTACAACCTGCCCGGCTATTTCGGCCGCCAACGGTGGACCTACTACCGGCTGGCCACCGAGGGGCAGAACACCCTGTGGATCGACCGGGCCAACCAGGACCCCAAGGCGGTGGCCCCGATCGTGGCCTTCTCCGCGACGGCCGCGCGGGCCCACGCCGTGGCCGACCTCTCGGACGCCTACGCGAAGACGGCCCGGCAGGTGCGCCGGGGCATTGCCCTGATCGGCCGCCAGGTGCTGGTGCAGGACGAGATCGAAGGGGCCGAGGGGCGCGAGATCGCCTGGCAGATGCACACCAGGGCGAAGATCGAGCCGGATGGCGCCCGCGCCGTGCTGCGCCAGGGGGGCCGGACGCTCACGGCCACGATCGTCGCCCCGCCAGAGGCCGTTTTCAGCACGGCCCCGGCCTCTCCGCCGCCGCCCCAGGCCCAGCAGCCCGACGTGACGAAGCTCGTGGTGCGGCTCCAGGGCGCCAAGGGCCCGCTGCGCCTGGCCGTGGTCCTTGCCCCCGGCGATGCCGCGGAGCAGGCCCGTCCGGCGATCAAGCCGCTCGGCGAATGGCCAGGCGCCAAGGGCAAGGTCGAGTAGACGGGCCGGGGACGTGTCGGCGCCCCGGGGACGCACGTCTCCGCATGCGTCTGCGGCGGCTTGCGAGCATCCCCGGGCAGACGCCTGGGGCTCGCCAGCGCATCTACTTGGCGGCGTCGGTCCCCGGGACGTAGACGCAGTCGGGCTCGGCAGCCAGGGGGTCGCCGGTCACCGCGTAGGCCCGGGCCCGACTCCCGCCGCACTCGTAGCGGTACTCGCAGACGCCGCAGTTGCCGCCGAACAGGTCGGGATTGCGCAGGGACTGGAACGTGGGATGGTTCTGGTACACGCCCACCACCGAGTCCTGGGGGAAGCGTCCGCACACCAGGGGTAGAAACCCCGCCGGGCAGATCTCGCCGCGA
>WBZO01006709.1_pt1 | contig 11015 bp, 8 predicted proteins | sample 5204261 | NCBI WGS metagenome assembly WBZO01 (sample SAMN12412400, study PRJNA552823) | activated sludge metagenome | isolation source: activated sludge from anammox sidestream of wastewater treatment plant... | place: USA: North Carolina | collected 2017-09
ATCGGTGGGGCACCCACCGGCGGCAGCCCGCCGGCCGCGGGGTGCGGCCCACGGCCGGCACTCATGGCAATGGACCGCCCCTCGACCGGGGTCCCGTCGAGGATCTCGCGCACGATCGCGGCCGGGTCCACGTCCCGGATCGTGGCGGCGGTGCGCACGATGAGCCGGTGCGCGAGCGCCGGCTCCGCGAGGGCCTTGATGTCATCGGGGATCACGAAGTCGCGACCCGACAGCGCCGCGAACGCCTGGCCCGCCCGATACAGCGCCAGCGAGCCGCGAGGGGACGCCCCCAGGTACACGTCGGGGTGGTTCCGAGTGGCGTTGACCAGACGCACGATGTAATCCGAGATTGCCGAGTCGACGTAGATCTCGCGCACCCCAGCCTGCATCTCGAGCAGGTCGTCCACGGTGGCCACGACCGGCAGTTGGTCCAGCGGGTGGCTGCGCTTCTGCTCGTCGAGGATCACGATCTCCTGGAGAGGTGCCGGGTACCCCAGACGGATGCGGAGCATGAACCGGTCCAGCTGCGCCTCCGGCAGCGAGAAGGTGCCCTCGTACTCCACCGGGTTCTGGGTGGCGATGACCAGGAACGGGACGGGCATGGGCCACGTGACCCCATCCACCGTCATGTGACGCTCTTCCATGCACTCGAGGAGCGCAGACTGCGTCTTGGGGGTCGCCCGGTTGATCTCGTCCGCGAGCACGATCTGGCTGACGATGGGGCCAGGGCGGAACTCGAACTCCTGGGTCCTCTGGTTGTAGATGGAGAGGCCCGTCACATCGGTGGGGAGCAGGTCAGGCGTGAACTGGATGCGCCGGAAGGTGCAGTCGAGCGAGCGTGCGATGGCCTTGGCAAGCACCGTCTTGCCGGTGCCCGGCACGTCCTCGATGAGCAGGTGCCCCTGGCACAGCAGCGCCACCAAGGCCAACCGGACCTCGGCGTGCTTGCCCACGATGACCCGCTCGACGTTGGCGGCGACACGTTCGCCCGATGCCTGGATCCTGGACACTCACCGTCCTCTGGGTAACGGCCCCCAGACGCGCCCATGTGCGGCTGGCGTGCGGCCACGTGCCGGGCATGGTACGCCGTGCCCCGACGTGGGCCGAGATCTGGGCATGGTACGCCGTGCCCCGACGTGGGCCGAGCTCAGGGAATGCACCACGCACCCTCACTTGCGCTCCGGGTCGAACCTCTGCAGCCAGGCTCGCATGAGACGACCACCGATGGGCACCGCGGCAGCGGCGCCTGACCCGGCGTTCTCCACCACCACGGCGATCGCAATGCTGGGACTGCGAGCGGGCGCGAAGCCCACGAACCAGCTGTGGGGCGACTCGCCATCGGCCAGCTCGGCCGTCCCGCTCTTGCCCGCCGTCCGGACCCCGGGGACCTTGGCACCCCCCGCATAGGGGTTGGCGAACCTCCCCTCCACTGCCCGGGTCATGGCATCACGGATGGCATCGGCGACCTCGGGGGACACCACCCGCCCAAGGGTCCTGGGGCCCTGCTCCCACCGACGACCGCCGTCGTCCTCCATGCGGTCGACCAGGCTCGGCGCCATGAGCACCCCGTCGTTGGCGATCGCCGCCGCCACGAGGGCCATGTGGAGTGGCGTCACGAGCACCTCACCCTGCCCAAAGCCTGCGCTGGCAAGCTCCGCCTCGGAGCCGAAGCCGGCGCTCGCGCCGTCCCCACCGTTGACCTGCCCCGCGAGCATGGGCAGGCCGATGTCGAAGGTCCGATCGAGGCCCAGGCGACGTGCCGCGTCCAGCATCGCCTGCGGCCCGGCCTCGAGCGCCGCGTGGGCGAACCACACGTTGCTGGACACCTCCATCGCCTCGGCGAGGTCGAGCGGGTGGTCGAGCTGCACCTCGCGTGGCGAGTCATGGAGCCGCACGCCGTCGACACGCAGCCCGCGAACCGATTCGCGAGGCTGGTCCTCGAAGGTGGTGTCCGCGCCCACGGCGCCCGAGCCCAGTGCCGCCACGGCCGTCACCAGCTTGAACACCGAGCCGGGCACATACAGACCCTGCGTCGCACGGTCCAGGAGCGGCGCGTCCGCGTCGCGCCGCAGACGCGCGAGATACGCGCGGGCCGTCTGCAGGTCCGACAGCCGCGCCGGGTCATACCCGGGCGTGCTCACGAGGGCGAGGATCCGCCCCGTGGACGGCTCGATGGCCACGACAGCCCCACGACGCCCGCCCAGGAGACGCGAGGCGAGCTGCTGGAAGCGCGCGTCGACCGACAGCACGAGGTCCACGGGCCGGTACGGGTCGTCGCGGAGCTTGCGGAGCGCCCCGCCACCCGCGGTCAGGCCATCCATGCCCGATAGCTGGAGGTCGAAGGAGCGTTCGAGGCCGGCCGTCCCGAGGAGGGCACTCGTGTACCCGGTGATGGTGGCCATCGCCGGGTAGCGGTAGCGCCTGGCCCGTCGGCCATCCTCACCGGACGCGTTCCCTGCGACCACGGTCCCGCGCGCGTCGAGGATCCGTCCACGGGCCACCGTCCGGTCCACCCAGGCGCGGAGCGGGTCACGGGGGTCGTCTGTGAGCGGGCCGGCCTGGGCGAACTGCCACCAGCCGGCCCCGACCACGACAGCGAGGTAGCCTGCGAACAGGACGGCCGCCACCCGCATGAGACCCGTCCCGATGCCCGGGGCCTCACGGTGCCCGCCGCGGGTAGGACTGCTCACACGAGGGCTCGCCGTGACCCGGTCGAGGACGCATGGTCCTCCGCGATGCCCGACCGCGCGACCCGGGATGCGCGAGCGGGCGCCCCACTGGTGGCCTGTCGATCGCTGAGCGAGAGCAGCAGACCCACAACGAGGCCGTTGGTGATGACCGATGAGCCACCGTAGCTCATGAGCGGCAGGGTCACGCCGGTCAACGGGACCAGCCGCAGGTTGGCGGCCATGATGAGCGCGGCCTGGACCACGATCACCAGCGTCAGGCCCGCGGCGAGCAGGGCCTGGAACTCATCGGGGGCACGAGCCGCGATGCGCAGGCCGCGCTCGGTGATCACCAGGTAGCAGCCCACGATGGCCACGACGCCCAGGAGCCCCAGTTCCTCGCCGAGCGCGGCGAACACGAAGTCACTGTGCATGAGCGGGATGGCGGGCGCGCTGCCTACCTGGGGCAGGCCCGCACCCAGGCCAGTGCCCATCACCCCACCCCGCGCGAACGCGTAGAGCGCCCGCACCACCTGGTAGCCGGCACCCGATGGGTCGGCCCAGGGGTCGAGCCACACGTCGATCCGGGCATGGACGTGTGGCACCGCCTGGTACAGGAGGAGCCCACCGATCGCGGCGAGCGCCACGCCCATGACCACGTACGAGATGCGGCGGGTGGCGATGTAGAGGAGGGCGAGGAACACCCCGAACAGCAGCGATGCTGCCCCCAGGTCGCGCTGGACGATGACGAGGCCCACCGCGATGCCCCACATCGCAAGCATGGGCAGCAGATACGGCAGCGGCGGCAGAGCCAGCGGCCCGATGCGAAGGCTCGCGCGAGCCAGGAGCAGCCGATTGTCCGCGAGATAGGCCGCCAGGAACACCACGAGGATCACCTTGAGCAACTCCGATGGCTGCCCACTGACGGGTCCCAGGCGGATGGACAGGCGAGCCCCGTTCACCTCGTCGCCCAGCGCGAACACCAGCAGCAGCAGGCCGATGCCCAGGAGCGCCCAGGTGTAGCGGTAGTCCCGAAGCCACCGCACGCCGCGGACGCTGATGGCCACGAGTGCCAGCACGCCCAGCCCCAGGATCAGCCAGAGCAGCTGGGACTCGGCGAGGCCAAGGGCCCTGTCGCCCAGCCGTTGCTGGACCAGGCCCTGCGGCAGTCGCGCCATCATGAGGAGCGACATCGTGCCCAGCAGCCCCACGACAGGCAGCAGCACCTGGTCGAGGCTCCGCCCACTGACCACGAACGCGAGGTGGGCGCCCGCCAGGGCGAGCATCCAGCAGATGATGGGCAGCGGCTCGCCGATGCTGAGCCTCCCAGCGAGCGTGGAGGCCATGCCCACCCAGCCCAGGAAGGCTGCAGCGGCCACGACCAGGAGCAGTCGGGCCTCCAACGGACGAGTCGCGGGTCGCACCGTCAGGCGCAGCGCGGGACTCATCCGTCCGCGGCGATGATGGGTCGCTCCAGCCGAAGCCGCACCCGACCCAGGGCGATCTCATCGCCGAAGCGGACCGGGGCACCGCCCGCCACCGGCTGGCCGTTGACGAGCATCGGGCGCATGCCCTCCTCGCGCTCCTCCAGATACCAGGCCAGCCCTCGATATGTCAGCACGCCGTGCTCGGCCGCCACTGACGGGTCCTCCACAAGGACCGTGTTGTTGACGTCCCCGCCGAGGCTGGTGACGGCGTCGATGGGGATCGACGCGCCGGGCGCCGGACGACCGAGCGGTGACGCGAGCACGATGAGCCGACCCACCGACGGCGCCGCACTGGCCACCGCGCTCCGGAGATCGCGCCACAGGCTCCTGACCACGATGACCAGGAACAGGAAGAGGCAGAGCACGAACCCCAGGCGGAGGACCCAGAGGACGGCCGTGAACGCGTCCACGCGCGTCGCGAGCCCGTCAGGGGCGCGGCCGGACGGTCAGGGCGGCACGACCCAGCCGGACGACGTCGCCTGCCCCCAGGGCGACCTCCCGCACCCGGACGCCGCCCACGTGGGAGCCGTTGGTGCTGCCGAGGTCGGTGTACACGAGCGTGCCGTGGCGGGCGGTGAACCGGCCATGATGCCGTGAGACCCGCTCGTCGGCGATGACGATATCGTTGTCGGTGCCACGCCCCACGGTCAGGGTGCCGCCATCGAACGCCACCTCGCGGAGGGAGCCTCCCGGCAGCAGGACCTCGATGGTCGCGCGGGGCCCCACGAGCGGCGGGGGCAGGAGCGGCCGGGGAATCATCGCCTCAGGTACCGCGAGCGGATCGGCCGGCACGTCAGATGCCGCCCTGGGCGGGGGCGGCATGGCCGTCGCGGGTGTCACCGGTGCGTGGGCCAACGTGGAGCCTGCGACAGGCGCCGGCGGGGGCGACACGAGCCCAGCCGGGTAGGGCGCCGGGCCGACGGGCGGAGCCGGTGCCGGGCCGACGGGCGGAGCCGGTGCCGGGCCGACGGGCGGAGCCAGCGATGGCGGCGGTGCCGGCACGATCGGCAGCACCGGCGGCGGTGTGTCCGCCTCGGCCACGACCGGGATCGCTGCCCGCGCGGTGTCGCGTGGCTTCGGGGGGGCGCTCGGCCCGGGGGCAGCGAGCGCCCCTGGGGGTTGGACCACGTCCTCGTCGTCAATGACGCCCGTGCCCGGGATCGGGGCTCGCGGGGGCCTAGGCCCCCCAAGCTCCACGGGTCGGAGACCCGTGGCAGCTGCCGCGACCAGGCTGGGGTCGAGCGGCTCCGCATCCACCTCAAGGTCGCCCTGAGCGATGCGCGGGGACGCCACCAGCGAGACGTCGGGTTGACGCAACAGCCAGCGGCCCTGCTCGCGCGCCCGGACCAGGATCGCGTCGGCGAGGAGGCTCGGGAGGTCCTCGTCGCTCGCCTGGAGCGCCTCGAGGTCCGCCGGGTGGAGCAGGATCCGATAGCGACTGGGGACATACGTCTGCCCGGACGCGACCAGGCGCATCGCACCCATGGCGCGCTCGATCCGCCGCTCCAGCTGTACCGGCTGTGGATGCGCACGGAACAGTCGCGCCGCGGGACGCTCCAAGACCCGCTCGAAGAAGCTCTCGACTGCGGCGAACGGTCGGGACATCGGGGGCCAGACTACCAAGATCGGCCGTCAGGGCCTCTAGGGCATCGAACTGACAGGACCTTCGCGACCGGGGACCGGTACCGATGCCCCGGATGCACCGGGCCGAACGGCACCCTACCGTCGTATCCCTATCCGGAGGGAAGCCCAACCATGTCCACGGCGAGCCAGGTCGAGTCGTTCTGCGAGAGTTGCGGCACGCGCTACGCGTTCGAGCCGCGCCGCTCGGCGAAGCGACATCTGGTCAAGGTCGGACGCCTCGTCGGGATCCTGGCTGATGAGCCCGAAGTTGACGACAGCGCGCTGATCGCGTCACGTGACCCGTTCCATGGCGCGTTCCATTTCTGCCTCGAATGCCGCCGCTTCACCTGCCCCACCTGCTGGGACGCCACGGCGGGCTTCTGTCGCGCCTGCTCCGCGGTGCTCTCGGGCGGGGCGGACGCCGACGAACCCGAGTACGTGCTCGACGCCGATACCCAGGCCCTCCTGCGCGCGGCGCTCCAAGACCTCGCGGGCCTAGGCTCAGGCGACGCATGGCGCGATCTCCAGCCTCCGCCCGAGGCTCGCCCGGCGATCGTCGCCGTGACCTCGGACATCGGCGAGGCGCCCGCGGACGATCTGGCGCACATCATCGAGGCCGGGGTCGCCGCCAAGGCGGCCCGAGAGGCGCGCGAGGCGCGCGAGGCCGCCGAGGCCGCCGAGCTGGAGCAGGTGCGCCTCGAGGCGGAGCGCCAACAGCAGGCGGAGGCGGAACGGGTCGCCGCGGAACAGGCCGAGGCACAGCGGCTCGCGTGGCAGGAGTACGAGGCTCAGAAGGCCCAGTACGAGGCGGACCTTGCCGCGTGGGAGGCCGCCGAGGCACGACGCCTCAGGGAGCCAGCGGCGGAGCCCCCGATGGACGAGCCAGGTGAGACCGGGCCGATCGCGGCCGTGGCCGGCGCGTACGTGGCAGACGCGACCGAGGCAGACGCCGTCGAGGTCGACCAAGCGACAGCCGAGCCCATCGCGGGCGCGGTGCCCACGCTCGTGGCGGAGGGGGCCGATATCACTCAGACACCCGACGTGGCGCTGGGGCTCGAGGCGCAGGAGCCCGATGAGTCAGTCTGGGACACCCTCGTCGGCGCACTGGGTCCTGACATCGCCGCCGAGGCTGGCCTCGAGCCCCCGCCGACCCGACCACAACTCCCGCCCGTCCCGCAGGTTCCGCCACCGCCGGCCCCCAATGGTGCCTGGCAGATGGGGGGACCGCCGGCCGGGATGCCGGGCTGGGCACCGCCGGCGGCTCGCGGGTTCGGACCGCCTGCCGCACACTGGGCCGGGGGCAGACAGCCGGTCGGTCATGGCATCGACGCACCGCTCCGGAGCGGCGTCCGGCCCTGCCCGCGTTGTGAGCTGGCACTCTCCGCGAACGCACGCTTCTGCCGGCGCTGCGGCCTCCCGCAGGGCTGACTCGGCGCCCTCAGAAGACCCGCGACACTGGCTGCTGGGAGCTGGCCTGGACATCACGCGCCCGCGCATAGGCTGCGCCGAGCAACAGGAACTGGAACAGCCAGTTCAGCCACACCAGCGCGATGAACACCGAGGCGATGAGACCCAGCCCGGTGAACCCCGCGACCAGCAGTGGGGCGAGCGCCCCGAAGAACGATGTGAGGAGCCCGATCGCGGAGCCCGCCACGATCGCTGGCGGCGCTGCCGCCCGCCACGCCGGCGGCTGGATGGGTAGGAGCAGATAGCACGCCAGGCACACGAGCCATGCGATGCCCACCGCGACCAGCGGCGACACGAAGGGCAGCAGGCCGTCCACGGGAAGGTGCAGGAACGTCACGACGACCGACACGACCGTGCTGGCCGCGAAGGCGGTGAGGACCGAGATCACCACGATGGCGACCGCGATGATGCCGCGAACCCGTCCCATGAGCGGGTCTCGGCCCCGCCGTGCGGGGAAGAACCGGTTGATGGCACCGTCGATGGCCAGGTAGAAGCCACTGGCGCCCCACAGGAAGCCCAGGAAGCCCACGATCGTGCCCACGCGTGCGCCGCTCGTGAGGTTCTCCACGATGCCCCTGGCGACCGACTCGAGCGGGGGCGCCCGCTCGATGACCCAGGCGATGACATCGGCGCGCGTCTGAGCGTCATCCACCCAGAGCACCAGGACGCTCCACAGCAGCAACAGCCCGGGCACGATGGCGAACAGGGCGGAGAACGCGAGCCCGGACGCCAGGAGCCCGCCCCCCGCCGCGTTGTAGGCGTCCATTACGGAAATCATCCCGCGCACCGGTGGCACGCGTCGGATGCGCCGCTCGAGCGCGCCGATGCGCTCCCGGAACGAGAGGCGCGCCGTGTTCATCGCGCCCCGGGTTGGGCGCGCATCAGTCGGATGCGGCGCTGCTCCCGCCCGCCGCGCGGGTCGGTGTGGCGGAGGACGAGCCGCTCGTCACGGGCGTGTCCTTGCTGGCTCCCTGCCCGGCCGAGCCACCCGGTGCCTCGGAGGCGCCAGTGCCGCCGCCTCCGGTGGCCTGCGGTGCGCCCGCATCGGCTGTCGTGCCACCGTCGGGCGGCTTCGCCGTGGTCGCCTTCGATCGGACAGCATCGCGCGCATCCTTCTTGGCCCAGCCGGAGCCCTTGAACACGATCGCGGGGGTCGAGAGGGCGCGCTTCAGGGTCCCGCCGCAGCGCTCACAGGTGGACGGCCCGGGTGCCGAGATCGCGTGGATCACCTCGACCACGTGACCGCAGGACTCGCACACATAGTCGTAGATGGGCACCGCCTACCCTCGGACCATGCGCATGCCGCACTTGGGGCAGTAGAACGCGCGCTCGTGGGCTGCCGCGAAGCCACAGTGGCCGCACACGAGGCCACCGGGTCCGCCCTTGGGCATGGGCAGCCCGGGAGCCACGATGCCGATGGCCTCCTTGCTCCCCAGGATGTTCGTGAACAGCGTGCCGAGGATGCGGCTGGCGTTCCGGTCGGTGTCCCCGCGCACGCCCTTGCCGCCCCACGCGGTGATGCCGCGGACGATCATGTCGCCGGTCTGCTCGTCCCAGTGGGAGATGACGCCACCCATGATGGCGTCGTACTCGGGGAACCCGGATGTGTCGGTCTCGCCGGCCAACTGCGCGAGCACGATGGTCTCGAACGCCGGGTCATAGACATCGAGGAGCGCGAGCACGGACATGCCGTGGCGGACCTCCGGGGGCTGGTCATGGGTCGCGTGCAGCCATGCCAGGCCCATCTCCGGCCGCAGGAGGTCGGGGGCCGCCCGATCGGCGCTGGAGTCGAGCGGCGGGACCACGGTCACGCGGCCCCGATGGGCGACGTCCGCCAGCAGGTTGGGGAGCGCCGCGAGGGCGTTGGGGCCCGCGGTCATGCGGACGCCCTGACTGGCCTTGGCACGATACGTGAGCTTGAGCTCGTGATCGTCCACGATGAGGCCGTCGGGCGGGGGCTCCATGATGGGCGTGGGCGGCTCCTCGGGACGTCCCATGATTCGCTTCTTCAGATCGAGTGGCACGGGGTCCTCCCTCGGTGGGGGCGCGGGAACTTGCGGAGTGGAGCGGATGGTACCGCGTCATCGGTGCGGTATGGGGAGGTCCTGATGGTCCGGGGGGCAGACCCTACGCGGGTCCGGCCGAGTGCTCGCGCAGTCGCTCGACCCGCTCGGCCAGTTCCTGGGCGCGCCTGCGCGCGCCCTCCACCACGGCGGCGGGTGCCCTGCCGGTGAAGGCCGGGTCATCCAGGCGCGCGCGCGCGGCCTCGAGATGCCGTTCCGCCTCGGCCAACTCCTTGGCGACCCGCTCGCGGTCGCGCGCGGTGTCGGCCTGGGTCGCGGCCAGGATGGCCTCCGCCTGGTCGGTCACGACGGCCAGGGCCCCGTGCGCCTCATGGAGGACCCCGGGGTCATCCGCGAGGCTCACCCGCACCCGGGCAAGGCGCTCGACGCCGTCCTCAAGGCCACGGAGCGCCTGGAGCAGCCCCTCGGACCGCGGCACGATGGTGGCTGCGAGCCATGTCGAGGCGGCGATCCCCGCATCCGTCCGCGCGTTCCGGATGGCCGTGATGAGTTCCAGCAGGTCAGCGGTCCCGGCCGCCAGGCCCGGGTCGACGCCGGTCACCGCGCCGGCCGGCCAGCGCGCCACGATCAGCAGGTCGGGATCGTCGGGCGCCTTGGGCAGTCGCGCCCAGAGATGCTCCGTGATGTGGGGCATGATCGGGTGCAGCAGCCGCAGGTAGCGGTCGAGCACCCACGCCAGTACCTGCCACGTGGCCACGCGTCGGTCGGCGGGTCGGTCGGGAGCGAGCTGCGCCTTGGCGAGCTCCAGGTACCAGTCACAGAACTCCGCCCAGATGGCCGTGTGCAGGAGGCGTGCGGCCTCCCCCAACTGGAACGTGGCGTATGCCTGGTCGACGTCCGCGACCGTCGCGTCACAGCGCCCGAGGATCCAATGCTCCGCGGGCCCGAGCAGGCCTGCCGGGGGCACCGCCAGGATGGCGTCCGCAGGCAGCTCCGAGGGTCGTTGGGAGAGCACGTAGCGACCCGCGTTCCAGATCTTGTTGGCGAAGTTCCGGGCACCTTCGAGTCGCCCCGAGGAGAGCCGCTGGTCCATCCCCGCACTGAGCCCGTTGACGAGCGCGAAGCGAAGCGCGTCGGCCCCCACCTCGTCCACGATGCCCAGGGGGTCCACCACGTTGCCCCGGGTCTTGGACATCTTGGCCCCGTACGGGTCGCGGACCATGCCATGGAGGTACACCACGGAGAACGGCTCCCGTCCCATGAGCCACTCGCCCAGCATCATCATCCGCGCGACCCAGAAGAAGATGATGTCGTACCCGGTCTCCATCACCGTCCCCGGGTAGAACCGCTCGAGGTCGCTGGTGCGCTCGGGCCAGCCAAGCGTGCTGAACGGCCACAGGCCGCTCGAGAACCACGTGTCGAAGATGTCGTCGTCCTGTCGCAGCCCGCTCGCGGGCGCGCCACACGTGTCGCAGGCCGTGGGGCCGTCGGGCCGGTCCGAGACGCTGACGTGACCGTCCGCGCAGTACCACGCCGGGATGCGATGGCCCCACCACAGTTGTCGGCTCACGTTCCAGTCGTGGATGTCGGTCATCCAGTCGAAGAAGGTCCGCTCGAAGCGAGGCGTCACGAAGCGGGTCCGGCCCTCGCGCACGGCAGCCATCGCCCGGTCGGCCATGGGCTGGACGCGGATGAACCACTGGGTCTTGATGCGTGGCTCCACGACGTCATCGCTGCGATCGCAGCGG
>WBZO01006710.1_pt1 | contig 11014 bp, 9 predicted proteins | sample 5204261 | NCBI WGS metagenome assembly WBZO01 (sample SAMN12412400, study PRJNA552823) | activated sludge metagenome | isolation source: activated sludge from anammox sidestream of wastewater treatment plant... | place: USA: North Carolina | collected 2017-09
ACTTAAAATGTGATAATGGAGCTTGTCCGATATAAACGCATTGATTGACCGCGCAATGTGATTGGGGCAATCAGCAAAAAGCTGGTTGCCCCAATTTATTTTTCCAAAATTTTTGGGATTTTTTCTTACAGCAAAATCACTGATTGCGGGGCTTGACTACCCGTGGTAACATCGCGCCAGAGTGCCAAAACGGCGTGTTCGTCCCCCACGAGTTCGCTTGACTTCACGGGCTGCCCGTAACTCAGTGATTCAGTCAAGAAAACAGCCAAAACCTCTGTTATTACAGCGGGGTTTTTTGAGAAGTTGGTGGCAGAAAATTTCCAAAAGAATTGCAATTAAAAAAATTGCATTGTTGCAACCCCCTAAAAAAGAAACCCGTGGCCGTAAAAAATTGCCGGTGTGGGTGAAATTAGAACGCTGGAGACTACGTAAGTTCTATGAACTCACAACGTGGCACAGACGCACTACGACGCGGGGTGAAATTATTCTGCATAAAATCGCCGCCCGATTACATTTGACACGCGGCAAAGGTCGACCTCGGAAAGCAAAAGTTGTCGGAACACCAAAAGCAGTTTTGTTACAACGGCCACATGTGTTGCTGCGACTAAAACCCTACAAACACACGTTTGCTTCATTGGCTTTTACTGTTGCGATTGTGGGAATTGGAGTGGGAAGTTACTTTTTTGTGTTTGATGGTTTGCCTTCGGCATTGGATTTGACTAAAAAAGATCAAGCATTAACTACCAAAATTTTGGACCGTAATGGAGAACTGTTGTATCGAATTTATGATGATGAAAATCGTACGTTAGTTCCTTTGAATCGGATTTCACCGTACCTCATTCAAGCCACGATTGCGATCGAAGATCGGAATTTTTACAACCACCATGGCTTTTCTATCAAAGGCATTTCTCGGGCCTTACTCGCCAATATTCAAGGTAAAGAAATTCAACAAGGTGGTTCGACGATTACGCAACAGCTGGTAAAAATGCGTTTACTTACGACTGAGCGCACGGTCCAACGCAAGTTGCGCGAATTAGTGCTTTCGATTTTGGTGGAAGGGGTTTACACCAAAGATGAAATTTTGGAGATGTATCTCAATCAGGTAGCATATGGTGGATCTACCTATGGTGTGGAAGAAGCTTCCTGGCGCTACTTTAATAAATCAGCGCATGACCTGACCTTAAGTGAAGCCGCGTTGCTGGCAGGGCTGCCAGCCGCGCCTTCAGCTTACACTCCGTTTGGGTCAAATCCTGAGTTTGCGTATGCTCGCCAAGAAGAAGTCTTTCGTCGCATGATCGAAGATCGTATGGTGACTGTTGATCAGGTGGCGGCGGCCAAACAACAAAAATTGGTTTTCAATCGGAATGCAACAGATATTAAAGCGCCACATTTTGTAATGTATGTCCGCCAATTATTGGCAGAACAATATGGTGAAGAAATGTTGACCACTGGGGGGTTAGAGGTTCGCACGACGTTGGATTTGGCAGTGCAGAGCCAAACGCAAAAACTGGTGACAGATGAAGTGGCCAACTTACAGCGGTTGCGTATTAACAACGGAGCAGCTTTAGTAACTGATCCTCAAACAGGTGAAATTTTGGCCATGGTAGGAAGTAAAGATTACTTTGATTTTGCCCACGATGGCCAAGTCAACGTGATTTTGCGACCTCGTCAGCCCGGGTCTTCCATCAAGCCTTTTACCTATGCGTTATCGTTAATGCAGGGCAAATCTCCCGCCTCGGTAATTGTCGATGCACCAATTTCTTTCAAATCTGCTGGGGCGCCACCCTATGCTCCCAAGAATTACGATGGCAAGTTCCATGGCAATGTGACTGTACGGGAGTCGTTGGCCTCGTCTTACAACATTCCAGCCGTCAAAACATTAAACGAAGTTGGCATTAATAACTTCATTGATTTCGCCGAAGAACTGGGCATCACCACTTGGAAAGATCGTAAACGCTTTGGCTTATCTCTAACTTTGGGTGGCGGTGAAGTGCGAATGTTGGATCTGGCTCAGGCGTACAGTGTGTTTCCCAATGCCGGACATGCGGTGGCGCCCAATCCTTTATTAGAAGTCAGAAACTTCCGCGGAGAGCTGCTCTATCACAATGAATGCGCGTTAGAAAAAACTAATTGTTGGCAAGGTGGCAACACCATTTCACCATTGGTGGCGTATCAAATTACTGATATTTTATCTGACAACAAGGCTCGCACTCCCGCTTTTGGTCCAAGTTCAGTCTTATTCATTCCTGGTCAGCAAGTAGCAGTCAAAACTGGCACCACCAACAGCATGCGGGATAATTGGACGGTGGGCTATACAACTGATCGCTTGGTGGCAGTTTGGGTAGGCAATAATGACAACACGCCCATGAGTTATGTGGCTTCTGGTATTACTGGGGCTTCTCCCATTTGGAACAAAATCATGCGGTCCCTGTTGGATGAGGCCAAACCGTATCAATTTGCATTGCCAGATAATCTGGTGCGGGTGGCGATTTGTACACGCACGGGCACGCTGCCATGCAGTGGCTGTCCGAGTGTGCGTGAAGAAGTCTTTGCTAAAGGCACTGAACCTCAAAAGGCTTGTAACCCTCAGTATTTCGCGGATCAACAAAACCAACAACCAGGCACTACAGGTCAAACCAAACCAGTAACGTATGCAGGTGGAATCTATGTGGGCCCAACTCGACAACCCACTCGTCCAGGTTTGGCAGCGCGCTAAAGTATTTTTTCAAAAATTTTGAGATTTTTTAACTGAAAATTGACAGATTATTTTCAGTGAGACTGAGGGTTTTTCTCAATTTTTTTGTGATACCAAAAAACTGAGGAAAACCTCCGAGCTTTTAACTCGGAGGTCGCGTTCTTGCAGGATGCGGAATTAAGGAGTGTGGGGTCCAAGAGTAATGGGAGGTGTCGGCGGAGTGCGCCGACCCGGCCCGCGGAAGCGGAAGATGCCCTTGAGAAGCGTGATGAACGCTCCCCAGTGCCTGATGAAATACCAGAAACAGCATCCAGCCACAAACGCCCAGATTGCCGAGACCCAAGCCCCAGCCAAGATGATTGGCATCGGCAATTGGTCCAGCGCAATGAAAATCGCGCCGGAAATCATGGCGACTTGCACCATGATTGGGACCAATGCGAACACCAAGCTGGACCACTTGTTTTTGACAAAGCCGGTCAGGCAAATCAACGCCCCCAGAAACCCCCACAGAAAGAAGTAGCCGACGGTCCCAAAGAATTCCTGAGACCAGAACAGATACATCACAAACGCCAGGGCGACCAAAGGCAGGCCACCCAGTGCTCCGAGTAAGGCAATGACGGGAGCAATTTTCTTGATGAAGGACTTAATTTGGTTCATTTTTCTCCAATTGTTTAACGTCCCCTTACGGAGACAAATTTTGGGCTGATCAAACATGCCACTTAGATTGATCCGAAGCTCAGATCAAGCTAAGTGACATGTGGTCACAGACCACTCCAACTAGAGAAAAACTCTCCTCAAATATCCAAAATTCCACAAACTATTAAAGAACGTAGTTTGGGGCAATTGAGTCTGCTACCCAGGCTGCGATAGCCTGAAAGCAGTCAAAAAGACACAAACCTATTCTAAATATAGCACAAAATCGGCCAAAAATCAACAATTATAGGCCTAAATTAAGTTAATGCCACTCGAGGAAAATGAAGTATTTGACTAATTAATCCAGAGGAAATATTAGACTACCTTTTAAAGGCCCAGAGGAGAGCAGATAACATGGCCGTGATCAAGAGCAGTATGAGGGCTACAAAACGGCCAGCTTTGGGGTCATTTTCAGGGCTTCTGGAGCGTTTTTTTCGAGGCAAATCTGTGCTGGAGTCATCTAAGAGGCCAGGCTTATTTTTAGCTAGATCACGAGGCAATTTGTCGAGTTTTGCCTCGAGTTCGGCTTCGCGGTTAGGAGCGGACCAGAACATAACAGGGCCAATTCCTAGCTTAGTTTTGTAATGTTTGGGCTTTGGCTACAATCAAGTCTACCACGGCATCGATTTCCAGGTGACTGGTATCAACCACCCAGGCATCTGGAGTAATTTGCAGGGGATCAGCAGCTCGAGTGGTATCCCGCTTATCACGTTCGATGATTTCGGCTTCGACTTCTTCTAAAGTTACTGCTTCACCACGCATTTGGAGCTGTAAGTGGCGACGTTCAGCTCGAGTACGAATATCGGCGGTAAGGTAAATTTTGAGTTGAGCTTGAGGAAGCACTCGGTAGGTAATATCTCGACCTTCCATAATCACATTTTGGCCAGCAGCGATTTCTTGTTGTTTGTGGACCAGGACTTTGCGAACTTCCCCCAAAGCGGCCACTTTAGAGGCATTGGCGCTAATCTCTTCAGTGCGGATTTTCCAGGACACATCTTCACCATCAAGAATCACCGTGGTTAAACGGCCATCTTTTTCGGCCTCAGTAGGGTTACGCATCTCCATCTTGGCGGCAGTGACCAGTTTGACGACTTCAGCTTCTTGAGCCAGATCAACACCCTTGTTTTTGCAGAGCAACGCGGTCATGCGATACATTGCCCCAGTATCCACGTACAGAAAACCCAGCTTTTCAGCTACCAACCGAGACACAGTCCCTTTACCAGCCGACACAGGACCATCGATCGCAATATGAAATGGGGGCACAACTTATCTCCTGCTTCTAGTCTTAGTAGACTTGGCGGCAGGTTTAGTAACTTTTGATTTACGGGAGACAGTCTCTTCAGTCAACCATTGATCCCGGTCTGAAGTCAAGAGACCACCGAGGCCAACCACAATGAGCATCAAAGGCCAGAGGTTCCAGAAAGCAGCGGGGAAGTAACCGAGGTTTTGAGCCAGGAAAATCAACCCCATGATGATAAGTGTCGTTGGCCAGAAAACTTTTTTGGGCATACCATGATTAAACTGGGTTTTGGCCCAAGTTGCAAGTTTGGTTTAGCACCAGGCTAGTATTTTGACCACAGTGGCAGAACTTTAACTATTAAAACTTTGCTTGACGCGTCGCGCTAAGCTGCGATCGATAGCCCGGTTTTTCAGCACTTCACGTTTTTCGTATTCCTTTTTGCCTTTCCCCAGACCAATCACAAGTTTGATGCGATTGCCCATTAACTCAATCGCCAGTGGCACAATAGTGACCCCTTTGGCTTGAGAGGCTTCGATTAAATTAAAAATTTCCTTTTTCTTCATCAAGAGTTTGCGATTTCGGCGTGGATCATAATCTGGATTTGTTGCAAAAGGATAAGCATTAATTTGAGCGTTAATCAAAAATAACTCTTTGCCCAGAGGTTTCACAAAACTGCCTACCAGACTGCCGGCCCCTTTGCGAAGGCTTTTGACTTCAGCACCTGTCAAAACTAATCCCGCTACCTGAGTATTAGAGAGACTATAAAGATGGCGAGCTTTTGCATTTGTGATCAATGACACAGGCCTAGTATACCAGGCTTGGAAGTGAGATTGTGACGCTTTTTAAAAAAGTTTACAAGGCCAGTTCATAGACAATCGAACCGCTGACCATAAAGGCTTTTTGTAGGGTTTCACTGACGGCAAAGGTAGTCACAGAGGCTAAAGTGGGGCTTTTTAGTTCTTTCAAAAACTGACCAGTCTTATCAAGAATTACTAGCCGTTGCTTGGTGGGTTCCAAAACATAGAGTTTGGTCAGTGAATCATCAGTATCGAGCAAAATAGTTGAATCAAATGGAGTTTTGAGTCCGGTGACTGACCAAGAAACTGGTTGACCAGAAGTGTACTTTAAGATCTGGCCGGTTTTTGTGCCGACCCAAATATCACCATCAACAGACATCGTGGTGACTTGCGAGAAATCCAAATCTTTTTTATTAACGATCCAACCGATCGGCTCGCTGATTTTAGCAGAGGCGGTGGCTTTGGTACTGCCACTGCCGAGGGTATAGCGAAAAACATTCCGTTTGTTGGGATTAAAGACGTACAGATAACTGCTATAGCTACGTAGTAGAGTAGCTTCTTTATCTGAGTCACCAGAAGTTTTCAGAGATTCAAGGGATTTTTGACTCTCACCCAGTGCCCAGCGTTCAATGCCATTACCCAACAGATACAGATATGAGTCAGTGGGCGCAAAATCGACGACAGTTCCTAAAGTTCCTAGAGGTAACACGCTGGATTGTTTTTTAGTCAAATCTAGGGCTACAAACTGTTTGCGTTCCTGATCTAAAAAGTAAGCCAGATTGCCCTGAATCATAACTTTATTCGCGAGAAAATTAGGTTCAGTCAACCGTAAGTCAAAAAATACCGGCAGCGTTTGCAGCTCTTTTAGACCAGAAACATGGGTGGAGAGGGCTTGAGTCTCTTGCAAAATGGCAGCATATTTTTTCTGAGCAATCGGTGATGCTGATTTAGCATCAATTAATTTTTGGATAGCCATTTGAGCCTCAGCTGCTTTATCACGGGCTGCTATTGGATTCTCGGTTTCCAGTTGTTTGGCTTCGGTAATTAACGTTTGAATTGGTTGGAGTTCTTGGTTCACGCGAAGGGTTTCGGCCGCAGCCTTTTGGGTTTGCCAGCGAACCACGAGTAAGCTCAGCCCTAGAATCATAACTATTCCAGCTAAAACCAAGTGAAGCTTCCGTTTTTGCCGAGAGGGAATGTTTTGATAGATGTGCCAGAGTTGACTTCCTCCGGCTTTTACCACAGGCCAGACTTTTTTGGAGGTAAATTGCCAGGTTTTTTGAGTGATGTTAGCTAAAAACCCCAGAGCCACAGCGGCAGAGGAAGTGGCTTTGGCACCAAGTTTACGACTGGGCGCAGTCAACGGCATTTGAGTTTTTTGAGGTTGTGGGGGAGCCATCTCACCATCAATGACCAATGGTAACTGAGTAAAAGCTAACGCTGATAAATCTGAGTGAGCGCTAGAGTGAATGTGCGGCAAAATTGTAGTGATGGTAGTGTCGGCATCGGCATGATTCACGAGCAGATCAAGAATTCGCTGGCTTTGTGACATGGCCGATTGGGTGGCAGCTACAAAAGCTGCTCCAGGTTTTAGCCGACCCTCGATCAATTGTGGTTCATGTTCAGCATTGAGAATCACTTTGGCATCGCCGCTGGGGGATCGATAGAGAATTTGAGCTTGATGAGCGGCTAAAAATAGCTGATCTGATTGAATCAAAATGCAGGCGATTTGCAGTTCAGCTTCAGCTCGCCGGGTTTTTGCCAAGACATCTAAAACAAACTGATGCAAAGTGACAGCATCGAAAGGTTCACTCTGGGTAATAAAATCAGCAAGATCGCGACCGAGGTTGTGAGCTGATTCAGCTTTGAGAGCGTAGGCACAGATTAAATCTCCGGTGTGGTTGCGCACGACTTGCGCCCATCCGGTTAAACTGGGCAGGCCAACCACGGGGGTGACCATAACAGAAATAGACATGCCTGATCACAGTATAGCACGCATCAAGGAGAGTCCAGGTTCAATCGGGGTTGGCGTTGAATGGTGGTTGGATCAGGCAGAGTTTTGTTTGCAGCAAAATGCAGCGCTCCAATAACTCCAATCATGGCGGCGTTATCACCACACAAGCGTTTGGAATAGGGCACTTTTAAAGTTAAGCCAAATGGTTTGAGAGTTTGGCGTAACGTGGCTCTTAAGGTTTGATTGGCAGCCACTCCACCACCCAACCAAACCTCAGAAAACTTTACCTCAGATTGCTGCAGTAGTTTGGTGAGTTTGTACGTCAGATGAGTGAAGACTCCTTTTTGCAAACTAGCGCAGAGATCATAAGTGACTTGTTGATCGATAGCCTTTTCTGATTCAAGTTTGCTGATCAAATTGCGAGCGTGAGTTTTTAAACCAGAATAACTCAAGTCATAATTTGCCGAAGTAGTCATGGGGAGGGGAAAGGAGAATTTTTTAGCATCACCCAGTTTGGCAAACGTTTCTACAACTGGTCCAGCCGGGTAACCGAGGTTGAGCATCCGGCCCACTTTATCGAGACATTCGCCTGCGGCATCATCTAGAGTTTGACCCAACACTTTATAGTCGCTTAAGGCATTAACGTGAACAAATTGGGTGTGGCCACCTGAGACAATGATGGCTAAAACGGGAAACTGGGGTTTGGGCAATTGAGTGGTGCTCAGGACTGCTGTCACGGTTTTTTCTTTTGTTTTGGGTTGGGCTAAAACTGACCAAGCGTGCGCCTCGATATGATTGACCGGGATTAATGGCAAGTTGTGCTCTGCCGCAAGTTGTTTGGCAGCAGCAATGCCAACTTCTAAGGCGGGGGCCAGGCCAGGACCCACGGTGACCGCGATGCCAGATAAATCTTTCCAGGACACTTGAGCCCGTTGAAGCGCTAACTGAACCACGCGAGGCCAATTTTCTTGATGGGCGGTGCGGGCGACGGTGGGAAAGACTCCTCCAAATGGTTTGTGCAATTGAACTTGCGACGCCACAATATTAGACAAAACCACTTGACCACAGACCACCGCGGCAGCAGTATCGTCACAAGAAGTGTCGATGGCCAATAACACTGGTGTAGGCAAAGTGGTGGCAGTTTTTGACATCTTAGCGAATCACCTTCACAGTCAGCTGACGCTGATCATTCTCCTGAGGTTCAATAGCAATAGTTAACACTGGGGTTTTGGAATCAAAGCCGCCGGCTGAAACTTCGCCTAACGCCGTTTTAGCAATTTGACTCCACCATTCAATAATCAGCACGGTGCCAGGTTTTACCAACTTAGGAAGCTGTAGCTGATTAAAGCTCTGTGCTGTATCAATTTTCCAGGCATCCACGTGATACAGCATCCCAGAAACATTATGGCGAAGATAGGGATATTCCAGTAAATAGTTGTAGGTTGGCGAAATAATCGGCTCAGTAATTTGCAAAAACTGCCCCACACCCTGAGTTAATACCGTTTTTCCAGCGCCAAGGCTGCCATTCAGTCCAATCACTAGTCCAGTTTGTTTAATTTGGTCCCAGTATTTCAGCAACCATTTACCGGCAATGGCGCGAGTTTCGGCAGGAGAAAAAGATTCAAACTGAGCGACTACTTCACCTGCACTTGTGGCTGTTTCACTCAACGCCGCCCCCTGACGCATGATCATGGGGGTAGATAACGTGGTATCGATCACAGTAGAAGGTGGGTTGGGTGGCAATGTTCCCGCATCAATTGCCAAATCAATTAAACTCATTTGTTTGTCAGAAACATTCTTAAAAATATCATCGAGGGTATAGGGACGTTTTTCTCCAGAACCATTGGCTGAGGTGGCTGTGACTGGCAGTTGCAGTAGTTCCACAATTTTCATAATCAATGGGTGCGCTGGCATGCGAATGCCCAGCGTTCCAAATTCTGAAGCCACGCCTGGTGACACGACACCCAGATCCTTAGAAACTACCGTCATCGGACCAGGCAGAAAGCGGTCATATAACGTTTTGGCTTGATCGTTAATCTCGACGAACTGCTGGGCCATTTCCATATTTGTGACAGCGATGGATAAGGGTTTGCCCTCACGTCGAGATTTATAGGTTAAAACCTTTTGAACAGCTTCAGGATTAGTGGCTACCACGCCGATCCCATACACCGTTTCGGTGGGATAGATAACAGTACCACCATTTTTCAGTACTTCAGCTGCGGCTTCAGCTACCCGCAAAACTTCGGCTTCAGAGAGATCATTGAGCTTGATGATTCGAGGTAATTTCTGGGCCATAACAACCGCATTATACTCGATGGGACAAGGCTGTTATCCCTTCCAGGGATAAGCCACGCGCTTCGTGACGCTAATCTCTGTGGTGACACTGGTTCGCTTGGCGGTATAATCCAGTAAGATGAGAGATCCCTTTGATTTTGACCCCCTAGATCCAGATACCGATATGAGTGATTTGGCTGAGCTGGATTTTGGTGAGAGTGATCGAGTTGCTCCAACCAATCCGGCTACCAAAAAATTCCAGTTATTTGTCAAGTTACGCGAGATTAAGGCCCTGGCCACCCTCTTGCAAGAGGTTCGTTTGAAAACTACTGCCGAACGCCAGGCTTGGTTGCAGGATAATGAACCTTTAATTGCAGATTTAGTAAATGAATTTACTGATGATTCATTGTCACGTCTCCAAGGTATTGGTACCGACCGTGAAACTGTCAGCTTATCAGTAGATTTAGTAACGTCACTCCGACAGACACTGTTGCTTCTAGATAGTTTAATGATTGATACTAAGGCTGCGTCAAATAAATCAGCCTAGGTTGTTGTGCGCGATATTCCATTCCTGCCATGTCTGAAAAAGCCTCACAATTTTCTCCTGATGACGAGCTGCGTGAAGCCGAGCCGTTAACTCAAGATAATCGGCTAACCAATGTTACGGGCATTTTGCCCTTAACAAGTATTTTAGTGTTGATTGTGATTGGCATTTTCTTCTGGTGGATGTTTACAGGCCAGATCTATCGTTTTTATGCCAGTGCGGTATTTTTGTTTTATTCCTGGACGAAAAGCATGTGGACCTCAGTGGTCTTGTTGGGAGTTTTTCAGACTATTGTGTTGGTCCCGTTGCGGATTTTCCGCACCATGCGGGCTGACAACATTAAGGATATGCATGAGCGGATAGCGCTATTAAAAAATCCTGGCTCACAACAACAAGCTTTAAAAAAGAGTTTCAACTTGGGAAATAAAACGTTTCTGTTTTATTTACTGGATTTTACAATTCAATTGACCACCTTTCTCTCGATCGGAAAATTGTTTTTGACTGATTTTTATAGTAAGCCCCTTGATCCCACCAGGTTGTATAGCTGGGTGCCATATCCGGAATATCCCATTTTGGATCGGTTTTTCAAAATCCCATATCCGGTAGTAACGAATACCATTGATTTGGGGTGGAAAGTAGTGTTGATGGTCTGGTTGGCAATTCTGTTTTTCCAGATGGTGTTGTGGGTGGGTCGGACGTTTGTAAAGTATGGCCGGGGTCAGGCAAAAGTGCCTTTAGCTGCTGCCATCAAGTCTCAAACTCTTTCAAAATACTCCATTGGCTATTTTGCCGTAGTGTTTTGGCTGTCATGGTTAAT
>WBZO01003992.1_pt2 | contig 11013 bp, 10 predicted proteins | sample 5204261 | NCBI WGS metagenome assembly WBZO01 (sample SAMN12412400, study PRJNA552823) | activated sludge metagenome | isolation source: activated sludge from anammox sidestream of wastewater treatment plant... | place: USA: North Carolina | collected 2017-09
CAGCGCTCCGGGGATGTAGGCGCGGTCGAACAGACGGCAGGTCTGGGCGATGTCCGGATCGAACGTGGGGCCAACCACGAACCCCGCGCCCGCTAGGATCGCCAGACGCGCCGTGACCGGGTCCAGCACCGTGCCCGCACCGATCACGGCCTGGTCACCCAGCGCGCGCGATGCGTCCCGGATCACGGCGAGCGCATCCGGGACGGTCAAGGTGATCTCCACCAGCGGCACGCCACCCCGATGCAGGGCGGCCGCGACCGCGACCAGGTCACTGGGTGCCGCGGTGCGGATGATCGCCACGACACCCGAGGCCTCGACCAGGCGCGAGATGGCTGCGCTCGAGCTCTCCACGGCCTCCTCGTGCTGGGCGCCCGCGCTGGGCGACCAGCGGGACGTCGTCCTGTCACTCGAATGCTAGCATGGTAGTACACGATCTGCGAGGTGCGCGCCACCTCGGCGGGCAGGCACCATGCACCCGACCGACCCAGGACACCCACCATGAGGGATGAGACGGATGACCGACCAGGACGTGGCGGAACACCCGGGCATGGTCCGGTATGAGGAGTCCGGCGCGATCGCGCACGTCGTCCTCGACCGGCCCACCAAGCTGAACGCGCTCAACTCGGCGATGTTCGAGGGCCTCATCGCGGCGCTCCACGCGGCGAGCGCCAGCCCCACTGTGCGGGTGTGCATCCTGCGCGGCATTGGCCCTGCCTTCGGGGCGGGCGCCGACATCGACCTGTACCAGGACACGCCCGTCGCGGAGATCCGCACGTTCATGGAGCTGGGCCGGCGCGCGACGGAGGCGCTCTGGGGTTGCCCGCGCCCCGTCATCGCGGCGGTGCACGGGTATGCCCTGGGCGGCGGCCTGGAGCTCGCCCTGGCCTGCGACCTCATCATCGCCGCCGAATCCACGCGGCTGGGACTGCCGGAGGTCACGCTCGGCCTGATGCCGGGTGGCGGAGGGACGCAGCGCCTGCCGCGCCTCGTCGGCCGGCTGCGCGCCAACGAGATGCTGATGACGGGGCGCACGATCACGGCAGCCGAGGCCCTCGACTGGGGTCTCGTCAACCGGGTGGTGCCCGACGAGCAGTTGCTCGAGGCGGCGGAGGAGCTCGCGGGCGTCATCGCGCGTCGCGCTCCCATCGCGGTCGTGATGGGGAAGCGGCTGGTCCAGGACGGCGCCGAGCAACCCCTCGCGATCGCGCTCGGTCACGAGCGGGAGTCCACGCTGCACCTGTACGCCACCGATGATGCGCGGGAGGGCATCGACGCCTTCGTCGAGAAGCGCAAGCCGACGTTCCATGGCCGCTGAGACCGTCCTGCGCGGCATCGCCTGGGACCATCCGCGCGCCATGCACCCGCTGCTCGCGACCCTCGACGCGCACGCTCGGGTGGCCCCGGACGTCCGTGTCGAGTGGCACACGCGCTCGCTCCTGGGGTTCGCGGATGACGACCTGGCGGCGCTCGCGTCGCGGTTCGACCTGCTGCTCATCGACCACCCGTTCGTGGGGGACGCGGCGGCCGGAGGCGCGTTCCGAGCGCTGGACGAGCTGCTGCCCGCGTCGGTCCTGCAGGAGCGCGCGGAGCGGAGCGTGGGACCGAGCCACGCGAGCTACACGCTCGAGGGGAGGCAGTGGGCGCTCGCCATCGACGCGGCGGCACTGGTCTCGGTCGCCCACCCGGCGTGTTGCGACGAGCCGCTGCCCCGGACCTGGGACCAGGCGCTCGACCTGGCGGGCACGCTGCACCGCTCCGGACGGCGGTTCGCGGTGCCATTGGTGCCCACCGACCTGGTCCCGTCCTTCTACGCCATCGCGAACGCGCATCGTGTGGCGCTGTTCGCCACCCACGATCGGGTCGTCACCGGCCGGGAGGCACGCCCGGTCCTCGACCTGCTGGCGCGGCTGCGCGACCTGTCCCACCCCGACGCCCTCGGGTGGGACCCACCGACCCTGCTCGACCGGATGCTCGAGGGCGTGGTCCACTACTCGCCGATGCTGTTCGGGTACTCCAACTACTCGCGTGCCTCGCTGGGCCCGGACGCGCTCCGGTTCGGTGACCTGCCCACGGTCTCCGGCCAGCCCACCGGCAGCTGCCTGGGTGGCGCGGGGATCGCTGTGTCCGCAACCTCACGCGCGCCCGAGGCGGCTGCCGCCTACGCGGCCTGGCTCACCAGCGCGGATGTCCAGGCGGGGCCATACGTGCGGTCGGGTGGCCAACCCGGACGCATCGAGGCCTGGACCGACGCCGCCATCGATCGCGAGTGCGGCGGCTTCTTCTCTGGCACCCTTGCCACGCTCGAGGGGGCCTGGGTCCGACCCCGCGTCGCCGGCTACCAGGGGTTCCAGGCCGCGGCGTGCATGGTGCTGCGCGCGTTCATCGAGGGCATGGAGGACCCGGACGCCACGGTTGACCACCTGAACGACCTGTGGCGGGACCTGCGCGCAGGCACCACAGGTGCGCGCGACTGACGGCTCGCGCGACCAAAGGTTCCGCCCGGCCTTGAGCACGGCGCACGGCTGACCCACGGGCGGACTCAGCGCTGGTCCGCCTCCCCCATCACGGCGGTCGTGTGCTCGCCCAGGCGCGGGACCCCGCGGTGGATCGCGGGCGGCGTCCGCGAGAACCGGAACGGGGACCCCACGGTCCGGAAGGTCGGTGGCGGGGTGTCGCCCCTCGCCTCTCCCACGGGCACATCCCACAGGAGGCGGTTGTGGACCAGCTGGGGATCGGTCGTGAGCGTGGCGTAGTCCTGGACCGGTGCCGTCCACACGTCGTGCGCGAGCAGCGTCTCGATCCAGTGGGCGGTCGTGTCCGTGGCCAGCCGCTGCGCGACCAGGTCGTAGATCTCCTCCCGGTGCGCCAGCATCAGTTCGTTCGTGTCGAACCGTGCCAGCTCCGCGATGCCCAGTGCGCCCGCGAGCACCGGACAGGGCGTCATCGCGATCACGAGGTACCCGTCGGACGTGGCATAGGTCCCGAACGGCGCCGTGACGAAGACCGCGCCCAGGTTGCGTGTGGGGCGTTCGGGGATGCTGCCGTGGCTCAGGAAGTAGGTGAGCTCCTGCTGCTGCAGGGCGGTCACGCAGGAGAACAGGTCCACCTCCACGCGCTGGCCCGTGCCACTCACCCTTCGGTGCTCCAGGGCGGCGAGGATGCCGACCGCCAGATGCATCCCCGTGAACAGGTCGGCGATGCCGATGCCGATCGGGGTGGGTGGCATGTCCCGGGTGCCCTGGAGGAAATGGATGCCCGCCGCGGCCTGGGCGAGCATGTCCTGGCCCGGCCGTGACGCGTACGGCCCGGTCTGGCCCCAGCCGGACGAGCAGGCGTAGACGATGCCCGGGTTCCGCTTCGCGAAGTCGGCATAGCCCAGGCCCAGCCGGTCCATGACCCCGGGTCGGAAGTTCTCGACCACCACGTCCGCCGAGGCCGCCAGTTCCAGGATGCGCTCGCGGACCGTTGCGTCCTTGAGGTCCACCGCGACGCTGCGCTTGTTCCGGTTGAAGGCGAGGAAGGTGTCCAGTTCCCCGTGCGTCCGGCCGTTCCCCACGCCCCAGTGCCGGCTCCATTCGCCCTCGGGTCGCTCGAACTTGATGATGTCGGCACCCAGGTCCCCCAGGATCTGGGTGGCCAGTGGGCCCTGGACCAGGGCGCTGAAGTCGAGCACCCGGAGATGGGCGAGGGCGCCCTGCCGTGTGACGTGAGGCGGGTCAGCGCCGGGTGGGCTCGCCTCGGGTGCGTCGTGTGCGGTCACGTGGTCTCCTCCTGCTCAATGGCCCTTCGCCAGCGTCCCGCCGTCCACCACCATCGTGCTGCCGGTGACGAACGAAGCGTCGTCCGACGCCAGGAACGCGATTGCCGCGGCGACCTCGGCGGGCTCCTGGAGCCGGGGGATGATATGGAGCCCCGCAGACGCCTCGAGCAGGGCCGCCCCGGCTGGTCCCGCCTCCCGCGCGCGGGCCTCGTTGAGCGCGGTACGCACCGCGCCTGGCACGATCACGTTGAACCGGACGCCACGTGGCCCATACTCGTTGGCCAACTGCCGCGTCAGGCCCGTGAGCGCGCCCTTGGACGCGGAGTACGCGGAGAACCCGGCCCAGCCCAGGATCCCCTGTGCGCTCGCGACGTTCACGATCGAGCCGCGCCCAGCCTCGAGCATCGCGGGCAGGACCAGCCGCGTCATGCGCACGGCAGCCAGGAAGTTCACATCGAGGATCCGCCCGAAGTCAGCGTCCGTCGTGTCCAGGAACGGACGGTCGATGTAGATCCCGACATTGTTGACGAGCACCGTGGCGTGCCCGAGCGCGGCGACCAGCTCGGCGTGGGCCCGCGCCACCTCCGTGGCCACGCCCAGATCGGCCACCGCGGCCGCGGCCGCCGCACCGGATGCACGGCAGTCTGACGCGGTCCGCTCCGCCTGCGCCGGGTCGATCGTGGCGATGCCCACGGCGCATCCCTCCGATGCCAGCCGCAGCGCGGTGGCCCGCCCGATGCCGTCGCCGGCACCCGTGACGATCGCCACCGATCCGGCCAGTCGCCCCCCGGAGAGGAGCACCCGGCCCGTCACGGCAGTGCCTCCACCGTCAGCGACACGGTCCCGGTCACCGACGCCCCGGCGCCCAGTCGAACGCCCCGGCCGCCACGGCGCCGGACCTCGGTCATGCCCACGGCAGGGAACGCCGCCTGCGGTTCGACGCCCACCGCGTACGTGGTGCCATCCCACGGTGCCTCGGTGCTCGCCGTGAGCTCCTCCCAGAGCCACACGCACGGGAACAGGTCCAGCGGCCACTCCACGCGCACTGCGAGCTTGCGGGCATCGTTCCGCAGCCGGTACGTCCCCCGTCCCAGGCCGTCCAGATAGGCGACGAGCAGGCGGCGTGCCTCACGCCCGGGGATCGTGGCGAGGGGACCGTCCGGCGCGCTTGCCCGCGCCCAGGGAAGTCGGTCGCCCGCGCGCACCGGTGCGTTGGTCGCCACGTCGACCACCAGCATCTCCGCGTCGATCTCCAGGACCGCGTCGGCTGCGATGGCCTCTGCGAAGCTGGGGTGCTCGCCCCACAGGAACTCCACCTCGCGGGCTGCGCCGTTGGTCACGGTGGTCGTCACCGACAGGGTACGGCTCGCCAGGCCGAACGCGCGGCGCACCGAGAGCGGTGCGGTCCCAAGGTCGAGCGCGAGCTCGAGCGAGTCGGGTGACACCCGTTCGGTCGACCAGGCGCGCATGCCGGCCTCTCCATGGAACCCCCACACGCGCCCGCCCTCGAACGCCTCGGCGCCGGCGTTGGGCATGAGCAACTGCCAGCCGCCGAGCGTGGCGCCGATCCACCGGTCGCGCGAGCTGGCCGGTGCCGCTGGCCTCCAGCGACCCTGCCAGGCTGACTTCCACAGGAGGTCGAGGCCGGTCTGCCGGTCGATGATCGCGTGGACGTCCGCTCCGTGGGCGGGCAGGACGTCCACCCAGAGGGCCTCGGACGCCAGTCGGACGGCGTCGCCGTTCATCGCATCCGTCCCATCCTCAGGACTCGCTCCCGAAGTCGAGCGCGACCGACCCGATCGCCTCGAAGTCCACCCGCATCGAATCGCCCGCTTGTGCGAAGAAGTGACCCGTGCACGTACCCGTGCTGAGCAGCGTACCGGCTCGCACCCGGTCGCCGCGGCCACGGCGCAGGTTCACCAGCCACGTCGCCGACGCGATCGGATCACCCAGTGCGGCCGAGCCGTCGCCCTCACGGACCATGCGCCCGTTGCGGTGGAGGCGCATGCGCTGGGTCACCAGGTCCATGTCGGGCGAATAGGGCAGTTCCGTGCCCAACACCAGTTGCGACCCACCCGCGTTGTCCAGGCAGGCGCCCCAGAACGGATTGGTCGCATACCAGTCGGGGAACACCATGTCACCCACCTCGAGGCCCGGCCGGACGGTCGCGACCGCAGCGCGGACGACGGCGCGATCCAGGGGCTCGGGCCCCGCCGGCAGATCGTCGCCCAGAGTGAGCACGAACTCGCTCTCGCAGAGCCGGAACCCGATGAACCGCTCCGGACCGAGGGTCACCCCGGACGCGTGCAGCCCATCGCGATAGATGCGGCCGACGATCGGCTCGGGCATCCCCTCCGCGCGCTGGACCTCCGCGCTGGCGGCGCCCATCTTCCAGCCGACGGCCTCCCAGCCGAGCAGTTCGTGGACCCGGTCATGGACGGCGTAGATCTCATCCCAGAGGGGGTACAGCTCCTCGGGCAGCATCGCCGTCTGTGTGCGGCTGGCGCGCGCCGCCGCGATGCGCTGCGCGATCGCCTCCACGATGTCGGGCCGCGGGCCCTCGTCCTGCCGCCACTCGGCGCCGGGGCTCATGCGCGCCACACGGCGCTGGCGGTGTGCGTGACCGCCGGGATCGCAGGTGCGACTGCGGGGATGCCCCCGGGGGCCGTTGGCACGCGGTCGAGCGGCAGCGCCGTCAAGGCAGGGGCGCCATCGCGGTGGGGTCTGACCGAGTCGCAGGGCGACGGCGACGCCGTGCCGCCGCCGGCGAGCGGGTCGCCCAAGCATTGTCCGTATCCGTCGATGAGCACGCTGCCAAGACCCTCGTGGACCCAGTAGGTATGGTCTGGCGTGCGGGCGCCCGGTCGGTAGCAGCTGGATCGTCCTGGACCCGACGCGGCCACGCCCGTAGCCCGCACTTGAATGCTAGCATGGCAGGACGCAGGGACCGATCGGGCGTGGGCCGCCGCGAGTCAGCCTCGATGTCGACACTGGAGCCCTGTGGGCGGGATACGCTCTCTGGACTCGGGCGTGACTGCGTTCCTGGCCCGCGGATGTGGAGAGCTGTCGGATGATGAGACGTGCCGGGGTGGATGGGGCCTTGCTGGGCGCCATCGACCGGCAATCGAGAGTGGCGCCGCAGGTGTATGAGATCCTGCGAGACGCGATCGTCTCCGTGCGCCTCCAGCCGGGCGTGGCGCTCTCGGAGAACGAGATCGCGAAGCAGATCCGGACGAGCCGGACGCCCGTGCGTGAGGCGTTCATCCGGCTCGCGGACGAAGGGCACGTGGTCGTGGTGCCGCAACTGGGCACGTTCGTCGCCCCCATCGATCTCGCAGAGGTCGTGGAGGCGGTCTTCATCCGCGAGACCCTGGAGGCCGCCGCCGCGATCGACTGCATCCCACGCATGGGCCCGCGCCTCGCTGACCGTGTCCAGTCGGTGCTCCGGCGTCAGCGAGAGGCGGTGGAGCGAGCGGACCAGCCTGTCTTCCTGGAGACCGACGCTGAGTTCCACCGGGTGTTGTTCGAGGCGGGCGGCCACCGGCGCGCCTGGTCGGTGGTCGAGCTGGCGCGGCGGCATCTGGACAAGGTGCGCATCCTCCAGCTTCAGGTCTGGGCGGATGGCAGCGACCCCACCGCGCCGGAGGGCGCCAGCCTTGCGGGTGCGATGGCCCAGCACCAGCGCATCTTCGCGGCGGTCCAGAGCGGCGACGCCGACCTGGTGCGCGCCGAGGTGCGCGACCATGTCCAGTCACCTCTGTCGGCCGGGCCCCTGCTCGCCCAGCGACTCCCCGGCCTGTTCGACACCACCCGCTTCGACCAGCTTCGGAACGAGACGGCCGACCTGGGCGGGCACGACGGCTCGGCCGGGGCGGCGGGTCGCCCCTCCGACTAGGCCTGCCTGCAGGGCCAGCTGCCCCAGCTGGCCTAGTAGTTCGTGATGGTCAGGTGCGTCGCGCTCCGGTCGTTGCGCGACTTGATGCTCCACATGTAGGTCTTGGCCGCCTCGCTGAGCCTCCAGCGTGACGAGCCGTACAGCGCCCGGATCATGGGCGTGTCCTTGATGACCACCATGACGTGCGCCGGGAGCGCCTCCAGGGCATCGCGGAGCCGCCGCTGGTCCCGCGCGTCGAACGGGGCGTTGTCGTAGGCGGAGAAGTCGCTGTCGTAGGGCGGGTCGACGAACACGAAGTCGTCGGGGGTCGGGTCGGCCTCTGCGAGGAACGGCTCGAAGTCCGTGGAGCGCAACTCGGTCGAGTCGAGGCGCTCGACCATGGCGGGGTGGAACATCGCCCGCACCTTGTCGGCGAGCGACTTGCGGTTGTAGGTGATGCCGCCGTAGGGCACGTTGAACTCGCCACGGGCGTTGAACCGGAACATCGCCGCGTACCCGAACTCCCGCAGGAACAGGAAGTCGGCGCTCCGCCACTCGTCCCCGAGGCCAGCTCGCCGGGCCCCGTTGTAGCGAGCCCGGACCGCCATGTAGAACGCCGCGCGCACGGCCCCTTCGAGGTTGGCGAGGAGGTCCGGGCGCGAGAGGGTCCGCCCGACCGACGCCTGGACGTGGCGCATCCGCCGGAGCTTCTTCGGCAGGTCGCGTCTCAGCCGGTGGTCGAAGGCCGTCAGGAGGCCGGGGCCCGCAAGGCCGACCAGGCGCCTGCAGGGGGCAGCGTGGACGCCGAGGATCCCCTGGACCGACGCGTCCTGCTCGGCCAGGAAGGCGAGCGCCAGCTCCGCGTACAGCTCCGGGAGCCTGGCGAACCCGTCCCATGTGGTCGCGACCGCTTCAAGGGCCTGCTGGACCGCCCTGTCGGACTCACGCGCGCTGGTGAAGAGACGCACGAGGTCCACACAAGCGTCGTTGGCCCAGGCAGGGACTTCCGGGGGAGTGGCCAGGAGGACCGAGCCGCCGCCGACGAAGGGGTCGATGAGACGGCCAGTCAGGGGTGCTGCCGCCGCCGCGATCACCGCCAGCTCGCCCGACTTCCCGCCGGGCCACTTCACGAACGGCACCAGCACGGGCCTGGCTTGGATCCGCGGCTCGGCGAGCCCGGTGAGTGTCGGCTGGGCGATCATCCGGGCCCTGCCTTCGGCGATCGGCCACGGGTGCTCCGACAGGTGCCCTGAGACTCCCGCCGCGCCGCCCGGTCCAAGGCCCAGCGCTTCGCCCACGTGCGGGCGCCAGGGATGGCGTCCCGGTCGAGGGCCTTGCGGAGGCTGTCTGAGTGGACCCCCAACTCCTCGCCGCCTCCAGGAGCGTGCACTACGGGTCGAGCGGGTCGGTGGCCATGTGCCCTCGATGCTAGCCGAGTCCCGGACGTCAGGGCAGCCGGGTGAACGGGTGATATCCGCGACCGCTCGGTGGCTCGCCCCAAGCCGGGCCAGTGCTGTGTGCACGCCCGGCTACGTACGGACCGCATGCTCCGTGCGCCGCCCTCGAGCGAGCGGCCAGGTTCTGCCAGCCACCGCCAACGCAGGCTCGCAGCAAGACGCTCCCCGGCACCATCCCGAGAATCGCGACGGCCGGTCCCGGGTGGACCGACCGCTGCATGTTCGGGTGTTGGTGGAGCGACGGGGGCTCGAACCCCGGACCTTCTGCATGCCATGCAGATGCTCTCCCAGCTGAGCTATCGCCCCGAGCCCGCGCAGTGTAGCGCGATCGGCTCGCCGGTCCCTCCCGCGGGAACGTTCGCCGAACCTCCCAGCGCGAGATCGCACACGCCACGTACCATCGCGCGTGTGCGCACGTGCCCACGCCCCCAGGCCAGGCCCGCGTTGCTGCTGACCTGATGAGCCAGACCGGCGTCCCCGTCGAGCCTGCGCTGCCGGCATGGACCGTGCGTCGCTCCGGTCGTGCCCGGCGGGCACGCATCACGGTCAGCGATGACGCGCAGGTGGTGGTGGTGCTGCCTCGACGCGCCTCGTCGGAGGTTGCCCACGCGCTCATGGACCGCCATGCCGCGTGGGTGCGGCGACACGTCAGCGCCGCGCTCGCGCGACGCGCCCGGATCGACTCCCGGCCGTCGCTCGAGGACGGGCGCGCGCTCCTCGTCAACGGCATCCCGCATCGGGTCGTCATCGTGCCGGCAATCGCCACGCGGGCCGTGGTCCGGCGCACCCTCGACAGCGATGGGCTGGGCATCCGGGGCACGCTCGAGGCCTGGGCAGGCGATCCCGCGGCTGCGACCCGCGCGCTCGACGCATGGCTCCGGTCGGAGGCGCGAGGCGTGCTCGTGGCGCGTGTCGCGGCCCTCGCCCCGGCGATGGGCGTGACGCCCACGAGGGTCACGGTCCGGGACCAGCGCTCGCGGTGGGGGAGCGCGTCCCGCGCCGGTGGGCTCTCGTTCAACTGGCGTCTCGTGCTCGCGCCGCCGTTCGTCCTCGATGCGGTCGTGGTCCACGAGTTGGCGCACCTGCTCCACGCCGATCACGGCCCGCTGTTCTGGGCGGTCGCCCGGTCGCACGCGCCGCGCACGGACGAGGCACGCCGCTGGCTGCGCGCGCATCGGGACGTGCTGCGCGCGGCCCTGGACTGACGGTCAGGCCCCTGGGGTGCCCGGGGGTCCCGATTCGGTCCCGGGCCTGGTGCCTGCCGAGCCCTCCGGGCCGGACGCCGCGGCTGTCGCGTCCCCGGCCCCCAGGGCAGGACAGCCCACCCAGGATCGGAAGCTGTCAAGCGTGCGACGGAGCGCGGTGGTGCGTCGTCGGACGTTGGAGGCGGCCGCCTGGAAGCGGTCCGTGGTCCGGTAGTCCTCGACCGCGATCGTGACGTTGGTGACCGCGAATCCGAGCGTGCGCACTCGGGCGCGCATCCTGCCCGACGCGTACTCGCTGACCAGGCGCTGGCCCTCCAGGATCGTCTCGAGGGCGCTCCCCAGGTGGTTGCCCGCATCCTTCCTCAGTCGGATCGCCCGGAGCGCCGTCACACCCTGGCCCATCCGGATGGTGCCGTCGCACACGGCGAGCTCGGCCTCTCCCAGGATCGGCACCGAGGAGGACGGCCCTCCCGTCGCGACCGGGTCGATCGGCGCGGTCCCACCACCACAGCCGGCCAGCGCGGCGACCAGCATCGCGAGCGTGACCCTCCAGCCTGCGCGAGCGCTCAAGCCACCTCCCTCGTGCTGCCGACCCGCCGAGGATAGGCGCTCGACGCTCGACCCGCCTGTGGGCGAGGTGGTGGGTTGCGACGGGCTGGTAGGCTCTCCTCTGTCCGCCCCCCGTGCCCTTGGGGCGGAAGAGCCGTCGCAGGTGGA
>WBZO01006711.1_pt1 | contig 11013 bp, 13 predicted proteins | sample 5204261 | NCBI WGS metagenome assembly WBZO01 (sample SAMN12412400, study PRJNA552823) | activated sludge metagenome | isolation source: activated sludge from anammox sidestream of wastewater treatment plant... | place: USA: North Carolina | collected 2017-09
GTGCCGCGAGCAGGGCGGGAGCATCGGCAAATTCGCGCTTGCCGGTACGCCGCCGCAGATCGTCGACGATTTCGGTGGTGGTGGCGACGCCGACGTCGGCGCTGATCAGGCAGGTTTCCAGTTCGTCGAGGAAGGCATCGTCGAGCTTGGGATGGCGCACGAACAGGGCTGCCAGGCCGCGCGCAAAGCCGCTGCCCGACAGGCGTTCACGCCAGCTGCGCCTGGCCGATGGCGCGGCGGCCATTTCTTCGGGCTGCGGCGCGGCGGCGCTGGGCACAGCGTCCGCTTCGGCGGTCGCTGCGTCGTTTGCCGGCGATGGCGCCGGCATGGCCGTGTCGGCGGAGGGATCAGGCACAACCGCAGGCGCCACCGGGGTCGCCTCGGGCGCGGGTTTCTTCTTCCAGAACTTCAGCATTGCAGGGGGAATCGGCGAGAATGCGACGGAAAATGCTAACACCCTTCGACGCTGCCGGCTGGCTGATGCGCAACACGACCCGATCCACTCATGCCATACGCATCGTTGGCGGCCATCTGCGCGGCTCGAAACTGGCGGTGGCCGACCGGGAAGGGCTGCGACCGACGCCGGATCGGGTGCGCGAGACGCTGTTCAACTGGCTGGCGCCGGTCATCGCCGGAGCGCGCTGCCTGGATCTGTTTGCCGGCACCGGCGCGCTCGGCATCGAGGCGCTGTCGCGTGGTGCGGCGCAGGTCGATTTCGTCGAATGCTCGCGCCAGCTGGCGCAGGATCTGCGCAACAACCTGGCACGGCTGCGGGTGAGCGCGGCCAGCGTGTTCGAAACCGATGCCTGGGCCTTTCTTGCGCAACCGGCGCAGCCGGTGGACATTGCCTTTCTCGATCCGCCCTTTGCGCAGGCGCTGTGGGATGCCACCGCCGCCGCGTTGGAGCGCCATGGCTGGCTGCGCCCCGCCGCGCTGGTTTATGTCGAAGCGCCGCACGATGCGGCCTTGACGCTGCCGTCGAACTGGCACCTGCACCGCGAAGGCCGTGCCGGCGCAGTGCGCTTTGCACTGTATCGCCGCTTCGCAGCCGATCCGTTAAGCTAATCGCCGGTTCATTGACGGTGGCATGACATGGTGAGCTCGCAACGCGCGCGCGTGGCGGTGTATCCGGGCACGTTCGATCCGATCACCAACGGCCACATCGATCTGGCCTGCCGCGCCGCGCCCCTGTTCGACCGCCTCGTGATCGCCATTGCCGAGAGCGCGAGCAAGGCACCGGCGTTTGATCTGGATCAGCGCATCAGCCTCGCGCGCGCGGCACTTTGCGATGTGCCGAACATCGAGATCCGCGGCTTTTCCTCGCTGCTGGCCGACTTTGTGGAGGACATCGGCGCCGGCGTGATCCTGCGCGGGCTGCGCGCGGTCTCCGATTTCGAGTATGAATTCCAGCTGGCCAGCATGAACCGACACCTCATTCCCGCCGCCGAGACGTTGTTCCTGACCCCGGCGGAGCAATACAGTTTCATTTCTTCCTCGCTCGTCCGCGAGATCGCGCGCCTCGGGGGCGACGTGTCCGGATTCGTGCATCCGGCCGTGCAGAAGGCGCTGCGCAACCGTTATTCGAATTCGACCACCAGGAGATGATCCTCATGCGCAAGCCTTTCTTGCTCGCTGCCGTCACCGTCGCCATCAGTCTTGCGCTTGGCGCCTGCAACCAGGACAAGCCGGCCGAGTCCACTGCTGCCGCCGAGCAGAAGCCGGCCGTGATCCCGATGCCCGCCAATGCCACCGACAAGGCGGCGTGGAAGCAGTATCTGGTCAGCGTCGTCACCGCCAACATGCAGGGCGTGAAGACCACCCATCCGTACATGTACTTCGTGCCCGCGGGGGACGACGATGCGGCCAAGGCCGATCGTCAGAACCAGCTCGACAATGTGAGCACGACCGTGCAGCGCGGCGTTCTGCCCGGCAACATGATGGCCTTCGGCGGCCCGAATTCGGCGTTGACCGCGCAGCTCATCGTCGATGCGTTCAAGGACGCCGCGCCAGGCTCGTTCAAGGAAGTGGTCATTCTGTTCATCGGCGCTCCGGGCGATTTCGAAGCGGTCAAGACCGCGGTGGCCGCATCGGGCGCCGAGGCGCGCTTCGTCGAAGCCAAGTAATTCTGGCCGGGCACGGATTGGCGACCGGGCATCTCCCGCGAGCCATGCGCAAAGGCATGGTTCGCGCGTCGCTGCGTCGCCGCTTCCGCGCGGGTTGCGTCACATGGCCTTGAAAATCACTGATCAGTGCATCAATTGCGATGTCTGCGAGCCGGCGTGCCCGAACAAGGCGATCAGCCTCGGGCCGGAGTACTACCAGATCGAGCCTTCGCTGTGCACCGAGTGCGTCGGCCATTTCGGTGAGCCGCAGTGCGTGGCGGTATGCCCGGTCGAGTGCATCATTGCCGATCCCGAGCACGTCGATTCGGCCGATGACCTGCTGGCCAGGTATCGGCGCCTGACCGGAGTTGCCTCATGAGACTCGTTTGCATCGCGTGGGCGCTCGCCTTGACCACGGCGGCGGCAGCCGCTTCTCCGGCCAGGCCGCCACATGCAGCCATTGCCAGCGCGCATGTGCTGGCCACGCAGGCCGGCTTCGAAGTGCTCGACAAGGGCGGCAATGCCTTCGATGCCGCCGTGGCCGTGGCTGCGGCCTTGTCGGTGGTCGAACCGCAGAGTTCGGGCATTGGTGGCGGCGGCCTGTTTCTCCTGCATCGCGCCAGCGATGCGCGCGAGGTCATGATTGACGCGCGTGAAACCGCACCTGCGGCGGTCAAGTCCGCGGACTATCTGGGGGCCGATGGCCAGCCCGATCGCAATCATTCGATCAACGGACCGCTGTCGGCGGCCATTCCAGGCGAAGTCGCGGGCCTGGTCTGGATGGCTGAACACTATGGCAGGCTGCCGCTCGAAAAATCGCTGGCTCCCGCCATCCGCATTGCCCGCGACGGGTTCAAGCCCGATGGCCGCTTCCTCAAGGAGCTGGCCATGCGCAAGGAGGTCATCGCGCGCTATCCCGCATCGGCTGCGCTGTATCTGCATGAAGGCGAAGTGCCCAAGGCAGGCTGGACGTTCAGGTCTCCCGATCTGGCGCGCGTGCTCGAACGCATCGCAGCCGAAGGCAATGACGGCTTCTACCGCGGCGAGCTGGCCCGGCAGCTGGTCGATGGCGTGCGCAAGGCGGGCGGAAATTGGACGCTCGAAGATCTTGCGGCCTATCGGGTCAAGGAGCGCGAGCCGATCACCCTGGACTATCGCGGCTGGCGCATCGTGACCGCATCGCCGCCGTCCTCGGGCGGGGTGGCGATTGCCGAAATGCTCAATATTCTCGACGGCTACGATCTTGCCCGGCTCGATCCAGTGCACCGCACGCATCTGATGGTCGAGGCGATGCGTCGCGCCTATCGTGATCGTGCCGAATATCTGGGCGACCCCGACTTCGTGAAGATGCCGATTGCCCAGCTCACGAGCGCCGATTACGCGGCAGGCCTGCGCGCATCGATCCATCCCGACAAGGCCACGCCAAGCGACCTGCTGCCACCCTATCTGAGCACGCCGCAGGGGACGCACACCACGCATTTTTCGATCATCGACCGGGAAGGCAATCTCGTCTCGGCCACGCAGACGGTCAATCTCATCTTCGGCTCCGGCTTTGTCGTACCCGGTACTGGCTTCGTGCTCAACGATGAAATGGACGACTTCGCCCTCGTTGCCGGAAAACCCAATGCGTTCGGCCTGGTTGGCAACGATCGCAACGCGCCGCGCCCCGGCAGCCGCCCGCTGTCGTCGATGTCGCCGAGCTTCGTCATCGGCGCCGACCGGGTCGGTGTCATTGGCACGCCGGGTGGCAGCCGCATCATCACGATGGTGCTCGAAGGCATCCTGGCCTTCATCGATGGCCAGACGCCCGAACAGCTAGTGGCCAATCCGCGCTTTCATCATCAATATCTGCCCGACGTCATTTCGGCCGAGAAGGGAGCATTCCCGCCCGAGCAGGTGAAGGCGCTCGAAGCCATGGGGCACAAAGTCAGCGAATCGGAGCGGCGCTGGGGATTCATGAATGCGGTGAGCTGGAACCGCAAGACCGGCGAGATGCATGCGGGCTCCGATCCGCGCGGTGAATCAGGCAGCGGAGTGGTGCGATGAAGCTGTGGTCGATCATCGGCAATTCGCAGCGCCTGGACGGTGGTGCGATGTTCGGCAATGCGCCCAAGGCGGTATGGCAGAAGTGGATTGCCGCCGATGCGGGCAACTGTATTCCGCTGGCCTGTCGTGCGCTGCTGGTGGATGACCTCGATGGCCGGACCGTGCTGTTCGAGACCGGCATCGGAGCATTTTTCGAGCCCAGGCTGCGCGAACGCTACGGAGTGGTCGAGGAACGCCATGTGCTGCTCGAATCGCTGCAGGCGGCTGGATTCACTCACCAGGACATCGATGCCGTCGTCATTTCGCACCTGCACTTCGATCACGCGGGCGGCTTGCTGACGCCCTGGCAGGAAGGGCAGGCGCCGCAACTGCTGTTTCCGAATGCGCGCTTCATCGTCGGCGAGGAAGCCTGGCAGCGGGCCACGCATCCGCATCCGCGGGACCGCGCTTCGTTCATTGCCGAACTGCAGCCGCTGCTGCTGGAGTCCGGCCGGTTGGAGCGTGTGGCTGGTACGCAGTCGGCCACATTGGGGCCGCGCGTGCGCTTGCATGTCTCCAACGGCCACACGCCGGGGTTGATGCTGGCTGAGATTCGCGGTGATCAAGGCGGTGTGGTGTTCTGCGCCGACCTGATCCCGGGGCGGCCTTGGGTGCACCTGCCGATCACCATGGGCTACGACCGCTATCCGGAGCTTTTGATCGATGAAAAGCACGCCTTTCTCGATGGCATGATCGAGCGCGATACGCAACTGTTCTTCACCCACGATGCGCAATGCGCGATGGCGCGCGTGATGCGCGATGAAAAGGGCCGCTATGTGACGCATGACGAGCGCAGTGCGCTCGTCGCCGCGGCACTGTAGGGGCGCATGACGACCTGTTCCGGCCATGGCGCCGGCAGGGCGGTGTGACATCATCGGCCGCCGCCCCGGCGGCCACCGTGAAACCGAATCGGAGAGGTCATGATGTACATCACCGGAATGTATGCCGCGATTTCGACTTTCCTGGTCATCGGCCTCGCGCTGGGAGTGTCGATGCGGCGCGGTCAGGCAAAGGTCGGGCTTGGTTCAGGAGGTGACACCATCCTGCTGCAGCGCATTCGTGCGCACGCCAATGCGCTGGAAAATCTTCCGCTGGCCTTGCTGTTGCTGCTTTGCCTGGAGCTCAGGCAGACGCCCGTGGTTTGGCTGCATGCCTGCGGCATTGCCCTGATCATTGCGCGATTGCTGCATGCATTTGGCCTGTGGCAGAGCGCCGGCGCCAGTTTTGGACGCTTCGTCGGCACCTTGCTGACCTGGGGCGTGATGCTGGCGATGTCGGGCTGGCTGCTGTGGCAGTTCGCCACCACGGCGGCTTGAAGGTCAGCGCATGAACAACGCGCTGTTTTCGAGCATGTACAGGCCGGCGAACATCTTGGGATCGATCGAGTAGCCTTCGCGCATCCTGGCCAGCAGCCAGCTGGCCGCACTGCGCCGTGGAACCTCGTGAACGATGATTTCCTCGGTATCGTCTCCGCCTCCCGATTCCACGCGCACCAGATCGCGCGCCAGCACGAAGGCGAGGATTTCGTTGCTCATGCCCGCCGAAGTCGGGCCAGCCATGAGGAAGTCGATGCGTCCGGCGCGGTAGCCGGTTTCCTCGATCAGCTCGCGGTGCGCGGCGGCGACGGCATCCTCGTCGGCATGTTCGAGCACGTCACCCACCAGGCCAGCCGGCATTTCGATAGTCATGCATTCGATCGCGGGGCGTGGCTGTTCGACGAACAGCAGGTCGTCGGCATCGGTCACCGCAATGATCATCACACCCCCGCCCGGATTGGTGCGTTCGGCGTATTCCCAGCGGCCGCGCTTCATCAGGCGCAGCCATTTGCCGTTGCAAAGGGTCTCGATTTGGGTCATTTTAGGGAGCTTTGTTGAACTTTCACGGCCGCCTGCGGTCTGCGTGCGGCCCGTCTTTGCCGAGAGGTTTGTCATGTTGATCCGACGCATTCTATGCGTTTTCGCCCTTGCGCTTGCGAGCGCCGTGGCGGCCCAGCCGACGTCATCGCAGATTGACCCTGGAAAACTCAGCCAGGAGCAGATTTCCGGGGTCGAGTCTCCTCAGGTCCTGATGCAGTTGGCAGGGGCATATAAGCAGGCTGCCGACTATCAGCGGATGGCTTGGGCACTCGAAAAATTCCTGCTGCTGCGGCCGAATTCCGGTGAGGCCCGCCTGACCTTGGCAACCACTTATGCGATGCTCGGCGAAAAGAGCAAAACCTATGAGACGCTGCTCAAATTACAGCGTGCAGGCTATGGTTTTGATTTGAGCAACAATCCAAATTTTTCGAAGGTATCCGACACCAAAGTGTGGACGTACATCGTCGATACACTCAAAACTAGCCTCAAGCCTTTCGGTGAGGGCAAGGTTGCGTTCACACTGCCTGGTGGAGATTACCTGTTCGATTCGATTGCTTGGGATGCCAAGCGGCAGCAGTTCCTGATTGGAAGCGTGCGCGATGGCACGATCCGTCGCGTCGACAAAAGCGGCAGGATGACCGATTTCATAAAGCCAGATGCCGGTAATGGGCTGTGGAGCATTTACGCGCTTGCCGTCGATCCGGAAGATGAGGCGCTTTATGTCGCAAGCACGTCATCGGTATATTTCAAGAATTTCAATCAGAGTGATTTTGGCAAAGCCGGTGTGTTCAAGTTTTCGCTGACCGACGGCAAGCTACTCACAAAGTATCTGCTCGAGCCGGATCAGGCGCCGCGAACCTTGTCGAGCATCGCGGTCGGCCCGCGCGGCCTGGTTTTTGCGGCAGATGGCTTGCGCAACATCATCTATCGTCTCGACGGTGACAAGCTCAGGCCACTGCTGGAGAATCCAAAGCTGACATCGTTGCGCGGCATGGCCGTCAGTGGTGATGGGCGTTTCCTGTATTTTGCCGATTATGCCCTTGGAGTCTTCGGCGTTGATTTGGCTGAGGGCCGGGCATTCGATTTGCACTATGACCCAGAGAAGTTGGCGCTCGGCGGCATCGACGGGCTTTTGTGGTATGAAAACCATCTGATCCTTGTTCAGAATGGCATGACTCCACATCGCATCATGCGATTGTCGCTTAGCACCGATGGTCGCAAGGTGATCGATGTGACGCCGATCGATGCTGGCCATGCACAGCTTGAGCTTCCCACCTATGGCACGGTGGCGGGTAACGATCTGTATTTCATCGCCAACAGTCAGCGCAATGGCTATGACGGATATGGCAATCCGAAGGATGTCGCCAAGCTCAAGCCCGTGGTGATTTTTCGCAGTAATTTGCGGTTCGCCTGGGATCGCGCCAAGCACGACGATCGCTCACAGGCAGCAAGCGTCATTAGCGAATCCAAGCCGGGAACCGGGCGCTTCTCCGATGTCGAAGCCGGATCGACCTCGATCAACGGCAACTGAGATTCAGTTGGCAGCTTCCATGGCCCTGACGCGCGCCCGCGTCAGCGGCCCCAGGCGCAGATGCTCGACGAGCGCTTCGATGCCGGGTTGCACGCCGGTGTGCCGATAGGCAGCGATGTCTGCCGGTACCGGGGCGTCGAGCGCGATGCCGGTCAGTGAGCGCGACAGGCGTGCCGTGGCGGCTTGTTCACGCAAGCGCAGGGCTGTGCCCGCTGCGCCGCGCAAGCGCAGAAAGGCCACTTCGTCGGCGCGTTCGAGCAGCGCATCGAGCGTGCCGAAGTGCGCCAGCAGAACCGCGGCGGTTTTCGCCCCGATGCCGGCGACACCGGGAATGTTGTCGACGGCATCGCCCGTCAACGCAAGGTAGTCGGCGACCTGGTGCGGATGCACGCCAAGCCGCTGCTTGACGCCCGCGGCATCCCAGCGCTGGTTGCGTGGCGGATCCCACTGCTCGTCCTCGGCACCGATGAGCTGGCCGAAGTCTTTGTCGGCCGAAACGATCACGCCACGATAGCCATGGCTGCGCGCGACGGCATGGGCACTGCCGATCAGGTCGTCGGCTTCGTAGCGGGTGTCAGCCAGTACCGTGGCGCCGAGCGCACGCGCGAATGCCTTGCAGGCGGCGAATTGCCGCAGCAGGTCCGCAGGCGCAGGAGGGCGATTGGCCTTGTACGCCGGATACAGCGCATTGCGGAATGAAGTGTCCAGTGACTCATCGAAAGCCACGGCCCAATGCGTGGGACGGGCCCGTTCGAGCAGGTCGAGCAGAAAGCGGGCAAACCCGTGCACGGCATGTGACGGTGCGCCGTCGGCATCGAACACGTCGGGGCCTTGCGCAAACCAGGCACGGCACACGTACAGGCTGCCGTCGACGAGATGCAGGGTCGGCTTCACGCCGGCGTCCAGTTCGATACGGCCTCGGCCAACGTCGGGCGCGTGCGTTCGGGAGCGACTTCGGTGGTGCTGCCTACGTGCACGAAGCCGACCACGCGCTCGTGTGCGGCCAGTCCCAGCAGCGCTGCGATCGCGTGATCGTAGGCCGCCCAGCCGGTCAGCCACTGTGCGCCGAAACCGAGTGCCTGCGCGCCCAGCAGCAGGTTGTAGGCCACGCAGCCGGCCGACAGCAATTGCTCCTGCGCCGGCACCTTGGCGTGGGTGGCGTCGATGCGTGCGACCACCACGAGGATCAGTGGCGGCGTGCCGAAGCGGCGGCGATCCTTGTCCAGTGCTGCGGCGGGCGCCTGTGGATCGACCTGCGCGTGAATCGTGGCCACGGCCTCGGCAAACGGTGCGCGTGCCGCACCCTGTATCGCAACGATGCGGAATGGCTGCAGGCGGCCATGATCGGGCACGCGCAGCGCGGCAGTGAGCAGGCGTTCAAGCTGGGCCGTGTTCGGGCCGGGTTCGCCCAGCTGTTGTGCAGGCGTCGAGCGCCGCTGGTCGAGAAGATCAAGCAGGTTCACGTGGGCACTCCCATGACAAGGCATGGAGCATAGCCCGCCGACTACCTGCGCGGCGACCCGTGCGCTCTCGCCAGCGGCGCTCGATCTGGGCTAGGATCGAAGTTCCATCCGAGCGATCGAGGACGTGCATGGCGACCACCGTAGCAGCACTGCGCGAGACGGCGCCCGGCGAGCGCCGCGTGGCATTGACGCCGGAAGTGGCCAAGAAGCTCAAGGCGCGCGGCGCCACGGTGCTGATCGAGCAGGGCGCGGGCGGCAGCGCGTTCTTCGCCGACGCCAGCTACGCCAATGTCGAAACCGCCGCGGCCAGCGCCGTGCTTGGCCGCGCCGACGTGCTGCTGTGCGTACAGCCACCGACGCTGGAGCAGATCGGCCAGCTCCGGCAAGGCGCAATCGTGATCGGCCACCTGCAACCGCATCTCGCGCCCGAGCGCAGCAAGGCACTGCGCGATCGCGGGCTCACCAGTTTTGCGATGGAACTGCTGCCGCGCACGACGCGCGCGCAAGCGATGGACGTGCTGTCCTCGCAGGCGGGCGTGTCCGGCTACAAGGCCGTGCTCATCGCGGCCGAAGCCGCCCCAAAGTTCTTTCCGATGCTCACCACCGCCGCCGGCACGATCCGCCCGAGCAAGGTGCTCATCGTCGGCGCCGGCGTAGCCGGGTTGCAGGCGATCGCAACTGCCAGGCGCCTGGGCGCACAGGTGGAAGGCTTCGACGTGCGCCCAGAGACCAAGGAGCAGATCGAGTCGCTCGGCGCCAGGTTCCTCGACCTGGGCGTGAGCGCCGCGGGTAGCGGCGGCTACGCACGCGAACTCACCGCCGAGGAGCGCGAGCAGCAGCAGCGCGCGCTGGCCGAGCAGCTCAAGGGCTTCGACGTGGTGGTCACCACCGCCGCGGTGCCCGGGCGCAAGGCGCCGCGCATCATCAGTGCGGCCATGGTCGCCGGCATGCGCCCGGGCGCGGTGATCGTCGACATCGCCGCCGAAACCGGTGGCAACGTCGAGGGCACCGAAGCCGGCAAGACCGTGACCAGCGCCAACGGCGTGAGCCTCATCGGCTGCGTCAACCTGCCATCGAGCGCTCCCGTGCACGCGAGCGAGATGTATGCGCGCAACCTCTGCAACTTCCTCGAACTCATGCTCGCCGACGGCGAACTCAAGCTCGACTGGGACGACGAGCTCATCGCCAAGACCTGTCTCACGCATGCGGGCGAGATCCGCCACGAGCCGACCAGGGCGCTGGTCGGTGCGACCTGATTGTTTCGGCGCGGCGCGTGCCGCGATGACGACACCCAACGCTTCCGGAGTCCAGCAATGATCGACGGCTTCCTCGCGCTGTACATCTTCATGCTCGCTGCCTTCACCGGCAAGGAGATCATCGGCCGCGTTCCGGTGATCCTGCACACGCCGCTGATGTCCGGCTCCAACTTCGTGCACGGCATCGTGCTGGTCGGTGCGATGATCGCGCTGGCCGAGGCCACCACGCCGCTGGGCATCGCGATCGGCTTCATCGGCGTGATCCTCGGCGCGGGCAACGCGGCCGGTGGCTATGTGGTGACCGAGCGCATGCTTGAGATGTTCAAGTCGAGTAAGAACGAGAAGAAGGGCTGAACCAATGGACATGCACGTTCTGCTCGTCAACGCGGCCAAGGCCAGCTACCTGCTCGCGGCGCTGCTGTTCATTCTCGGCATCAAGCGCATGTCATCGCCAGTGACCGCGCGCGCCGGCATCAAGTGGGCCGGCGTGGGCATGGTGATTGCCACCCTGGCCACCTTTGCGATCACCGGCGCGCACAACCTCGGCTGGATCATCGCCGGCATCGCCATCGGCGTGCTGCCGACCTGGCTGTGGGGCAAGAAGGTGGCGATGACCGACATGCCGCAGATGGTGGCGCTGTTCAACGGCATGGGCGGTGGCTCGGCCGCGGCGATCGGCGCGATCGAACTGCTCAAATTCTCGGGCGAGACGGGCACCAG